>Ga0335079_10006371_pt1 | contig 13504 bp, 10 predicted proteins | sample Lox_Sample_33_FD_206719 | JGI IMG/M metagenome (GOLD analysis project Ga0335079, IMG submission 206719) | Soil microbial communities from Loxahatchee National Wildlife Refuge, Florida, United States - Lox_Sample_3.3 | ecosystem: Environmental > Terrestrial > Soil > Wetlands | place: USA... | reverse complement strand
CCCGCGACCCCTTCCTCGAGTTTTGGTGCAAACGTTGCTACGCTGTCGTGTTTGTATGCAACGTTGCGTATGAGCCATCGGGCGAGAACAAGAATATCACCGGTTTCTTCGACGGGTGTCGGAAGAAATTCAATCTCCAGTTGTTCTCCCTGCTTTCCCTTAATTTCCTCGAGGTCACTTCGCACACTCTCGATATAGCCCACTTCGCTGTGGGCATATTTTACCGCTCCTGTAATTTGCGAGATGCACCTGACCATCTCGTTGAGGATGAGACCGTTCTTGAGAAACGGGCCGGAAGCGTGATATCCCCACTGTTTCGGAGCGGAGTACATCTTGCTATTTGGTTCGTTCAAAAGAAAAAACTCAAGTTCTCCGAAGGCGTAAAAATTCATGCCTGTGTTCTTGGTGAACGACTGCGATGCTTTTTCGAGGATCGTGTCAGGCGCGAATGGTGCCAACGAACCGTCACGCATCAGATAACGACAAATGAAATCCAGACTGGCTTCATCGAACGGGTTCAGAAATGCTGTCTTGTATACAGGTATCACGTACAGATCCGACAGGGCAGCGTCAACCATGCCTTTGAAGAGAGACGAACCGTCGACTCGTTCGCCGTCCGCGAGGATACGTTCTACCTGCTGTTTATTCGTCACGGGAATTTTCAGTTCTTTGAGCTTCCCGTCAAGGGCGGTGTAATGAAACGTGATACGCTCAATTCGTTTTTCCTCAATGACACTGACGAAATCCTCCCGACAGAACTGTTCGCGCGGTTTATCGAGAATTGCGCAGAGGGGATTTGTAAGAGAATAATTGTCTTTCATAGATTTTCTTTGTATCGCATGGTTGGATACTGCTGACTCCACAAAACCTTCCATTATCTCAAAGCACGCACCGTTGTGCTCTTTCTCCCCGACACCGATACCTCTTCCCTGAGATTTCCTGTTTGCAGACGACGGACACGATACTCTCAATGATGGTCGAGTGCTTTCCGGACTTTTCTGAGAATTTCTTCCGGCGTGTAAGGTTTCTGAATGAAATCCAGTGCCCCCGCGCTCGTCAGTTCATTTTTTGTCTCAGGTTCGAAGTATCCGCTGGCGAAGATCACCTTCACGTCCGGGTTAATCGCTTTCAGAAGAAAGAGAACCTGATCACCGCTCAACGTTGGCAATCCGAGGTCGCTCAACACTAATTGTATGGCGTCTTTCTTTTCCTTGTAGATTTCCACGGCCTCTCCTCCATCACGGACGGCGAGTACGCTGTATCCTTTTGCCTCAAACAGTGATTGAATGTTCGACCGGATTGCTTCCTCATCTTCTATGACCAGAAGCGTTTCCGATCCTCCAGGAATCTCCTTCTCTTCATCTATTTGCAGATCGTAGGCTGGCAGGCTCTTCGTGGGTATTGGAAAATAGAGATGGAATACCGATCCCCTTGATGGCATGCTCTCGACGCGAATAAAGCCTTCGTGATTCTTTACTGCTCCGTAGACAACGGAAAGTCCAAGGCCCGTGCCCTTTCCCTTTTCCTTCGTGGTGAAGAAAGGATCAAAGATCAGATTCCTCGTCGTCTCATCCATCCCGATTCCGGTATCTCTGACACTGATGTGGACATATTCCGATGCAAGAGCCTCAGAGAACAGGGTGTGTACTTTTTGCCCTGAGGCCAGATCTGTTTTCAACGTCAGTGTGCCCCCTCCCGGCATCGCATCTCTTGCATTGACGCAGAGATTCAGCAACACCTGTTGTATCTGTGTCGGGTCTGCAGTAATGAAGGGTACTTCGTCCAAAAGATGAAGGCTCAGGTTTATAGTCTTCGGGAATGTCTCGTTCAACATCTTGACGACGTCCTTGATTGCGACGTTGATGTCGATTGGGCCAACGTGGACCTCCGTCTTGCGTGCAAACGTCAGAATCTGCTTCACCAGGTTTGCCCCACGTTGAACCGCCTCGTGAATAGCCCCCGTGCTTTGAGCGAGTTTTTGAGGATCATTGGCGATCCGCTGATTCAGCGAATTATAAACCAGTATGATGCTCAGAATATTGTTGAAATCGTGGGCGATCCCGGCTGCGAGGGTGCCAAGACTTTCCATCTTGTGCACTTGAAGAAGATCCTGTTCCAGCATTCTCTGCTTCGTGACGTCGCGAAATATTCCACGATACATCACGATCTTCCCCTCGCTATTCCGGACGGCAGAGGCAGTTTCAAGGACCGTCAATTTCTGGCCGTCGGCCCGTTTCAACAGGAGTTCGAAATCCTTGACATACCCCTGTTCCGCGATGGCCCGCTGAAAGACCCCACGTTGGTTCTGATCGACATAGAGATCCCGCTCGATATCCAGCGCAAGGACTTCTTCCTCGGTCCGGTATCCGAGAATCTGGATTCCTGCCATGTTGATGTCAATGAATTTGCCCTCCGGTGTGCTGATAAAAACCCCATCCCTCGACTCTTCGAAGAGCATTCTGTATTTCTGTTCCGTGGACTTCAGCGCGAACTCATATTGCTGCCGCTCAATGGCAGCCCCGAGAATGTCTGCAGCAAACTTCAATGCATAGACTTCGGCATCCGACCAACTCCGTTCAGATTCGCAATCAGCAAAGACCATGAAACCCCAGACCACGCTCCCCACAGGGATCGGCACTGCCGCAAGTGAAATGACATTATGTCGTTCGAAGAGTCCCCGCGCCTTGCCCGTCATACTGCTGACGAGCCCGCGGACAAAGTTCCCCTGGTCCATCGTGTCCAACCAGTGGTCAAAACCATATTCCAAGACATCCAGGTCTTGGAACTCAGTCGTAACGATTTTTGAAGATGTTCTTTCACTCACCCATTCAAATCGTTGGGTAACCGTTGCACGTCGCACGGGGAACAAAGACTTTTGGAAAATAGTTACCCAACTCGCCCCCAATATTGTCCCGAGCCTGTTAAGGACATCTTGAATGCTATCCTGCCACGAGCCTGATTTCAGAAATTGCTCAGCCGCGTAACCCACTGCCTCCAGAATCGCATCGCGATGCTGCAGCGTCTCTTCCGCTCTCTTTCTATCGGTGAGGTCGCGAACGACGACCTGAACGGCACGCCTTCCTCTGAAGGAGACCGGTATAGCGACCACCTCGACATCGATGACTTTTCCGTCGAGCCTCACGAATTTTTCTTCGAGGAGTGGGATCTCGGAGTCGCGTTGATTTGCTAGCCCTACCCGCGTGTTGACCACAGCGCGGTAATCAGGATGTACGACGTCAATCACGGGCATTCCGATGAGATCTTCGGGTTTCTTCGCCCCAATGAGCTTTGCTCCCGCAGGATTGACGTAAACAAATTTGCCATCTTCATGAATTGCTATCGCCTCCGGGGACAACTCCACGAGGGAGCGGTAGCGTGCCTCACTCTCCTGAAGCGCTTCTTCAGCTTGCGCTTGTTCTGTCACGTCCCGTCCGTTTATGACGACTGCCTTGACCAGCGGGTCGGATAAAAAATTCCTTGCGTGCACCTCTACCGAACGCCACGATCGATCCTTATGTCGGAGACGACATCGCGTGAGAATCTCCGGATAAGCCGCTGTAAACACTCCTTCGATTTCATCAAGGATCCGACGAGTGTCATTCGGATGGATGATCCCCGTCCCGACCATTTCTTTGACCTCATCCTCTGCGTAACCCAACATGCGCCCGGCGGATGGATTAAGATACACGAGCGTCCGTTCAGCGCTGAAGCACGCTATCGCATCGGCACTATTCTCAATGAGTGTCTTGAAATAGGCGTTATCTCTGTATCGAATCCGCGCATCCTCCCGCTGTCCCGCGACTTTCTTTCCTGGTGTCCGATGCCGGCCACGCTCAGACGGTGCTAGACGGCGTTGTTTCAACTTGCCTTTCTTTTTTGGACTCATCTCACATTTCCATCAGTCTTGTGTGCATATGCAAGATTTTGTTTATGCAGTTGGTTCCATCAGCGGGTCTGAACACGTGAGTAATGGAAGTACGCCGCGCACGCTCCTTCGGAGGAGACCATGGGAGCTCCCAAAGGATGTTCCGGCATGCATTCTTTTGCAAAAGCCGGACATTCGAACGGTTTCTTCAAACCCCGGAGTACTGTCCCAGCGATACAGAGTGAAGACTCTTCCGCGCTGATGTCCGCAACATCAAACTGCAATTCAGCATCGTAGTCGGAAAACTCCCGCACCAACTTGTACCCACTCATCGGAATTTCGCCGATACCGCGCCATTTACGATCTACGATTTCGAAGACCCGGTGAAGAAGTCTCTGTGCGGGAATGTTACCTTCACGACGGACCGAACGGCTGTACTGGTTCTCCACTTCGAATCTCTTTTCCTCCAGTTGCTTTACCGCCAAATAGATACCCTGGAGGATGTCGACCGGCTCAAAGCCTGTCACGACAATGGGAACCTTATACTTCTTTGCAATCGGAACATACTCCTCGAAACCCATGACCGCACAAACGTGTCCAGCGGCGAGGAACGCCTGAACCATATTCGAAGGGGAGGAAAGAAGGGTTTCCATCGCAGGGGGAACGAGGACGTGCGAGCATAAAATGGAAAAGTTTTTGAGACCCAGTTTTTTTGCCTGCCAGACAGACATCGCATTGGCAGGAGCAGTCGTCTCAAATCCAACGGCGAAAAACACAACCTTTTTACCGGGATTCCGTTGAGCAATGGTGAGAGCGTCGAGTGGAGAATACACCATCCGTATGTCACCGCCTTGCGCTTTGATGCTCAAGAGATCCGTCGACGACCCCGGAACCCTCAGCATGTCTCCAAAGGAGGTGAAAATGACATCGGGGCGTGATGCGATGGCCAGGGCTTTATCGATCATTTCAAGCGGAGTCACGCAGACGGGACATCCCGGTCCGTGCACTAACGTAATCTGACCTGGCAAGAACGACTCAATGCCCGATTTGACGATCGTGTGAGTCTGTCCGCCACATATCTCCATAATTGTCCACGCGTGAGCGGTGATCGCACGAATTCGTTCAGCAAACCTGCCCGCTGTTACCCCGTTCCTATATTCATCGATATAACGCATGCGGCTTCTGCTACTTTTGATATTGACACTTAACCGCTTTTCGTACCCGCTAATCCGGCAGAATCGTCTGTGTTGAGACCGTTATAACTTTCTTCCAGGTCATCCAGAAGCCTCAGCGTTTCGACAGCCTCTTGTTCGTCCATTTTACTGATAGCAAAACCTACGTGCACAAGGACATAGTCCCCAACGATGACGTCCGGAAGCCATTCAAGACAAATACGCTTTTGAACGCCACCGAAGCTGACCTTTGCCATCACAGGTTGCGCCTCCGATTCGATCTCCAACACTTTTCCGGGAATAGCAAGACACATGTCAGTCCTCCTTTATCGAACGATTCTTATTTTCTTCGATCAACGCACCCGATCCGACGAGTGTATTTACCACAAGATATAATCCCTGCAATCATCATGAAAGCAAAGCGAATGAAATCACCCTCTCAGCAATCTCCACGCGAACAGCACGAACGGTTCTGCCACCGCTTTCAGACTCCAACTTCTGCTTTAATTTTGGATTGCCAGCGAGCGCCGTGTTTTGACATCAGCCGAACAAAAGCGTGGACCTGGCCCAATGCTATGCCACCGTCATTTGGTGGAATCCTTTGATGCCAGTATGGACGAAACCCCTTATCCCGCAAGCCGTTCACACAATGCTCGAGCAGGTAAGCATTCTGGAAACATCCTCCGCTCAGCACAACCCTTTCCAGTCCGGTCCGCTCAGCAATCTCGAGCACAACAGCCACAAGGAAATTATGGAACTTTGTGGAAATGAATTCTGGATCGAGAGATTGTCTCACGTCGTGAACGATCTCCAGGATCGCGGGCTTCCAATCTACGATAGTGATTCCCTCATCGCCGGTGCTATTCTGTATGTTGATGGGATAGGATTCCTTCGTCTGAAAGCCCGAGGTAAGGAACTCCAACCCCATTGCGCCCTGACCCTCAAAACGTGTTATCTGGTTCAACCCCACGATCGAGGCCACTGCATCGAACAGCCGACCGACACTCGACGTCCGCGGCGAATTCAGGTCCTTCACGAGCATTTGATGAATGACTTCTATTTCCGAACGCGTAAACGATCTCAATGCCGGAATATCGTCGAGCGAGAAAAGAATTGACCCGAGGATTTCGTAGAGAATGCCAAGAGCGCTTCGTCGAGGTTCTTTCACTGCCTTCTCCCCGCCGGGCAACTTGAATTGACGAAATGATGCCGTTCTTTCAAATGATGATTCCGTTGTCACAATGAACTCTCCACCCCACACGGTGCCATCCGGCCCATATCCCGTGCCATCCCAAGACACGCCCAACACCGAACCCTCGATTTGATTCTCAGCCATGCAAGACGCCATGTGGGCGTAGTGATGCTGCACTTCCAGCACCTCGTCCGAACAACTGTGAGCGTACTTTGTAGAAAGGTAGTCTGGATGCATGTCGCACACCACGGTGGATTCGGCGATCCCGAACAGATCTTTGAAGTCCTTGATCGTCCGCTGGAATGCATTGTAGGACTCTTCCGTTTCAAGGTCACCGAGATGCTGGCTGATAAACACGTTTGACTCCTTCGAGACGGCGATCGTGCTCTTCAAATGTGCCCCAACAGCGATTACTGGTGTTCGGGGCGCACCTTCGAGGCTCATCGGCAATGGCGCATATCCGCGCGCACGCCGCAGAACGAGTTCACGCCCGAGCAAAATTCTCACGACGGAGTCATCGACGTGGCGCACGATTGGACGGTTGTGGACCAGGAAGCAATCCGCAATGCCGCGGAGTCGCTCAACGGCTTCATTCTGATCTATGCAAATCGGTTCGTCCGAAATGTTGCCGCTGGTAGCGACCACGGGGATCCTCAGCTCTCTCATGAGAATATGGTGCAGCGGAGTGTAAGGCAGCATGATCCCGAGATAAGGATTTGATGGTGCAACGTTGGACGAAAGTCGAGCAAGAGTAATATCGAAATCCGACCGCAACTCCACGCTCTTTCGCCGAAGAAGCACTATCGGTGATTCGGGCGACAAGAGCAATCGCTCTTCCAGCTCGGACACCTGGCAATCTTCTTTGATCCGCTGCAACGAATGATACATCAGGGCGAAGGGTTTCTCTTCCCGATGCTTGCGTTCCCTCAAACGTGCGACGGCGTCATCATTACTCGCATCCACAAGAAGGTGAAACCCACCAAGGCCTTTGACTGCAACGACCTTCCCGTTCCGAATTGCCTCCGCAGCTTCGAGCATTGCCTGAAGGTTCTCCGCGACGATCCGTCCGCTTGTATCCCACAATTCCATGCGTGGACCACAAACAGGACAAGCATTGGGCTGGGCGTGGAATCGACGATTCATCGGGTCTTCATACTCTCGCCGACACTCCGGGCACATCGTAAATGTCTTCATCGATGTGTTTACCCGATCGTACGGCAAGGATTCAATGATGGTGAATCGCGGACCGCAATTCGTGCAGTTCGTGAAGGGATAAAGATGACGCCTGTTGTCCGGGTCAAATATTTCGCTGAGACATTCGGGGCACGTAGCTATATCAGGAAGCACAAATGCTGTCTTTGCGCCCCGAGAATTGCTTTCGCGAATAACAAATTCCGTGAAGCCGACGGCGTCCAAATATGAGGATTCCATACTTTGAATGAACGACAACTTCGGCTTTTCCTGATCCAACCGCAGAATAAACTCATCAAGCACACTCTTCATTCCCTCAACTTCGATGAAGACTCCCTGGGCGTTATTTAAGACCCATCCGACAAGATGCAATTCCGTTGCGAGTCTGAACACAAATGGGCGAAACCCGACGCCCTGAACGGCTCCACGCAGCGCCATTCTTAAACGCGTGATCGCCGGCGCACCATCGACAATTCTCAGCTCGTCAGACTTCATCAATGCTCTTTCGATTGTTCCTGCCCCACAGGCATAGGCCCATTCAACCCAGTTTTGATTCGTACAGCTCTATCTCCACAACCTGCATTTCTGTCCCGGATACGACCTGTGTATCACTGTGACCGCATTCGGGACAGAGGACGACACCGAGCTCGCTCTTGAACGATCTATCGCAGCTTCTGCAATGAAGAACGAACGGAATGTGCTCGATATCGAGTGTGGCCCCTCTCAATGGTGTCTCTGCGGTGATTGCAGAAAAACAAAATTCAAGTGAATCGGGAACAACTCCTGACAATTCTCCCAACTTCAGCTTAACCGATTTCACGGATTGACCCTGATCGCGGGGGACGTATTGTTCCACAATCTCAAAAATGCTCTGCGCTACTGAAAGCTCGTGCATTCAGCTTGATCCTTTTGCTCGAGGACAACTTGATCTCTTTGAAGCAACTATAGTGCCCCAAAAATGGGCCTATGGCAGGCGTACGAGAGGATTCGTTACCAGAATTGACAAAGTCTTGGGGAGTTTCTACCACTTTTGAGAGGGCTTGGAGGCATTCAGCAGGTCAGTCAGACATCCCGGACAAAATCAAGCCTTAGAATTTGCCGCTGTCTCTACGAATTTGTCGTCCGGTCGCTCAGCCACTCAGCCCATTCACCAATACCGGCACCCGTCGTACATGAAGTCAGGAAAACCACAAGAGCGGGATTGATCTTCAGCGCGTTAGCTTTCAACGTGTTCAGGTCACAGTTGATGTACGGCAAGAGATCAATTTTGTTAATGAGCAGCACCGAAGCGTTGCGAAACATGGCAGGATACTTGAGAGGTTTGTCGTCTCCTTCAGTCGTGCTTGCGACGACGACTTTTAGCGCCTCACCGAGATCATAGTTGGAAGGACACACAAGATTTCCGACATTTTCGATCATCAGAAGTCGGATGTCACTGAGATTAAAATTCGAGAGGGCATCGTGAATGAGGTTTGCTTCAAGATGGCATCCACCATTTGTCACGATCTGCACCGTGGGGACATTGTATTTTGCCACGCGTTGAGCATCGAGGTCCGTCTGAACATCTCCTTCGATGACTCCGATCTTGATGGAGCCCTTGAGGTACTCGAGTGTCCGCTCCAAGATGCTGGTTTTCCCCGCTCCAGGTGAGCTCACGACATTAATCACGAACACGCGGTTCCGCAAAAACAGGTTGCGGTTCTGCTCTGCAATCCGATCATTCTTTTCAAGAACTTTGCGCTCAATCGTCACGACAGCCATCTGAGTATCCTCGTACATCCAATGATAGTTCGTTCCAAGCCCAGACTTGTCAAGATCCGTGCCGATTGACACCGACTCACATTCTGCCCTGAAACCAAAGGCTCGTTCGCAGGACTGCGAAAGGATCAAGATCATTTCTTGAAAGTGAGGAATGAACGATCCGGCGACTCGACGTCATAACATCCGTTGTATCAATACGTCCAACTTCTCGGAGAGAGTGAATCTTGTTCGACCAGATCATCGGTAGGTCCGCAACCCCAGCCCCGCAATATCGCTTCGGCTGAAAGAATGAATCTCGGTAATTGGGAGGTGAGCTCCGGCGTTAGCCCCTCGCGCAGCACGAAAGGGTCAGAAATGCCGATGACAAGAATTCTGATATAGGTCGGAAAATCAATATTCAATCTTTGCGCCAAATCCATGACATCCTTGAGTCCGACATAATGAGGCGACAGTAACGATTGCGAGGGGAAATCATTGCTCTTCAATTCGCGAATTGATCCTTGTTCACCATCCACGACAACAAGTGAATCCAGAATAAGTGCCCGTTCATAACCGGCCAGATAGTCGAGCAGTGCAAAACCGGCGACGGGCGCCTCAACGACGTCGATCTGGCTGTAAAATCTTTGATGGATCAGCCGCGACGCCACGAGACCAATGGCATCGTCTCCAAGAATATCATTTCCGAGGCCAAGCAAGAGAATCTTGTTAGTCCTCTCATTCCCCGATGAACCCATGCTCATTTCTCGATCACTCATTGATGCAATGTATGCAACAGTTGCGCTGCGACATCTTTATGAACGACAAAGGAAAGCATTTTCAACTTCACATAGTCTTCCCGATAAAAATAATAGCCCGGATGGCTATTGTTCCGCGACCCCGAGCCGGAGTCTTTTACGAGGAACCAATTCTTACCATCCTTCTCGGTGTAGCCAACAATATGAATGCCGTGATCGTCACCGGTGGTACCATTTGAGAAACGGAACTGGCGGGCATTCTCATCGATGTATTCATCGGGGATATCAAACGTGGGCACCACTGCAATTCCAGCGTGTCCCTCGTATCCCGGCTCTGACACATCCCCGCCTATGCACACAGAGTACCCCTTCCGAACCGCCGACTTCAGAACAGACATGAATTCATCAAGAGGGATGTTATAGTATTCTTTGCTGTGCCACCAATTATCCGGGACTTCGTATTCGACCATTTGGTAATACGGTTTTGCCATCAGTGAGAGAATATCGACATAATCATCGAGGTTCAGTCGCACAATTGTTTGCAGATACTCTTTCGGTGTCAGCTGCCTGTTGTCGACCGTGACGGTTTTCGGCGGCTCACCAAGATAGTGATTCAGAATAGCTTCAACGGTCGCCAACGTTTCAACTTCATTCCACGCATTGTTCGACTTCAACGACTGAAGGTAGGTGTTCATTTCAGCAAACAGCTTCTCGTGATCGTGGAATTTCTGACCCTGCAGTTTTCCGGTATAAGCATCTTCCGGAACGATGCCGTATTGTTTCCAGATGCGCGGCACGGCATTCGCCTCCGAACCCTCTCCGAATTCCGAGTTCCCTCGTTCCTGGACAAATCTGAGCGCTTTCTCAACATATTCCCAGTACACAGTGTACATCTCTGAGAGTTTGATTTCTCTTTTTGTTAACCGGTAGATTTCCGACTCATAGAATGAGGTGGCAGAGAAACACCAGCACGTCCCTGTTATTGCCTGGGCGATCGGCTTATTGTGCCAGCATTGTCTGAATTCGTTTATTGACGCTGGCGCGGCAACCGTGCTGAAATCCATTTGGAATGCTCTCGCCCAGGGTTGCTCCTGTTTACTGAATCGCCCGGTTTCCGCGCGGACCGAATCCATGAATTCATTCTTTGGTTCGACAAAATGTCCTTTGTCTCTCTGTTGAATTTGTGCCTGAACACTGCACGAGGTTACAGCGAGGAGGGCGGCGACTATACTTGATTTGATTTTCATTGTTTTGACCGAATGACTATGTGACAATCGATTTTTACGATCACCTTTGTATTGTATTGACGATTTCTCCACCGTTGCCGTGTACCCTTACTTCAAGTGGCATGCTGCCGGGTAACGAATGTGTCGCACACGCATTGCATGGATCATAAGCACGGAAGGCCATCTCGACCATGTTCAACAGGCCGTCATCTACGTTCCCTGCATGAATCAAGCTCTTCGCTGCTTTCTCAACGCTCATAGCGATCCGGCCAGAATTATTCTGCGTCGCAACGATCAGGTTTGCCCGAGTCATAAGACCTTTGTCGTTCGTCTCGTAATGATGAAACAGCGTTCCGCGAGGCGCCTCGACGACTCCAATGCCGACCGCCGGAGTCTTCGTGGGAATGACTCTGAGCTCTCGGCTCGTGATATCGGGGTCGTTTACTAATCGCACCATCGTCTCCGCAGCCTGCAACATCTCGATCACTCTTGCCCAATGGTTTGCCAAGGTATGATGGACCGGCTTTCCGCCAAGCACTGAGTAGAATTCCTCGTAAGCCTTTTGTGCTTCCGGTGTCGCCATTCCGTCCGAAGCGTTCAACCGCGCAAGAGGCGCGACAGCATAAATCCCGCTCTCTGCCCCATCGATGAATCCTTTCCATCCAAGAGGCTTCAGGTAACAGAATTTCACATAGGTCCACGGCTCGACGTGCTCGGCTATGAAATCAAGGTATTGTTGGGGGGCAAATTTGGCAAACTCCCGACCCGTGGGATCGACAACGCGGACGTTCCCGTCGTAAAAATTCACCCGATTATTCTCGTCAACCAACCCCATGTAATACGTCTTGTGCGTGAACGCGTCCGAGGTTATCATCTTGACAAAGCGCTCATTCTTCAAAACAATATCTCTGAAAACTTGAAGTGTGAACCGTGCAAAGTCGAGCCCATCACTTGCCAACTCTTTGAGTTTTGGAAGCTCGTCGGACGAAATACCTTTTGCAATTCCACCGGGCAATCCAAAGACAGGGTGAATTACCTTTCCACCCGCATACGCAATGAACTCGCGCAACCGTCTGCGCATCGAAATAACCTTTTTGCCGACGTCCAACCCTACCTTGTTTATGACGCCGACCACATTCCGCATTTCCTTTGGAGCATCCGGCCCAACGATAAAATCGGGTCCACCGAGTATATAGAAGTGGAGCGCGTGATCTTCGAGGAAGAACGTGTTGTAGATCAACTCCCGGATTTTCTTTGCCGCGACGGGAGGATCAACCTTATAAAGATCGTCGAGAGCTTTGGTTCCTGCCATGTGGTGCGCGGTCGGGCACACCCCGCAAATGCGGCTTGTAATCTGAGGCATATCCTCTGCAGGCCTTCCAAGGGTAAATACCTCGAACCCGCGAAGTTCCGGAATCTGATAGTACGCCTTCAGCACTTCTCCATTCTCATCGAGAAAGATGTCTATTTTTCCGTGACCTTCAAGTCGCGTGATGGGGTCAATGGTAACACGCCTGGTCTTTTGATTGCCAACCTGTTCTGCCGTTTGCATGATGAATTCCTGCTCCTAGTATCTATTGAACTCCATTGTGTCGTGTCCAGTCAAATACTGGCTGCAACACATCAATCGAAGGTTCACTGCATTCTCACTCTGTATTATTAACTCGAGTGTTCGCGAAACGCTTCAATGGGTCTTAAATCTCGGTCTCATCCGGACGATAAAGCCCACGATGAAGCCGGTGCAAAGTCCAAGAATGATTTCGTTGAGAAAAACATCGTATCCGGAAACAGTGATGAGTCTCACTTTCATCCCTATGAATCCAGCAAGAATCATAGCCAGGATGAACGCCAGCCAGGAGAACGGACTCTTTGGTCGCGGTACTGCTTTCGACAAATCGAACCCCGCCAGTACGAAGATTCCGTACGTAAGAAGACGGCTGAACATGTCGAAATTAAGAATCGAATCCACGGCTTCTCTCTTAGATAGAAGGCCGATTACGACGCTTATTTTGGCAGCCTCCCGACAATTTTTGTAGCCCATCGATGAAACTTGTGAAACGAAATCACCGGCTCGACAAACATGAAGATGCATTTCCCGTGAATCACATCCAACCCATATTGTTCGCAGAACTGCACCGCTTTTCTCGATTCCGACCCTTGCTGCAACCAGATGCGATTTATCCCCGCATTGGCTGCATCTTTGACAATCGATTCAGCCTGTTTTGCGGGGACCACCACCACAACTCCGTCGACGAGTTCCGGCAAGTCTTTGAGCCCCGCAAAACAGGGGTCTCCGTCAATCTTATCGGCCAAAGGATTTACCGGATACACTTTGCTCCCGCGATCTCGTAGCATCCTGTAGA
>Ga0335079_10006369_pt1 | contig 13506 bp, 12 predicted proteins | sample Lox_Sample_33_FD_206719 | JGI IMG/M metagenome (GOLD analysis project Ga0335079, IMG submission 206719) | Soil microbial communities from Loxahatchee National Wildlife Refuge, Florida, United States - Lox_Sample_3.3 | ecosystem: Environmental > Terrestrial > Soil > Wetlands | place: USA... | reverse complement strand
GTTCGGGTTCGCGTGCGTGGCTATATTTATGGCCGCGACTGTCAGCGGATTCATCGTTCCGGGAATCATGCAGCGCATGGCGCGCGATGCTGGGGCCGAGATGCGTACGTGGCAGATCGTGATTGACGGCGTCTTTCAGTTCAATCAGGCGTTCGCGCGGATTTACTCCGTCGCGGCTTCGTGCGCGGTGATTTTATGGTCGGCATCGATCCTGAGAAATGGCGGGCTGGCGCGGGGTATCGGGATCTATGGGTGCATCATTTCTGCGCTTATTATTGTCGGAATCGGGGTCGGACACTTGCGGCTGAATGTTCACGGGATGGCCGTGGTTTGGTTTGGGCAGGCGATCTGGTTTGTGATGGCTGGGGTTCAGATGTGCTCTCAGCGGGCACAAGGGACATCGGCAGGGTAGGTGACTGCGTTTTGAACCACGAAGGACACGAGGGTTCGCGAAGGAGATCTTTCAGGTCACTTGCGGCGATCGGATCGGAGGTTTTGGCGTCAGACGTTGAGTTCTACGACTGTGGCTCCGCCGCCGCCTTCGTTTTGAGGAGCTTCGAGGACTGATGCCACGTGCGGGTGATGTTGCAACATCTGACGCAGAGCCTTTCTGAGAATTCCCATGCCGCTGCCGTGAACGACGCGGACTCGAGGAAGTCCAGCGAGGAAGGCGCGGTCGACGAACTTTTCGACTTCGGTGGAGGCCTGATCGACAGTCTGTCCGATGACGTTGATTTCGGTTGGGACGTTCGCGCCTTCGCTTTGGAGCTGAACTGACACTCCTCGTGCTCGAGCTGCCTTGACTGGAGTTTCGGAGACTGGCCGTGCACTGGCGAGAATTTCCGCGACGTCATCGCGGGCAATTTTCATTTTGAGCGCACCCATCTCGACTTCGAAGTGATTGTCATCGATCTTTCGGGCGATGCGGGCGGAACGCCCCGTGGACTTGAGTTTGACCGTGTCGCCTTCGGAGATGTGCTTGATTAGTTTCGGCTGGGCGTTGGGGTCGCCTTGATCTGCGCCGGTTGAGTGAGCGACCACGGTGGCGTCGAATTGCTCGCGGAATTCGCGGCGGAGCTTGGCGATGCGGCGCTCGGCGTCTTTCGACAACTTCTGAGAAGCGGCGCGATCTTGAATCGCGTTGACGGCCTCGCGGGCGTGGTATTCGAAATCCCGGAGGACGCTCTGAAGTTTCTGTTCCATCTCGCGGACTTTCGTTGCTTGATCTTTTTTGCCTTCTACCGCCAAGCGCTGTTTTTCCCGCTCGAGATCTTGCTCACCGTTTCGCAGGCGGATGCGCTCGGTTTCGGCCTCGCGTAATTCGGCATGGAGTTTGTCGAGGAATTGACCGACATCGCGCGCTTGTGTCCCGAGGCGGGCGCGGGCGCCTTCAATAATGGATGGATTCAAGCCGAGGCGTTGCGCGATGTTGATTCCGGCGGAAGCTCCGGGTACTCCGACTTTCAGCTCGTATGTTGGCTGCAGGGTTCGCTCATCGAAACCGACCGCGGCGTTCAAGACGCCGGGGGTATTGGCGGCATAGACCTTCAGAGAGGTGTGATGGGTGGAGATGATGGTCATGCATCCGATGCGCCCGAAATGGCTGGCGATGGCAACGGCGAGAGCGGCGCCTTCCTCGGGATCGGTGGCTGAGCCAAGTTCATCGAGCAGGACAAGGGAGTTCGCGGTCGCGGTGCGCGAGATGAAGTCGATGTTCGTGACATGCGCGGAGAATGTCGAAAGATTTTGTTCGATCGACTGGTAGTCTCCGATATCGGCGAGGACAGCGTCGAAGACCGGAAGCTCGGCGCGATCGGCGGGGACTGGCAGGCCGGATTGCGCCATCAGGGCAAGGAGTCCGGCCGTTTTGAGCGTTACCGTTTTTCCGCCTGTGTTGGGGCCGGTGATGATCAGTTGGCGGCTGGCACCCTCCAGTTCTACGGTGACTGGGACTACGGTCGCTCCTTTTGCTTTTAGGTTGCGTTCGAGCAGGGGGTGACGGGCGTTGTGTAGGAGCAAGCTTCCGGCTTTGGACTTCGAGCTTTCCAAAACCCCGGCTCGCGTCGCTTCGCCTGACGGACGAAGGCGTCCGTCACCACATGGCTCGCTTCCGTCACAAAATGGGTCTTGCCCGTCCCCGTTACCGTTGGTCAGCTTTACTTCTACGCAGTTGTAGTCTTCGGCGAAGTGGGCTTTGGCGAATTGGAGTTCCAGTTCGGAGAGGACATCGAGCGCCGCACGGATTTGTTCTGCTTTCGCGCCGATACGTTCGGTCATTTCGACCAGGATACGGTGAATTTCGGCGAGCTCTTCTTCGAGCAGGCGAACGAGTTCGTTGTTTTGCTCAATCGTTTCGAGAGGCTCGACGAACACCGTCTGGCCGCTCGAGCTGGCGCCATGGACGACGCCTTGCACACGGCGCTTCTGTTCGATTTTTACCGGGATGACGAAGCGGTCTCCGCGGATGGTGATGAGTTCGTCCTGGACAGTGCCGCCTTCGGCGAGGCGGCGAAGGTATCCGCGGAGCGAGTCCTGAATGGAGCGCCGCTGCTTTTCGATTTCGCGCCGAATGCGCGAGAGTTCGGGCGAGGCTTTGTCGTCGAGCGTGCCGTCGGGCTGAATCTTGTTGCGGAAGTATCGTAGGAATTCGGAGAAATCGATTATCAGTGCCGAGAGTTGGTGGACTTCGCGCCATTCCGAGCGCATCGCGGCTGGTGGATTGGAGGCAATGTGACGCCACTCCGCTGCGCGGTCAACGAGGGCGAGTACATCGCGAAGCTCAGTGGTTTCCAGAGCGGCTCCAGCGATCCGGGATTTGGCAAGCAGAGAACTGATATCGGTGAGGGCAGAAAAGTCGAAGCGGCCTCCCACACGGCGGAATTCGCGGATTTCTGAAGCAAGAGTTTGCTGACGCTGGATCCAGGCGCGATCGATCACGGGAGAGAGGGACTCGATGCGGCTCTTGCCGAGAGGTGACGATGCAAATCCGCGAAGGAGTTCACGGAGAGAGTCGAACTCCAGAACACGCGCGGAGGTGTGAAGCAGAACGGAAGACATCACCGATTATGTTACAGGAGAGATTCCTGGTAGGTCGGGGTCGTGTCCACACCTAAAGCTCACCACAGGGAACACAGAGGCCACAGGGAAAATATTGCCACAGCAGCGAGAAGTTAGGCGAAGTCAAAATCCCACTTCTGCCGAAAAGAGCGCGGCAGAAATGGGGTGCCCATTTATTGCCGGCGAATCAACCTGCGGCGCCGGCACTTTGAGCGGCGACTGCGGTGACCGGGAGTTTGATGACGAAGAGAGCGCCTCCTTCCGGCTTGTTGCGGCAGGTGATTTGGCCGCCGTGGTCCTGAATGACTCCGTAGACGGCGCTGAGCCCGAGGCCGGTGCCCTTGCCGACGGGCTTGGTTGTGTAGAAGGGATCGAACACACGCTCGGGTTCGCGGAGGCCGGGACCGTTGTCAGAGAACTGAAGCACGACTTCGTCACGCTGGCTGATGCCGGTAATTTCGAGGCTAGCGTCACTCACCCCGGCGAGAGCGTCCATGGCATTTTCGACGATCTCGACAAAGGCCTGGAACATCTGGTTGGCATTGGCGTGCACCCGGGGAAAGTCGCGTTCAATGAATAGGCGAAGCTGGACTTTCCCGGGGCCACGGCGTGAGTCGATCATCTGAACAGCGCGATTGATGAGGATGGTAAGGTCCACCGGCCGCTTCTCACCAGGAGCTTGCTGGGCAAAGCTGAGCAGGTTGTCGATGAGATCGCGAGTACGGCTGGCTTGATTCACGATCTTGCGGAGGAGAGCGTCCTGGTCCGAAGTGAGCTTGTGATTGCTGGAAAGTTCCTCGGAGTGGCTCATGATCGCATTCAACGGATGGTTAATATCGTGAGCGGCGCCGGCCACGAGATGGCCGAGAGAGGCGAGTTTCTCCTTTTGCACTAACTGTCCCTGCAACTGCTTTTGGCTTTGGTAAGCACGGCGCGATTCATCGAGCAGCGTCATAAGCGCCTGATCCTGCATATATTGACGACAGAAGACGAAAGCTCCGAGAACGATCATGGCCGCGAGAACGGCAAAGACGCGAAACGCCCGCACGGGTGCGTGCGAAGGGTCCAGAAGAACGGTCCAAATACCCAGGACGGGGAGCGATAAGATCGCGAGCATGGCCATCCTGGGAATGATCTGTTTCCAGCGCGGGTGCAGATTGAACTTGACGGTCCCGAGTTCCCAATCGCGGGCTGAGAGCGCAGCTGCGGTGATCCACGCAACGGTTGCAATCAGCGGGACGTCATACAGGCTTCCCGAATAATAAGAGAGGTCTGCTGCGGCCCGGTCGAGCAGTTGGGAGTTGATGGCATACAAAAGCGATGCTGCCAGGATATGGCCGTAGAGGCGGCGCCAGCCTCCAGAACTGGTTAGCACCGCAAGGATCAGGACCGAGATCAGAAGTCCATTTTCGACAGCATAGAGCGCGTCGTAGTACGTGTTGTATCGCGGGATATTCAACGTCACGTACTGGTGCGGAAAAACGATAAACGCGTAGAGGAACACCCACCAACCGAACAGCATGAGGAAATTCAGAACGCTGAGTGGAATTTTGGCTGGTTTGGTCGCGAGGTCCGGGCGCCAGGCGACGGCGGCGATCATAGGAACAATATGGAAAAACAGGACGATATCGAAGGGAAATGGATCGGGGATGGATTTGTGGAGGAAGACTTCCATCACGGTCCAGGCGCTCTGGTTGGCGGCCCATAGGGCAAAACCCAAGGCCATCAGGACCCAGAAACTGCGCTCCTGACGAGGACGGATTGCGGCGTTGGTCACACAGACAAACACGCCGGCCAGCATCAGGATCAAGCCGACGATGTCAGCGATGGCCTCCAGTGGGGGACCTTTGGTGATGATCAGGCGCACCAATAGGAAGGCCAAAGTGATAGCGGCCGCCGTGACAAACCAGCGTTTGCGCCTGAGCAGACTCATCCGTTTTCATTCTATGCAAGTCAAATGAGGATTCCGATGGTTGGTGGGAAGGAGGGTAGTTACTTTCGTTACTCCTTGGTGGACTTGGAACTATCCCCGACGAAGCTGGGCCCAGGCCTAGTATGGCGGCGCGATACCGCCGTGAGAGCCACGGGTGACCGGCGCTACGGTCGCCCGCGACAGGGCTTTGTGATTGAAATCACATTGTGCTGGGGCTGATCCTTTAGAATCGCTTGGAGGGGCTATTCCGATAGGCCTCCTTTTCAGGTGATTCCTATGGCTTTTCCAGTGACACGCCTTCGTCGTCTGCGACGCACTGCTGAACTCCGGAACATGGTGGCGGAGACGCGCCTCACGCCGGATGCATTTGTATATCCGATGTTCGTTTGTCCGGGAGTAGGTGTCCGAAAGGAAGTGCGGTCGATGCCTGGGATTTACAACCTGTCGATCGACGAAGCAGTGAAAGAAGCGCGGGAGGTGCATGCCCTGGGAGTACCGTCTGTGATCCTGTTCGGGCTGCCCGATAAAAAAGATGAGGTGGCTACCGGGGCTTGGGCAGAGAACGGAATCGTGCAGCAAGCGACGCGAGCGATCAAGCGGGAAGTTCCCGGGCTTGTGTTGATGGGAGACGTTTGCCTTTGCGAATACATGTCGCACGGGCATTGCGGGATCGTGAAGGCCGCGCCGCAATCCCTTGGCGCTGCGGTTGCTGCGCCGCCGGTGGCGACGGAATACGAGATCGTGAACGACGCTTCTCTCGAACTGCTGGCGAAGACCTCGGTCTCACTCGCAAAGGCGGGAATCGACATTATTGCGCCGTCGGACATGATGGACGGACGTGTGGCTGCGATCCGGCGGGGGCTGGATGACGCGGGATTGATGAATACGCCGATACTGTCGTATGCGGCGAAGTTTGCGTCGGGATTCTACGGACCATTTCGTGAAGCGGCAGATTCGGCGCCACAGTTTGGCGACCGGCGGTCTTATCAGATGGATGGGGCCAATATCCGTGAGGCCATGCGAGAGATCGAGGCGGACGTGGAGGAAGGCGCCGACATGATTATGGTGAAGCCTGCGATGCCTTATCTCGACGTGATCGCTGCGGCGCGAGAGCGATTTGACTTGCCGCTGGCTGCGTATCAGGTCTCCGGGGAATACGCGATGATCGAAGCGGCCGCTCGAAATGGATGGATCGAGCGGGAACGCGTGATGATGGAATCGCTGTTTAGTATTCGGCGTGCGGGTGCGAGCATGATTCTCACTTATTACGCCAAAGATGCGGCGAGGGTGCTGGGGTAAATTGGCAGGACATTTGGTTTTGGTACAAGTTTTGAGTCCGCAAACCTTCTGGTCACAGAGAACTTAGAGGGACGCAGACGACCTTTTAGCCGCCAAGGACACGAAGGTTCACAAAGGGAATCTTTTCGGCGGTACGTTCTCTCTCTTAGATTACTCACCCTGGTGATCGATTCGAGGCAACTCCCAACCTTCATACCGCATCAACTCCCTGCCCACTTCGCGAGTCCCGCGGTACAGTGCAGTCTACTCGGCGAGGCAAGTATTCGCAGTAGAGTTCCCGCCGTCAACGAGAAGCTTAGAGGACCCTCGTGATGTCCGAACAGTGCGCCGCAACCCCGTTGATCCTGACCGACAGCAACATTGCCTATCAGAAACTTCCATCCTTTTTCGTCGTGGGACCACCTCGCACAGGCACGAGTTGGCTGCATACCGTACTGAGCCAGTGCACATGGCTGTCGCATCCGACCAAAGAAACACGGTTTTTCGATATAAATTTCGACCGCGGGCTGGACTGGTATGCGTCGCACTATAAGCGAGCGGTTGGAGGACGAGTTGTGGGCGAAGTGGCGCCTACGTATTTCGCTTCGACAAGCGCGCGTGAGCGAATTGGGCGCATGATCCCGGGAGCGAGAATCGTGTGCATTTTCCGAAATCCCGTGGACCGCGTGCTGTCACTGTATCGGCTGAAGCGCGCGTATGGATGGATTCACTGGACATTCGAAGATGCGTTGATCCAGGATCCCGAACTGATGGAATCGAGCCGCTATGCCGAGCACCTGAAGAGCTGGCTTGAGATGTTCGGAAGTTCCCGAGTGCTGGTGACGTTGCACGACGATATGGAAGCAGACCCCCAAGGCTACCTGGATCGGCTGGTAGATTTCGTAGGCGCACCGAGGTTTCGATTAGGCCCGAGGCACCTTCATCATGTGCTGGCATCAGATTCATTGACCCAGCCGCGGAACTATTATTTGACACGGACTGCGCTTTGGCTCGCGGAGTGGTCGAAGAGACGGCGGTTGGGCGGGGTTGTTGCGACAGCGAAGCGCATCGGAGCGCACCGGGCGTTCATTGGAGGAGGCGCGGCATTTCCGGAAATTCCTATGCCCGAAAGAAACAGGTTGCGCCAACTATTCCGGCCCGAGATAGAGAGGCTCGAAGGAATGCTGAATCGAGACTTGTCGGCGTGGAAGTAGTGTTATATCCGGCGGACAGCAGATTCCTCTGTCCTCGCTGCGCGAGTTGTCGGAATGACAAACTTGTCCAGGCGGCGGCTGTCTGCTGAACAACGACGCTTCCTGATTAGTACGCGCTGGGCTTTTTGGGGGTGATGTCGCAGGCCTTGCGCACCTGGTCGATATTGAGACCTGCGGGATCAAATTCGGCGATCTGCCGACCACTGCGGGTTGGGATCGCGATGTTAAAAATATTGGCGCGTATCATTCCACGTGCTGTGCCCTTATCCATGGAAACGTAGCGACCCTGCCAGTTCCAACCGTAGTGATAGTGAACATCGTCGACGCGGACCTCAGCTTGCAGTTGCGGCTGTCCCCAAAAACCAGGGCGGTTGGGAGGAACTTTAACCGCGGGATTGAAAGTCGCGCTCTTGTACTTGCCGTTCTCACAGACCAGCTCGACTCTAGGCCGGTAATCCTGATCTTCGCGGAAGTAATTTTCGGCCAAGAGCTCGAAGCGGACGCGCTTGGCTCCCGTCATTTTGTCTTCACTGCTGAACATCATCCACTTGCCGCCCGCACTGACGCCGTCTTGCTCGCCCTGATAGGGGCTCATCGAGCCGCTCTGGGCAAACGAGAAGGCTGCTGAGAGAAATACGACAGTGGCCAGAAGTGCGCGAGGCGCGCTAAAAATCGTAAAAGTACGTAAACCGTCCAAGGTGCCCTCCGTATAAAACTCCTATCTAATTGAACCCGGATGGAGGCCAAAAAGTTGCTTGTCTCACGCTCGGCGGCGCACGAGAAGCCCGCCGGACAGCCGGTTGGGCGCCAGCGCTACTATCGAACGTCTACTCTTAGATCCACGTAGACCTGAGACCGGTCATCGAACTGGCTAACCCCTTTCGTATCGCTTTTCTTGCCGTGGTATTGGGCATAGACCTCGTAATCAACAGCATTGGAGAGGGCCGGAAAGCGGTAGGTGCCATCTTTACCCACGATGTAAGTTTTCACAGCGCGGGTTCGCGTGTTGGTGACGTAGACGACGGCGTCGGGCAAGGGGTTGTCCTGCTTATCGAGGACCTTGCCCAAGAGCAGGCGGCCGGTGGATTTATCTTTTTTGTCGGCCAGCGCCATGTTCGAGACAAGGGCAACTATCAGAAGTGCCAGACATGAGAAGGCAAAAGCTTTGATCACTGAGCGGTGGCGATTCATGGGTGGAATCTATTGTCTCATGGCTGAGAAGGGGCAGAATGGTCGAGATCAAGGGTCAAGGGGCTTTGCTCAGGTTTCAAGGTTTCAAAGTTTCAGCGTAAAAGCGGGCTAGTGTTCGAGGTGGAGGCCGATGTCCTGGCGCTCGTCGTTGTAGATGTGGACCGTGACCTCTTTGACCAGGCGGAGGGGCTTGCCGTCTTCGGGCTTGTAGCCTTTGAGATCAGCCCAAACGATGTATTCGGCTTCTTTGGCGGGCAGGCGCTGCTCGAACTCGCCGTGATGGTCGGAGTAGACCTGATAGCGAACCTTTTTTGGCTTGTCGGTGGATTTACGAATTTTGACGGTCACGCCGTAGACCGGCCGATCGTCGGGACCCCAGACGGTGCCGACGATAACCGCGAAAGGCTTCTCCTTGGATTGCTGGGCAGCAAGAAAGGCATCCTGAGAACGGAGGGTTGGCAGGAGCAGCAGAGCAATGACGATCGCATAAAACGACAGCGTGGGAACAGGCCGGCTGGGTCGGCAATCAGGAGTAGTCACCGTCTTCGGATTCCTCTTCCTCTTCTTCTTCTTCTTCGTAACCTTCTTCAACCGCTTTTAATTCGAGCGGACTTGTCGTGACGACCTCGAAGTCGGTGCCGCACTCAGGGCAGGAGATCACCTCACCCTCGTCGACTTCCTCTTCGTCAATGTCCAAGTTGTTTTCGCATTCCGGACAAAGCACCATAAACAGCCTCCCTTGCCTATTAGAGCCTCCTGATAATATTTAGATTCTCCTCGGCAGTTGGTCAAGTGGGACCGACTTGCGGACCGGACTTTTTTTCGTGCAGCAAATCCTTAGCTTTTTCCCGATTGGGGATCTTACTCTCATGATGGTTCAAGACGGCAAATGGACGTATAGGGCGCTGCTTTTGGTTGCAGGGGTACTGCTGGTGGCGCAAGTTGGCGTCGGTCAGAGCGGACCTGGAATGGCGGCAGATCCTCGGATTGCCGCGGCTTTGCAGCAGGTATCTGCGCAGCGCGTTCAGAACGACATTGAGAAACTGGTGAGCTTTGGGACGCGCCTGACTCTGTCGACGCAGGATGCGCAGTCGATTGCGGCAGGGCATGGGATTGGGGCCGCGCGCGAATGGATCAAAGCCCAGTTCGAAGAGTATTCCAAAGAGTGCGGTGGATGCCTGGAGGTGAAAACCGACAGCTTTACAGAACAACCGATGGATCGGATTCCTAAGCCCACCGAGATCAGTAATGTTTATGCGGTGTTGAAGGGGACGGACCCGGCACAAGCGAAGCGGATTGTGCTCGTGACCGGTCATTACGATTCGCGAAACAGCGATACGCTCGATGTGAATGGAGACGCCCCGGGCGCAAATGATGACGGGAGCGGAACGACAGTGAGCCTGGAATGCGCGCGCGTATTGAGCAAACTGAAATTTCCGGGGACGATTGTTTTTCTGACTGTAGCAGGCGAGGAACAGGGGCTGAACGGAAGCAAGCATTTCGCGAAAATGGCCAAAGATGAGGGATGGCAGATCGAGGCTGTACTGAACGATGACATCGTCGGTGGCGACAAGAGTCCGGAGCAGGATCATTCAGTGGTTCGAGTGTTCTCCGAGGGAGTCCCCGTTGCGGCTACGGATCAGGACATCCGACGAATTCGCGGATTGGGTGGGGAAAGCGATTCGGCGTCCCGCGAAGTGGCGCGCTATATTAGCGAAGTTGGACGTACGTACAACACCGGGGTGAAGCCGATGCTGGTATTTCGGCTGGATCGGTATTTGCGTGGGGGAGATCACTACTCTTTTAATCAGCAGGGATTCGCGGCAGTGCGGATAACGGAATATCGAGAAGACTTCAATCATCAGCATCAGAACGTGCGCATGGAGAACGGGATTCAGTATGGCGATCTGACGAAGTTCGTCGATTATGACTACGTCGCGCACGTGGCGCGGTTGAACGCGGCCACGTTGGCTGCCTTGGCGGCTGCACCCGGAGCGCCGGGAAATGTTCATATCCTGACGAAGGAATTGGAGAACGACACGACATTGTCGTGGGATGCTACGCCCGGGGCGACAAGCTATGAAGTGTTGTGGCGCGCTACGACAAGTCCTGAGTGGGAACATGCGCAAGATGTCGGCAATGTAACCCGAACGACTCTGAAGGTGTCTAAAGATAACGTGGTTTTCGGCGTAAGCGCGGTGGATGCGGCTGGGCACAGGAGTTTGCCGGCGGTGCCGACGCCGGAGCGGTGATTCGCAGAAATTGGAGTCCCAGGGTCTCGCAAATTCGGCAGACCCGAGGCACTCCCGGTATCCCTAGCAAAACCGAGTAGAATTATTCGAACGAGGAATTTGTGCGGAGAACTGGTGAACCGATGACGTTGAGCCTACCCCCGTTTACCAAGGGGGTGACGTGGCTCATCGGGATCAACACGGCGGTATTCCTGTTGATGGAGCTGATGCAGGGTCGAGTGTCATTCCCGGCATATGTGGCCTATTACTGCGCATTAGTCCCGGCCGACGTCGTGCAACGTGGTTTCATTTGGCAGCTGCTGACATACAGTTTCATTCACAGCGGGTTTGCGCACTGGTTTTGGAACATGATCGGGTTGTGGATGTTCGGGTCGGCCTTTGAGAGCGCCTGGGGAACTCGGAGATTTTTCGAGCTATATTTCGTGGGGGTGCTTGGCGCCGCGATCACGACCATTGCGCTGGCCTTCGGCCACATCTTGGGGAATCCAGGAACTGCAACAGTCGGAGCATCGGGCGGGATCTTTGCGATCCTGATCGCGTTCGGAATTTTGTTCGCCGAAAACGAGATCATGATGATTCCGTTTCCATTCACGATCAAAGCGAAATACTTCGTGGGAATCTTGATCGTGGCGACGCTTGCGTTGGCAATGGGCGGCGGGGGCGGCGTCGCGTACGTCGCGCATCTTGGCGGATTGCTTTTTGGATGGCTTTACGTGCGGCGCGGACCGAAGGCGGGGCTGGTGGACGCTGGACTTTCCGAACGTTATTACGGCCTACGAAATTCCTACTATCGATGGAAACGGCGGCGGGCGGCGAAGAAGTTCGAAGTGTACATGCGTCAGCACGATCGCGACGTACATTTTGACGAGCACGGGAATTACATCCCGCCGGACGAGAATCCGCGGAAGGGGAATGGCGGCGGCAAGTCGGGGTGGGTGAACTAAGGGCAGGTTTCAATGTTTCAAAGTTCTACGGCTAAGATGCCTTGCCATTGCTCCGGTAGCGTCGCGGTTATAAGGATCCTTCGACTGCGCCCTGACTCGCTTTGCTCGTCACGGCTCCGCTCAGGATGACAGAGGCAGGAATTGGGTGAATTCTGACAGAATCTGTTGTGGTAACCCTTCCTTTTTGGCTTTCCCTTTGAATCCCAGGTCGTGACCGGCACCCTCCACTGTCATCAGTCTCGTTTTCGCGGGGATCATCTTTATTGCTCGCTGAAGTTCTTCGATTGTGCCGAAAGGATCGCGGGTGCCGCTGACGAAGAGCGCCGGGGTATGCAGGTCAGGGAGATGCTGGGTGCGTTGCTGCTCGGGACGGCGCGGCGGATGGAGCGGATAGGAGAGCAGCAGAAGGCCTGCGACCAAGTTCAGTTCGTCCTTACTCAATTCAGCGCAGAGCATGCTGGCTTGGCGCCCACCATAGGAGTGGCCGCCGAGGTACAACTTCCATGAGGCAGAATGCTCGTCTTCGTGAAAACCCATAGATCTTTGCAGTGCAGCAAGGGCGTTCTTCAGTCCGGCGCGGTCGCGGGCGGCATCCGCCGGGCCCGGCGGGCCGAAGGATCTCGACTGGCGATAGGGCAGGTTGCAGCGGAGGACCGTGTAGCCTGCTTCGGCGAATGCGTCTGCTATGGCACGTAACAGAGGAGCTTGGGCATTGCTTCCGGCGCCGTGGGTGAAGACGAGGCCGTTCCCGTTGGGGGTTGCGGGGATGTGCAAAAAGCCGACGACATGGGGATCGACATTGCGGTCGGCGAATTCGTGGATGGATGCGGACGTCAAGACATCATTCTAAAGCGGTTTATCATTCGCCGTGCTGCGCATAAACGCCATCGAGAAAGCTCCAGCACATGAACCTGGGAGCCTGTGATTTTCGCCTTTAGTAGTAGCGGCGTGTGCGAGGGTTCGTCAGACGTTTTGGACTTGCCGACAAGACAGGCCAACGAGCTTTCCCCTCCATCCAGGTTCCCCTCGCCGCAAATCACAGGAGGAAATATGTCTCGATTACTCACTAGGGGATACTGTCTCGCACTTTCACTGTTTGTCACGTCAATCTTTACTCCGGCCGCACTGGCGCAAGCGACGCTCACTATCGGGCTGACGCTTGGGTCGGACTCGAACGGAGAACCGACGTACACAGCCACGGTGACGAATACCAGCGATCTCGACGCGCCGAATCTAACCGTGACGTACACACTGCCTTCCGGAGAGCTGCCGATTTCGCCGTCTCCGAGCGGAGGCTGTCTGTTCACGCCGGGGTATCCACACCTGGTTGTGGTGTGCTCGATCTCAAACTTGAATCCTGGCGAGTCGCATGACTTCGTAATCGCCGTGCATCCTATCGATACGGCCCCGCAGGATTGCACAGCTGTGGCCACAGAAAGCGGCGGAGGTGAGGCTAGCGCGTTCATCACCAGCACCATCACGTCGGTCGGGCTTGCCGAGATGCAGGTCACGATGACCTCGACCAATCCCGGGAAGGTTGGAGAGATGTTTACGTACACCGTGACGGTCACGAACATTCAGGATGACGATGCCCGGAATGTCAAAGCGTTTCTTTCGCTGCCCACAGGAGCGAAGTT
>Ga0335079_10006368_pt1 | contig 13506 bp, 12 predicted proteins | sample Lox_Sample_33_FD_206719 | JGI IMG/M metagenome (GOLD analysis project Ga0335079, IMG submission 206719) | Soil microbial communities from Loxahatchee National Wildlife Refuge, Florida, United States - Lox_Sample_3.3 | ecosystem: Environmental > Terrestrial > Soil > Wetlands | place: USA... | reverse complement strand
GGTGATCGGCGCGACCGTCCGCGCGATCCGAAACCCGCCGGTGCGCTCGAGCGTCAAGTCCGGCCGCACCTCGACGTGAAACTCGAACGTGAGCGGCGCGCCCTGATCCCACTTGAGGTTGTGAATATGCGGATCGGCGATCGGCTTGAGCGACTCCTGCTTGAGGGCGGCGCTCCAGCTGTCGCGGATCACCTCCTGAAGCACCTGCTGCCGAATGTCGTCGGCAAACTGCTTCTTCACGATCGCGGCGGGTGCCTTGCCCTTCCGGAATCCGGGCAGCCGCACGCGCTGTTGGTAGGCCGTCGTGGCCTGGGTTTCGGCTTCGCGCACCCGCTCGACAGGCACGGTTACCGCGATCGACGCGGACCCGGGTTCGGTGGCGGTCTTCTTGATCTCGATATCGACCATGGGCGGAAATCTAACCGGATCACTTCGCTACCGAATTCATCGTGCGGCCGGGGAAGTGAATGACCCCGCCGATTGAGTTCCGCGATCCTCCCGCCCAGAGCGCGAAACGGAGCCCACGTGGTCCGATAGAAGATCCGGGTCAAGCGCAGTCGCCGCGTGATCCGGCGCGGCAGGACGCATGACGACCCTACGCGCGCCCCCGGATCTTGCTGGCCCACCACCGCAACCCGACAAACAAGAAGCGCCAGTCGTGGAAGAACTCGGGCGGCTTGCCTTCGAATGCGTGGCCGACGAACTGAAAGATCCAGCCGACCACGAACAGCGTGACCGGGACGGCCCACAGCCGCCGCAGGATAGCGGCCACGACGAAAAGCGGAATCGAGAGGGCGATCAGCGGGATGCCGATCGTGTGGCAGAAACGGTTGACGGGATTCTGGTGGCTCTGCGAGTACTGCGCGATCCATTCGGACATCGGGCGGTTGCCGAGCATGGTCTCTTCCTCCTCGATGCGACCGGAGGGACTCGAACCCCCACGGGTTGCCCCACAGGATTCTAAGTCCTGCGCGTCTACCAGTTCCGCCACGGTCGCGTTGTTGCTGCTCATGAACTTACGCCGTCCCCAACCTTCGCGGCACCCTCCGCGTGCCCCTTGGCGTATGGCCATGAAGGGTATCGGCCAGCACCTTAGCAGGATGACCAAGGACGCCGGTAATTGGCTCGCGCAGCTCCACGGCCGTCAACTGCTGATGCTGTTGGTGGCAGCCGCAGTCTACGTGTTTGTGCTCGTGGTAGTGGGCTTCACCTACATACCGAACGTTGAACGCGCGAGCCACTCGCTCGCACGTGGTACGGACTACTCTTCGTATCGAGCGGCGCGCGAAGACACTTTGCGGGACCGTGACTTGTGGCAAACGAAAATGGTCAGCGGTTTCTCCGCATCGGAGGCGCTGGTTTACACCGCCCTTCGTCCAGGTGGGTCTTCCAAGCCTGCCTTGGTCGACAGCGCTCGCCGCGTCTTGGAGGATTGGCATCGGGACTTGGAGCGAGCGCGTGCCGTCGTGTACGCGGCTTGGATCAGTGGCGCTGCCATGCTCCTGGGAATGGCGTTTTCGTTGTGGCTCTGGCTGGGCGCGCGAAAACACACTCCGTCGGAGACATAACGCAGAGCTCCTTACCTCCAGAAGTCAGATCTTCCAGTGCACCGCGAGGTTCACCCAGTCGAGCTCCTCGACCCTGGCGTCATTCGTGAACGAATACCGCTCGAACCGGTACGACGCCTCGAACGAGAACGGGGCATGCGGCAGCGACGCGACCACTCCGACTTCCGTTCCCAACCCCGTGCTCGGGTCCTGGGGAAGCGTGGCGCTTACGAGAGGACTGAACGACGCGCGGGCCACACCGCGGATCAGCGAATCGCCCAGGGCGGTTTGGAGCGCCGCGGTAAGCGAAACAATCGACCAGCGCTGATAACCCTCAGTCGAGCTGAACGTGCGCGCGGTGTACGCCGCACCCGCCTCGAACCAGCTGCTCGCGCGCACGAGTCCGTTGATGCGCATTTCGCCGCCTTCACGCTCCACCATCGCCGCGGACGAGCCGGACATTTGCCCTCGCAGGCCCTGCAGCTCGAAGCGCAACGGCCCCCGTGACGCGGTAACCGCCCCCCCAACCCACGTGCCGCCCGTCTCCTCTTGATCACCGGGGATCTCCGCGCGCTCGTGCACGATGCTCGTGATCGCCGTCGCCTGCACGCGGATCGGGTTCTGAGCGTCGAGCGGCTGGACGGCCGCGAGCATCGCGATCGGCAGCACGTCTCGGATCTGGAGCCGGATCATTGTGCCACCACCCGAATGCGCACCAGGGATCCGTCACGGCGCGCGGCGTTGGTGGCGCTGATGGCCCGATCGCGATCCTCCCACGCGGTCCGCAACGCCTGGTTGTAGGCGACGTTCTCGGGCGCAGGCACCTGGTGGCGGCCGAGCATGAACCCCGCGAGGCCGCCGACCGCTGCCGTGAACCCCACCACCATCGCGCGTTCTTCCCGTTCGCTGCTCTCGAAGCCCGAGTGTCCCAATACCATCGGAATCGCCGCCACTGCCGCGCCGAGCGCCACGCCTTTCAGGATACTCGAAGTCGGACGAGGCCCCGCCTGAGTCTCGGGTTTGTAGGCCGACGCGGCGGGCGGCGCTTCGCGCGCCAGGGTATCCGGTGCGAGGATCTCGAACGTGAGCCCGGCCTCACCCTTGGCGTCGCCCGAGGAATACGTGGCGCGCACCCGATACGTACCGAAAGGCAAGCGGCGACGATCGGGATCAGTGAGCGACACTGATAAGACCGCCGTCGAGTCCACCTGCGACGTCGCAATGGGCCACTCGGCGTGCGACGAGTCGACGCGCGAGAGCCGCACCGCGACCGCTCCGGGTCGACCCACGGCGAGGGCCAGGGGCCAATGTCCCCTCGTCACGTCGAGCGTCGTATCACTCGAACCGCGGAGCGCGACCGACTGCGTGGACCGGCGCGCCGCGCCAAAGGCGGACGCGACCGGCAAACTCGCGCATCCCGAATCGAGCGCGACGAATGGGTCGGCGGAGATCGCCGCCGCGAAATCGACCACGGCTGAATCGAGCACGCCGCGGTACCAGTGCTCGAGACCGAGCTGCAGCGTTTTGTCCGCTCGATTCCCACCAGGGTTCCGAGCGGAACACCCGACGTCCGCCGGCACGGCGCCCGCCGCGGCACTGCGTGCGGGTATCACGGTCGTGATTCCTGGCAGGACTTCGCGCGTGACCGTCACGGGCGCGCGCCCCGGAGCGCCGAGCGTGAGCCGGTAGCTTCCCGGAGCAGCACGCCGCATCTCTCCAGTGGTGATCACTCCGATGCCGTCGATGAACGCCGACGCCTGCGTGCCACGTGCCAGGCGAACATAGCCGGCGAGCGAATCGGCGGCGCCCGCCATCCATTCCCAATTGATGAACGGCAGTGTGTCGCCGACCTTGCCTTTCAGGACGGCGTTTTGCGCAGCGGCGAATGCATCCTGAACGGCCGGCGGGAAATTCAGTGTGTCGGGAGGGATTGCGGGATACGTCCGGATCGCCCAGCGCAGCCATACCGCGGCCAGCGAGTCGTGGTTCTCTTCGATGAGGATGTGCGCGAGGCGATACACGCTTTCGATCCACAGCGAATCGTGCGTGCTGAGCGCGGGGTTCAAGCCCTCGACCAAGAGCGGCTTTGCCCGGCCGTATTCCGCCACGTCGTAGGCTTCCGCCCCGCGTTTCAGGAGATTGGCGTCCTGCGCCAGCGCCATGCGGGCGGCGAGCGACAGGGCAAACCCCAGTACGAGAGCGCGCTTCACGAACCACCCCGCGTGAGCGGAACACGCACTACGAGCGTGTCGTGCGGACCGACCACCACGGTCGAATCGACCGTCCGGTACCCGGGGCGTTCGAGATGGAGCCGGTGATGGCCCGCCGAGACAGCCGCCCGGTAGGACGTGCCGTCGCGTGGTGCGCCGCCGTCTACATAGATCCGGGCCCAGCCGCCCACCGTTTGCACCACGAGCAGCGCGCGCGCGGCCGGTTTCGGCGCGACGGCCACACCCGCTGGGGCACGTGACACGTCCGGAGCTGGCCTCACCGTCGCTGTGCTCGCCGCAACACGTGTCGGTCCGGGCGACGCGGAGGCGGCCGCGCGTGGCGCGGGCATGACGATCGCAGCCGAGTCGCCCGGTATCGCTTCCCGGACGGGGGCCTGTGACCCGGTGGCTCTTCCCGACAATACCCAGAGACCGAAGCCGGCGACCGTTACGGCCGTGGCTGCCGACCATGCTCTCGCGCGCCGCTGGGGCCGTGCCGGTGGGGCGGGCGCCGGCTTGCGGGGCGCCCGCGGGCGAATGGACCAATAGCGCGGCAAACGCACCGTGCTGTCGTCGGTCGGGCCGGCGAGCGCGCGCACGAAGGCGGTGACAGAGGGAAACCGGTTCGCGGCTTCTTTCGCGAGGGCACGGTGGACGGCGGCGCCGACGTGGGGCGGAAGGTCGAGCAGCGGCGGCGGCTCTTCAGCGACGTGTTTTTGCAGCAGGTCGACGACGGAACGGCTGTCGAACGGGACTTTTCCGGTGAGCATCTGATACGCCATGATGGCGACCGAGTATTGGTCCGACGCCCCGCTCAGCGTCCCTCCCTGACACTGTTCCGGCGACATGTAGAACGGCGTGCCCACGATCGCTTCCGAGAGTGTTCCCGCCGCCGCTTCTTTCGCGATGCCGAAATCGGTCACGATCACGTGGCCGTGCGTTTCGAGCATCACGTTGCCGGGTTTGACGTCGCGGTGGATGACGTGACGCTGGTGAGCGTAGTCGAGCGCATTCCCGATTCGCTCGAGAATCGTGACCGCGGCGGGAAGCGGCAGCGTGCTCTGTTCCTTGAGCACATCGGCGAGGGAGCGCCCCTCGAGGTATTTCATCGTGTACCAGAAGATCCGGCCACCCGGAGCGACGCGGTATACGGGAACGATGCTGGGATGCTCGAGGGCCGCGGCCGTGCGCGCCTCCCGCCGAAACCGGGCCACGGCGCCCTTGCCGAAGGTAAGGTGGGGTGGCAGGACTTTCATCGCCACGTCGCGTGCCAACGACACCTCGCGGGCGAGATACACGACCCCCATGGCGCCGCGGCCGATCTCACGCAGGATTTCGTACTCCCCCGCGGTCTCGGCTTTGAGCAGCATTTCGAGCTCGCGGTCGCTACCCGGCGCCTCCTCGGCGGTCTCGGCCTCCGGACCGGGAAGCGTTGCCTCAGGCACGAGTGCTCCGCAGCTGAGGCAGAACCGGCTGTTTTCCGGAATGGGCGTGGCGCAGCGGTAGCAGAACATTACTGGATGTCGAACGCCCCGCTCGCGCCATCGGCGAGGACGTTCGCCGGATCAGTGGCGTTGAGCTGGTAGGCGCTCCCCGCGAGCGTGACGCTCACGTTGGAGAAGGTGGCCACGCCATTGACGATTGCCACGCTGGTCGTGCCGTTCAGTGCGGCGCCGCTGGTGCCCGTTCCCGGCAGAATTTCGAGGGCGACGGACCCGCTGTATCCGGTGGCGATGTCGCCGAATCCATCTTCCACGGCGACCTGTATCGCGGGTGCGATCGCCGTGTTGGCGGGCGTCGTGGACGGCTGTAAGACAAACACGAGGACGGAGGGTGTCGTAATGGCGAACACCGCGCTCGTGGCCGTGGTGAGCCCGGAGGCGCTCACGGCCAACTTGTAGTTCGTCCCGGTCTTGTTGATCGAGAGATCGCTGAACGTGGCCAGTCCGGCGGTCGCGGGTACCGAGAGCGTCCCGCTCAAGTTGGCGCCACCTGAGCCGGAGGCGATCGAGATCGTGACGCTGCCCGTGAACGCCGTCACGACATTCCCGAGCGCATCCTGTGCCACGACCTGGACCGGCGGTGTGATGATGCTGTTCTTCGGTGTGCGGGACGGCTGCGTAACGAACGTCAATTTGGTCGCCGCGCCCGCCGTGATCCCGAAGGTATTGCTGGTGGCGTGCGGGAATCCGGTGGCGCTCGCCACCAAGCTGTAGCCGGAACCCGCCTTGTCCACGCTGAGATCGGCGAACGTCGCCACGCCGTTCACGGCGCTCTTCGCGAGTGTGCCCGAGAGCGTCGCTCCCCCGGGTCCGCCGGCCAGGGCCACCGAGACGAACGTGTTCGCCGTCGTGACCGGATGACCGAGCGAGTCCGCGACGGTAATGGTCACCGCCGGAGCGATGGCGCTTCCGGCGGTTGCGGACGACGGCTCGACGCCGAACGACATGGTTGCCGGGACCTGCGAGACAGAAACCGTCACCGTGTCCGCCGCGCTGTCGATCGCCGCGATGAGCCGTGCGGCACCGTTCGCGATCGCGCTCGCCGTTCCCGTCGCATTGACCGCGACCACGCCCGGGGCGGTGGACGACCAGGTAATCTGCGGCGCGGCAATCGTCGCGCCGCCGCTGTCGAGCGCGGTCGCTGAGAAGAGCTGGATCTGGCCAATTGAGGAGAATTGCATCGTGCGCGGCGTGATATGAACACTGGTCGCTCGCTGCCGCACGGACACGACGAACGCGCCCCGGCACGTGTCCACCTGGACCCGCAACGTATCGGTGCCGTGCGCGAGTGCGTGGATACGGCCGGTGGAATCCACGCTCACAGCCGATCCGGTGGAGGCGACCTGCACGCTGAGCGTCGCGGTCGCGGCCGCCGAGTCCGCCGGCGCGAAATGGGCGCCCGTGGCGTCGAGAAATCCAGGGTGCAACGTCAGCGTATCGCCGATCGAGGTTAGCGTCGCGCTCGTCTCCGCGAACGCGAGTCGCGACACGACCCCGCGCACGGGAAAGCTGTCGACCGGCGGCGTCGCGCCCGTGGCGACGCTGACGAGTTTCACGCGGATGTAGGCGGTGCGGCGGGCGCGGACACGAATCGTTCCGGCGTCGTTGACGGACAGAACGTTGGTGTCCGCGCTTTCGTATTGTAGATGCGCGCCGACCAGCGGTGTGGTCCCCGAGAGAACGCTCACCGCGGGTGTCGCGGTGTCGGCCACGCCGACGCGAACCGTGTCTTGTGGGAGCGCGAAACTCACCCGGATGGTGCCGGGATCCGAAGGCAGGAGGCAGCTCGCGAGCACCGCGCCCCCGAGCGCCACTGCCGGGAGTGCGATTCGCCATGACACGTGCCGACACCTCGGAAAAAAAAGGCCAACCAACATAGAGGACTTCACCAACTGCACAAGTGAGCGGGGTCTCAGTGACGCGTGTCACTCATTCGTAAGGACTGGCTGGGATTGGACCTGGGTGTAAAACGGTGCGCGCCCGAGTTCCCAACCCATGCGTGGTGCATCACATTTGCGCGCATTCACAACTGCACAAACCGCACGCCGTAGAAAGCACAGGTTGCTCGTGGATCTATCGCGCAGGACCCGCTCCCTCCCGGGATAGTTGACCGCCGCCGGATCTGAGGTGTAATTCCCTGTGGAGGTCTGCGTGCTCCTTTCATTGTTATTGTTCGCTACGTCTGTTCCTGGTCCGCAGCCGTCGCCCCCCGACTGGCAGCCGGTACATGTCTGGTCCGATCCCGCTCAGGCGCTGAGCGGCTCGGCGGTGCGCGTGTTCGTGAACCTCGAAGCGCCCGGGTACCTGCTCGTGTTGCGCCGCCGGCCGAATGGCGCGATCGACGTGCTGTTTCCGGCGAGCCCCGGTGCGGATCCTTACACGCCCGAAGGCACGTACGAAATCACGGGAGCGAATGGAGGAGCGGCCTTCGCGGCCGCTGAAACCGGCAGCGGCATTCTGCTCGCCGCGCGATCCGACGCGGCGTTTCAGACAGCCGAGTTCGTGCGCGGCGCGGAATGGGACGCCAATGCGCTGGGCGGTGTGTCGCCCGACCAGGATGCCGAGGCCGCGATGACCGAGATCGTGCAGCGCATGCTGGGACAGGAGTCGTTCAACTACGACCTCACGATGTACGACGTGAATGCCCCCGACGTCGAACCCGAACAACCCCTTGCCACCACCGCCGAGCCCGACGCTGCGCTGCTCGTGTATGACGTCGCGCCCGCGACGCCCATACTCCCCGTGGCGCCGGTTCCCGTACGCCGCCAGCTCGCCCCCCGTCATCGCGCAGTGAACAACACGACCACGGCGCTCGCGGTCTATCAGGGCGGTCAGCTTTCGGTGACGCGGCCGACGCCGCCAGCGCGTGATCAGCGTCCGGTCGCACTGCCCACACTCCCACCGATTGTCATCGTGCAGCCGCGCACCCATGTGCACCTCGATGCTCCTGTCGCACCCGCATCGCGGCCACGGGCGGCGGGCGCAGTGGGCGGCGTGGCGGTGGCGCCGCGCGCCTGGGTGGTCGCCGTGAATCCGGAAGCGAATGGCGGCACAGCACCACGCGCGCGCGGCGTCGCGACTGCGACCGCACAGGCGGGGACGGGGGGTGGGGGTGTAGCGGCCGTGCAGGGTGGGGTCGTGGCAGCGCGCTCCTTCGCAATGCCGCGGGTCCAGTTTAGCAGCGTCGCTCTGCCCGGGGTCGTGGCCATTCCGCGACATCGGTGACCGTGGCTGCGACACGTTGGGTTTGGAATGCGGCTCTGGCGGGGCTCGTGATCGCCGTGCGGCCGGCCGCGGCTCAGACGGCCGTCGCCGCTCGGGCCGAGAGCACCGCATATAAGAAGCCGCCTGACCAGGAGTTACGACATAAACTCACCCGGCTGCAGTACGACGTCACGCAGAACGCCGCCACCGAGCAGCCGTTTCACAACGAGTATTGGGACAATCACGCGGCCGGAATTTATGTGGACGTCGTGACCGGCGAGCCACTGTTCAGCTCGCTCGACAAGTACGATTCGGGTACCGGGTGGCCCAGCTTCACGAAGCCGTTGGAGCCCGCCAATATCCGCAGGCGGGAAGACAAGAGTCTTTTCATGGTCCGCACGGAAATCCGCTCGGCTCATGGAGATTCCCATCTAGGCCATGTCTTTGATGATGGTCCGCCCCCCACGGGACTGCGCTACTGCATGAATTCCGCGGCGCTGCGGTTCATCCCGGTTGATAGCCTCGCGGCACTGGGATACGGGCGCTACCTGCCCCTGTTTTCCGGAGACAAGTCCGGGAACTAAGGGGCGTTGCTCGACAGCCTCGACCTGAGAGTCGTGGCGCTTCTGCAGCACGTGCCACGCGAATTTCAGCGCACCAACGTGCACGGCGACCGGCCACGCTCGGCACTGGATTTGCTGAACACTCGAGCGACATCGATCGCGTCGCTGAACGCGGAATTGGCCCGCACGATCGGTACTCGCTCGGCAGCCGCAAACCGGGCAGTCGCATACCGCAGGACATAAGGCGGGGAGTCTGAGCCAAGTAAGCTGACCATTCGTGGATTGCGTTTTTCGGCGCCCCGTTGCGCCGAAGAACCCCGGTGGTGGCTCGACTCCCGCGCCCCCTTTTTGTTCTCCGACCAGCCCGAAGAGGCCCGTGCCTACTTCGAGCGCTCCCGGCCCTGTTCGCGTCCCTCGGGGAGTCCCTGCGGCGCGACCGTGCCGAAGCTGAGCTTCAGAAGGTATCCGCTTGATGGGCTGAGCCTGGCTTGCTAGCTTGTGAGGCCGGTGTGCCGCATCTCGATGCGGCGGCATTCCGTAGGGCCTGTGGCAACAACTGCCCGGGCCTTTTTTGTCACCTCGTTTCAGGGAAGAGGAGCAGGCGGTGCCCATGCGCGCGGCGAAGCGTCTCGGGGTGCTCGGCACGGAATCGGCCTACGTCGTGCTCGATGCGGCGCGTAGGCTCGAGGCCGCCGGGCACCGAGTTGTTCACCTCGAGATTGGTGAGCCGGACCTTCCCACGCCGGCTCACGTCGTCGACGCCGGGGTGCGTGCGCTTCGCGAAGGGCGGACCCGCTATGCCGTGGCTGCCGGTGTGCCGGAGCTGCGCGACGCCATCGCGCAATCGCTCACGGCTCGGGGAGTCCGTGCCAGCGCAGAGCAGGTGATTATCACGCCCGGTGCGAAGCCAATGCTGTTTTGCACCGCGCTCGCGTTGATCGACGAAGGCGATGAGGTCCTGTGCCCCAATCCGGGATTCCCCATCTATGAGTCGGTAGTCCGCTTCGCGGGCGGACGACCCGTGTATTATCCGCTCGATCGACAGCGCGCGTTTGCTCCCGATGTCGATGCGATCGCTGCGTGCATTACCCCCCGCACGCGGGCGCTGATTCTCAACTTGCCCCATAATCCTACCGGTGGGGTCGCGACAGCCGGCGATCTGGCGCGGCTCGCGAGTCTCGCCGAGCGGCACGACCTGTGGGTCATCACCGACGAGGTGTACGGCAAGCTGCGCTACGATGGCCGCTACGACAGCATCGCCGCGCTGCCGGGCATGCGCGATCGGACCGTTATCGTGGACGGATTCTCGAAGTCTTACTCGATGACAGGATGGCGGCTGGGCTACGGCGTCATGCCCACGTGGCTCGCTGGCCCCATGACGACGCTGATCATCAACAATCTTTCATGCACCGCCACGTTCGTGCAGTATGCCGGGCTCGCTGCGCTGACCGGCCCTCAGGAGCATGTGGAGCGGTTCGTGGCCGGACTCCGGACCAAACGCGATCTGCTCGTGCCGGGATTGAATGCGATCGAAGGAGTGACCTGTGCCACACCGGCGGGAGCATTCTACGCATTCCCCGACTTCAGCGGTCTGCTAGATCGGAGCGGCCTCACCTGCGAGGTGCTGGCGGAGAGGCTCCTGACGGAGGCGCATACGGCCGTCCTGGCTGGTACGGCGTTCGGCCCGGCCGGTCGAGGCCATCTGCGGCTTTCGTACGCGAGCCCCGCGGCCGATGTCGAGGCCGGGCTCGGGCGTATCCGGAGCTGGGTGGCGAGTCTTGAGACGGTGGGGGCCCGCCGGACGGCTTGACCTGCGCCGTTCCCGAGATACCTTTTCTGCGAGCAGGACCACAACCGTAGCGCCGTGGTGATTTGCCGCGTATTGCCGCCACGTAAAACAACGCGCTAAAAAGCGACGCCCGCGGCATGATTTGCCCGGGCCTTTTTTTTGAGGATATGACAACTACCGTCGCGCCAACTCCCGAGACGAGTCTCAAGGCTCTTCCCCTGCGCTGCCGGAGCTGCGGCGCCGAGCGAGTTCCCGCGCCGCTCTCGATTTGCGACAACTGTCTGGGCCCGCTCGATCCTGTCTACGATCCGAAGCGGCGCCTGCCGGACGCCCGGACGATTGCGTCGCGCGCGCCGTCGCTCTGGAGATACAAGGAGTGGCTGCCGTTCGAGGGCGAGCCCGTGTACTCGCTCGACTCGGGCTTCACGCCGCTCGTCGAGGCGCCGAAGCTGGCGCGCCGGCTCGGCGTGGCCCGCGCGTGGATCAAGAACGACACCGTTTCTCATCCCACCCTGTCGTTCAAGGATCGCGTGGTGGCGGCCGCCATCAATGCGGCCCGCGCGTTCGGGATCGACACGATCGGGTGCGCGTCCACGGGCAATCTCGCCAATGCGGTTGCGGCGCATGCCGCACGCGCCGGCCTCGCCGCCTGGGTGTTCATTCCCGAGGACCTCGAGGCCGGGAAGATTCTCGGCACGAGTATCTACGCGCCGCGGCTCGTGCGCGTACGCGGAACCTATGACGACGTGAACCGCCTCTGCGCGCAGGTCGCCGACCGGTTTGGCTGGGGCATAGTGAACGTCAACCTGCGTGGTTATTACGGCGAAGGGTCGAAAACCGTCGCCTTCGAGATCGCCGAGCAGCTGGGTTGGCGTTTGCCCAATGCCGTGGTCGCCCCGATGGCGGGAGGCTCACTGGTGAGCAAGCTGCGCAAGGGGTTCGGCGAATTTCTCGCCGCCGGCTTGGTGCGCGGCGCCGTGCCCCGGCTCTATGGGGCGCAGGCTTCAGGGTGCGCGCCCATCGTCCGGCTGCTCGAACGCGGGGGGGAAGTCGTCGAACCCGAGGTGCCGCACACCATCGCTCGCTCCTTGGCCATCGGCAATCCCGCCGACGGCGCCCTCGCCTCGCAGGTGATGCGCGAAACGGGCGGCTGGGGCGCGCACGTGAGCGACGAGGAGCTGGTGTCGGGCATTCGGATCCTTGCCGAGGACACGGGCGTGTTCGGTGAGACGGCGGCGGGCGTGACGGTGGCGGCGGCGCTGGCGCTCGCCCGCGCGGGGCGGCTCCGCGCCCAGGATGAGGTGGTCCTCTGCGTCACGGGACACGGTCTCAAAACGCTCGAGGCCGTGAGCGGCGTGCTGGCCGACGCTCCCGTGATCGCACCACGCCTGCGTGAGGTGGCTGCGCTCGTCGAGCAGGCTGGAACGCATTGATGGCTTTGAAGGAGATCGAATCATGGCGGTGAACGTAAATCTTCCCTCGGTACTCGCGGCGCATGCCGGCGGGGCACGGATCATTCAGGCGAACGGCCGCACGTTGGGCGAAGCGGTTGCCGATGTCGCCGCACGATTCCCGGCGCTCGGCCCACGGCTGCAAGACAAGGATGGGAAGCCGTATCCCTTCGTCGTGTTCTACGTGAACGACGAAGACGTGCGATTCCGCGGAGGCTTCGCCGCGCCCGTTGCCGATGGCGACGAGGTGACGGTGATTCCCGCGATCGCCGGCGGCTGACGAGATCCGTAGGGCTCTTCCGGGAGTCGCCCCACGAAAAAATGGATGGAAACGCGCGCGGTGCTGGCCCGGCTCGATGCAGTCGTTCAAGCCGGAGAATCCGCGGCGCTTGCGACTGTCGTTCGCGTGATCGGGTCGGCCTACCGCCACGCAGGCGCCAAGCTTCTCGTCTTGTCGGATGGTTCCACCGTGGGCAACGTGAGCGGCGGCTGTCTCGAACAGGACGTGGTTCAGGTCGCGCGGCACGTATTGCGCTCCGGTGCGCCGGAGCTACGGATCTACTGCTCGAGTCATGATACCGTCCACGCCTGGGACCTAGGCCTCGGGTGTGAGGGACGGGTGGACGTTCGCGTCGCCGCCGCGCGTGGTTCGCCGCCGCTCGTGCGCGAGCTGCTGGCGAGCTCGGCACCCGTTCCATTCGTGCTATGTACGGATCTCGAGGGACGGGCGCTCACGGTCACAGCGGAGGCCTGCCAAGGCGGGCTGGGATCGCCCGATCTCGATGACCAGGCGCTCGCGCGTGCCCGCGACCTGCTGGCGCAGGAGTGCGGCAGTCTGGAATCGATTCGCGGCCGGTCGATTTTTTTCGACGCGTTCGATCCGCCGCCCACACTGGTCATATGCGGCGCCGGCGAAGATGCGCCGGCGCTGGCGCGGCTCGCGTCCGGAGTGGGCTTTCGCGTGGTGGTCGTGGATCGCCGCTCTGGACGTCTCGATCCGGCGCGCTTCGCGGATGCCGAGCGCCTCATCGAGACCGACGGGGAGAATCTTGCCCGGTTGATCGTTCCGGCGCGGAGCTATGCCGTCGTGATGACGCACAATTTCGCGGACGATATGGCGTATGTGGCGGCTCTCGTTTCGACGCCCATTCCTTATATAGGCGTGCTGGGACCGCGGGAGCGCACGAGCCACATGCTCGAAACCGCGGGCCTCGGGATCACCGCCGCGATCGATCCGCGC
>Ga0335079_10006366_pt1 | contig 13507 bp, 7 predicted proteins | sample Lox_Sample_33_FD_206719 | JGI IMG/M metagenome (GOLD analysis project Ga0335079, IMG submission 206719) | Soil microbial communities from Loxahatchee National Wildlife Refuge, Florida, United States - Lox_Sample_3.3 | ecosystem: Environmental > Terrestrial > Soil > Wetlands | place: USA: Florida... | reverse complement strand
CAGGCGGTGGGCGCCGATCTGCCCGATCAGCCCCCGGCGGAACTCGCCCGGGTCGTCGCCCCGGGGCATGACGATGCCCTCCATCTCCGCCATGCGCTTCTCGTCCGGGCGCTCCATCTCGCCGGTGAGGCGGTTGCGCATCTTCTCGTTCTTCACCCAGTGGCGCACGTGCTGCACGTAGGTCTCGAAGAGGGAGGCGTACTGCTCGTCGGACACCAGCCGCATCGACTCGCGGACCTCGGCGTCCACCGACTCGAGGTACTGCTGCTCCACCGTCCGGACGAACTCCTCGTGGTCGTGGTAGCCATCCACCACCTCTTCCTGGAGGAACTCGTAGACGCTCTTGTCGCGGGTGAGCGCTGTCAGCTCCTCCAGCACCGCCAGCGGGCTGAGGCAGGGCCGATCCGGGTTCTGGGCGGCGTTGAACAGCGCGGTCTTGATCTCCCGGGCCGAGGCGCCGGTGCGCCCCTCGTAGTTCGGGTAGGCGTCTGACTCCTGGTACAGCGCCGGAAGCCACTTCTTCAGCTCCCGGGCCTGGGAGAGGCTCAGCCGGTCCGGTGCCGTTCCGTCCTCGTAGAGCCACATCTTCTCCAGCGGGGTGAGCCCCTCGAGGATCTCGCGGACGTCGGCCGGGTACCGCTCGCGCACCGGCTTCTTCAGCCGGGTGAGCACCGCCCACTGCGCTGCCACCTCGGTGGCATGGGGAGCGACGTGCTTGCCCACGGTGCGGGTCGTGACCTGGGCGTCGTAGATCTCCTTCTCCGCCTTCCAGCGGCGGAGGTACGGCACGCGCACCAGCTCGATCCGGCCCTTGAAGCTCGCGAAGTCGGGCAGCTCCTTGAACGCGGCGAGGTGCTTCTCGTTGCTCGAGGCGACCAGCACCTCGTCGAGCTGGAGCACGAAGTGCTCCATCGGCACCTCGCCGGTCTCGCTGAAGCCGAGCAGGTACTTGAACGCCTCCAGCGGACGCTTGAGGAGGTCGGCGTACTCCATGATGCCGCGGTTGGCGTTCACCAGCGGGCCGTGCGGCTCGAAGAGCACCAGGTTCTGGAGCGCGGCAGGCAGGTTGGCCTGGCTCCGGTCGGCCGACACCTGGTGGTAGGCGGCGTCGACGCTCAGGTGCGGCTCCACCGTCACCGCTCCCACCAGGTATCGCCGGGAGAGGTAGAACCGTCGGACCTGCGCGTGTCGCAGCACCCGCAGCCAGTCGCCGTGCGAGGCGGCGAGGAGCGCCGAGTAGATGCGGCGGCACTTGTGGCAGAGCTCGCCGTCGACGATCCAGTCGGCCAGCAGCGCCTCCCCGTCCCCGGAGCGCGCCGGCATCTTCAGCGCTCGCTCGAGCAGCTTCCGCCGCTCGGCCCGTGGCATGGCGAAGAGCGGGTGGTCTCGCATCTCGCAGGTGACGCGCACCTCGACGCTCTCCTCCTCGAGGTGCGCGAAGGTGGTCAGCTCGCCCCCGGCCACCCGGTCGCCGAAGCCGATGCTCCCCTTGACCAGCTTCTCGGAGGGGAAGATCCACGCCAGCTCGTAGAGCGCACCCTGTGGCTCACGCGAGTACAGCTCCATCCCCCGCTTGAGGGCGTCCACGATCGTGGACTTGGCTGACCCGTTCGGTCCATGGAGGAGGAGGAGCTTGTTCACCGTCCCGGCGCGGACGAAGTTGCCCAGGAGCCGGTAGAGCGCGTTCTGGACCTCCTCCTGGCCGGCGACGCGGCCCATCCGCTCGCCGTCGGTCAGGTCGAAGAGCTTGAAGCGGCGCATCGGCCCCGACGGGTGCTGCTGCACCGGCGCGGATCCGAAGTGGTCCAGTACGTCCCGGAGGTACTGGGCCGAGTTGCGGACCTGCGCGTGCGGGCCCTGGAGGAACAGCTCGAGGTACTCCTCGAAGGAGAGGATGCTGCGGTCCTGGAGGAAGTCGCGGCTCACCACCGCTCCCACCTCCTTGAGGAAATCCTTCGCGCTCATCCGTCGGCTGCTCCTGGAGGAGGCAGGGCGCCCCGGTTCGCCCACCCACACACCGGCACCGAGTCTCGCTCCACTCCGTCCGGTCCGCCACTGCCGCCCCGAACGGCAGCCCGGCTTGCTAACGTGTCCTGCGGACGACCATGCAGAAGCCGCCCATCATCGGCATCGACCTCGGAACGACCAACTCCTGTGCGGCAATCGTGACCGAGGACACCTCGGTCAAGCTCATTCCCTACAAGGGCGGCGAGTACACCGTCCCCTCGGTCTTCGCCATCGACGAGAAGGGCAACGAGCTCATCGGCCACGAGGCCAAGCGCCAGTGGCAGCTCAATCCGCGGAACACCGTCTACGGGAGCAAGCGGCTCGTCGGCCGGAGCTGGTCCAGCGAGATCGTCGAGACGATGCGCAAGACCGTGGGCTACGAGGTACGCCCCGGCGACCGGAACGACGTCGTCATCGACGTCGCCCGCCGGGAGTTCCACCTCCAGGAGATCGCCGCCCGCATCCTCAACAAGATCCGCGACGTCGCCTCCAACTACCTCCGGGTGCCGATCAGCCGGGCGGTGGTCACCGTGCCCGCCTACTTCAACGACCGCCAGCGCCAGGCGGTGAAGGATGCCGGGAAGCTGGTCGGCATCGAGGTGGTGCGGATCATCAACGAGCCCACCGCCGCCGCGCTGGCCTACGGCATCGGCAAGAGGTTGAACGAGACGGTGCTGGTCTACGACCTGGGCGGCGGCACCTTCGACGTCAGCATCATCGAGATCCGCGACCGCGTGTTCGAGGTGAAGGCCACCGGAGGCGACATCTTCCTCGGCGGTCTGGACTTCGACAACACGATGATCCACCACGTCCTGACCGACTTCGCCGGCCGTACCGGCATCGACCTCTCCACCGACCCGGTGGCGATGCAGCGGATCAAGGACCTGGCCGAGCGCACCAAGTGCGACCTCAGCACCCGGGAGCAGGCCCCCTTCAACATCCCCTTCATCACGATGACCGCCCAGGGCCAGCCCCTGAACATCGAGATGAACTTCAGCCGGAAGAAGCTGGAGGAGCTCACCCAGCACCTGGTGGACCGGACGCTCCAGATGGTCGCCCGGGTGCTGGTCGACGCCGGCGTGAGCACCAAGCAGATCGACGAGGTGATGCTGGTGGGCGGGCAGACCCGCATGCCGGTCATCCAGGAGCGGCTCACCAAGTTCTTCGGCAAGGCCCCCTCCAAGGGCGTGCACCCCGACGAGGCGGTGGCCATCGGCGCCGCCCTCTACGCCCACTCGCTGGAGGACGACACCAACCTGCGGCTACAGCTCCTGGACGTCATCCCCATGGCCATCGGGCTGGAGCGTGCCGGGGGCGACTTCCACGTCGTGTTCCCCCGCAACGCCGCCATCCCCAACGCCAAGCAGATCCAGGCGACGACCAGCTTCGACGGTCAGACCGAGCTCGCGATGCGCATCTTCCAGGGGGACAACGAGGCCGCGAAGAAGAACGAGCTGCTCGGCGAGTTCGTCTTCTCCGGCATCAACCCCGGGAAGGCGGGCGAGGCGCAGGTCGAGGTCACCTTCGACGTGAACGTGGAAGGCATCCTCACCATGAGCGCGCTCGATCCGGCCACCGGACGGAAGATGAAGACGACGGTGCGGGTGACGCAGAGCTGAGCTCCGGGGAGGGTGGGCAGATGCTGACCAGGGGCCCGCGGGGTCTTGCCTCCGCGGTGGCCGGCGCAGCCGCGCTGCTGGTGCTGGCCGACGTGCTTCGCTGGCTGATCGCCGGTCCTGCTCCGCTCCTCCTCCTCGGAGGCCTCCTGCCCGCGGGCGCCGACCTCGAGGCCGAGGCCGGTCTCGCGGCGCTCCTCGGCGTGGCCGCGCTCGCGGCGTCGGGTGGCCTCCGCCACCGGCTGGGCAGGCCGGCCGCCGTCGCCGGGCTCACCCTGGCGGCGCTCCTCGCCAACCTGGGGCCCTTCCCGACCGGCGACGTGGCCCCGGCGGCCCTGCTTCCCTTCGCGCTCGTCCGCGACGGGCGCCTCACCTTCGAGGGCACCGCGCTGGACCAGCCGATGCTCCCTCTCTCGGCGAATCCACTTCCCTACTTCCTGGTCCGCAGCGGCGGGCGCATCGCCTCGAAGTACTCGCCGGCGATGGGCCTGCTCGCGACCCCGGTGTACCTGCCCGCGGCGCTGGGGCGCTTCGATGCGCGATCCACCGCCGTGGGCCACCTCGGCAAGCTCGCCGCGGCGCTCCTGGCCGCCCTCGGGGTGGCCTGCGTCCACGCGGCCGCCACGCGCCTGGTGGGCGCTCCGTTCGCCGCCGCCGCGACCGCGCTCTACGTGCTGGGGACCCCGCTGCTCCCGGTCATCGGCCAGGCGCTCTGGCTCCACACCGGCGCAGCGCTCGGGTTCTCCGTCGCCCTGCTCGCCCTCACCGGGAGCCACGACGTGCCCTGGAGGCCGGGCGTCCTCGCCGGGCTCGGGGTGGGCCTGGCCCTCGCCTGCCGGCCCGTGGACGTGGTGATGGCCGCAGGCTTCGCCGGGGCGCTGTGGATGGTCCGGCCCCGGGCCCTCGGCTGGATGGCCGCCATGGCCGCGCTCCCCGTGGGGCTCCTCGCGCTGTACCACTGGCGGGTGTTCGGCTCCCCGCTCGCCACGGGCTACGGAGCCGAGGCCCAGTACGGCTGGAGCGGCCCGCTCCTGAGCGGCATCCCGGGTCTGCTCGTCAGCCCTGGCCGCGGTCTCTTCCTGCACGCGCCGATCCTCCTCCTCTCCGCCGCAGCGCTGGTGCGGGCCGGTCGCGGCCTCTCCCCGCGCTGGTTCCTGCCCCTCGGGCTCGCGTTCACGGTCTTCGTCTGCGTGATGGGGCACTGGTACATGTGGTGGGGCGGCTCCTCGCCCGGGAACCGGATGCTCTCCGACGGCCTGCCCATCCTCGGCGTCTCGCTGGCCTGCGGGCTGCGGGAGGCATGGCCCCGCCGGCCGCTCCGAGCTCCCATCGTCGCGCTCGCCGCCCTCTCCATCGTGACCCAGGCGTCGCTGACCTTCTTCGTGCAGGACCCGTTCTACGAGCGGGTGATGGCCGTCGGCGGCGAGGAGCACCCTCGCCCGTGGAACCCTGCCACCCACCCGCTGGTGGCCCGCGCGGTGATCCTCCTCTCCGGGGCCCACTGACGTGGGGCGTGCCCGTGCGCTCTGGCTGGTGGGCACCGCGACCGCCCTCCTCGTCGCCTGGCGGCTCGCCGCCGCGCTGCCCGAGGTGCCCAACCGCCACGCGCTCACCTACGACGCCGCGCGGCGCGCCCTCCTGGACGTGGACGCGGCCGACGCGCTCCTCCGGCTCGACCCCGCCCGCGTCCTCTGGGACGTCGCCGGCCCGGAGCAGTGGCCGACGCTCCGCCTGCTCGTCGCCGCGCCGGCCCACGCCCTGGCCGGCCCGGCCCGGGCGCTCGGGGTGGAGCTCGGCGTCTCGGTGGCCTTCGTGGCGCTGCTGGTGCTCGGGCTCGCGCTTTCCGCGACGGTCCTCGCCTCCGGTCGCGGCGAGGCGCTGGCCCTCTTCGCCATCTCCTGCCCGCTGCTGCTGGGGAACCGGGACCTCCTCGAGCACGCGGCCGACGGGATGCTCGAGGTGCCGGCGGCGGTCTTCACCCTCGGGGCGACGGTGGCCTGGATCCATGCCCGCGAGGTCGGCTCGGCGCGGCCGTGGAGCCTCGCCCTGCTCGGCAATGCGCTCTTCCACGTCAAGTTCCAGTACGGGCTCTTCCTGGCCGCCGCGGTGCTCCTGACCGAGACCCTCGGCCCCGGCGGGCTCCGGCGGCTCGCCGGCATCGCGGGGTCGCTCCTGGGGGCGCTCCGGCGACCGTGGGGGCTGGGCGTCCTCGTCCTCGGGCTGGGAACCACCCTGCTCGCCGCCTGGCTCGTCCACACCGGGGGCGTCCAGACCGTGGTGCTCGACCAGGCGGTGAGCCTCGGACGGCCCCGGGTCGTCCGCTGGCTGGCCGCGGTGAGCCTCTTCGCATTCGTCTCGCTCGCCTTCTTCGTGGACCGGTCCTGGCTCGCGGCGCTGCTCCCCCGGCGACTGCGCTTCGCCTGGGGATGGCTGCTCACCCCGATGGTGCTCTGGCTCCTGGTGCCCTTCACCTGGCGGCTCGAGACCCTGGTGGCGAGCACCACCTTCGACGCCGGGACGGGGCCACTCGGCCTCGTCCCCCGGCTGCTCTTCTACCCGCGGGCGGCCTGGGCCGGCTGGTTCCCTCCCGATGCCGCGTGGATCGCGCTCGCGCTGCTCGGGTTGACGTTGGCCACTTCGCTGTGGTCACCCTGGCTGCGCACCCGGCTCGCGCCCATCGCGGCGGTGGTGGGAGTGGAGCTCGCCGCGCTGTCCTTCCTCGCCGGACGGAACTTCCAGCCACGGCTGTCGGTGAACCTCGCGCCGCTCGTCGCCCTCGTGGCGGCGCTCTGGGCCCCGGAGATTCGCCGGCCCTGGCTGCGGACGGTGCTCGCCGCCGCCGCCGCGAGCGTTCTGCTCGTGGCCGTGCTCCCGGGCTGGCGACGCGCGCCGCTCGTCGCGGTGATGGGGCGCGGGTTCGAGAGCCGGGAGAACGGCGATGCCTGCCGCGAGGTGGCCCGGGCGCTGCCGCTCTCTTCGGGAGAGCTGGTCAACGAGACGCACGCAAGCCGGCTGCAGCTCTGCAACCTCTGGGTGAAGCTGCTCGCCCGCGAGCGCGGGGACCGGGTGCTGGTGCGGGAGCGCTGGACGGCACCGGGTTCGCACACCGTCCTCCTCCTCACCGACGGCACGCAGGCCGCGGGGCCGCGGACGGGCTGGACGCCGCTCGGCCCGGAGGCGACATACGGCGTGGTGCACGGGGCGCTCTACCGCGTGGACCCGCCCCGAAGCCGAGCGGAGGATGCGAGACCGCCCCGTTCTCGGGCGCGGCATGGGGTCCGACTCGCCCAGGGCGTCGCTCAGGCGCTCGGTCCACCGACGGGCGGCGACGGCTCCGGTGCACCCGGGCCGGCCGTCCTGCACCCGCGCCGGCCGAAGGCCCGCGCCAGCAACGCCCCGAGCGCGAGCGCGGCGGCAAGGAGCACGAGCACCGCCCTCGCCCGCGAAGGAACCGGATGGGGCACGACGCTCCCGTCGCCGTAGAGCTGCAGCCCCGCCCAGACCCGGGTCGGGGCCCCTGCCTCGCGTCGTGCGCGCTTGGCGCCGGCCAGGGCGTTCCCCAGCGTCTGGCCCTCGCCGAGCCGCACCGCCAGCTCGTCGATGAGCTGCTGGGCGTCGGCATCGCCGAGTGGCCACGGCGAGGCGAGCACGGCCACGGCGCCGGCACGGAAGAACGCGCGCACCAGTCCGTAGACGCCCTCGGAGGCGACGAGGTGGCCGGAGGCGGTCCGGCAGGCGGAGAGGACGACCACCTTGCGGTTCAGGTCGAGCTGGGCGATCTCCCGCGGCTGGAGGAGGCCGTCCTCGTCTGCGTCGCCCGGGGCGAGCACCAGGGCCGAACGGTCGGGCTCGGTCTCGTCCACGACCGCGTGGGTGGCGAAGTGGAGCACGCCCCACGAGCGGAGGTCGGCGGTCTTCAAGAAATGCTCGCTGGCCTCGGTCCCGAGCCGGAGCGCACCTCCACGCCCGAGCGCGTCGACCATCGCCGAGGCCTCCTCCCGGGCGTGGGGCAGCGAGGGAAGCTGCAGGCTCTCGAGCCACCGTGCCGCGTCCCGCTGCGCCCCCGGGGCGGAGCCGGCCTGGGGATCTGCGAGCGCGAGCGCCGGCCCGGGCGCCGAGGCCGCTCCGCGCCTCCAGCGGAGCCAGAGCGAGGCGGAGGGAACCACGGAGACCGCGTACTTCTGGCCGAGCGGCTGACCGGAGAGCTCGAGCGTCTCCAGCGGTAATCCGTTGAGCGGACCGTCCGGAACGACGATCAGCGAACGGACCTCGGGCAGGAGTCGGGCCGCTGCGGCGGAGAGCAGCTGCCGGCCCAGGCTCTGCGCCGCTTCCCGCTCGGACCCATCCCGGGCGCGGACCAGCTGCTGGAACATGGCGGCCTCCGGCTCGATGCGGTGGGCATCCGGGACTGGAACGGCAAAGGCGTCCCGCCGGGTGAGGACCACCAGCCAGGAACGCCCCACCGGATACGGAGCCCGCAGCGAGAACGCCGGGCGCCAGAGCTGGAACGACAGGAGGGCCTCGTCACCGCGCAGGGCTACCTGGAGCGCCTGCCGGCTCGCCACCGGGACCGGAGCCGCGGCCGGATGAGCCCGGGCGATGGCGTCCTCGAGGTCCACGAGGCTCGACTCGGCTCGCTGGAGCTGCCCGCGGGCCGCGTCGCGCTCGGGTTGGGAGACATCGGTGCCGACCAGGACCCGCTGGGCGTGGCCGATCTCCGACAGCACCTTCCGGCGGCGCTCCTCGAGCTCCCCGGGAACCGCATCGGCGGAGACGCCGGAGCGGACCAGCTCGTCGAGGAGGACCCGGCCCCTGAGCCGTTCCATGGTGGCCAGCGGCTCGTCGACGGCGGATCCCGAGGGAGCCGGACCGGCGAGGTCGAGCTCCCAGCCGGCGAGCAGCTCGTAGGCGAACGCCCAGTCGGCGCTCGTCCGGGCGCGAACGAGGCCTTGCGGCTGCTGCCAGCGGATCCGATCGACCGTCTCCAGGACGGTGGCGGCGTCGCGCTGCAGCCCGGGTGCGTCCTTCGCCCGCCAGTCCAGATGCGCTTCCGAGAGCGTGGCCAGTGCCAGCTCGGGAGCGCTCTGAAGCTCCAGGGCGAGCGCGCCCTGTCGCTCGGCGAAGGGCCGCGCGCGCTCGGGGTGCGCCGGGTCGAGCTCGATCGTCATCCGGGCCAGGAGCCGGAGCGCCGCGCTCTTCAGCACCGGCTGATCCCGCCTCTCGGCCCACTTCAGCTCCCTCTGGGCGACGGAGAGGCCTTCCTGGCTCGCCCCGTGGAGGGCGGCGGAGAGCAGCTCGAGTGTCCCCTCTCCGCCAAAGAACCAGATCACCATCCCGTCGGTCCGGGCGAGCGCCAGCGCCTCCTCCAGGCGCCGATCGGCCTCGGCAGTGGGCAGGGCGCCCGCCGAGGCGAGCCGGACGGCCTCCTCGGCCCGGAAGCTGGCGGTCATCACCCGCCAGACTGGGTGGGTCGCCGCGAGAGATGCCGCCCGGTCGAACGCCTCGATCGCCTCCAGCGGACGCGCGGTGGCCGACAGCGTCCGGCCCAGGGTGTGGTCGACCCGCCACCGCACCCACCACTGGCTCCGTGGGGTGAGCAGCGGCTGCGCCTCCCGGAGCATTCGCTCCGCCCGACCGTAGTCGACACCGGTGATGGCGAGCTCCGCGCCCCCTTGCAGAGCCCACGCCTCCGCCTCGGGATCCTTCATCTCCCGGGCGAGCTCGAGGGCGCGCGCATCCGCCTTCCACCCGACTTCCAGGTCCGCGTCCCACGCGGCACGCGAGACGACGGCCATCGCGGCCGTCAGCTCGCCTTCCCGGTCCCCCCGGGCCCGGAACTCTCCCTGCGCGTCGCGGTAACCCGAGGCCTCCGCTCCACCGTCGGCGAGGTCACGCAGGGCGACGGAGATCAGCCAGGCGTAGGGCTGCCGCGGCCGACGCGCCAGCACCTGTGCCATGGCGCGCATCACTCCAGGGACCTGATCCCGGTGCTCGAACGCGAACTGGTAATAGCAGGCCCAGCTCGTGAAGTTCTCGAGGCGGCGCAGCGCGGCGTCGCACTCGGCCAGGGAGGAGGCTCCGGGACCCCACTGGTCGGAGAGCGCGGAGGCCCTGCCGGCGATCAGCAGCGCCAGCAACAGCAGGGCTCGCGGACCTACCATGGACAACCCCCGCCTCCCTCGCCATGGAGAGGCGACGGCCACCGACCCGCCTGCCACGCCTCAGGCCGTCTTCTTTTCCTTCTCCAGCACCAGCTGCGGTGGCTCGTGCTTGGTCACCACTTCCTGGGTGATCTTGCACTCCCGCACGCCTTCCCGGTACGGGACGTCGTACATGATGTCCAGCATCGCGTCCTCCATGATGGCGCGGAGGCCGCGGGCGCCGGAGCTCCGCCGCATCGCCTCCCGGGCGATCGCGCGGAGCGCTTCCTTCGTGAAGCTGAGCTTCACCTTCTCGATCTCGAAGAGCTTCTGGTACTGCTTCACCAGCGCGTTCTTCGGCTGGGTGAGGATGGTGACCAGGTCGTCCTCGCGCAGGTCGTTGAGGGTCGCCACCACCGGGAGCCGGCCCACGAACTCGGGGATCATCCCGAACTTCATGAGGTCCTCGGGCTCGACCAGCTTGAGCAGCTCGCCCACCGTCCGCTCGTCCTTGTGGACGATCTTCGCGCCGAACCCCAGGCCCTTCTCCCCGACCCGGCGGCGGATGATCGAGTCGATGCCGTGGAAGGCGCCGCCGCAGATGAAGAGGATGTTGCTGGTGTCGACCTGGACGTATTCCTGCTGGTTGTACTTCTTGCCGCCGCGGGGAGTGACGTTGGCCCGGGTCCCCTCGATGATCTTGAGCAGCGCCTGCTGGACACCCTCACCGCCCACGTCGCGGGTGACCGAGGGGGTGTCCCCCTTTCGCGCGATCTTGTCGATCTCGTCGATGTAGACGATGCCCCGGGCGGCCTTCTCCACGTCGTAGTCGGCGTTGTGGAGCAGGTTCTGGATGATGTTCTCGACGTCCTCGCCCACGTAGCCGGCCTCGGTGAGGCTGGTCGCGTCGGCGATGGTGAAGGGGACGTTGAGGAACCGGGCCAGGCTCTGGGCGAGCAGCGTCTTCCCGCTGCCGGTGGGGCCGATGAGGAGGATGTTGCTCTTGGAGAGCTCGACGTCCTCGTGGCCCGCGGCCTTCACCCCCCGGGTCATCCGGGCGGCGGGCTTCTTCTGGTAGATGCGCTTGTAGTGGTTGTAGACGGCGACCGCGAGGACCTTCTTCGCATGGTCCTGGCCGATCACGTAGTCGTCGAGGAAGGACTTGATCTCGGTCGGAGTGGGAAGCGACACCTGCGGCTTGCCCTCTTCCCGGTCATGCTCCTCGGCGATGATGTCGTTGCAGAGCTTGATGCACTCGTCGCAGATGTAGACCGTCGGCCCGGCGATGAGCTTGCGCACCTCGCGCTGTGACTTCCCGCAGAACGAGCAGGACAGGTTGACGGTGTGCTCCTTCTTCACCCTCTGACCTCCAGGGCAATGGCCCTGACCGACACCCACGACTCCAGCACAGACCCCGAGGCCCGCGCCACCTCCGACGCTGCCGCGAGATCGGGGTCCCTGTCCAATATAAGTCCCGACTTTCGGGCACGGCAGACGCCGTCGGCGCAACGTCTGCGGCAGGACTGCGTGCGGTGGCGGGAGGCGCGTCCTCTCCTCGTCCAGCGCAGGGCGCGGCGCGTCCAGGTGAGGGACCCCGCCCGCTCAGCGCCCCCGGCGCTCGATCGCCAGGGATTCCACCGCCGCGGCGAGTTCATCGGCCTGGGTCCGGACCGACGCGGGCACACCGCGACACACCCGCAGCTCCTCGGCGAGGCGTCTCGCGCTGCGTGCGAGCTGACCCAGGCGCACCTCGGCCGGTGCGGCTTCGGGGGCGGGGCGGGGAAAGCGCTCGCTCAGCTCTCGGCGCACCGCGGCGACGGGACGGTCCGGGTCCCAGATGGAGTCGCGGATGCTCCGGTACTCGTCGGCGCCGAGCGCCCCGCGCTCCTCGGCCTCGGCCAGCACCTCGACCACCTCGAACGCCGGCGCGGGCCGGGCGTCGGGGGCGTCGGGCCGGTATCCACGCTCGTGCCGGTCGAGGAAGGTCCAGGAGCGAGTCAGCTTCAGCGCGGTGGTCTTGCGGATGCGCAGCTCCTTTGCGCAGTAGCCCTCGAAGCTGGGAAATCCCCACCGTTCCCACAGCCCCTCGTCGCGGACCCGGGTCAGCACCCGGGCCAGCCCCGTCCAGGAGGCCTTGAAGGTCCGGGCGGCGCGGAGCACCTCCTCCCGGAAGGCGTCGCTCCCCGCCGACGCCTCTGCGACCGGCGCCCGCGCCATCACCCCGCTCCGCGGCCGATGGTGAAGGACAGCCCCACGGTGGCCTGCTGGCCCTCGTAGGGACGGAACGGCCAGCGCTGGAGCTCCTTGAGGAGGCACTCGGGCAGCGTGCCCTCCGCGAACCGCGGGTGGTCCACCCAGAGCTTCTTCACCTGTCCGTCGTTGCCGATGACGAACTCGATGGGGATGCGCTCGGTCAGCCCGGGCGACCGCTTGGCCTCCTCCGCGAAGCAGGGGTACAGCGCCCGCTGGCGCTGGGCGATCACCGACTGGATCGACCCGCGGTCGAACTTGGCCTCGATGCTCACGTCGTCCGAATCGCCCTCGGGCGCTCCCGGGCCTGGCCGGCTGCCCGGCACCACGGGACGCTGACCCTGGTTGGCGGGACGCCGAGCCCCCTTCTCCAGCGGGTAGTCGAGCATCTCGTCCTGCTGCTTGCGGGCCCGCGCGAGCCGGATGACCGGCGGCTCGACCGCGATGGCCGCCTCCTCGGTCCGCGCGGCGTCGAAGGTACCGTGCACCGCCATGTACCGCGCCACGGCGCCGGCCACCCCGGCCACCACCACCGCGACCGCGGCGAGGATGCTCAGCCGGACGTTCCGCTGGCGGCGGGCCCGGTCTTGCACCCGCCGCTCGAGCGCGTCCACCCGCCACTTGGCCTCGGCCTTGGCCAGATGCACCCGGAGGGCCTCCACCTGGGTGATCCGCTCGAAGTCCTCTCCGACGAGGGCGACCTCGGTCTGACCGTTGATGTCACCCGCGTAGAGGCGGTCCAGCAGCTGGGCGCCGTGCACCGGGCCGAGGACCAGCTCCCCCTTGCGGTACAGCCACTCTCCGCCGAGCGGGTGCTCGGCGTGTTCGGCGTCGCGCGAGTCCATGGTATCGGGAGCGCGGTAGTCTAGCCTGCCGGCGGACACGTGAGGCGACGTCGTCTGGTGCTCTGGGTGTGGTACCGGGGCGACCGGTTCCAGGGGTGGCAGTCCCAGGGGACCGGCGGTTCGGTGCAGGAGGCGCTCGAGAGGGCGCTCGCCGCGCGTGGCGTCGAGGGGCGCCCCATGCCCGCGGGCAGGACCGACCGGGGCGTGCACGCCCGCTGCCAGCCGGTGAGCCTGCGCGTCCCCGCGGAGACATCGACGACCTCGCTCCTCGAGCTCGGGGACGAGGACTGGGGCGTGGCCGCGGCGCTCCCCGCTCCCGAGGGGTTCCATGCCCAGTGGTCGAGCACCTCGAAGGAGTACCGCTACCGGCTCGCGATGGGGCCGGTGCCCCCCGGATGGGAGCACCTCGTCTGGGAGCCCGCGACGCACCCGCGGCTCGCCGGGCGCACCGTCGACCTCGGGCGGATGCGGACCGCCCTGGAGCACGCCGTGGGGACGAGGGACTTCTCGGCGCTCCACGCCCCGTCGAGCGTGCGCCGGCACAGGACGCTCCAGGCCGTGCGGTGGGCCGAGCGCGACGGGCTGGTGGAGGTGGCCCTCGTCGGGGACGCCTTCGGGCGCTACGGCGTCCGCCTGCTCGTGGGCGGGG
>Ga0335079_10006365_pt1 | contig 13508 bp, 16 predicted proteins | sample Lox_Sample_33_FD_206719 | JGI IMG/M metagenome (GOLD analysis project Ga0335079, IMG submission 206719) | Soil microbial communities from Loxahatchee National Wildlife Refuge, Florida, United States - Lox_Sample_3.3 | ecosystem: Environmental > Terrestrial > Soil > Wetlands | place: USA... | reverse complement strand
CCGTTCGGGCTCACCATTGTGGAAGTGCCGCGCATGCGCCTGAGGCTGGTGCGCGACAGCGAAATTTCCCGGCAGCACCTGGCCGCTACCTGCGCCATTCCTTTTGGTTTTCCGCCCGTGCGGATCGACGGCAAACGCTATGTGGATGGGGGTTTCATGGGAGCGCTTCCCCTTTGGGCGGCGGAGCAGATGGGCGCCACCCGCGCCATCGCGCTCAATGTCCTCACCACCCTGCCCTTCCGTATTTTGCGCCGGCTGTTGTACACGCGCCGGCCCAGCCACGCGCTGGCGGTGACGCTGCTGGAGCCCTCCGTGCCCCTGGGCTCGCTCAAAGATTCGGTGTGCTGGTCAAAGCAGAATATTGCCCGCTGGATCGAGCTGGGTGAAAGGGACGGGAATCGGGCGATGAGTTCGATTACAATGTAGGAACAATGGCGGTCTATCGGATCTACCGCATTAAGGAAGCCCCTCAGCAGCAGTTCCGCTGGGCGCCGCATGTGGGCGGGAGTGCTTCCGTGAAACCGAAGGATTATGAACAGCGCGGCCAGGTGGAAGCGCTGCACGAGTACGACGCGTGGCGGGCAATGCGCGAAACCGGCGAGCCGCTGGTGGTGGGAGACCTGTTGGAAACGGACAACGGCCAGTTACGAATCTGCAAATACGTGGGTTTTGAGCCGGCGCAATGGGTGCTCCCGGAGCCGAAACATGCGGCCGAGACCGAACCCGAGCCAGCCGTTCAGTCCGCCAACTAGGAGGATTCCAATGCGCGAGCCGCGCCTGGGCGACGATATCGACGATTTTTGCGTCCGTTGCAAACGGATCATGAACCATTCCGTGGTTTCGGTGATAAACGGAGAGCCGGCCAAAGTCCGTTGCCGCACCTGCCACAGCGATCACGACTTCCGCCACGAGCAGCCTCCACCGCCCAAAGTGGATCTCCGTAAGCAGGCGCTGTTCAACGACGTTTTGAAGAAAGTCAATCCGGAGGAAGCCGCCGCGGTGGTTGCAGCGGAACCACCGGAGGCCGAAATCGAGGCACCGGAGGCCGATGTGGAAGCGCCGGAGGCCGAGGCCGAAGCCGCGGTCGCGGGCGATCCGCTTCCGCCCCCCAAGCCGAAGGCCAAAGGCAAAACACGGAAATAGTCATGACGCGGCGCAGCTTCCACCAGGCCGGCGCCGCCCTGTTGTTCGCGCCGCTTGACCGCGTTCTGCATGCCGCTCCGGCTCCCGCGCCCGCGGCCCCCGCGCCCTATGGCGCCACTCCTTCCGCGCGGCAGCTTCGCTGGCACCAGATGGAGACCACCGCTTTTCTCCATTTCACCGTCAACACCTTCACCGATAAGGAGTGGGGCTACGGGGACGAGGACCCGAACATTTTCGCGCCCGCGCGCTTCGATGCCGATGCCATCGTCGAGCCGCTGGCCGATGCCGGGATGAAGGGTGTGATCCTCACGGCCAAGCATCACGACGGCTTCTGCCTGTGGCCCACCGCAACCACCGATCATTCCGTGCGCAGCAGCGCGTGGCGCGGGGGCAAGGGCGACGTAGTGCGCGACATCGCGGATGCGGCGCGGCGGCGCGGCCTGGCGTTCGGCGTCTACCTTTCGCCCTGGGACCGTCACCAGGCCGCTTACGGTACGCCGGAATACATCACCATTTATCGGCGGCAGCTTACCGAACTGCTTACCGGCTACGGGCCGATTTTCGAAGTGTGGCACGATGGCGCCAACGGCGGTGACGGCTATTATGGCGGCGCACGTGAAAAGCGCACCATCGACAAGAACACCTACTACGATTGGCCGCGCACCTGGGACCTGGTCCGCCGGCTGCAGCCCGGCTCCGTAATCTTCAGCGACGTCGGACCGGACGTCCGCTGGGTGGGCAACGAGCGCGGCATCGCGGGAGATCCCTGTTGGAACACCTACGACCCGGTGGGCGCGGATGGCGGCGCGGCTTCTCCCGGCAATGTGCGTGAGAAAGAATCGCCTACGGGGCATCGCCACGGGTCGCGCTGGCTGCCGGCGGAGTGCGACGTTTCCATTCGCCCCGGCTGGTTCTGGCACCCGGCGCAGAATGCCAAAGTGAAAACGCCGGCCGAGCTGATTCAGCTTTATTACCAGTCTGCGGGCCGCGGCGCCAACCTGTTGCTGAACGTTCCGCCCAATCGCGACGGGCTGTTGCAACAGGAGGACATCGCCTCCTTACGCGCCTTCGGCCGATATCGGCGCGAGACTTTTGGGAACAACCTGGCTGCCGGCGCGCGGATTGCTGCTTCCAATTCGCGGCCGGGCTACAGCGCGGCGAATCTGCTGGATGGCCGCGAGGAAACGTTTTGGGCGGCCGAGGATGGCGTTCTGACTCCCGAAGTGACGCTGGACTTGCGCGCGGCCGCGACCTTCCGGGTGATTCGCTTGTGCGAGGCCATCCAGTTGGGCCAGCGGATTGACGCCGTCGCGATCGACCGCTGGGAGGCGGGAACGTGGCAGCCGGTGGCCACGGCGACGAGTATTGGGGCGCGGCGGCTGATCCGCCTCGACCGGCCGATGACGGCAATGCGCTTGCGCTTGCGCGTCACCGAGGCATCGGCCAGTCCCGCGCTGAATGGGTTCGGATTGCTTGCGGAACCCAATGGCTAAGCACCGCTCCCTTACGGTCGCGGCTCCGATGCGCTCTCAGAGCCGCGACCGCGAGGGAGCGGTTACGGGTAGTTGGAACCGTTATTTCCTCTCAGCCCCAAGGTTGCTCTCGCTGGTCCTGCTGGCCGCCGCGCAGGCGGACGCGGTGGAGCTGCACATTCAGTTCGGCGCGCTGGAGCGCATGCTGGCCCGGCAGGTTTTCACCGAGGACGGCCGCAAGTATGTTCACGGCAACGCCAAAACGCGCTGCAATTTCGCCTACCTGGAACACCCGCAGATTCAGGGCGCCGACGGGGTACTGCATATTCGCGCCAAATTCACCGGCCGCTCGGCGCTGAACATGTTCGGGCAGTGCGTGGGTTTAGGCGATGCATTCACGGTTCTGGTCGCCGCGCGTCCGCTGTACCGCGACGGCAATATCGGGCTCGCGAATGTCACCGCCGCGAGCGACGGAAAGAGCGGCTTCTACATTCGCCGCGTCTGCGCCGCGCTGGCCGCGAGCCTGGGCCGCGATTTCCGCTATCCCCTGGCCGCCGAGGCGCAGAAAGCCCTGGAAGACCCCGGCGCCCGGCCCGACTACCGCCGCGAGCTACGCCGCTTCCGCGTGCCGGACATCCGCGTCACCGCGGATGCGCTGGTCATCGAACTGGATTTCGAATTGACGGTGAAGTAGAACAAGGACTTCATCCTTGCTAAAGTAAGGACAGGGATCGCATGGCCAAGGTCACATCGAAGTATCAAGTCACGGTTCCCCGGAGTATCGCGGAGAAGTACGATATCCACCCCGGCGATGAGATTGACTGGGTCGCCGCCGGCGAGGTGATTCGGGTTCTTCCGCCGGCTCAGAAGGCTTTGCCCCGCAGTCGGGAGGCACGCCTCCGTCTGTTCGACCAGGCGACCGAACGCCATCGCCGGCGTACCAAGGCGCGCAATCCCCGGCGCCCTCACCAGAGAGGATGGACCAGGGAGGACCTATACCTGCGTGGCCGCTCTCGTTGACACTAACATTCTGGTATACCGGTTTGACAGCCGGTTTCCCGAGAAGCAAAAGATCGCCACTGAAGTTCTCCGGCGCGGTATTTTGGAAAACTCGGTGCGATTGCCGCACCAGGCTATCGTCGAATTCGTCGCTGCGGTGACACGCCCCATCCGGCACCACGTCATTCTCACGCTCGCGGAAGCTCTACGGGAAGCGGAGGAGCTTCTGAACCAATTCACCGTCCTGTATCCCAATGAAGCGATCTTGCGGCAAGCGGTCCGTGGTTGCGCGGCATATCAGTTGAGCTGGTTTGACGCGCACATCTGGGCATACGCGGAGCACTACGGCCTGGGGGAAATTCTCAGCGAAGACCTTCAGCACGATCGCCTTTATGGCACTGTACGAGTGGTGAATCCGTTTATTGAGCCTGCATAGACAGGACGCTTCACTCCCCGGCCGGCACAAATCCATGCCGGCCGATTTCTCCGGGCATCGCTTCGTCCACATAGCACCAGACCCACGCTTCGCCCGGCTCGATGGAGCGGATCAGCGGATGTTTGCTGGCGTGGAAGTGCCTGGTCGCGTGTTTGTTTTTGGACGAGTCGCAGCAGCCTACGTGCCCGCATTCCAGGCAGAGGCGCAGATGGACCCAACTGTCTCCCGTTTTGATGCAGTCCTCGCAAACGTGCGTGTCGGTCTTCGTAATGCGGATCTGGTTGAGATGGGTGCATTCAGCGGCCATCGGTTCTCCTTTCCAGCGCGCCGCGGTCCCAATTGCCGAGGCGGGCGCCGGCTTCGTACGTGCTACGGCAAAATTCCAGCAGCGCGGCGCCCGGTTCCGGGCTGGTGCGGACATGGTCGTACATGAGGACGAATTCGCCCAGCCCGGTATCGTAGCGCGCGCTTTCCGGCCGGACGCGGGCCTCGCGGAATCCGGGCGGCTCGGGGGCCATGTAGGAATAGAAAGCCGGTTCCGCGATGGTGCCGCTGCCCGGCCAGAACCCGACGCTGCTCACTTCATGTGAGTAGGCCTCGCGCGTAATCGTGTCGGCGGCAGGCCGCTCCGGCGCACGGCGCCCGGAAAATCGCGCCACCGCAAGGTCGAAGCTTCCCCAGAAAAAGTGCACCGGGCTGCACTTCCCGATGAACTCCGAGCGGAAATCGTTGAACACCGCATCCGCGGAGAGCAGAATGCGCCAGAAGCGCTCCACGGGTGCCCGTTCGTAGGCAGCGTGCACTTGGTCCTGATCGAACGGAATCGGATCGGGAATTTCCACCGGCATGCTCCAGATGTGCACGTCGATTTGCTCGGAATGAAGCATGTCCATAAATTCGTGGTAGAAATCGGCGACCGAGCGCGCCTCCAGCGGCATCATCTTCCAGTGCCCTTCACTGGTTTCGAGCACCAGCCGATGCTGGATGAAATCGAACCAGATTTCGAACGCCCTTTCACCATACGGGATGCGCGACGTGCTCAGGCCGCGGGCCGTCACGTAAAGCGGAACGTTCCACCAGTGATTCACCAGCGGCGTGAGTTTCAGCCGTACCTTGCCCACGATTTGCGTCCACATGTGCAGCGTGGCGCAGGTGTCTTTCCACGACTCCAGCGGGAGCGCGGGCCAGGCTTCGGGACGATTGGCGGCGGGTGTCATGACAGCACCTCCGGAAGGGAACCTGCATGCTTGAGTTTATCGCCGGAGACCGTTTGCCGGTCTTCGATCCACCGCGGCGCCGCTTCGCGCTCGTCGGTCGGGCGATTCATGGCGAACGCGGCCACCACGCGCCGTTGGCGCAACCACCAGGTGCTGAAACTGCCGGTGTCAAGGTCGCCGCGGTAGATCACTTCGTCCGCGCCGGACGAATCTCCCCAGTATTCATACGACAGATCGAATATGTCTGAGAAGAAATACGGCACGTGGCGGAATGGGGCACGCTCGCCCATGAGCGCGTGCGCACAGTAGCGGCCCTGGGAAACGGCGTTGTCCCAGTGTTCCACGCGGCGCCGCTTTTCGAAAAGCACGTCCTGGTAATTGGCTACGTCGCCGGCCGCATAGACACCGGGCTGGTTCGTCTCCAGGTACTCATTGACCGTCACTCCATCCGCCACCTCGAGGCCGCTGGCCGCCAGCATCCCGGTTGCCGGAATCGCGCCTATGCCGGCTACCACCATGGCGCAGGGAAGCGTCCGGCCGTCGCGCAATACCGTCTCACGCACCGTGCCATTGCCGCGCAATTCGCTCACTTCGGCGTTTTTGACGAACCCCACACCATGAGCCAGGTAGTACTTTTCGAAATAGGCGGACATCTCCGGCGTGAAAAACTGTTTCCAGATGCGATCCTCGCGCAGCACGATGGTGGCCTCAATGCGCATCTGCGCCAGCACGGAGGCGACTTCCATGGCAATGAACCCCCCGCCGATCACCACCGCGTGCCGCACCGACTTTGCCGAAGTGCGAATCGCCTTGGAATCGTCCAGCGAGCGCAGATAGTGGACGTGGCGTAGTTGGGCGCCCGGAATTTCCAGCGTCCGTGGGCGGGCGCCGGTGGCGATGACGAGTTTCTCAAATGCGAATTCGCCGCCCGATTTCAGAATGAGCCGCCGGCGCGCGGTGTCCACCGCGGTGACTTCGACGCCGAGCTTCAACTCGATGCCCTGGTTGCGGTAGAACTCCTCGGGCTGGATGCGGACGGCCTCTTCGGTATCTTTTCCCGCCAGAAAACCCTTGGATAGGGGGGGCCGTTCGTAGGGGACGGAGGTGTCGGCGGACAGGATGGCCAGTTCTCCCGCCTTCAGGCCGGCGTCCACCATCTCAGTGGCGGCGTACCCGGCGACCATGCCTCCGCCGAAAATAACATACCTGGCTTGGTTCACATAGCCTCCTACATGCCGGCTGACGCGATCCTTTAGATGAGCGACGCAAATAATTGGTCGCAACCGGATTGCTACTCCACTTACGATATCCTGTGCGTGGTGTTCCTGTATTGGTTCTTTGTTGGGCCGGCACTCCTGCTGGCATTTTTTTCGCTGCGCGGGGAGCGCAAGCGGGCGGCTTATGTCGCGGAGCGCCTTGCCGAAGCACGGGAATACGTGCCTCCGGCCAGCGTCATCGTCCCGGTAAAGGGCGCGGACGAGGGACTGCGCGAGAACCTGGCGGCCCTGGCGGCGCTCGATTATCCGGATTACGAACTGATCGTAACCGCACATTCGGCCGCGGATATTCCCCCGGGCGTGCTTCCGCCGCGCGTGAAGGTGGTGCTGGCTCATGGCACGGACGAGCGGTCCAGCGACAAAATTCACAATCAGATTGCCGCGGTTCGCGCCACTCGCCGCCGCAGCGAAATCTTCGCCTTCGCGGATTCCGATACCCGCGTCACTCCCCGCTGGCTGCGGGCTTTGGCCGCGCCCCTGGAGGATTCCAAGGTGGGCGCCAGCACCGGCTATCGCTGGTTTGTGCCCGCGCCTCCGACATTTTGGACGCTCATGCGCGGCGTGTGGGACGCGGTGTGCGCGGGCATGCTCGGTCCGGGCGATAACCCGTTTGTCTGGGGCGGCTCCATGGCCATTCGCAAGGAGACGTTTTTCGAAATCGCCGTCTTCGAATATTGGAAAAACGCGATCACCGACGATTATCCCGTCACCGCCGCGGTGAAAGCGGCCGGCCTGAAGATTGCCTACGCCCCCGGCGCGCTGGCCCCTTCGTTCGACCGTGTAGGCTGTGCCGGGTTTTTCGAATGGTCGCGCCGGCAGATGATTCTCACGCGCGTTTACCGCCCGCGCCTGTGGTGGATGGGCCTGGTGGCGCACATTTTTTACTGCGGCGGTATGGCGGCTTCGATTGCGGCTTCGCTGGCAGGCTACCGGCTGGCGGAATGGGCGCTGATCGCGCAGCTTTCGCCGGGCATGCTCAAAGGACTGAACCGCGCCACCCTGGCGCGCGCCGCGCTGCCGGAGCACGAAGCCTGGTTTCGCCGCCACGCGTGGGTGCACGCCATCTGGGTTCCTTTGGCCACCTGGCTTTGGCTGGTGGCGCTCATTTCATCGGCATTCCAGAATCATATTGTTTGGCGGGGTCGGCGGTACGAATTCTGACTCGCGACTCCCGGTTAGTGGTTATAATTCACCATAAGGGAGGATTTCCGTGGCGAAGGATAAAAGCCCCAAGAAGGAAACCAAGAAGCCGAAGAAGAAGAAGTAAGGTTCGATTGGCATGCCCGGACCGTTCGGCCGGGCATGCCCACAGGAGCCACCATGCGCACAGACTGGGTAGCAAAACGAAAAAATCATAGCATCCGCACGCAAATGCGTTACGCGCGCCAGGGCGTCATTACCGAGGAAATGGAGTATGTCGCCGCCCGCGAGCGGATTTCTCCCGAGCTGGTCCGCTCGGAGGTGGCCCGCGGCAGGATGATCATCCCCGCCAATGTGAACCACGCCAATCTGGAGCCCATGGCTATCGGCGTGGCCTCCCGATGCAAGATCAATTCCAATATTGGGAATTCATCCGTGCTGTCGGACATCGAGGGCGAGTTGGAGAAGCTGCGCTACTCGGTGAAATACGGCGCCGATACGGTGATGGACCTGTCGACCGGTGGCGACATTCCCGCGATCCGCAAAGCCATCATTGGGGCTTCGCCTGTGCCCATCGGCACTGTTCCCATCTATGAGGCGTTGTCGCGCGTGCGCCGCGTGGAAGATTTGACCGCCGGTTTAATGCTGGAAGTTATCGAAGAGCAGGCCGAGCAGGGAGTGGACTATATGACCGTCCACGCCGGCGTGCTGGTGCAGTACATCCCCCTCACCACCAAACGGATCACCGGCATCGTCAGCCGTGGCGGCTCCATTCTGGCCGAATGGATGGTCAAGAACCACAAACAAAACATGCTCTACGAGCGCTTCGAAGACATCTGCAAAATCTTTCAGAAGCACGACGTGAGTTTTTCGTTGGGCGACGGGTTGCGCCCCGGCAGCGTGGCGGATGCCAGCGACGAAGCGCAGTTCGCCGAACTGAAGACGCTGGGCGAGCTTACGCGCAAAGCGTGGGAATACGATGTGCAGGTGATGATCGAGGGTCCCGGCCACATTCCCATGGACCAGATCGAGCTGCAGGTGCAAAAAGAGAACGAGATGTGCGATGAAGCGCCGTTCTATACGCTGGGGCCGCTGGTAACCGATATCGCTCCCGGCTACGATCACATCACTTCGGCCATCGGCGCGGCCATGATCGGATGGCACGGCGCATCCATGCTTTGCTATGTGACGCCCAAGGAGCACCTTGGCCTGCCCAATCGCGACGATGTGAAGCTGGGAATTATCGCGTACAAGATTGCCGCCCATGCCGCCGACATCGCGCGCCACCGGCCGGGCGCCCGCGACCGCGATGACGAGCTTTCCCGCGCGCGCTACACCTTCGACTGGAACCGCCAGTTCGATCTTTCGCTCGACCCGGAAACCGCCCGCGCGATGCACGACGAAACGCTGCCGGAAGAGGGCTTCAAAGACGCGCACTTCTGCTCCATGTGCGGTCCCAAGTTTTGCTCCATGAACATTTCGGCGAAAGTAGAAGCGTTCACACCCGAGGAAGCCGAAGCGGTGGCTAACGGCAGCGCCGCGGAGAATTTCGTACAGATTTCCGGCAACGATTGAGCGACTGTGAAGGCGCATACAACTCTGCGCCGGACAGCCTCTTATGCTAATGATGGAGGCGCTCGGTGAAACGTTCGACCGTTGTTGTTTGTGTCCTTGCGCTGGCATGGATGCCCGCCGCGGCCCAAAAGCACGAATCGGCAGACCGGATCGGTGGTGCGCCTGGGCAGGACCGGATTGCGCGCGAGGTTCGCCATGAACTCGTCATGCTGCCGTATTACGGCGTGTTCGATAATTTGGCGTTCACCGTCAATGGGGGCACGGTCACGCTGTTGGGACAGGTCACGCGGCCGACTCTGAAGAGCGATGCGGAGAACGTCGTGAAGCGCATCGAAGGGGTGACGCGCGTGGAAAACAAAATCGAGGTGCTACCGCTTTCCGACATGGACTGGCAGACCCGCCGGGCTGAGTTTCGCGCCATCTACAGCGATCCGAGTTTCACCAAATACGCCTACCAGGCCATTCCGCCCATTCACATCGTCGTGGACAACGGCCATGTGACACTGGTGGGCGTGGTGGAATCGGAAGCCGACAAGAATCTCGCCGGCATCCGCGCAAACCAGGTGCCCGGCGTGTTTTCGGTGACCAATAATCTAGTAGTGGCGAAATAGCTCTGAGACATGAGCTGTGAGCTTAAACCGGCGCCCCCTGACGGAGCGGTCTTGGCTCATAGCTGCATTTACTGATTCATCGCTGCCAGCCAATACCCGGGGCGCGCCTCGTAGCGCTTGGCCAGCGGGGAATCGATAGAGATCGCAATAGCGTGGAACCCGCCTTCCAACAGATTGTTGGGACGGTAGCTGATCACGTACTGGCTGTGCAACTGATCGGCGATGTCCTGAATCGCCTGCTCCAGGCCGTGCCCGCGATAGTAGGCGTACTCGGTGCCGCCTGTCCCCTTGGCGAACACATGCACCGGATTGCTCTTGAAGATGGCCTTGGCGTCGCGGTAAATCTCCAGCAGCACCGGCATGAACTCGGCGCTGTTCCCTTGCGTGCCGAAGGTCTGCATCACCGTGGTCGGCGTGGCGGGCATATTGGAAGGCATGGGATTCATCGCCGGCGGCCGGTTGTCCGGGCGCGGATAAGGCGTGGGCCCGTTGAGCGTCGCCACGAGACGTGAGATGTCCACCGGGTAGACTGTGACGCTGTGCAGTTGCAGCTTGATCAGGGTTTCGCGCCCGCGGGCTTCGCTTCCCATATCGCGCGTTTCGGAAATGAGCAGGATGACGCGCCGCCGGTTCTGCGGGCGGTGCGCCAGCATGCGGTCGGCTTCCTCGATGGCGTCAATTAACCGGCTGGAGGTGCTGCCTGGCTGAATTTTCTTCACCGCCTGCGTGATTTTGTCCGGGTCCCCGGTGAATTCCTGCAACGTGCGGATGCGGTGATCGAATGCCACCACCGCCGCTTCACCTCGGTCGCCCAGAATCAGCGGCCCGATCATGTTGCCAATTTTGTTGATCGCCGGCAGCATGTGCTCCACCGAAGCGTTGGCCTGGATCGCGATCACCAGCGAAATCGGTTGGAAGGCCTCATCCACCTGAATGTTCTGTTCTTTATTGTTGTCGAACAGGTGAAACTGCCCCGGTTTGAGCCCGTTCACGGTATTCCCGGAAGCATCGTAGACCAGCACCGGAACCGTCACCTGCTGTACCGTGGTGCGGAACTGTGCAATCGCGTCTTCTTCCGTTTGTTGGCCCTCCTGGTTGGTAGTCGGTTTCGGCGTGAGCGTCTGGTTGGGCGGAGTCTGGGCCGGAAGCAGTCCCGCAAACAGCATCAAAGAAAGCAAGCGAAGCATACTAATTTAATCCTGACTGGTGGCCCCGTGTTCGGTGCGCCCTCTGAGCAGGTCAAGCACGTGTGGAACCAATTCCACAATAGCATCCAGGGATTGAACCGCGCCGCGCGGCGAGCCGGGGAGGGTTACAATCAGAACTTTCCCGCGGGTTCCCGCCAGCGATCGCGAGAGTGCGGCAAGGGGCGTCGATTCGCGTCCCTTGGTGCGCATCAACTCGCCCAGCCCCGGGATTTCACGGTCGATCACTGCCCGCACGGCTTCCGGTGTCACGTCGCGCGGGGCGATGCCGGTTCCTCCAGTGGTGAAGATCGCCGACACCTGGCCGCCGTCCGCCAGCGTCGAGAGGCGCTCGCCGATCTGCGCCGCTTCATCCGGAATTACTTCCGTCACCGAGACATTCCAGCCCAGTTGTTCCAATCGCGCACGCACCGCCGGCCCGGAGCGGTCGGCGCGCGTGCCGGCGCTGGCGGAATCGCTGATGGTAACAACGGCGGCGGTAATCATGAGCGGCTATTACTTTCAGCTTACAGCGATCCGCCGGTGCGCGTTAAACTCTCTGGAAGGCTCGGCTGCCGAGCCGGGAGGTTCATTTGCGTATTCTCGCCACGCTGTTCATCGCCGCTGCCGCCTTGGCGCAGCCGCGGCCGCCGGAAATTCCGTATGATTCGGTGCCCGATTTCCTCAAGCTGCCGCCGGACCTGTATCTCGGCGAGGTGGCCGGAGTCGCCGTCAACGCACAGCGCCACATTTTTGTTTTCAGCCGTGGCAACACCACCGGACCAGCCTACGGCGCGTCGGCCGCGCAACTCCTGGAATTCGCACCGGACGGAAAGTTCCTGCGCGAAATCGGCCACAACCTCTATGCCTGGTCGTACGCGCACGCCGTGCGCGTCGATCCGCAGGGAAATGTGTGGGCCATCGACAAAGGCTCCGATATGATTGTCCGCTTCAATCCCGCGGGCCGCGTGACCATGGTCTTCGGCCGCAAGAAAGAAGCCTCCGACGATGGAGCCGTGCCCTGGACGCGCGTCACGCCGCCGCGCGCCGCCATGGACGGCCAGTTCCGCCAACCCACCGATGTCGCCTGGGATCCCGCCGGCAACATTTTTATCAGCGATGGCTACATCAATTCGCGCGTCGCCAAGTACGACAAAAATGGCGACTGGGTCAAGCAATGGGGCGACCGCGGGAGTGCTCCCGGCCAGTTCAACACACCGCACAGCATCGCTGCCGATGCGGAGGGCCATATCTATGTGGCTGATCGCGGCAACCGGCGCATCCAGGTATTCGATGGCGATGGCACTTTTCTCCGCGCCATCACCATCGATGTGCCCGTGCCGCCCGTGGTGCATATGTGGATGGGCAACCCGCCCGGCCCACAGGCAGCGGCGAACGGCACCATGGCGCCCGGCGCGCCGTGGGCCATCTGCATCACTCCGGGACCGACCCAATACCTGTACAGTTCCGATGCTTATCCCGGCCGGATCTACAAATTGTCGCTCGACGGTAAGCTGCTAGGCGTTTTCGGAAGCATGGGCCGCCAGCTCAAACAATTCGGCTGGATCCACGAGATGGCCTGCCCGGCGGAAAATGAGATCTACGTGGCGGAGCTATTGAATTGGAGGGTGCAGAAATTGGTGCTGCACCCGTAGGAAACGCATTAATGGCCGCGGATGAACGCAGATAAACGCAGATGAGCTATCCGCGTTCATCTGCGTTTATCTGCGGCCCTCTTATAGTCTCCACTTTTCCCCCCGGTCTTCTCCAGCAAATATATATCGCCAATCTCGATTCCCTTATCGAGCGCCTTCGTCATGTCGTAGACGGTCAGCGCGGCAATCGTCGCGGCCGTTAACGCTTCCATTTCAACTCCGGTCTGCGCTGTGGTCGTCGCCGTTGCAACAATGCGCACACCTTCCGCTTCCACCGTGACTTCCACGTCGGCGTGCGTGAGCATGAGCGGGTGGCAAAGCGGAATCAGCTCCGCCGTCCGCTTGGCTGCGGCAATGCCGGCGATGCGCGCGATTTCGAGCGGGTTGCCTTTGGGGTTCGCGGGCAGCTTTGCCAGCACTTCCGGCGCCATCCGCACGAAGGCGTGCGCGCGCGCCGTGCGCCGCGTCTCCCGCTTGGCGGAAACATCCACCATGCGCGGGCTGCCGGAAGAGTCGTAGTGAGAGAGTTTTTTCATTTGCTGAGCACGCGTATCCATTCGCCGCGCGGGTATTCGGCGCGGTCGGGTTCGCTTACCAGAAAGGCATTGGCGCGCGTGAGCGCCGGAATATCGCCCGAGCCGTGCCAGTCTACGGGGGTCACTTCGCCGCCATCGGCGCTCAGGCGCGCGGGCAGGAAACGGGTGAGCCCGATGCGCTGGTGGAACTCGCACGTCAGGCGCGCGTAGGGCATGTGCAGGGCTGGCTCGGATTGGCCCGACAAAAGCTCCAGCGCGGCGCG
>Ga0335079_10006363_pt1 | contig 13510 bp, 13 predicted proteins | sample Lox_Sample_33_FD_206719 | JGI IMG/M metagenome (GOLD analysis project Ga0335079, IMG submission 206719) | Soil microbial communities from Loxahatchee National Wildlife Refuge, Florida, United States - Lox_Sample_3.3 | ecosystem: Environmental > Terrestrial > Soil > Wetlands | place: USA... | reverse complement strand
TCGATCATGCGCTTGAGGTTGTCGGCGGCCTTGGCATAGACCGCCTTGTCGTAAGGGTCGGTTGACGGATCGAGATCGATCTCCGGCTTGGAGATGTGCAGGAAGCTCCACGGCTTGCCGCCGGCGCGCGTGCGCGCCTCCGCGCTGGAGAGCACGTCATAGGGGGGCGCCAGTACCTCGGCGGCGCGGCCGGATGCGGGACGAAGCGCGCGGAACGGTATAATGAGCGGCACGGCGATCTCCGAAGTCTTGATGATGGCGGTGCTTATTGCAGGCCGGACGGCGAGCGGCAAGCTCGCCGCGAGTTCCGGCCGATTTCCCGATTGATTTCGGCCGGCAATTCCTGCACGTCACACAGCATGAGCGACGAAGCTGAAATTCTCGCTGCGAATACCGCCTATTACGACGCCTTCACCAGCGGCGATTTCGCGGCGATGAGCCGTATCTGGGCCGACGACCATGTGTCGTGCATTCATCCCGGCTGGCCGGTCATCATTGGGCGGCGGGAGATCCTTGAATCCTATCGCGAAATCTTACGCAATCCGAACCAGGACCGGATTGTTCCGCGCAATGAAACGGTGCTCGCGTCTGCCGAGAACGCGCGTGTGATCTGCGTCGAGTTCGTCGGCGGCGCAGCCTTGGCGGCGACCAATTTGTTCAAGCGCATCGGCGGCGTCTGGCGGATGACGCATCACCAGGCGAGCCCGATCGCGGCGCTGGTCGAGGAAGCGATTTCGCAGCCGCCGTCGCGGCGGTTGAACTAGTGGAACTCGGGCGACTTCAAGCCCATGCGCAAGCCCACCGTCATCCTGATCGCCGGGCCGACCGCCAGCGGCAAGTCGGCGCTGGCGCTCGCGGTCGCCGAAAAGCTCGGCGGCATCGTCGTCAACGCCGATTCGATGCAGGTCTATCGCGATTTGCGCATCGTCACCGCTCGGCCGTCGCCGGACGAGGAAGCGCGCGTGCCGCACCGGCTTTATGGGCATGTCGATGCCGCGGAGAATTATTCGGTCGGGCGCTGGTGCCGCGATGCCGGCGACGTGTTGGCGGAAGCAATACGTCGGGATCGCCCGGCGGTCTTGGTCGGCGGTACCGGCCTCTATTTCAAGGCGCTGACTTCGGGGCTGGCCGCGGTGCCGCCGATCCCCGCCGATATTCGCAGCAGCGTACGCAGCCGGTTGCAGACTGAGGGCGCCGCGACGTTGCATGCGGAGCTCGCGCGGCTCGATCCGCGGACCGCGCAGCGGCTGATGCCGAACGACCGCTCGCGCATTTCCCGCGCGCTGGAAGTGGTATTGGCGACCGGCCGTTCGCTCACCGACTGGCATCGCGAGGGTCTGCCGCCGCTGGTCGATGCCGACAGCGCGATAAAAGTCTTCGTCACTTGTGAGCGCGCCGAGCTGGTGCGGCGGATCGAGGCGCGTTTTGCAGCGATGCTTAAAGCCGGCGCGCTCGAGGAGGTGAGGGCGCTGGCAGCGCGCAATCTCGATCCATCGCTGCCGGCGATGAAGGCACACGGTGTGCCCTGGCTGATCCGGCATCTCAACGGTGAAATCTCGCTGGAGACGGCGGCGGCCGGCGCGATCATGGACACGCGTCGCTATGCCAAGCGCCAACTCACCTGGTTTCGCAATCAGATGCCGGGCTGGTCGGCAATGACGGCGCCAGAGGCGGAAGCCGCGATCATAAAGCAGAGCGAGAACCTAAAATGATAAAGTAGATCGAGAAACTGGCATAACGAGAATCGGCCCCGAATTTAATCCACGATTAGTAAGTTTTACGCATCCTGTGCGCGTCGCAGATTGAATTTTTCTTTTGGCGACGCGGAAAATTCCACGCAACGATCAAGGATGTGTCAGACATGAAAACTCGGACAATAACCGCGGCTACCTTCGCGCTCCTCGCCGGTACCGCGTTCGCGTTCGCCAGCGGACCCGCGACCAAGGACGCGGCGGTGGCGATGGTGAAGAAGACCGTTGCCGCGATCAAAGCCGAAGGCACGGAAAAAGCTTACGCGGCGATCAACACGCCAGGCAGCGCGTATCAGGACGGCGAAGTTTACGTTGTCGTGCTAGGCGCCGACGGCACGACGCTCGCCCATCCGGTCAATCCGAAGCTGATCGGTAAGAACATGATGGACGTACAGGACGTCGACGGCAAATTCTTCACCAAGGATATGGTCACGCGCAGCAAGACGGAAGCCTCGTTCTGGTACGACTTCAAGTTCGTCAATCCCGTGACCAAGAAGATCCAGGTCAAGGACATGTACTGCGAAGCCGTCCCGCCGACGACCGTCTGCGCCGGCGTCTATCGGCCGTAACTCATTGTCTTGCCTTTGTCCGCCGCCCGGTGATGCCGCATGACAGCCGGGCGGCGATCGTTTTGGCGCTGGGAACTCGCTGTCCGCGCGATAAAATCCATATCGCGGCGCAAAATGAGCTTGACCGGCACCGAGACCGGGATTATAAGCCGCGCAATGAAAGTTCGGATGGCCTCAATGCCGCGCAATATTGTTACCGTAGTCGAGGTTCGGACGCAGCCGGGATCCCCCTGACCGGGGCTTTCCAGGGAAGCGTCCGGACATGGCCCTTTACGGGCCTTTTTTATTGGGCCCAACGATCAGCGACGAGTGAAGACGACAGGCAAGGACAACGACCATGACACGCGAAATGACCGGCGCCGAAATGGTGATCGAGGCGCTCGCCGACCAGGGCGTGAAACACATTTTCGGCTATCCGGGCGGCGCGGTTCTACCGATCTACGACGCCCTCTTCGCGCAGGACAAAGTGCAGCACATCCTGGTCCGGCATGAGCAGGGCGCGGTGCACGCGGCGGAGGGCTATGCGCGCTCGACCGGCAAGGTCGGTTGCCTGCTGGTCACGTCAGGACCCGGCGCCACCAACGCGGTGACGGGGCTCGCCGACGCGCTCTGCGACTCGATCCCCATCGTTTGCTTCACCGGCCAGGTGCCGACCCATCTGATCGGCAACGATGCCTTCCAGGAAGCCGACACCGTCGGCATCACGCGCCCATGCACCAAATACAATTACCTCGTCAAGCGCATCGAGGATCTGCCGCGCGTCCTGCACGAGGCGTTTCACATCGCCTCGAGCGGCCGGCCCGGCCCGGTCGTGGTTGACCTGCCGAAGGACGTGCAATTCGCCAAGGGCGTCTATTCCAAGCCGAAGGATTTTCCGCACACCGGCTACAAGCCCAAGCTCAAGGGCGACATCGACAAGATCAAGCAGGCGATCGACCTGATGGCGCATGCCAAGCGCCCAGTGTTCTACACCGGCGGCGGTGTGGTCAATTCCGGCAAGGCGGCCTGCGATCTCCTGCGCGAACTGGTCAAGCTCACCGGCTACCCGATCACCTCGACGCTGATGGGCCTCGGCGCCTTTCCGGCCGCCGATCCGCAGTGGATCGGCATGCTCGGCATGCACGGCACGCTGGAAGCCAACATGGCGATGCACGATTGCGACGTGATGATCTGCATCGGTGCGCGCTTCGACGACCGCATCACCGGCCGCCTCGACGCCTTCTCCCCCGGCTCGAAGAAAATCCACGTCGACATCGACCCGTCCTCGATCAATAAGAACGTCAAGGCGGATGTGGCGGTCATCGGCGACTGCGCGCATGTGCTGGAGGACATGGTGCGGCTATGGCGCACCAGCGCCATCCACCCCGACAAGAAGGCGCTGTCGATGTGGTGGACGCAGATCGACAAGTGGCGCGGGCGCAAATCGCTCGCCTACCGGGCGTCGAACGAGGTGATCAAGCCGCAATACGCGATCCAGCGGCTCTACGAGGCGACCAAGGACAAGGACGTCTACATCACCACCGAGGTCGGCCAGCACCAGATGTGGGCGGCGCAATTCTACGGCTTCCAGGAGCCGAACCGCTGGATGACCTCTGGCGGCCTCGGCACCATGGGCTACGGCCTGCCGGCCTCGGTCGGCGTGCAGCTCGCGCATCCGAAGTCGCTGGTGATCGACATCGCCGGCGAGGCCTCGGTGCTGATGACCATGCAGGAGCTGTCGACTGCGGTGCAGTATCGGCTGCCGGTCAAGATCTTCATCCTGAACAACCAGTACATGGGCATGGTGCGGCAGTGGCAGGAACTGCTGCACGGCGGGCGCTACTCGCAGAGTTATTCGGAGGCGCTGCCCGATTTCGTCAAGCTGGCCGAGGCCTATCACGCGGTCGGCATCCGCTGCGAGAAGCCGGGCGATCTCGACCACGCCATCAAGGAGATGATCGAGGTCGACCGGCCGGTGCTGTTCGACTGCGTGGTCGATCCGAAGGAGAACTGCTTCCCGATGATCCCGTCCGGCCGCGCGCACAATGAGATGATCCTCGGCGACGCCGCGCAAAGCCTGGATGAAGCGATCACCGAGGAAGGCAAGGTGATGGTGTAACGATGAAACTCGCCATCATTGGTGCCGGCAATGTCGGTGGTGCGCTGGGCACGGCCTGGGCGCAGAAGGGCCATGACGTGTTTTTCGGCGTGCGCGACCCGAAGGCGGAGAAGACGCAGGCCTTGCTGAAGAAAATCGGCGGCAAGGCGCGCGCCGGCACGGCGGCGGAGGCGGCGGCTTCCGCCGATGTCATCGTGCTGTCGACGCCATGGCCGGCGACGGAAGCGGCCATCCGCTCGATGGGCGATATCAAGGGCAAGGTCATCCTCGACACCACCAATCCGCTCACGCGCGGTCCGGACGGCATCGCTTTGGAAATCGGTCACAGCATATCCGCCGGGGAGAAAGTGCAGGGCTGGGCGGTGGGCGCCTCGGTGTTCAAGACGCTCAACAGCACCGGCTTCGGCAATATGGCCAATCCGGTATTCAATGGCGTGAAGGCGGTGATGTTCGTCGCCGGCGACGACGTCGCCAAAAAACCGAAGGCGGTCAATCTCGTCGGCGATCTCGGTTTCGAAGTGATCGACGCCGGGCCGTTGCGCAACGCGCGCCTCTTGGAGGCGCACGCCATGTTGTGGATCGACCTCGCGCTGGCGCGCGGCCAGGGCCGCGACTTCGCTTTTGCAATTCTGCGACGTTAGCGCGTGATCCCGAAAAGTGGGAACCGGTTTTCGGAATAGATCACGCGCAAGTGTAAAGGAACTGAGATCATGAACGCTCCCTCGACAAGCCATTATCCCGCGGCGCCGACGGCGCAGAAAGCTGAGACCCACACGCTGTCGGTGCTGGTCGACAACGAGCCGGGCGTGCTCGCGCGGGTCATCGGCCTGTTCTCCGGGCGCGGCTACAATATCGAGTCGCTCACCGTGTCGGAGACCGAGCATCAGGCGCACCTGTCGTTGATCACGTTGGTCACCACCGGCACGCCGATGGTGATCGAGCAGATCAAGAACCAGCTCGACCGGCTGGTGCCGGTGCACCGCGTCGTCGACATGACCTTGCTCGGCCGCTCGATCGAGCGCGAACTGGCGATGGTCAAGGTGAAGGGCAAGGGCGAGCACCGGGTCGAGGCGCTGCGCTTGGCGGACGCCTTTCGCGCCCGCGTCATCGACGCCACCACCGAAAGCTTCGTGTTCGAGATCACCGGCAACAGCGACAAGATCGAGCAGTTCGTCGCCCTGATGCTGCCGCTCGGGCTGGTCGAGGTCGCACGCACCGGCATCGCCGCCATCGCGCGCGGCCCGGACGGCATGGACGCGCGATAGAGCGCGATCCGTCATCCTTCGAGGACCGGCTGCGCCGGCCGCTTCAGAATGACGGGGCTAGGCCTTGATTTTCTCCGCCCAATGCCGTCTTTGCGTCTCAAATTAGCTGGAAGGGGTTACCGACAATGCGTGTTTATTACGATCGCGATGCCGACCTGAACCTGATCAAGGGCAAGAAGGTCGCCATCATCGGCTATGGCAGCCAGGGCCACGCTCATGCGCTCAACTTGCGCGACTCCGGCGTGAAGGAGGTCGCGGTGGGCCTGCGCAAGACCTCCGGCGGCGTGAAGAAAGCCGAGGCCGAGAAGTTCAAGGTCATGGAGGTGGCGGAAGCCGCCAAATGGGCCGACGTGATGATGATGCTCACGCCCGACGAATTGCAGGGCGACATTTATCGCGACCACCTCGCCGCCAACATGAAGCAGGGCGCGGCGCTGATGTTTGCGCACGGGCTCAACGTGCATTTCAATCTGATCGAGCCGCGCGCCGACCTCGACGTGCTGATGATCGCGCCCAAGGGCCCTGGCCACACGGTGCGTTCGGAGTATCAGCGCGGCGCCGGCGTGCCCTGCCTGATGGCGATCCACAAAGACGTCTCGGGCAACGCGCACGACCTCGGCCTGTCCTATGGCTCGGCGATCGGCGGCGGTCGCGCCGGCATCATCGAAACCACGTTCAAGGAAGAGTGCGAGACCGATCTGTTCGGCGAGCAGACGGTGCTGTGCGGCGGCGTGGTCGAGCTGATGAAAGCGGGCTTCGATACGTTGTGCGAGGCCGGTTACGCGCCGGAGATGGCCTATTTCGAGTGCATCCACGAGATGAAGCTGATCGTCGACCTCATCTACGAGGGCGGCATCGCCAACATGAATTATTCTGTGTCGAACACCGCGGAATACGGCGAGTATGTCTCCGGTCCGCGCGTGATCACGCAGGAGACGCGCGCCGAGATGAAACGCATCCTGGCCGACATCCAGTCCGGCCGCTTCACGCGCGACTGGATGCTGGAGAACAAGGTCAACCAGACGTCGTTCAAGGCGACGCGCGCCAAGCTCGCCGAGCATCCGGCCGAGCAGATCGGCGCCAAGCTGCGCGAGATGATGCCGTGGATCAAGCAGCGAGCGCTGGTCGACAAGAGCAAGAACTAACCTTGCGCACGCGCAGCGCTATCCTCGCAGCGGCCGCCCTCGTCGGGGCGGCCGTTTCTGCATTTGCCGGCGCGCAAGGCGAGCCAGACCAGGATTGCGGGGCCAGCACGCCGGAAATGGTCGAATGTCTCAACGTCAAGACGACGGAGTGGGACAAGCGTCTCAACGCCGCCTATGCCAAGGCGCTGAAAGAGGTGGAAACGAAGCAGCGGGAGTCGTTGCGCGCGGCGCAGCGGTTATGGGTGCAATATCGCGACGCCAATTGCCTCTATTACAGCCTTGGCGAGGGCAGCATCGCGCGGGTCGAGGCGGCCGGCTGCATGCTGCGCATGACCAAAGCTCGCGCGCTGGAGCTCGAGGGTAAGGAAGACCGCGATTAGCGGTTACTTCTTGTCGATTTTCTGCTCGAGCCAGCGCGCGACCTCGGCCGGCGACGTATTGCCGTTGCTGGCACGCAGGTTGGCTTCTCGCATGTTTGCGACGTCGATGGCGCCGATGAGCGGCTGCAGCGCCGCGATGACGGCTTGGTCGTTCGCATATTTCGGACCGAGCAGCAGGACGGCGTCGTAAGGCGGGATGGCGTGTTTGGGATCGTCGAGCACGGCAAGATGGTATTGCGCGATGCGGCCGTCGCTGGTGTAGGCCGAGACGACGTCGACGTCGCCCGCGGCCGTTGCCCGATACATGAAATCCGATTGCATGGTGCGCTGCTCGCGGAAATGCAAGCCGTAGGCGTCCTGAATTGCTTTCCATTCCGGGCGTTCGAAAAATTCGTAATCGCCGGCAATCGAGAGTTCGCCCGCATGCGCGGCGAGATCGGCGATCGAGCGGATGCCGAGCCTGTCGGCGCGGGCACGTGGCATTGCCAGCGCATAGGCGTTCTCGAAACCGAGTGGGCCGAGCAGGCGGATGCCCAGCGTTGTCATGAGCCAGCGCGACACCTCTGACAGCACCTCGGCGCGCGGCTTGACGTCGCTGCGGTGCATCTCGTTGGCCCAGATCGTGCCGGAGTAATCCACGTAAGCGGCGATGTCGCCGGAAGCGAGAGCATTGAAGATGACGCCCGAGCCGAGCCCGTCACGGTGCCGTGCCAACAAACCTTGCGCCTCGAGCCGCTGCTCGATCAGCGCGGCCAGCACATATTGTTCGGTGAACGGCTTGGCGCCGATCGTATAAGTCGCTTGCGCGCGGCTATAGCCGGGCAGCAGCGCCGCCAGCACGATCACGACGAGTCCAACGCCGCCGGCAGCGACCAGCCCGCGGCTGTGCGCTTCCACGCCGCGCTCCACCAAGGCCAGCAGCTGGTCGACCGCCAGCGCCAGCCCCGCCGCGGCAATACAGCCGAACAGCACGAACACCCAGTTCTGCGTCTGCAGGCCGGCGAAGATGTAATTACCGAGGCTGGTCTGCCCGATCGGCGTCGACAGCGTCGCGGTGCCGATCACCCACACCGCGGAGGTGCGGATGCCGGCCATGATCACCGGCATGGCGAGCGGCAGCTCGACGAGCCACAAAGTTTGCCGCGGCTTCAGCGCCAGCGCGCGCGCCGCGTCGCGCATTCCGTCGCCGACGCCATTGAGTCCGGTTACCGTGTTGCGCAACACCGGCAGCATCGAATAGAGCGCCAGCGCCAGCACCGATGGCAGGAAGCCGAGCGCCGAGAAGCCTTGCCCGAACAACTGCTCGGAAAGGGCGGCCAGCGTCAGCAGCAACGGATAAAACAGCGCGAGCAGCGCTAGACCGGGAATGGTCTGCACCACGCTGGCGAATGTGAGCAACACCGCGCGCAACGCCGGCCGCCGCCGCGAAGCGATCGCCAGCGGCAGGCTGATGCCGAGGCCCAAGGCGAGCGCCATGATGCTCACCAACACGTGGCTGCCGAGATAGTCGGGCAGCCGCGCAAAAGCCTCGGCAAGACGGGGATCGATGGTCATCGCCGCAATGATGGCATGCGGCACTGCAACGCGGAACAGTCCAACGCGGCAGTTTGCAATGTCGCGGCAAGCCGCTAGCTTGCGGCGCGAAACAGGGAAATTGCGTGCCGATGGCCGAAACCGCCACAGCAAAGCCGGCGTCCGCCGTCGCTCTCAGCGACGTGTCGATCGGCTTTCGGCTGGCTGGCGGCGGGAGCTACACCGCAGTCGCCGGCGCGACCCTTCATGTCGCGGACGGCGAATTCGTCTCGATCGTCGGGCCGACGGGCTGCGGCAAATCCACGCTGCTCAACATCGCCGCCGGCCTGATGCCGCCGTCGGCCGGCCGCGTCGATATTTTCGGCGCTCCGCTCGGCGCACTCAACCGCCAGGCCGGCTACCTGTTTCAGGCCGACGCGTTGTTTCCTTGGAAAACCGCGTTGCAAAACGTCGCCATCGGGCTGGAAACAGCGGGCACGCCGTCAACAGACGCGCGCACACAGGCGCAGACCTGGCTCACGCGCGTGGGGCTCGGCTCCTTCGGCGATCGCTATCCGCACATGCTTTCCGGCGGCCAGCGCAAACGCGTCGGTCTCGCGCAGGTGCTCATCCGCGACCCGAAAATCCTGCTCATGGACGAACCGTTCGGCCCGCTCGACGCGCAGACGCGGCAGATCATGGGCAATCTGCTGCTCGATTTGTGGAGCGCCGACCGCAAGGCGGTGCTGTTCGTCACCCACGATCTGGAAGAAGCGATCGCATTGAGCGACCGCGTGGTGATCATGTCGGCGGGGCCGGCCGCGCGCATCATCGGCGACTGGCGCGTGCCGCTCGCGCGCCCGCGCGACATCGGCGAGATCAAGCTCGACCACGCCTTCCATGAATTGCACCGTGACATCTGGCATATGCTCAAGTCCGAGGTGATCAAGGGCTATGCACTGATGGAGGGGGTGTGATGCCGCGCACGCACCTCATCCTGCTACAGAGCCTGGTCGCGGTGATCGCTATTGCCTTTTGGTACGCGCTGTCCACCTATCCGGTGTTCGGCCACATATTGCTGCCGCCGTTCTTCTTCTCCACACCGCTGGACGTGGCAAGCCAGATCGTCGACTGGTTTTCGACCGGCGTGATCTGGAAGCATCTCTGGGTAACGCTGTGGGAGTCGATCCTGGCCTTCCTCATCGGCTCAATCGGCGGCATTCTGGTCGGCTTCTGGTTCGCGCGCCAGCCGCGCACGGCGGCGGTGTTCGACCCTTACGTCAAGATGGTCAACGCGCTGCCGCGCGTGGTGCTGGCGCCGATCTTCACGCTGTGGCTCGGGTTGGGCATCTGGTCGAAGGTGGCGCTCGGCGTGACCCTGGTGTTCTTCATCGTGTTCTTCAACGTCTATCAGGGCGTCAAGGAAGTCAGCCCCACGGTGCTGGCCAATGCCCGGATGCTGGGGATGAGCGAACGGCAATTGATGCGCCACGTCTATTGGCCGTCGGCGCTGTCGTGGATGTTTTCCTCGCTGCACACCTCAGTCGGCTTTGCCGTGGTGGGCGCGGTGGTCGGCGAATATCTCGGCTCCGCGGCCGGTCTCGGCTATCTGATCCAGCAGGCGGAGGGCGTGTTCGACGTCGCCGGGGTGTTCGCCGGCATGTTCGTGCTCGCCGCTTTCGTCATCGTGATCGATACCATCGTCACGCTGATCGAAAAGCGCCTGCTGGTCTGGCGGCCGCTGGCGAGCGACGCCCGCCCTTGAGCGCCGCCCCGCTACTCGCAAGCCATTACTGCGCCTTGATGCCGGCTTCCTTGATGATCGGCCACCACTTGTCGATCTCGGCCTGCTGGAACTTGCGCAAGGCTTCCGGCGACTGTTCGTCGGGCGGGAAAATCTCCTGCGCCAGATCGATGAGCTTCTTGCGCGTCGCCGGATTGGCGAGGGCGGTGCGCAACGCGCCATTGAGCTTGGCGACGATCTCCTTCGGCGTGCCTTTCGGCGCCCACAGCGCGTGCCAGAAGGTGAAATAGAAGCCGGGCAGTCCGGCCTCGTCCGTGGTCGGCACATCCGGTGCAACGGCGATGCGGTTTTTCGCGGTGACGGCGTAGACCTTAATCTGGCCCGCCTTCATCTGCGCGATTGAAATCGCCGGCGTGTTGAGCATCACGTCGACCTGCCCGCCGAGCAGCGCGGCGGTCGAGTCGCCGGCGCCGCGATAGGGCACCATGGTGAGTTTCACGCCGACCGCTTTCTGAAACAGGATCGCGCTGACGTGACTCGGCGAGCCGACGCCGGAATTGCCGACGTTCGTCTTGTCGCCGTTCTCGCGCAGCCAGGCGAGCAGTTCCTTCAGATTGTTGGCCGGCATCGTCTTGCGGGCGACGATGAAGAACGGCTGCGTGGCGATCAGGCCGATCGGCTCGAAGTCCTTCATCAGATCGTACGGCAGCTTGTAGATCGCGCCGGTGGCGACATTGGTGCCCCATTGGCCGATGCCGATGGTGTAGCCGTCGGGCGTCGCGCGCGAGATGCGGCCTTCGCCGATGGTGCCGCCGGCGCCGGTCGTATTTTCCACCACGATGGTCTGGCCGAGCGCTTCGCCCATGCCCTGCGCCATGATGCGCCCGATGACGTCGGTCGACCCCCCGACGCTAAGCGGAACCACAAGAGTGATCGGCCGCGACGGATAGTCCGCGGCCAGGGCAGGGGACATGCCGAGCAGTGCCGCCGCGCCGGCTGCGGCCAAAAGCAGTTTCCTCATAGTGTCGGTCCTTATACGTGGGGCTTGGATTGCGGGGTCCTGCATTTATAGCGATCTGGCGGCCTCCGCCAGCGGATTTCGCAGGCCCTAGTCAGACTTGCCGGGCTGGCCTATCGTCCCCGCCGAAATGGCCCCAAGAAAGGCCAGGAAAACAGGGAGGACGTCATGCCCGCATTATTCCGGCGGCTTGCCATCACGCTCGCCGCGCTTTTGCTCTCGTCGGGTCTCGCGCTCGCGCAATCCAAGGTCACGCTCGCCGTCGGCGGCGGCTCGTGCCTGTGTTACCTGCCGACCATGCTGGCCAAGGCGCTCGGCGAATACGAGAAGGCTGGCGTCAATGTCGACGTGGTGGATTTCAAGGGCGGCTCGGAGTCCTTGAAAGCGGTGATCGGCGGCTCAGCCGACGTGGTCAGCGGCTATTTCGACCACTGCGTCAATCTCGCCGCCAAGGGCCAGCATCTGCAGGCCTTCGTGGTCTATGACCGCTTCCCCGGTCTCGTCCTCGTGGTCTCGCCGAAGCACACGGCGGAGATCAAGTCGGTCAAGGATCTGGCCGGCAAGAAGGTCGGCGTCAGCGCGCCCGGCTCGTCCACCGACTTCTTCCTGAAATACCTGTTGAGCAAGAACGGCATGGACCCGAACGCCACGGCCGTGATCGGTGTCGGGCTCGGCGCGAGCGCGGTTGCTGCCATGGAGCAGGGACAGATCGACGCCGCCGTCATGCTCGATCCCGCGGTGACGATCCTGAAGAATAAATACAGCGACCTGAAGATCCTGAGCGATACGCGCAGCCAGAAGGATACGCTGGCCGTATTCGGCGGCGAATATCCGGGCGGAGCGCTCTATACCAAGGCCGAATGGATCGCCGGGCACGAGAAGGAAGTGCAGGGGATGACCAATGCGATCGTGGCCACGCTGAGGTGGATCCACTCGCATACGCCGGAAGAGATCGCCGCCAAGATGCCGCCCGAACTGGTCGGCAAGGACAAGGCGCAATACATCGCGGCGCTGAAGAACACGCTGCCGATGTATTCGGAAACCGGCCGCATGGATCCGAAGGGCGCCGAGGCCGTGCTCGCGGTGTTCAGCCAGTCGTCGCCCGACGTCGCCAAAGCGCATATCGACCTGTCGAAGACCTACACCAACAAGTACGTCGAGCAGGCCAACAAGAAGATGGGGATGAAGTAGCGTTAGACGCGCGCGTCGTTATAAGCGGAACACGGCGGGGGCATTTCCCCGCCGTGTTTGTTATTGTCGATGCCATGAACATTCTCTCCATCCAGTCGCATGTCGCTTACGGACACGTCGGCAATTCCGCCGCGGTGTTTGCGCTGCAGCGCATCGGGATCGAGGTCTGGCCGATCCACACCGTGCAGTTCTCCAACCACACCGGTTACGGCAAATGGCAGGGCCGGGTGTTCGATGCGGATCTGATCCGCGATTTGGTCGCCGGTCTCGGGCAGCGCGGTGTCTTGAGCGAATGCGAGGGCGTACTGTCGGGCTATATCGGCGGGGCCGATATCGGGGCCGCCATCCTCGACGCAGTGGACACTGTCCGGCGCACCAATCCGTCGGTGCGCTATTGCTGCGATCCGGTGATCGGCGACGTCGGCCGCGGCTTCTTCGTGCGCAAGGGCATCCCGGAATTCATCAAGGAGAAGGCAGTGCCCGCCGCCAATATCGTCACGCCGAACCAGTTCGAGCTCGATTATCTCGCCGGCCGCGCCAGCAAGACGCTCGCTGATGCGCTCGCCGCGATCAACGCCGTCCATGCCCTCGGGCCGAACGCCGTACTGGTGACGTCATTGCATGTCGAAGATACGCCCAAGGACAGCATCGATCTCATCGCCTCGGATAGGACCGGCCGCTATCGCCTGCGCACGCCGAAGCTGCCATTGGTGGCGAACGGCGCGGGCGACGCCATCGCAGCGCTGTTCTTCGCCCATTATCTGCGCAGCGGAAAGATCGACGAAGCGCTTAGCTGCGCCGCGTCGGCGGTGTTTGGGGTGCTGAACAAGACGGCGG
>Ga0335079_10006361_pt1 | contig 13511 bp, 13 predicted proteins | sample Lox_Sample_33_FD_206719 | JGI IMG/M metagenome (GOLD analysis project Ga0335079, IMG submission 206719) | Soil microbial communities from Loxahatchee National Wildlife Refuge, Florida, United States - Lox_Sample_3.3 | ecosystem: Environmental > Terrestrial > Soil > Wetlands | place: USA... | reverse complement strand
AGGGAGGCGCTGGAGCGCGCCGCCTACCGCCACCTCAGTCGAGCGCCTCACCTGCGTCTCCACGCCACCAAGGCCATGGCGATGCACCTCGCCGATTCCGTATGGGTCGACGTCAAGCGGCCAATCGGCCGATTGCCTACACTGGCATACAGGGCAATTCCGGTGGCACCCCAGCCGCTCCCACAGCGGCGCTCGGGTGGCTGGCGCAAGTCCCGACCGGCCCATGAACCCTTTTGAGTTGCCCACGCTCCAAGGAGCGGTGAGGCGGAGCGAGGAAGCGTGGCGGTGCAACCGGCCACTCCTTCTATCGTTCTTTGACCCCCGCGCCTGACGAACGCAGCGTCCAGAGGAACACACATGGCCAAGTACCTTGTCGTGGGCGGTGTCGCGGCGGGCATGTCGGCGGCAACGCGCCTCCGGCGACTCGATGACTCCTCCGACATCCTGGTCCTCGAGCGCGGCGAATACGTCTCTTACGCGAACTGCGGTCTCCCCTACTACATTGGCGACGCGATCACCGATCGTGAGCGGCTGCTCCTGCAGACGCCTGAGGCATTCAAGCAGCTCTTCCGCATCGAGGTGCGCATCAGGAGCGAGGCGATCGCCGTCCACCCCGGAAAGAGGATCCTGCGGGTGAAGGATCTTCAGTCTGGCCGCGAATACGAGGAGCCTTACGACAGGCTCCTCCTCGCGCCGGGCGGGTCTCCGGCAAAGCCGTCGATCCCTGGCTCCGAGCATCCCGCGATCCACACTCTCTGGACCATCCCCGACTCGGACCGGATCCGGGCAATGATCGACGAGGGCAAAGTAAAGACCGCCCTGGTCGTAGGGGCAGGATTCATCGGGCTCGAGATGGCCGAAAATCTCCACGCCCGCGGTATCGACGTCGTCGTCGTGGAGACGGCGAAGCAGGCGATGAACGTCATCGACTTCGAGATGGCGGCCATGGTTCACCGAGAGCTGTGGATGAAGAGGGTCCCGCTGCACCTGGAGGACGGCGTCACGGCTTTCGAGAACGGGCCCGGCGCCAGCATCGTTGCCCGACTCGGCAGCGGGAAGTCCATCACAACCGACCTCGTCATGCTCTCCATCGGCGTCAAGCCGAACACCGGATTCCTCTCTGGCTCCGGTTTGAAGCTCGGGGCCCGCGGACACATCCAGGTGGACAACGGGCTGAGGACGAGCGACGAGCGCATCTACGCAGCGGGCGACGCCATCGAGGTGACCCATCCCTTGACGGGGAAGAAGACGGCGATACCGCTCGCGGGCCCGGCCAGCAAGCAGGGGCGCATCGCGGCGGACAACATGCACGGCAAAATTCCGCGGACCTACAACGGGACGATGGGAACCGCCATCGCCAAGGTCTTCGACCTCACGGTGGGCATGACGGGCGCCTCCGAGAAACTCTGCAAGGCCAACGAGATCCCCTGCAGCTCGGTCATCATCCACCCTTACGACTCCGCGGGCTACTACCCCGGGGCCATGAAGATGTGCCTGAAGCTCGTCTTCTCACCCGTGACGAGGAAGATCCTCGGCGCGCAGGCCACCGGCTACGGGGGTATCGACAAGCGCATTGACGTGATCGCAACGGCGATCAAGGGGGGAATGACTGTAGACGACCTCACGGAGATCGAACACGCCTATGCGCCGCCCTTCTCGTCGGCCAAGGACCCCGTCAACATGGCCGGCTTCGCGGCGCAAAACATCCTCGATGGGCTCGTACGGACGATCACCTGGGATGAGCTCCGGGCAGCCGACCTATCGCGGTTGTTCCTTCTCGACGTGCGCACCGCGGCAGAGCACGCGGCCGGAGGCCTCCCGGGCGCAATCCACATTCCGTTCGATCAGCTGAGGGCGCGGATCGCCGAGATACCTCGCAACAAGAAGGTGGTCGTCTTCTGCCGCGTGGGCCTCAATGCGTACAACGCGGCGCGCGTCCTCGAGGCCAGCGGGGTTGCCGATCACGTCAACCTCTCCGGAGGGTACGAAACCTATCACGTCGCCACGGCGAAGCATCCCGTCATCGAGACGGCGCCGGCGAGGGGCGGCAGGAGGAACGGGGTGACCATGCAGGACTGCGAGAAGATGTCCAAGGTCGTCGAGGTCAATGCTTGCGGGCTCCAGTGCCCCGGGCCCGTGATGCGGCTCAAGCGGGAGATGGACGGCGTGGCACCCGGAGAGGCGATCTCCATCACGGCGAGCGACCCTGGGTTCGCAAGCGATGTGGCCTCCTGGGCGAGGACGACCGGCAACGTCGTCCGCGACATCGGCGTAGAGAAGGGGATCGTGAAGGCAGTCATCGAGAAGGGAGGGGCTGCTCCAGATTCTGCCCGGTCCGCCGGGCGAGCGAAGGCGGGGAACGACAAGACGATCGTGGTCTTCTCCGGCGATCTCGACAAGGCCATAGCGAGCTTCATCATCGCGAACGGAGCCCTCGCCATGGGTCGTAAGGTGACCTTGTTCTTCACCTTCTGGGGGCTGAACGTGCTGCGCAGGCCCGAGAAGGTGAGGGGTCTCTACAAGACCATCATCGAGAGGATGTTCGGATGGATGATGCCGCGCGGGAGCAGCAAGCTCGGTCTCTCCAAGATGAACATGGGGGGTCTCGGCGGGATCATGATCCGAGGAATCATGAGGCGCAAGAACGTTCCGGCGCTCGAGGAGCTGATCTCCGCGGCCATCCAGAGCGGTGCCAAACTCGTAGCCTGTCAAATGTCGATGGAACTGATGGGGATCCACAAGGAGGAATTGATCGAGGGCATCGAGTTCGGTGGCGTCGCTTCCTACCTCGAGGCCTCGGAGCACGCGGACAACAATCTCTTCATATAGTGTGGGTGTAGGCCCTCACTTTCACTGGAGCATTCATGAGTTGGCGGCCTTCGCGAGATGCGTCACTGCTGGTTTAGGCTGGCCTGAGAGGACGACCTCTTGTTAGCCGCGCGGATATTCTACGAATTGGTTCCACTAACCGTTGACTAAGATGCAACGTAGGTGAAGCACTCGCTCAGACCGTTGTCGGCCCCCAGTGCATTCCGGGCCCGGCGATCCGCACGCCCACCACAGTGCTGACCTTCTCGATTACGACCGCCTCCGACGGGTCTCTGCCGAAAGCATCGGCGCGCCCTTGGCGTCGACCTGAATGAGAACTTCTCCCCGCCAGGATGGGCGCCCGCTCCACGCCCGTCCCGCTACGGCGGTGCCAGGTCGACGAACGCCGTCGAGGAAACCCACCAAATCCTGCCGAGCCCACGAGCTGTGCTGAGGATGAGGATGCGTTCGGCGACGAGGCTCGGGAATTTCTGCCATTTCCTCTGCAGGCCCTACCGGCAGGACCATTGCCCAATTCTTCCTGGCGCGGCGGCCTCGGTGCTGTTGCCCGCGATCCCGCCACCGCTGGAGCATTTGCTGGCTTCAAGAACCCCTGCTTCTTCCTCGAGGCGGGCAGAGGCCTACGCCGATGTCTTTCGCGAGGCCGGCTTCTCCGTGCCGTTCGTGCGCATCGAGCCGACCACGACGCGCTGCGCGCGGGAGCAGCTGCTGAAGGTGTTCAACTCCGGCGCGGCAACCGGCGTAGCTGAACCCGAGTGCTGAGAGCTGTCCCGCAATGGCGGCAGTTTTCTCGCCGCCACGCTGGACAGGTCGGTTCGCGCTTGCGTCCGGTCCGGCGTGGTCCAGCCACAAAGGCTGGTCTCATCCGGGGTTGGGCGCAGCGCCGTGCCGCCACGTTTCCTCAACGGACGAGCCGTCGAGGGCGTTCTTCGCGTGGCTTGGCACCGCAATGATCCCTTCGCCGCGGCAAAGTCCACGGCGGCAGCGGAGGGATCGGCGGGATCCTCGAAGACGAGGAAAGCCGCCAGCGTGGCCAAGATCGCGTCAGCGTGCCCGGCGAGAAGGCGTGCAGGGCACGGCCCCAGAGCCGTGCCCACCGAGAAGTTGCAGGCCTCGACGGCGAACCACAAGCCGTGCCACCAGACGACCAGTTTGGCGATCCAGCGCGCCCGGTCCCGCTTCGCCTGCGCGGTGGAAGCCGCATCCGCCGCCAAGGCCGCACGTGTTCGCCGGTGGCTGCGGGAGAGCCGATCTTTCCAGAAAGGCCTGAGCGGCCTGCCATCGGAGCGTGCCTTGCGTGGCCCCTTCGGGATCACCGGGGGTGTCGGTAGCCCCGCCTCCACACGCCGCTGCGCCCGCTCCTCTTGCCGCTTGGAGAGGTGGTATTGCTCCGGATTGGCGGCGCGTCGGGAACGCTCGAGGGCCCGTTCGCGCCTCCGTTTCCTCGCGGCGAGGCGGAGCGTGGCGCCAGCACAGAAGTCGTTCGGACCTTCCATCCGCGCGCCTGGAGTTGTCACTCCGCCCGGCCCCTCTGCGCATGGCATCTGCCCACAGCCCAACCTCAAGGCGTTCGCCGAACCGCCTCGACAAGCTCGTGCCGCTCGGTGAGCGGCATCTCCACCTCCCCATCGCCGAGTTCCTTGAGCACCGCCATCTCGCGCGCCACCATCAGGGCCCAAGCAACCGACTGGTCACAGCCCTCCGCTCACCGCGACGGCCAGCCGACGACAACTCCCCGGCGGTGCGCCATGAGCACTTGGACGCCTGCTGAACCACCGTCATCGCCGGGCCGCGCAGCTGACGGCTTGACCGCCATCGCCTTGTCACCTTCTCCGCGTCCCACCCATCTGCTGGCGCGTCAGCGTCGCGCGTTCTCCGCGGCGGCCGCTGCTGACGCTCCCTATTTCGCAGACCGATCGGCGCCGTTCAACTTCTGGCACCAGACGGGAGTCCACTGTGCAATCACTCACCGTGACCACTGAGTTTGGGTAGTTTCGGGAGGGTATTGCGCGAGCCGGAAAGGCAACGCAAGTACTGGGCGCCAGCGATCCGGATCGTGGACGAACGGTGCGTGGGCTGACCGTTGCGTGAGCGCCGATGGGGCCGAATGTTGCGCTTCGGGAGCACCCCACCAGGTCGCTGTTGCCGTGGAACCTGGTCGGTGCTCCCGCGAGAGACGAGAGCCCGGTGCCCTCATTGATCGCGCTCGAGAGCATCGAGCGATGAAGTCCCCCTGGAACTTCATTCCGAGCAGCGCTGCGCAATGTGTAGGTAGAATTGGCAGAGTGCTCCATGGAACCTTTCTTCCCTTTCATCGTTGTAATGAGCAGCCGCCATTCCGGCGGAACCGGAGGAGAAGCACTATGCTCTTCAACGCAACGGCCAGGCAATGCGTCGCGGCTCTGCTCGCGGCGGGTTGTGGGCTCGCCCAGGCGGCGCCCACTGACCAGTCCTACGTGCAAGGAGCGCAGACGATCAACCAGGCGGAGCTCCGCCTGGGGCATCTCGCCCAACAGCGCGGCAGCTCCGACAAAGTCAAGCAGATGGCACGCAATATGGTCGAACGGCATTCGGCCCTGAGCGCACAGCTCGCCGACCTGGCGCGAGAACGCGCCATCGCCGTGGCGCAATACCCGTCGATCGAGGACGAGCGGCTCTATGACCGCCTCGCCAAGCTCTCGGGCACTTCCTTCGACGAAGCGTTCGAGCAGGCGGTGGCGGACACGCACACGCAGGAGCTCGCACTCCACCGCTCCGAGCTCGAGCGCGGCGGGGACGCTGCGCTACGCGGCTATGCGCAATCGCGCGTGAGCGCGCTTGAGAACAGCATGGCGCATGCGAAGAGCGAGTGGTAGTGCGTCTGGCCAATGGCGGAGCCAATCCGTGAACGGATCGCGGTTCGCGTCTGGACGCTGATCGCGATCCCGCAATGGCCATGGCCCGCGGCCCAGCGGGCTGAAACCGCGTCCACAGTCGGCAACCCATTTTCGTGAAGTTCGGCACAGCCAAGCTTGGCCCTTCTCGCCTCGTTCATGCCGGGGCACCGGCCCCGACTCCGCCGCCCGACTTTGACAGGTACAGGCACCAGGGGAGACCTGCGACGCAGCCATTTCAGGCACGTGGTTCGTCTCAGTTTGGTCGAAAATGCTTAGTACACGGATCCGTTGTGATTTGTTGATAATCAGCGATTACTGAGGGTATCATCGACCCATGTTCTTCAGCGAGAGTCGACACAAGCGAACAAGTGGCGAGATCGTCGTGTATCTCCAGCTCGCCGAAGCATCTGGGATCCCGACGCAACACGCGCCTAGATGCGCGTGCTCTACAGCTTCGGCCGTGCCGATGATGCCGCCGCGCGCGAGGGATTTGTGAACTCGCGCGCAGCTTCTTCGCCGAGTTGCCCCCGATGATCTCGTGAAGCACCGAGGCGACTGGAAGCTCGTCGACTGCTGGGCGTGCGGTGACACCTACGCGCTCGATCTTCGTGTGGTTGTACTTCTCGACGGCCGGCGCGGGGCCATGGAGCCTCGACGCCAGGCTGCGCGCACGGCGCAAGAGCGGAAATGGACGGCCGCGGTCGAACTTCATCCCGAAATGAAGGACGAGAGCGGACCCTCTGCGGCACGAGGGTGGTCGCCAAGCATGTGCACATCCTTGGCGAGAAGGCCGGTCGTACAGACGTTCGGGGGCTGTGCAAGAACGGCCGGCTTCGCGCACATCGACAGGGGCGTAGGCGGGGCGCTCGCGGGCGAGCACCTCGGCGATCATACCCAAGGTGGTAAGTCGAGGCCGATGCCGTTCAGGAGAAGAGATGGGGAGCCACTACCGCGGATCCGGTAGCGAAGAGGCACTCCGTCGAGGGCGAGGTTGGACGTGCTCGGTGGAGCCGCAACCGTGACGACAACTCCGTGCCGGAAGAAGACGAGACGCAGGCAACAGGCTCACCCGCCTCGCTTGCGCGCATTTGGCAGCTCCGCGTAGGCTTCCTCGCGCTCGAGCGAGGAGATGAGCCTTAGGAGGTCCTCCGGTGGTGAGGTGAGTCTGCGACGGCGGAGGTCCATCCATCCCCCGGTGATGACGATGCGCGCCATCTTGCGCCCTTCCAGCGTCCAGAAGTCGTGGCAGAGCTTGAAGCGGGCACCGTCAGGGGAGAGGCCGAGGCCCTTGAAGTCCACATCTATGCCTTCCCCCATGTGGAGTTCGTGCAGGTAGTCGGTCTCCTCGCGCTGGATCACCGGTCCAATGACATGTCCTACGAGCCAAGCGTAGGGAAAGCCGTTTTCGGCCAGGAAGCTCATTCTCGTCTCGATCCCGTACTCCGAGTAACCGGTGTTACGGAGGTGACCATTGGCATCGCACTCGGACCAGCGGACCACGAAGTGTTTCTTGTAGACCATCGCGCTCTCTCTCCCGGCTGTTGGGCGATCTGTGTCAGGTGCCGAGAGGTACCCGCAGCGGCCGGTACATCCCAGCCTCAGCACCGCGGACAACAGTAAGCAACCACACCGGCGATTTCAGGCAACGCCGTTCTGTTGAGTGGACGCGGGGATCCGTGTTCACGGTGCCCAGACAATCCGACCTAGCTGGGGGCAGCCGCCCATGGTGACAGCTGCCCATCGATGTGGGGTACATCATCCAAGTGGACGGGCGGGAGTGGATCTGGAACCGGGGGTGCGTCCGACTTCCGCGGTGCGCCTCAATCCGGAGCGCGCTCAGCAGGTTGGGCGCGCAGGTGGATCACCGCGTGATGACGTTCGCTCCGACCATGAAGGCTCCATCCTTGCAAGATCGCGGTCGGCGTCCAGACGCGGCGCACACCGAGGGAGCTGCCGCGCTGTTGGGTGAGCTGCCCAGGGGCGAGTGTCGGTTAGCAGAAGGTAGGATGCAACGAACAACTAAGAGGTGTCCCGTAATTCATTGCCGCGCGCGACGATCCGCAGATTGTGGAACCACAGGAAACGAGGTGCCTCGTCGGAGAGCGAGCTGCGGAGCTATCGAGGAAGCTGCTGGCCGGCGCCCTCCGCGGCGGTGGCCTCGAGGCGCTGGCGCCAGAATACCTGAGCGATGGGGGCTGGCACCGTGAGCAACTCGTCGAGGACGGCGCCGAGACGGGCGGGGAGATCGAGCGAGGCGAGCTCGGCCTCCTTGCCCTCGAGATGCGCAACGACCGACTGGTCCTCGCGCTCGACCAACGAGACGAGCTCGACCTCGTAAAGGCGTAGCTCCAGATCGCGCTGACAGTGGCGGGCAATGCCAGCGAAATAGCGGTGCACACTGGGCGTCCTCATCACACGGAGCGCTCGCACAGCGGGCTGGCCCGCGCTATGAGCGCGTAGTCGCGGTCGTGGTGAAGGACCACGAGGTCGTGCTAGACTGCGCTCGCCGCGATAAGGCAGTCGATCGACGACCTCACCGTGATCCCGCGGCTGTGGCAGCGGCGATAGAGGTCGACGGCGGCTTCGAACCGATCGCTCGGTAGCGGGCTGTCCACGATCGGTAGCGCGAACATCGCTTCGCGGGCGAGCCGGTAGGCCCTTTCCTCCCTGAAACCCTGCAGCACCTCCTGCAGGACGGGGAGGCAGGTGACAACCTCATCCATGTCCACCAGGTCCTCGAGATCGAGCGGGTCGCGCTTGCGGAAGACGTCAATCCACACCGATGTGTCGACGAGGGTCATCGAGAACGGCCCCTGGTCACCCGATCACGGCGCATCTCACCAAGATCGCCTTCCCACAGACCGAGTCCACGCAGCTCGAGGATGCGGCGGGCCTTGGCCCTGCGGACATAGTCACGGAGCGCCCGCTCCACTGCGGCCGACCAGGTCTTGGCTCCGCTGAGGCGGGTGGCTTCTTCAAGGAGAGCCTCATCTAACACAAGATTCGTGCGCTTCATGCACATAGTATGTCCCGGTCGGTTCGGGGGTACAAGCGGATCCTCCCGAGCCCGGATGCACCCACTCCCCTGAGTAAAATTGAGCGTAGGTCGGAGGAACGCGGCGGACGCCGATTCCACGAACCGAGTTGGAAGGCGGGCATGTTGAGGTACGCGTCTTGGGCACCGTGCAGCGGGCAACCGCGGCGCTCGGGCCCTCGGCTGCGACGACTCGAGAATTTCGAGCGACGGCGGGACCCCGCCACCGCTATCGGGTAGCGGCGCTCGCAGCGTAGTTCATGTCTGTTCGCTTACCCTGGCGGGGCCGCACCCCTCTTCTGGGTCCTCAATATGGGTTCAGATCGCCTGGCTCGCCCGACTCGTCTCCGTCCCAGAGCATCTCTCGAGTATCGTTACGCGGTGGACTTGGAGATCGTGCGCCCGATGTTGCCCGCGTCCGCGAGCGGACGCGGTCGACAGGTCCGCCGTCTCGTCGGCCTGGCGTGCATCGGGGTCGTGTTCGTGGTCCTCGCGATCCGAGCTACACAACGTCCCGGAATCGACTTTCAGGTCCTCTACCGGACGGGGGGGGCCTTTCGATCGCGTTCGGACCTGTACGCCATTCCGAGCGGCATATATGGGTACCGATACGCTCCCGGCATCGCACCGCTGTTCACCCCGCTGTCGTATCTGTCGTTTCGGACGGCGCTGACCGTGTGGATTGCGATTTCCGCCCTAATCGCCTTTGCGGTAGCGCTTGTCCTGAGTAGGCAATTCGGTGCTCGCAGGCCGCTTGCCGTTCCGCTGGCCTGGGCCTGCCTTTTGCAGCCACTCGCGCAGGAGTTGTCGCACGGACAGGTCGACGTCTTGGTCCTCGGGCTGGCCGTTGCAGCTTTCGAGGCGGAGGACAGTGGGCGCGAGCTCCTGGCGGGCGCGCTCGTCGCACTCGCAGCCGGGTTGAAGGTGGCACCTGTCCTCCTGGTGATCGATTGGATCCTCCGGCGACGCTGGCGACCGTTCGCGGGGGTCCTTGCGGCGGCGGTTTTGTCCGCGATGGTTGTGGTGTGGCACCTCGGGATGGCAGGCGCGATCGAGCAGCACGCGCGCTGGTACGAAACCCAGTCGGCCGACGTGTCGGGGATGATCGAAACGCTCGGCAACCAATCCCTCTGGTCGCTGGCGCGCCATCTCGGCCTGGGGACCGCGGGCGGGGCGGTGGCGTCTCTGGCGCTCTTGGCGGTTGCGATATCCGCGCCGGCCCGAACCCGCCGGCAGCTGCTGCTTGCCACGGTCCCACTGGTCTCCGCGTATGGATGGCCGCAGTTGTTCATCCTCGCGATCCCGCTCCTGTCGCAGATCCTGGCTGAAGGCAAGCTGGCGGCGTGGATGGCGGCGTTCGCGGCGGTTGCCGTTTCGTTACTGAGCTATGACGTGGCGGGACAGCATGTCGAGGGATGGGCGCAGGAACACCGCCTGTTTACCGTGTTCCTCATCACCGTTGTCCTGGCGGGTCGATCGTTGAGAGCAGCGACCCCCGCCTGCGGTATGCCTTCCCGATGACAGAGGGACCGCGTGACCCGCGGCAGGGCGGACGCGCGGGGACCACAGGGCCAGGAGAGGTACCCATGGCAATGGCTCCTCAACGAGGTGCACATGACCTACCTCCACGCCCCGCCGTCTGGGCCTACCTGGCGACGTTTCGCAAAGTAGCTGCACGCTGCACTCTGCTGGCGCAGCTGCTTTCGTGAGAGCGCGAAACTTCACCACAGCGTGAGATCCGGGTAAATGCAAGTTTGGGAGATGTTTGCGTTTCAGCGAGTTGCAAGGAGGGGCTGCTGCGCAGCGATTTGCAATGGGTCACCCGAGCACGATAGCCGGGTAGGGGGGTTGCGAATTCTGTTTGAGGCCGTTCTGTTGCGTTGTTCCGTCGGCCCGATCGGGGCCCACCACCGCCCTCCGTACGTCCGAGACGTCACTGCTCGACATAGTCTTCAAGGGCCACAGCCCGATGCGGGAATGCCCTGAGGACTTGCTTGTCGCTGGTCACGAGCTGCACGCCGAGGTCCTCTGCAAGAACCACGTACTCGCAGTCATAGGCCGTGCAACCCGACTCCATCGCGCGCGAGAGGATCGCGCGCGAATCGACGGCGAACTCTGTCTCACGAAGCATGGCCTCGGCTAGATCGAGGAGCTCGTGGGCAAACGAGAGACCCATGGCACCCCGCTGGACTTGGCCCAAGACCACGTTGCGAAACTCGGAGCGCCACAGCGGGGGCACGCACCACTGAGCGTGTTGCGCCCGCAGGCAGTCAGCCAGCGCGGTCTTCGCGCCCGGGATGCAGTAGTAGCAGATGACGTTGCTGTCGACGACGATCACGGTCTCCTCTCGTTCTTGAGCCGGGCGATTTCCTCTTCCGTGAGCGGAGGCCCTCGGAACTGGCTTCGCAGCACACGGATTCGCTCGGCCGCCTCATCCGAATCGATGCGTCTTGGCATGACTGCCTCCTGGAGACAAGCGATCACCTCGCTGTTGAGGCTCCGATGATTACGCTTTGCCCGCTCCTTCAGCCGGCGGTGCAGGTCCTTGGACAGGTTCTTCACGTTGACGTTGGGCATGTGAGATCCTAAGTGGTACCATAATGGTATCTCGCACTCGTGCTTCGTGCAAGCGCTCGGCACCCGAGCGCATCTTCCGGCGCTGTGGTCACGATGACTTCTCTGACATCATCGCGGCGAAGGTGTTCCAGACCGCCGAAGCGATGCTCCAGAGTTCACCAGGGCCGCGAGAAATGTGGCCAAGTGCGCGACACGTCAAGGTGCGGGGCACGAATTGGTTGACATAATACATCGGGCGTATTCCCTTCCGGAGCCAGAACTCGAGCGGCACCGACGGCGGGCATGTCGCAGGGGAAGAGGCGGTCCGGACGCTGCGTCCCGATCAACGCACCGCCAGGCTGCGCAGTCCGGGCGCCTCGCGTCCCGTGCGCGCCACGTACTCGGTGTAGCCGCCGCCATAGGGGTGCACGCCCTCCGGCGTCAGCTCGAGCACGCGGTTGGAGAGAGGGCCCAGGAAGCGCCGGTCATGGGAGACGAAGAGCATCGCCCCCTCGTAGCCCACCAGCGCCGCGATCAGCATCTCCTTCGTGGCGACGTCGAGGTGGTTGGTGGGCTCGTCCAGGACCAGGAAGTTGGGCGGGTCGTAGAGCAGCCGCGCCAATACCAGCCGTGCCTTCTCGCCGCCGGACAGGACGCGGCACGCCTTATCGATCTCGTCTCCGGAGAAGCCAAAGCACCCTGCCAGCGCACGCAGCGAGCCCACCGACGCGCGAGGAAAGGCGTCCTGGAGCGTGTCCCAAACCGTCTTCTCCGGGCAGAGGAGCTCCATCGCGTGCTGGGCAAAGTACCCCATGCGAACGCTCGCGCCGACGCCCACGGCCCCGGCGTCGGCCCGGCTCTCGCCCGCCACTAGCTTGAGCAACGTCGACTTGCCGGCGCCGTTGGCGCCCAGCACGCACCAGCGCTCGCCGCGGCGGATGAGCAGGTCGAGGTCCTGGTGGACGCGGCGACTGCCGTATGCCTTGTCGACGCCGACCAGCTTCACCACGTCCTCGCCCGAGCGCGGCGCCGCCCGGAACTCGAAGGCCACAGTCCTGCGCTGCCTGGGCGGCTCCACCTTCTCGATCTTGTCGAGCTTCTTCACCCGCGACTGGACCTGCGCGGCGTGCGAGGCCCGTGCCTTGAAGCGCTCGATGAAGGCCAGCTCCTTCCGGAGCATCGCCTGGTGGCGCTCGAACTGCGCCTGCTGGTGTGCCTCCGCGATGGCGCGCTCGCGCTCGTAGAAGTCGTAGTCGCCCGTGTAGCTGCGGAGCTCGCCTGCGTCGATCTCGATGATGCGAGAGACCACGCGGTTCATGAACTCCCGGTCGTGCGAGGTCATGAGGAGCGCGCCCGGGTAGGCCTTCAGGAACTCCTCCAGCCAAATGATCGACTCCAGATCCAGGTGGTTGGAGGGCTCGTCGAGCAAGAGCGCGTCCGGGCGCATGAGGAGGATGCGCGCCAGGGCCACCCGCATCTTCCAGCCGCCCGAGAGCGCGCCGACGTCGCCGTCCATCGTCTCCGGCGTGAAGCCCAGGCCGGCCAGGATCTCGCGGGCACGGGCATCGAGGGCGTAGCCGCCCAGCTCGTCAAAGCGGGCCTGGACGTGGCCGAAGCGCTCGACGAGGGCCTCCATCTCGCCGGCTCGGGCGGGGTCGGCCAGCGCGTGCTCCAGCTCCGCCAGCCCGGCGGCAACCGCGGCGACGGGGCCCGCGCCCTCCATGGTCTCGGCGACCGCGCTCCGCCCTTGCATCTCCCCCACGCCCTGGCTGAAGTGGCCGATGGTGACGCCCCGGTCGACGGAGACCTGGCCCTCGTCGGGCTCCTCCTCGCGCGTGACGAGCCGGAAGAGCGTCGACTTGCCGGCGCCGTTCGGCCCCACGAGCCCCACTTTCTCTCCGCGCCGCAGGACGGCGGAGGCCTCCAGGAAGAGGAGCTGGCGGCCGTGCTGCTTGCAGATGGCGTCGAGTCGGATCAAGGGGCGCGCTTTTAGCACATCGCGCGGCGGGCTTCACCCGGGGGGACCACGCGTCGCACGTCCGGCCCGGTGGCCGGCTGCTCGCCGCGTCTCTATCATCGAGCCATGCGGCCCGTGGCCCCCCCTGGCCGCCCACCCCATCAGGGCTTGATGTGCGGCTGGCGACACGCTCAGGAGTCCCGGGCCAACTGGCCACGCTCGAGGCTGAAGCAAACGCCGCGGAGCAAGCCAGGAACAG
>Ga0335079_10006360_pt1 | contig 13512 bp, 11 predicted proteins | sample Lox_Sample_33_FD_206719 | JGI IMG/M metagenome (GOLD analysis project Ga0335079, IMG submission 206719) | Soil microbial communities from Loxahatchee National Wildlife Refuge, Florida, United States - Lox_Sample_3.3 | ecosystem: Environmental > Terrestrial > Soil > Wetlands | place: USA... | reverse complement strand
CCCCAGCCGCTGCCGCTCATGGGGCGCTCCTTCCTGCGGTGCTGACGGGTCCGTTGGGGGGCCTGGTGTCGGGTTAGCCCCAGCCGCTGCCGCTCATGGCGTTGCTCCTTCCTCCGGTGTACCGGTTCCGCGACACATCGGCAGGTTGTATACGACAGCTCTCAGGCTGACATGTCTTGAGAGGCAAAGTGTCTGAAATGTCACCTAAGACCTGGTCTCATCTTCGGCGGAGGAGACCGGTACCGCCGGTCCTCGCCGGCGGATTGCTGCGACAAGCAGCGTAAGCCGCCGACGGGGCTTGACAGGGTACGCGTAGACTCTGTGACAATGCGGGGCAATGTTCTTACCCTTCGTACCATGTGCATGTCAGAGTCCCTAGCCCGGTGAGGAGGAGTAGATGCCCCCCGGCTCCGGCACAGGCATGCGCGGCCGCATGACGGCCGTGCGGGCATGGCCGGTCTGGGAGCTCGCGCCCGGGCTGCGGATCTACATCATCGTGGTGCTGCTCGCTGACCTGCTGGCCATCGGCCTTGCCGCCCGGGTGGGACTGGGCTCCGGCCGTGATCTGGCCCTGCTGGCGGCCCTGGTCGCGTGTGACGCCATCACGGTGGAGGTCTACCGGCGGGCCGGTGAGAACGCCGGGATCATCAAGGACGTCTACGGGGTCTGGGAGCTCCCGGTGGCGATCCTGCTTCCGCCCATCTACGCGCTGATGGTGCCGATCCTGAGGCAGGTGCTGGCGCAGTGGCGCATCCGGCAGTTCCCCCCGCACCGGCGTGCGTTCACCGCTGCCGTTATCGGGCTGTCCTACGGGACCGTCTCGCTGGTCTTCCACGCGGTCACCGGCAGCCCGCTGGCCTCTACGGTTGCTCCTGGAAGCCATTCCTCTGCCTGGATCCTTGCCGTTGCACTTGCCGGCCTGATGCAGTGGGGTATCACCACGACGATGCTGGTGCCGGCCTGGAAGGCCTCTGACCCGGCCGTTCGCGTTCGTGACATTGTCCTGGACGGCGAGGCCGCGCGGAACGACGCGGCCGAGGTGTGTGTGGCGGTCCTGGTGACCTTCGCCATCGCCGTCAACCCGCTGACCATCGTATTCGCTCTGCCGTTCGTGATGCTGCTGCAGCGGTCCTTCCGGCATGCGCAGCTGGTCAACGCCTCCCGCATCGATTCCAAGACCGGGCTGCTCAACGCGGGTACCTGGGAGCGGGAGGCGGCGGTGGAGGTCGCGCGGGCGGTGCGGACCCGTACGCCGCTGGCGCTTGCCCTGGTGGATATCGACCACTTTAAAGGGGTTAATGACACTTTCGGCCATCTGACCGGGGACCGGGCGCTGAAGTCGATCGCCCGGACCTTCCGCATATTCCTGCGGGAATATGACCTGGTTGGCCGTTTCGGCGGAGAGGAATTCGTGCTTCTCCTGCCGCACACGAGGGCATCGGATGCCTATGGCATCGCGGAACGGATTCGTGAGCACATCGCGGGCGCGCCACTGGACGTCGGCGATCTGCCGGATGGGCGGCACGTCCAGGTGACGGTGTCGATGGGGGTAGCCGCGCTCGGCCCGAACTGGAGCACCAGCAGCGGGAGCCAGATCACCGATCTGCTGGCGGCGGCCGACCGTGCGCTCTACCAGGCCAAGCGGGCCGGGCGCAACCAGGTCTGCGTGGTCTCCGACAAGGCCGTGGCCAGCACACCCACCCAGGCGGCCAAGCTCGAGTCGGCCTGACCCACCCGGCGCAGCCCCTGCGGTGCCCGCCCGTCAGGGCGAGGGGGTGGATGTGGCCGGCATCTTCAGCACGGCGAGGATCTGGGCAGTGCCCTTCCCGCAGACCGACGTGTGGCCGGTGGCCAGCACCTCGGGGGTGGCGAACCCCTTGCAGACCCATCCCTGGACCCTCACCGGCGCGCCGCCCCCGTTGCCCGGCACCTTGCCCGACGCGATCTCCCGCGCGTAGTCGCGTTCCACCGCCAGCGCGGCCGAGCACACGACCGGGCCGTGCTCGATCTCGATCTCCACTGGCACCCCCGCGGCGGTGCGGGCGGTGCCGCACCCGGGCAGCGGGGTGCTGCGGACGGCAACCTGTGTCCCGGCGGGGGTGGCTGCGGTGCCGGCGCCACAGCCAGCCACCATGCCAAGGGCCAGCGCCGCGAGGACCGGGGCGGCGACGGGCCGCGAGCAGCGACGGGGCATGGTGGGACTCCTTTCCGCGCCCCTCATCATGCCGTGTGCCGCGCGGCCATGCCATGTGACCTGTGACGCGGACGCGCCCCCGCCAGCGTCCGCGGCCCTGGCCACTGTTGTTCACGTCCTGCCCGGCGCGCGGGGGTGGGCCCGCCGCGCCCGGTCGCGGGGGTGGTCCTTGCCGTGACGTCCCAGCCTGAAACCTGTTTGCCCCGGTAACCTGAAACCCCTTTGCATAAGTAATCAGGATCATGCATACTTTTGCCAAGTCGGGAAGCGCGGCTGCGCCCGGCAGCGAGGACATTCTGGGAGGGCTTGTGGGGGTCCGGGTCGCGGTCGCGGGTGCCAGCGGCTATGCGGGCGGGGAGCTCCTGCGCCTCATCTCGGGCCACCCTGACCTGGAAATCGGCCCGGTGAGCGCGGGCATGAGCGCGGGCACGCCGGTGACCGACGTCCACCCGCACCTGCCGGCGCTGGCCGGCCGCACCTTCGACCAGGCCGGCCCGGGATCGCTGGCCGCAGCGGACCTGGTCTTCCTGGCCCTGCCGCACGAGGAGTCGGCAGCCCTCGCCGCAGCGCTGCCGGGCCACACCGCGGTCATCGACCTCAGTGCCGGCTTCCGCCTCGCCGACCCGCAGGCGTGGGCCGCCTACTACCGGACCGGCCACGCCGGGCGCTGGACCTACGGGCTGCCCGAGCTGCCCGGCGCCAGGGCCGGGATCAGCGCCGCGCGCCGGGTCGCGTCGCCAGGGTGCTACGCGACCGCGGCGATCGTGGCGCTCGCCCCCCTGCTCGCCGCTGGCCTGGCTGAGCCGCGGGACATCGTGATCGTCGCTGCCTCCGGCACCTCTGGCGCTGGCCGCTCGGCGTCGGCGGCACTGCTCGCCACCGAGGTGATGGGCGCGGTCTCCGCCTACCAGGTGGGCGGGACGCACCGGCATACGCCCGAGATCGAGCAGGCCCTGGCCGAGGTGGCCAGCGGTCAGGGGGCCGGGGAGGGGATCGCGGGTGCCGTCCGGCCGACCGTGTCCTTCACCCCGATGCTGGCCCCCATGCCGCGTGGCATCCTCGCCACCTGCACCATCCGGCTGACCGGCGCGGCCTCCACCCCGGCCGTGCGGGCGGCCCTGGCCGCGGCCTATGCCGGCGAGCCGTTCGTGCACGTGCTCCCCGACGGGCGCTGGCCGACCACGGCCGCGACCGTCGGCTCCAACGCGGTGCACCTGCAGGCCGCCGCCGACCCGCACGCGGGGCGCGCGGTCGTGGTTGCCGCGCTGGACAACCTCGGCAAGGGCGCGGCCGGGCAGGCCGTGCAGGCCGCCAACATCATGCTGGGCCTGCCGGAGACGGCGGGCCTGACCGCTCACGGAGTCGCACCATGACCCCGCCCGCGAGGCAGGCACACAGATTGAGTCTCACCGTGACATTGGCATGCGCGCCGCAGGCGCCGGGGCCACAGCGCTTGCCAGCGCGCCTTCGGCACGACCCAGCGTCAGCGGTGTCCCCGGCGTCGAGGATCCGCCTCCCGCCCTGCCAGCTGGCGCGCCTCCGGCACGACCCAGCGAGGTGCTGGCCGGCGCGCCTCCGGCGCGACGCACCGCGAGGGAGGCATTGACATGAGCGTCACCGCGCCACTGGGGTTCCGCGCGGCCGGTGTGGCCGCCGGGCTCAAGCCCTCGGGTGCCCGGGATGTCGCGGTGGTCGTCAACGACGGGCCCTCCCGTGCCGCGGCCGCCGTGTTCACCGCCAACCGGGTGAAGGCCGCGCCGGTGCTGTGGACGCAGCAGGTCGTGCGCGGCGGCCGGGTGCGGGCGGTGCTGCTCAACTCGGGCGGCGCGAACGCCTGCACCGGCCCGCTTGGCTTCACCGACACCCACACCAGCGCCGAGCACCTCGCGGCCGCCCTGGGTGACTCCGCGGGCGAGATGGCCGTCTGCTCGACCGGGCTGATCGGCGAGCGCCTGCCGATGGAGCGGCTGCTGGCGGGGGCAGACGCGGCGGTCGCCGAGGCCTCCCGCGTCGGCGGCCTGGCGGCCGCCGACGCCATCAGGACCACCGACACCGTCGCCAAGATCGCCTTCCAGCGTGCCGGCGGCTACACCGTCGGTGGCATGGCCAAGGGCGCAGGCATGCTCGCGCCCGCGCTCGCTACCATGCTCTGCGTCCTGACCACCGACGCCGACCTGGAGGCCGCCAGCCTCGGCACCGCCCTTCGGGCGGCGACCCGGCTCACGTTCGACCGGCTCGACACCGACGGCTGCATGTCCACCAACGACACCGTGCTGCTGCTGGCCAGCGGTGCGTCCGGCAGCCGCCCCGCCGCAGGTGAGTTCACCCGTGTGCTCACCGAGGTCTGCGCCGACCTCGCCCGCCAGCTGCAGGCAGACGCCGAGGGGGCGAGCAAGGCGATCGCGATCGAAGTGGTCGGGGCCGCCAGCGAGCAGGACGCGATGACGGCCGGCCGGGCCGTGGCCAGGTCCGCGCTGCTCAAGTGCGCCATCGCCGGTGAGGACCCGAACTGGGGGAGGGTGCTTTCCGCGGTCGGCACCACCGGTGCCGAGTTCGAGCCGGAGCGGCTCAGCGTGGCGATCAACGGGGTCTGGGTCTGCCGCAATGGATGCGCCGGGGACGACAGGTCCAAGGTGGACCTGCGGCCACGGGACGTGACGATCACCGTGGACCTGTCCGCCGGGCCGCACGCCGCCACCATCCGCACCACCGACCTGACAGCCGCCTACGTCCACGAGAACTCGGCCTACTCGACATGACGGAGACCGCGGTGCCGACCCTGGAACCCAGCCCATCGGCGGGCCTGCCCGGCGCGCCCGGCCCCGCTGCCGGGCAGCGCGCCGATGCCGCGGCCGCCCTGGCCAAGGCGGCGACCCTGATCGAGGCCCTGCCGTGGCTGGACCGGTTCCATGGCCAGACCGTCGTGATCAAGTACGGCGGCCATGCGATGACCGAGGAAGGGCTCCGGCTCGCCTTCGCGCAGGACGTGGTGTTCCTCCGCTACGCCGGGCTCCGCCCGGTCGTCGTGCACGGCGGGGGCCCGCAGATCTCCGCCCATCTGGAGCGGCTCGGCGTGGCCAGCACGTTCACGGCCGGGCTGCGGGTGACCACCCCGGAGACGATGGATGTGGTCCGGATGGTGCTCACCGGCCAGGTCAACAGGGACGTGGTCGGGCTGATCAACCGGCACGGCCCGTTCGCGGTCGGCATGTCCGGCGAGGACGCCAACCTGTTCACCGCCAGCCGGCGCGAGGCGGTGGTGGACGGCGAGCCCGTCGACATCGGGCTGGTCGGCGAGATCGACGCCGTCGACCCGGCGGCCCTGCGGGTGCTGCTGGCCGACGGCCGGGTGCCGGTCGTGTCCAGCGTCGCCCGCGGCGCCGGCGGCGAGATCTACAACGTCAACGCCGACACCGCTGCCGCGGCCCTGGCGGTGGCGCTGGGCGCCGCCAAGCTGGTGGTGCTCACCGACGTGGAGGGCCTCTACGCCTACTGGCCCGAAGGCACCTCATCGCCAGCCCGGTTCCCTGCCCCCGCAGGGGCGGGAACGTCGGCTGCCGGGCAGCGCCCCGGCGGCCCCGGGGAGGTGATCAGCCAGCTCAGCGCGGCCGAGCTTGCGGGGCTGCTGCCGAGCCTGAGCGCGGGCATGATCCCCAAGATGGAGGCGTGCCTGCGCGCCGTGCGGGGCGGCGTCCCGCAGGCCCACGTACTCGACGGCCGGCTGCCCCACTCGGTGCTGCTGGAGATCTTCACCGACTCCGGCATCGGCACGATGGTGGTCCCGGACGGAGTGAGTTGATGATCACGAGACCGGGCCATATGCCGCAGGCGCCGGGCCGAACGCCGCGTCAGCGGTGTCCCGGCGCCGAGGACCAGCCTCCCGAAGCCAGCGAAGCGCCCGCGAGGGAGGCAGACAAATGAACGCCACCGGGCAGCTGCAGGCGCGGTTCGAGGCCGCGATCATGGGCACCTACGGGGTGCCGCCGCTGGCGCTGGTGCATGGCGAGGGCTGCCAGGTCTGGGACGCCGACGGCCGCGAGTACACCGACCTCATCGCCGGCATCGCGGTCAGCTCGCTCGGCCACGCCCACCCGGCCGTCACCGAGGCGGTGACCCGCCAGGTGCGCGCGATCGCCCACACCTCCAACCTGTTCCTGCACGAGGGCGAGATCGCACTCGCTGAGCGCCTGCTCGCCCTGCTGGGTGCCGACGGCCGGGTGTTCTTCACCAACTCGGGTACCGAGGCGAACGAAGCCGCGCTCAAGCTGGTCCGCCGTTATCAGGGCCCATCCCGCCCGGTCGTGGTCGCTGCCGACGGCGGATTTCATGGCCGCACCATGGGTGCGCTCGCGCTGACCGGCAAAGAGCCGATACGCCAGCCGTTTGGCCCGTTCGGGGTGGAGGTCCGTTTTGTCCCCTACGGGGACGCCCAGGCGCTGGCGGCGGCCGTGGGCCCGGACTGCGCCGCGGTGTTCATCGAGCCCTGCCAGGGCGAGGCGGGGGTGGTGCCGGCCCCCGCCGGGTACCTGGGCGCGGCCCGGCAGCTGTGTGACGCAGCCGGCGCGCTGCTGGTGATCGACGAGATCCAGAGCGGGATCGGGCGTACCGGCGCCTGGTTCGCCCATCAGGCGGACGGGGTGGTGCCGGACGTGATCACCCTGGCCAAGGGGCTGGGCGGCGGGCTCCCGATCGGCGCCTGCATCGGGCTCGGCGCGGCCGGCCAGGCGCTGCGCAAGGGTGACCACGGCAGCACGTTCGGCGGCAACCCGGTGGCGTGCGCCGCCGCGCTGGCGGTGCTCGCCACGATCGAGTCCGATGGCCTGCTGGCACGGGCCGGGGCTGTGGGCGGCCGGCTGGCGGCCGGCCTCGCCTCACCGGGGCACCCGCTGCTGCGCGGCGTGAGAGGGCGGGGCCTGTGGCTCGCCATGCTGCTGGCCCAGCCGGACGCCGCGGCGGTGGAGGCCGCCTGCCGCCAGGCCGGGTTCCTGGTGAACGCCGTGCAGCCGGACGCGGTCCGGCTCGCGCCGCCGCTCATCCTCGGGGCGGGCGAGGCGGAGCGGTTCCTGGCCGCGCTGCCGGCCATCCTGGACCAGGCGGCCGGGACGGCCCACGCCACATCTGACGCCCGGGAGGCGTGATGCCACGTCCTTTCCTCCGCGACGGCGATCGGGCCCCGGCTGGCAGCCGGCCGGACGAGCGGCGGGCGCTGCCCGCCTGGCCACCGGGGTGCCCGGCATGACCGCGGTGAGCCCGGTGACCAAGGCGGCACGGCAGGCGCAGATCGCCGACATCCTCGCCCGCACCCGGGTGCGGTCACAGGAGGAGCTCGCCGAGCTGCTGGCCCAGCGTGGGGTTAAGGTCGCCCAGGCGACCCTCTCCCGTGACCTGGAGGACCTCGGCGCGGTCCGGCTGCGCGGCTCGGGTGGCGCGCTCGTGTACGCGCTGCCCGGCGACCCGGGCGGCCCCGGCTCCCGGCCCGGTGGCGTGGCTGCCCTGCCCGCGGCCAGCTGGCCGGACGCGTGGCCGGGCGGGGGGGCCGATGACAGCACCTCTGGCGCGCTGCCCCGGGTTGCGGCGGACCTGCTCGTGAGCGCGGAGGCGAGCGCCAACCTGGTGGTGCTGCGCACCCCGGCCGGGGGAGCCCAGCTGCTCGCCTCGGCCATCGACCACGCGGCGTGGGCGTCCATCCTCGGCACGGTCGCCGGCGACGACACCGTGCTGGTGATCACCCGGGATCCGGCCGGGGGAGAGCAGGTGGCGCACGCGCTGCTCCGGCTGGCCGAACGGCGGGCGGAGCGGACATGAGGACCGGCCAACAGGGCGCAGGCACCGGCATGGCAGGCGCCGGCGAGGCGAGCGGCACCGGGGGACCGGGCGCGGCAAACACAAGGGAAGAAACATGACAGAACGGGTAGTACTCGCATACTCCGGTGGCCTGGACACATCGGTCGCCATCGGCTGGATCGCCGAGCGGACCGGCGCCGAAGTGATCGCGGTCGCGGTCGACGTCGGCCAGGGCGGTGAGGACATGGCCGTCATCCGCGACCGGGCCCTTGCCTGCGGCGCCGCCGCCGCCGAGGTGGTGGACGCGCGGGAAGAGTTCGCGGCCGGCTACTGCCTGCCCGCGCTGGCGGCCAACGCGCTCTACATGAGCCGCTACCCGCTGGTCTCGGCGCTCTCGCGGCCGCTGATCGTCACCCACCTGGCCCGGGTGGCCCGCGAGTACGGCGCCGGCACGGTCGCACACGGCTGCACCGGCAAGGGCAATGACCAGGTCCGGTTCGAGGTGGGCCTGGCCAGTCTCGCCCCGGAGGTCACGGTGCTCGCGCCGGTCCGGGACTCGGGGATGACCAGGGACAAGGCGATCGCGTTCGCCGAGGAGAAGGGGCTGCCGGTCAACGTGACCTCCCGCTCGCCGTACTCGATCGACCAGAACCTGTGGGGGCGCAGCTGCGAGACCGGGCACCTGGAGGACATCTGGGAGGCGCCCCATGACGACGTGTGGAGCTACACCGAGGACCCGGGTGTGCCGCGGGATCCTGACGAGCTGGTGATCAGTTTCGCCGACGGTGCCCCGGTCGCGATCGACGGCAGGCCACTGCCGCCGCTGGCCATCATCACCGAGCTGAACGCCCGCGCCGGGGCCCAGGGGGTGGGCAGGGTGGACATGGTCGAGGACCGGCTGGTCGGTATCAAGAGCCGGGAGATCTACGAGGCACCGGGCGCCATCGCCCTCATCGCGGCGCACTCCGAGCTGGAGAGCGTGTGCATGGAACTTGACCTGGCCCGGTTCAAGCGGTCGGCGGAGCAGCGGTGGACCGAGCTGGTCTACGACGGGCTGTGGTTCTCCCCGCTCAAGGCGGCGCTCGACGTGTTCATGGCGCAGGCGTCGCGGCACGTGACCGGCGACGTCCGGCTGCGGCTGCACGGCGGCCAGGCGGTGGTGACCGGCCGCCGCAGCCCCGTTTCGCTGTATGACTACGGGCTGGCCACCTACGATACGGGCGACACCTTCGACCAGTCGCTGGCCAAGGGGTTCGTGGAGCTGTGGGGGCTGCCCAGCAAGGTCGCTGCGATGCGGGAGCGCCGGGCGGGAAGCTGACCCGGCCCGATCGTGGCTGTTCTTGCGCGCGAGCCGCACATGACCGGCCGCGATCATGGAAGGTGGCAGTGCGTGCCGCCACCGCGGGAGCCCACCGGTGGCTGGAACATCGATCGCTGAGAGGAACCCGGTGGCAGAGCAGGAGCGCAAGCCGACGCGGCTGTGGGGAGGCCGGTTCGAGTCCGGGCCGGCGGAGGCGCTCACCCGGCTGTCGGTCAGCGTCCAGTTCGACTGGCGGCTGGCCCCCTATGACCTGCTCGCCTCCGCCGCGCACGCGCGCGTCCTGCACCGGGCGGGCCTGCTCGACGGCGATGAGCTCGCCCGGCTGCTGGCGGCCCTGGACAGCCTTGGGCAGGCCTGCCGCACCGGCGAGTTCCGTCCCGCCGCCACCGATGAAGACGTGCACACCGCACTCGAGCGCGGCCTGCTGGAGCGGGCCGGCTCGCTTGGCGGCAAGCTGCGGGCCGGCCGCAGCCGCAATGACCAGGTCGCCACCGACCTGCGCCTGTATATGCGGGACCACGTGCGGCTCATCGTCTCGCGGGTGGCCGAGCTGCAGACCGCCCTGCTCGCCCAGGCCGCCGGGCACCTCGATACACCGGTGCCGGGCATGACCCATCTGCAGCACGCCCAGCCGGTGGTCTTCGCCCATCAGCTGCTCGCCCACGCCCACGCGTTCACCCGCGACATCGGCCGGCTGCGGGACTGGGACAAACGCGCCGCGGTGTCCCCGCTCGGCGCGGGCGCCCTGGCCGGTTCCTCGCTGCCGCTCGACCCTGAGGCGGTCGCCGCCGAGCTCGGCTTCGACAGCGCCGCGCCCAACTCGATGGACGCGGTCAGCGACCGGGACTTCGCCGCCGAGTTCTGCTTCGCCGCGGCCCTGCTCGGGGTCCATCTGTCCCGGCTCGGCGAAGAGATCGTGCTGTGGTCCTCGCAGGAGTTCGGCTGGGTGGAGATCGACGACGCCTACGCCACCGGCTCCTCGATCATGCCGCAAAAAAAGAACCCCGACGTGGCGGAGCTGGCGCGGGGCAAGGCGGGCCGGCTGATCGGCGGCCTCACCGGGCTGCTCACCACGCTCAAGGGGCTGCCGCTCACCTACAACCGGGACCTGCAGGAAGACAAGGAGCCGGTCTTCGACGCGGTTGACACGCTGCTGCTGGTGCTCCCCGCGCTGGCCGGCCTGGTCAGCACGATCCGCGTCCATGCCGGGCCGATGGCGGCGGGCGCGAGCACCGGCTTCGCGCTGGCAACCGACCTGGCCGAGCTGCTGGTCCGGCGGGGTGTCCCGTTCCGCGAAGCACACGAGGTGGTGGGGCACCTGGTGGTGTGGTGCCAGGTGAACGACTGCGACCTGCCCGACGTGAGCGACGAGGACCTGGCGAAGATCTCCCCTCATCTCACGCCGGACGTGCGCGAGGTGCTCTCGGTGACGGGCGCGCTGGCGGCGAGGAAGTCCTACGGGGGGACCGCGCCGGAGCGGGTGGCCGAGCAGCTGGCCGCGCTGCGTACCGTGGTCGATGAGAACGCCGCCTGGGCGGCGGGCTGACCGGGAACGATCGCGTGCCGGGCACTCTTCCCCGCGGGTTCTTCGCAGGGTCCTCGCTGGAGGTGGCGCCGCGCCTGCTGGGCTGCGTGCTGGAGCACGAAACCGGCGAGGGCCTGGTGGCGGTGATGCTGACCGAGGTCGAGGCGTACGACGGGGCCGCCGATCCGGCGTCGCACGCCTACCGCGGCCGTACCGCCAGGAACGCGGTCATGTTCGGCGCGCCCGGGCACGCGTATGTGTACTTCACCTACGGCATGCATTTCTGCGTGAACCTGGTATGCCGGCCAGCGGGGACCGCGTCGGCGGTCCTACTGAGGGCCGGCCGGGTGATCGAGGGGATTCCGCTGGCCGCCGCCCGGCGCGCGGCCGCCCGCAACGGCGCTGGGCGCGGCGCAAGCGGCCCAGGTGCGCCTGGCGTGGTCAGCCCGGCCGTGGAGCGCGAACTGGCCCGCGGGCCCGCCCGGCTCTGCCAGGCGCTCGGGATCGGCCGCGGCCAGGACGGTGCCGACGCGTGCGCCCCGGGCTCACCGCTGCGGATCCGGCCGGTTCCCGAGACGGGCTCCGGCCAGCCGGTCCCGGACGTCAGCCACGGTCCCCGGGTCGGGATCAGCGCCGCTGCCGACCGCCCGTGGCGGTTCTGGCTGACCGGTGACCCGACGGTTTCGGCCTACCGCCCCCACACGCCGCGGGCCAGGCCGAAGTGATTTCACCCCCGGCGGGCGAAGATGGGACTATGCACCGGTGACCACGGACATCATCGAGGACCTCAGCTGGCGCGGCCTGATCGCCGTGTCCACCGACCTGGACGACCTGCGCAAGGCCCTGGACGCGGGCCCGGTCACGCTTTACGGGGGCTTCGACCCTACGGCGCCCGGCATGCACATCGGGAACCTGGTGCTGATGCTCACCATGAGACGGTTCCAGCTGGCGGGGCACCGGCCGATCGGCCTGGTCGGCGGCGCGACCGGGTTGATCGGGGACCCGAGCGGCAAGTCGGCCGAGCGGGTGCTCAACCCACGCGACGTGGTGGCCGGCTGGGCCGAGCGGTTCCGTGGCGAGCTGGGCCGGTTCCTTGACTTCGGGCCGGGCCCGGCCAGCGCGCGGCTGGTCAGCAACCTGGACTGGACCGGGGAGTTGTCGGCGCTGGATTTCCTGCGCGACATCGGGAAGCACTTCCCGATCAGCCAGATGCTTTCCCGGGAGGTCGTCAGGGCCAGGCTCGAGGCCGGCGGTATCACCTACACCGAGTTCAGCTACCAGGTCCTGCAGGCGAACGACTACCTCGAGCTGCACCGGCGGTACAACTGCGCGCTGCAGGTCGGCGGCAGCGATCAGTGGGGGAACCTGGTGTCGGGCGTCGACCTGATCAGGAGGGTGACCGGTGACTCCGTGCACGCGCTGGCCACGCCGCTGATCACCAAGCCGGACGGGACCAAGTACGGGAAGACCGAGAGCGACGCGGTCTGGCTGAGCGCGGACCTGATGAGCCCGTACGCGTTCTACCAGTTCTGGATCAACCGGAGCGATGCCGAGGTTCCTGGCCTGCTCCGGGTGTTCACGTTCCGCGGTCGCGAGGAGATCGAGGAGCTGGAGCGGGAGACGGCCGAGCGGCCCGCGGCGCGCACCGGCCAGCGGGCGCTCGCCGATGACGTCACGACGCTCGTGCACGGCGCCGGGGAACTTGCCCGGGTGGTGGCGGCCAGCCGGGCGCTCTTCGGCCAGGGAGACCTGCGGGCGCTGGATGAGAAGACCCTGGCGGCGGCGCTGGCCGAGGTGCCGCTGGTCAGCCTGGAAGCTGCGGACGTGCGCGCGCGCGGCCTCCCCCCGGTCGCCGACCTGATGGCCGCCGCGGGGATCGCGGAGAGCAAGTCGGCGGCGCGCCGGGTGATCGCGGAAGGCGGCGCGTACCTGAACAATGAGCGGGTCGCCGCGCAGGACGCGGTGCCGTCGGTGAATGACCTCCTGCACGGCAGGTTCCTGGTCCTCCGGCGGGGCAAGCGCACCGTGGGCGGCGTGGAGGCCGTCGGCGGCTGAACTGGCCAGCCAGGTGGTCCACGGCCCCGGATCACGCCCCTGTGGCGCATGAGGCTGCTGTGGACAGATTGCCGATTTGACGAGAACCGTTTTGCTCCCTAGTGTTTCGTCTGCTCCACCGGGACTACTCCGGCCGCTGGGCCGGTTGTCACTCCAGGAGCCAGCAATCAGATCCTTGCTCCGTGCCGGTTCGTCATGACCCGGCCCGGGCGGGGGTATGCTGGATGTACAGCGAGCTACCGGCCACCTCAACCTTGTGAAACCGGTTGACGGGGCCCCGGCTCGCAGGTAAGTTAGCAGGGTTGCCCCCGAACCAGGCGAAAGCCTTGTGACGGTGCGCGTCCGCTCCTTGAGAACTCAACAGCGTGCTAAAAGCCAGTGCACAAGCACAACAACCCCGTCAGTGAGGGCTGAGCCGGCGACGGCCCATCACCTCACTACGGATGCCAAGATCGCTTCGGTGACCGGTTCGCCGGCCTGCCGAGGCACTCTTTCATGTCAGCAGCCCGCTGGCCGGGCCCTTCGGGCCGGGTGAGCGGTTGCATATAGACATCAACGGAGAGTTTGATCCTGGCTCAGGACGAACGCTGGCGGCGTGCTTAACACATGCAAGTCGAGCGGAAAGGCCCTTCG
>Ga0335079_10006359_pt1 | contig 13513 bp, 13 predicted proteins | sample Lox_Sample_33_FD_206719 | JGI IMG/M metagenome (GOLD analysis project Ga0335079, IMG submission 206719) | Soil microbial communities from Loxahatchee National Wildlife Refuge, Florida, United States - Lox_Sample_3.3 | ecosystem: Environmental > Terrestrial > Soil > Wetlands | place: USA... | reverse complement strand
AGGCAAGGACGCAGGGAGGCCCGATAGCGGGACCATCGGGCCGACCGAGGACGCCGCATCGCGCCGCCCAGCGCAGCGGGACGACTCAGCGCTCACCGTGAAGCGGACTCCCGTGGGACGGCCACTACGAACAAGCGTACGTACCGCCGCCGACGTTAGGCTCCGCTCGATGGCCGTCCTGACGAGCCAAGTCGAGCACGGCTCAGACGAGTTCTCCCGCCGCAGCGAGCGGATGGCCGCGCTCGTCGCCGAGCTCCGCGAGCGGACGGCCGAGGTGGCGCGCGGCGGCGGCGAGGCGGCCCTCGAGCGGCACCGCTCCCGCGGCAAGCTCACCGCCCGCGAGCGTGTCGACCTGCTCGTCGACCCCGACAGCGCCTTCCTCGAGCTGAATCCGCTCGCCGCGTACGGCCTCTACGAGGGCGAGGCGCCGAGTGCCGGGATCGTCACCGGCGTCGGCGTCGTCGAGGGCCGTGAGTGCGTGATCGTCGCGAACGACGCGACGGTGAAGGGCGGCTCGTACTTCCCGCTCACCGTGAAGAAGCACCTGCGCGCGCAGGAGGTCGCTGCTCAGAACCGCCTCCCGTGCCTGTACCTCGTCGACTCCGGTGGCGCGTACCTGCCGCTGCAGGCGGAGGTCTTCCCCGACCGCGACCACTTCGGACGAATCTTCTTCAACCAGGCGCAGATGTCCGCGCAGGGTATTCCGCAGATCGCGGTCGTGATGGGCTCGTGCACCGCCGGCGGGGCGTACGTCCCGGCGATGAGCGACGAGACGATCATCGTGCGGGGCACCGGTACGATCTTCATCGGCGGCCCGCCGCTCGTGAAGGCCGCCACGGGCCAGGACGTCACGGCGGAAGAGCTCGGCGGAGCCGACGTGCACGCGCGGCGCTCGGGCGTCGCAGATCACTACGCGACCTCGGACGAGCACGCACTCGCACTCGCGCGCAGCATCGTCCGCAACCTGCACACCCGCCGGCCCGACCCACCGTGGGAAACCGCCGAGCCGGAGCCGCCGGCCCTCGACCCGGGCGACCTGTACGGCCTCGTCCCGGAGGACTTCCGCCACCAGACCGACGCGCGCGAGCTGATCGCGCGGCTCGTCGACGGCTCCCGCTTCCACGAGTTCAAACAGCTGTACGGCGAGACGCTCGTCGCCGGCTTCGCGCACGTCGAAGGGATCCCGGTCGGGATCCTCGCCAACAACGGCGTCCTCTTCGCCGAGTCGGCGCAGAAGGGAGCCCACTTCGTCGAGCTTTGCTGCAAGCGGCGCATACCGATTGTCTTCCTCCAGAACATCACGGGCTTCATGGTCGGCACCGAATACGAGGCCGGCGGGATCGCACGCGACGGCGCGAAGCTCGTGATGGCGGTCGCGAACGCGCAGGTGCCGAAGTTCACCGTCGTCGTCGGCGGCTCGTTCGGCGCCGGCAACTACGCGATGTGCGGCCGCGCGTACGAGCCACGCCAGCTCTGGATGTGGCCGAACGCGCGTATCTCCGTGATGGGCGGCGAGCAGGCCGCGACCGTGCTCGCCATGGTCGGCGACGTCGACGAGAAGGCGATCCGGGCGAAGTACGAGGAAGAGGGAAACCCGTACTACTCGAGTGCGCGCCTCTGGGACGACGGGATCATCGATCCACTCGACACTCGCCGCGTGCTCGCGCTCGGGCTCGCGGCCGCGCTCAACGCGCCGATCCAGGAGACCACCTTCGGCATCTTCCGCATGTGAAAGGGGACTAGATGAGCTACAGCATCGTCAACGTCGACGAGATCGAGCCGGGCGGCCGCACCGGCATGGTGCGGTTCGTGCGTCGCGCGCTCGACGTCGAGGCCTTCGGTATCAACTGGTTCGAGCTGCCGCCGAACGCCGAAGGGGTCGAGCATGACGAGGTCGACTCACAGCAGGAGGAGGTGAACGTCGTCGTGCACGGCGACGGCATCTGGCGCGTCGGAGGTGAGAAGGTCGCCGTGCGCGAGGGCACGATCCTGCGCTTCGACCCGGAGACCGTCCGCTGCCCGGTCGCAGGGCCGAACGGCATGACGTTCCTGGCCGTCGGCGCACGCCGCGGCAGCTACGAGCCGCGAGGACCGTTCTGATCGCACGCATCGTCATCTGGAACCTCTACGACTCGAAGACCTCGCTCGACGAGCTCCGCGCACACCTGCCGGAGCTCCCCGACGGCGACTACTGGATCTCGAACGAGTCACAGGAGCGGCTCGGACTGCTCGCCTTCGGCGACGAGCCGCCCGACCTCGGCGATCTTCCACGCCTGATCGGGCAGGAGCCCGCGGTCGCCGAGGAGTTCGACGTCGAGTGACCCGCGCGGGCTCGACCGCGCTCGTCGCCGTCGCGCTCGGCCTCTTCCTCGGCTGCTGGGCGCTCCTGCACCACGGCGCGCTCGGACGGGGACAGCTCCCCGATACGGGTACGTACGCGCGCTACGGCGACGCGATCGCGGACGGCGCCGTCCCGTACCGCGACTTCCGGCTCGAGTACCCGCCCGGCGCGCTGCCGGTCTTCGTCCTCCCCTCGCTCGGCCACGAGGGCGACCAGGCCGCGTACGACCGCTGGTTCGACCGCCTGATGGCGCTGTGTGGCTGTATCGCGATCTGCGCTGCGGCGCTCGCGCTGCTCGCGCTCGGGGCGGGAGGTGTTCGTACCGGCGTGGCGCTCGGGCTGATGGCGCTCTCGCCGCTGCTCCTCGGCTCGGTGGTGCTCTCGCGGTTCGACTACTGGCCCGCCGCACTCGTCGCGCTCGCGCTCGCGGCACTTCTCTGGGAGCGGCACGCGCTGTCGGCGCTCGCGCTCGGCGCGGCCGTCGCGGCGAAGCTCTGGCCGGTGGTGCTCGTGCCGCTCGCGCTCCTCTGGGTCTGGCGCTCGCGCGGCGAGCGGGCGGCCGCGGGCTGGGTGGCCGGCCTCGTCGCGGTCGACGCCGCCTGCTTTCTCCCGTTCGCGGTCCTCTCCCCCGGCGGCCTCCAGGCGAGCTTCCACTCCCAGCTCGCGCGGCCGCTGCAGCTCGAGAGCCTCGGCAGCGCGCTCCTGATCGCGGTGCACCATCTCGCCGGGACGCACCTCACGGTCGTATCCCAGTTCGGCTCGCAGAACCCCTCGGGGAGCGGCGTCCACGCGCTCGGAGTCGCGTCGACCGCAGTGTCCGCGGTGGCCGTCACCGGGATCTGGCTGCTGTTCGAGCGCGGGCCCGCCACGGGCGAGCGGCTGGTCGCTCACGCGGCCGCCGCCGTCGCCGTGCTGCTCGCGTTCGGCAAGGTGTTCTCGCCCCAGTTTCTGATCTGGCTCGTGCCGCTCGTCCCGCTCGTCCGCGGCAGGCGCGGCTTCGGTGCGGGCGTCCTGCTCGCGGCGGCGCTCGCGCTCACCCAGGCATGGTTCCCACGGCACTACTGGCCGCTCGCGAACAGGCTCGCGCCGACCCAGTCGTGGTTGCTGCTCGTGCGCGACCTCGCCGTCGTCGCGCTCGCGGCGCTGCTCGCGTGGCCGCGGGCGGAGCGTGAGCCGCTCGGCGAGGGGCGGGCGCGCCTCGCGGCGCTCGGGCGGATGCGAGTGCCTTGAGAGGCTCTTAGCCGACCCAGCCGGCGACGATCCGCTCGACCTCGGCGCGCTCGTCGTCGCGCAGCCCGCGCAGGGGCGCACGCACGTCCGGCCCCACGGGCACGCCGCGCAGCCCGAGCGCCGTCTTCGACGCCGCGTGGAACGGCAGCCGCTGGAGTGACGCCCGCAGCGAACCGACACGCTCGCCCCGCTCCGGCGACGGATCGCGCACGAGCGGTACGACCGCATCGGGGAAGCTCGCCGCGAGCCCCGAGACCGCACCTGCGGCGCCGGCGGCGAGACCCTGCGCGACAAGCCCCTCGGCGCCGACGAAGACGTCGAGCCCTTCGATGAGGTACGGCGCCACCTTCTCCCAGGGTGAGTCGGACACCTTCAGACCGGCGAGGTTCGGCGCCCGCTCACGCAGGCGCGCGATGACCGGGAGCGGGATCGCGTAGCCGCTTCGCGCGGCGAACTCGTACAGGTAGAAGGGGAGCGGAGCGCAGGCGCGCGCGGCCGCGTCGAAGTGCGCGAGCAGCTCGTCCTCGTCGAGAGGAAAGTACGGCGGACCGATCACCGCGACCGCGTCCGCCCCGCCTTGTGCCGCATGCTCCGCGAGTGCGACCGTGTCCGCCGTCGACTGGGCGCCGCAGTGCACAGCCACCTGGAGCCGGCCGCGCGCCGCGGCAAGGAAGAGCCCGGTCAGCCGCTGCCGCTCCGCGACGGTGAGCAGCACGCCCTCGCCGGTCGTTCCGAGCGCGAGGATCCCGTCGACGCCGTGAAGGGCGAGGAAGTCGAGATAGGGCGCCACCGCCGCCTCGTCCAGCTCGGAGCCTCCCGCGCGGAGCGGCGTGAGGGCGGCGGCGACGGCTCCGTGCAGCATCCGTGAGACTCTATGCGACATGGCGAATCTCGAGGTCGAGCGGGACGGATCGATCCTGCGGATCACGCTGGCGCGGCCCGACCGGCGCAACGCGTTCGACGCGGCGTCGATCTCGGAGCTGGCCGAGGCCTTCGTCGACGTCGGCCGAGCGCGCGCCGTGCTGCTCGCCGGCGAGGGACCGAGCTTCTGTGCCGGCGCGGACGTCGACTGGATGCGCGCGTCGGCCGGGCTGTCCTTCGACGAGAACGTCGCCGACGCGAACGCGCTGCGGCGGATGCTCGAGGCGATCGACAGCTGTCCGGCGCCGGTGGTCGCGCGCGTGCACGGGCACGCGCTCGGGGGCGGCGCCGGTCTCGTCGCCACGGCGGACATCGCGATCGCCGCGCCTGACACGGTGTTCGCGTTCTCGGAGGTCAGGCTCGGGATCATCCCGGCGGTGATCTCGCCGTTCGTACTCGCGAAGATCGGGCCGGGTGCCGCGCGGCGCTACTTCGTCACCGGCGAGCGCTTCGACGCCGAGACGGCGCTGCGCATGGGGCTCGTGAGCGAGGTCGACGCGGAGCTCGACGCCGCGGTCGAGCGCGTGCTCGGCGAGCTCGTCTCCGCCGGCCCGCTCGCCGCTCGTTGGGCAAAGCGGCTCGTGCGGGAACGCCCCGACGGCTCCGAGACCGCACGCTGGATCGCAGAGCGCCGGACGAGCGAGGAGGGGCAGGAAGGGCTGAAGGCGTTTCTCGAGAAGCGCCCGCCGGCTTGGCACGCCGACTGAAAGGAGAGACAGCACATGCAGGGTGTCATGGTCGAGTTCCAGTTCGAGGACGACTTCGACGGATCGAAGATCGCCGCGATCGCGCACGAGGCCCGTGGGCGGTTCGAGGGCATGCCGGGTCTGCGCCAGAAGGCCTTCACCGTCGACGAGCAGCGCCGCCGCGCGACCAACGTGTACCTGTGGGACTCCGAAGAGGCCGCACGCACGTTCTTCGACGACGCGCTCGTCGAACGCGTGACCGGCCTCTACGGAGTGCGCCCGACCGTCACCTTCGTCGAGGTGGCCGAGCTCGTCGACAACAGCTAGTCGATGGGCGTGGTGACCGTGAGGGCGCTCGACGAGGGCGACCTCGACGCTGCCGACCGGGTCATGCGCCTGGCGTTCGGCACCCTCAGGGGTCTACCCGACCCGAGCACGGCGTTCGGCGACGCGGAGTACGTGCGCACGCGCTTCCGTGCGGCGCCCGACTGTGCCTGGGCGGCCGAGGTCGACGGCGAGCTCGTCGGGTCGGTGTTCGCATGCCGATGGGGGACGTACGGGTGGCTCGGCCCGCTCACGACCCATCCCGCCGTCTGGGACGGCGGCGTCGGCAGCCGGCTGATGGAGCCGGTGATCGAGGCGTTCGATCGGTGGGAGCTCCGCCAAGCGGGGCTCTTCACCCTGCCGAACAGCCCCAAGCACGTCGGGCTCTACCAGCGGTACGGGTTCTGGCCGCGCCTCCTGACCGCGGTGATGGGAAAGCCGGTGGCCGGCGCCCCGAACGAGTACACGACGTTCGCGCAGGTCCCCGAAGGGGAGCGCGCCAGCACCCTGGAGGCGATTCGCGAGCTCACGGACAGCGTCTTCCCAGGACTCGACCTCGAGCGCGAGGTTCGCGCCTGCGACGCACAGCGAATCGGCGACACGGTGCTCCTCTACGACGACGACCGGCTCGCGGCGGTGGCGATCTGCCACTGCGGCGCCGGGAGCGAAGCGGGGAGCGGCGCCTGCTACGTCAAGTTCGGCGCCGTCCGCTCCGGCGCAGGGGCCGCTGTCCAGTTCGAGAAGCTGCTCGATGCGTGCGAGACGTTCGCGGCGGCCTCGGGACTCGACCGCCTCGTCGCGGGAGTCAATACGGGGCGGCTCGACGCCTACCGCCGGATGCTGCAGCGTGGCTTCCGCGCCCACCAGATCGGGGTTTCGATGCGCTCGCGACCCGACGGGCCGGACTACGACGGCCCCGAGCACTACGTGATCGACGATCTGCGCTAGCGCACGCTCCAAGACATTTGCGTCACGATGCGCGACGACGGATACTCGCGCGGTGGGGTCCGGGGACGGCCAGCTGACGGCGCGGTCGGCGACTTCGGCCGACTTGACGGCGGTGATCGAGACGATCTCCCTCGCATTTCACGGCGACCCGACCTGGAGCTGGGCGTTTCCCGACCCGGATCGCCGCCAGGGGCAATACGCCGTGTTCTGGAGGTTCCTCGTTGCCGGGGCGCTCCGCTACCCATGGGTGCTGATGACCGACGGGTGCGAGGCAGCAGCGGTCTGGATCCCACCGGGCGGCACCGAGATCGCCGAAGAGGACGAGCCGCAGGTCGGCCCACTGCTCGAGGAGCTCGTAGGCGAACGGGCAGGCGAGGTGATGGAGCTGCTCGATCGTTTCGATGCTGCCCACCCGCGTGACGAGCCGCACTACTACCTCAGCCTGCTGGGCACGCACCCGGAGCACACGGGCCGGGGAATCGGCATGGCATTGCTCGCCGAGAACCTCGCGCGCGTCGACCGGGACGGGATGCCCGCCTACCTCGAGTCGAGCAACCCCGCGAACAACCACCGTTATCGGCGACATGGCTTCGAGGCGATCGGCGAGTTCTACCCGCCGGGGAGCGACATACCCGTGACGACGATGTGGCGCGACCCCCAGCGATGACGCCCGCCGGGGGAAAGGGGCTCACACGTCGCCGGTTCGTCGCGCTCGGCTGCGCAGCGGTCGCCGGCATGCTCACCGGCCGCGCCTCCGCGCGAGTTGCGTCGCGGCTATCGACGGCCGTCGGTGTCGCTGCTGCGGGTGGCCGGTTCGCGACCCACCCGACGTGGAACCCGCCTCCTGTCGTCGTCGACACGCCGGCCGCCGGAACCGCCGCCGGCCTCATCTTCGTCGCCCCGATCAGCTTCACGTCGACGGAGATCCCGCCGGGCCGTTACGGCCCTCTGATCGTCGACGACGAGGGCGAGCCGGTCTGGTTCCTTCCCCTCGCGACCGTCCTCGCCCAGAACCTCCGGGTGCAGAAGTATCGCGGCAGCGACGTGCTCACCTGGTACGAGGGCACCGCCGGGCCGACGACGTACGGCGGCAGCTGCGTCATCTACGACTCCGCGTACCGCGAGCTGCACCGCGTGCACGCAGGCAACGGGTTCGACTGCGATCTGCACGAGTTCCTGATCACCGCTCGAGACACGGCGCTGCTCTCCGTCTCGAACGAGGTGACGGCCGACCTCTCCTCGATCGGCGGTGCAACCGACGGCCGGCTCGTCGAGGGGATCGTCCAGGAGATCGACCCGGCGAGCAAGCGTGTGCTCTTCGAGTGGCACAGCCTCGACCACGTCGGAATTGACGAGTCCTTTCGCACAGACGTCACGGCGGGCGGCAATGTCGACTACTTCCACATCAACTCGATCGCCGTCGACTCCGACGGCGACCTGCTCGTCTCGGCCCGACACACGTCGACGGTCTACAAGCTCGATCGCAAGACGGGCGCCGTGAAGTGGCGGCTCGGCGGCAAGAAGAACGACTTTCAGCTCGGTCCCGGCGCGGGCTTCAACTTCCAGCACGATGCTCGCGCGCACCCTGACGGCACGCTGACGCTCTTCGACAACGGCGCCACGAGCGTAGGTGCGCAGGACGTCGAGCCTGCGTCGCGGCCGCTCCGTCTCAGGCTGGACGAGGAGGCGATGACAGCCGAGCTCGTGCAGGTCTACCAGGCGTCGCAGCCTCGCCTCGCGATCGCGTTGGGGGACGTCCAGCAACTTCCGGACGGCGGTGTCTTCGTCGGTTGGGGATCGGCCGGCCCTTTCAGCGAGTTCACGCCCGACGGCAGCGTGCGCTTCGACGCGACCTTCGGCGACGGGAGCGTCTCCTACCGGGCTCTGCGCTTTCCCTGGGCCGGACATCCGGCGTCGAGTCCGGCGGTCGCAGCGACGTCGAACTCGGACGGGACGATGAACGTCTACGCAAGCTGGAACGGCGCGACGGACGTCGCGCGGTGGCAGGTGCGTACCGGCCCTGCCCGCACCCGGCTGCGGGCGGTGCACACCGCCAAGCGCACGGGGTTCGAGACCGCGATCACCGTGCCCGCGGCCCGGTACGTCTCGATCGTCGCGCTCAACCGTGCTGGCAAGGACATCGGCGCGTCGCCGCCGGCCGCCACGCGCTCGTTGTGAAGCAGGCAGGGTTCTATTGCAGAATCTCCCCATGACGACGAACCACGAGCGGGCATTTGCGGAACGGCCGGAGGTCTATGCCGCTTGGGCGCAGCTGAACGGCGCGATCAAGGCGGGGATGGACTTGCGACGCTACGAGCTGGCGACACTCGCAGCGGCCCAGCGGCTTCGCTCGAGCTACTGCTGCCTCGCCCACGGCACCGTCCTGCTGGAGCGGTTCGGGGAGCCGGTGCACGCGATCGCGCTCGACCGCCGGGCCGCGGGCCTCGACGAGATCGACGTCGCGATCATGGACCTCGCCGAGCGCGTCGTCGACGATGCGACCTCGATCGGCGACGAGGATCTGCAGCGGCTCCGGGACCTCGGGCTTTCGGAGACGGAGATCATGGACGTCGTGCTCGCCGCCGCCGCGCGCTGCTTCTTCTCCAAGACGCTCGATGCGCTCGGCGTGCGTCCCGACGCGAGCTACCGCGAGCTGGCACCGGAGCTGCTCGAGGTGCTGGTCGTCGGCCGGCCGATTGCCGACGCCTGACCGGGCGGATCCGATCCGCGCCGACGCGGCTGCCCGATTGCAGTCACGCGATCCGTCATCAGCTCTTGTGAGCGCTCCACGTCCCGTCGCCTTGCGGGGTCTGGTAGGTGCCCGACATCGAGCTGCCCGACACTGAGCCCTTGTAGGTGGCGCCCGCGCCGACGGCCCCGAAATTGATGGTGCTGCCGTGAACGCTGCCGCCGACGGTGTACGTTCCGCTCGGCTTCGTGAGCGTGATCGATCCTTTCAGGATGCCCTTCGACAGCTTCCAGGTAAGTGTGAACGTACCCGAGAAAGCGCCGCTGTACTGCCCAGACCACGACCCGCCGAGCGGGACATGGTGTGGCTTCGGCTTCGGCTTCGGCTTCGAGCTCACGGCGGCGATCGCGGTGCCGCTGCAGCAGATAGCCAGAAGGGCGGCGACCCAAAGAACGGAGATCGCCGACGGGATTCTGCGACGTCGAAGATGAACGTGCATGTCTTGGTTCCTCTCTCTTGAGTGTCGGCTGCCGATCAGACCCGTTGGTCAGACTCCGACTTCCGCGCGCAATGGCCACCGAAGGCACATCGCCTCGCACCAGCACGTCTCGAAACACGTGCCACTCAGCCTCGAAGCCATCTCAACCCCCTGAGCGCACCGCCTACATCCACCAACCTGGCAATTCTCGCCCGCTGAGGCCTCAGGAGTCAATCCGGGGACCGGCTCCACGGCCGCCGGCATAGGCTTCGCCGCGATGGCGATCACGAAGGTACTCGTCGCGAACCGCGGTGAGATCGCGCTGCGGATCTTCCGCACGTGCCGCTCGCTCGGCCTCGTGAGCGTCGCCGTCGCCGCGCCGGACGACGTGGGCTCACTCCATGCGCGCAGCGCGGACGAGACGGTCGAGATCGCCTCGTATCTCGACGCGGCCGAGCACGTGCGCGCAGCGCGGGCGAGCGGCGCCGACGCAGTCCACCCCGGCTACGGCTTCCTCGCGGAGAGCCCCGATCTCGCCGAGGCGGTGCTCGCGGCGGAAATCGCCTGGGTCGGACCGCCTCCCTCCGCACTGCGTACCGGCGGCGACAAGCTCGCAGCGAAGGAGACGGCGCGCGCCGCGGGCGTGCCCGTGCTCCCGACGGGCGCGGCGGCCGAGATCGGCTTCCCGCTGCTCGTGAAGGCGGCCGCAGGCGGAGGCGGCCGCGGCATGCGCGTCGTCCGCAACCCGGGCGAGCTCGAGGAGGCGACGACAGCGGCGCGGCGCGAGGCCGCGGCCGCGTTCGGCGACGACACCGTCTTCTACGAGCGCTTCCTCGAGCGTCCGCGCCACGTCGAGATCCAGCTGCTCGCGGACCGGCAAGGCACGGTCGTCGCGCTCGGCGAGCGCGAGTGCTCGGTGCAGCGGCGCCACCAGAAGGTGCTCGAAGAGTCGCCGTCGCCGGCGCTCGACGCGGGGTTGCGCGCACGCATGAGCGACGCCGCCGTCGCGCTCGCGCGAGCGATCGGCTACGAGAGCGCCGGCACCGCCGAATTCGTGCTCGACGGCCGCGACTTCTACTTCCTCGAGCTGAATGCGCGCATCCAGGTGGAACATCCGGTCACGGAGCTCGTCACCGGCGTCGACCTCGTGCGCGAGCAGCTGCGCATCGCCGCCGGCGAAGCCCTCTCCCTGCAAGTAACAAGTTGTCACTTGCAGGGAAATGCGGTCGAGGTGCGGCTCTACGCCGAAGACCCGGTGACGTTCCTGCCGCAGGCGGGGCGCATCGAGCGGCTGCGCCTCCCGGACGGGGTTCGCGTCGACGCCGGCGTCGAGGAGGGGGACGAGGTCGGCACCGCGTACGACCCGCTGCTCGCGAAGCTGATCGTGCACGCGCCGACCCGGGCCGAAGCCCTCGAACGGCTCGCGCATGCGCTGGCCGAGTCCGAGGTCTCGGGCGTGACGACGAACCTCCCCTTCCTCCGCTGGCTCGTCGCGCACCCGCTGCTGCGCGCCGGCCGGACTACGACCGCGTTCCTCACCGAGAACCAGCCGCTCTCGGAGCCGCCGGCGCGCGCGCCGGGGCCGGCCTGGCGGGGCGCCTGGCGCCTGAACCTGCCCGCACCGCCGCCGCGCGCCGTGCCGGACGCGGCCGGAGCGGCGCACGGCCACGGGCCGGCGGCAGAGCAGTCGTCGCTCGCCGCGCCGATGCCGGGCACCGTGATCACGGTGCTCGTGGCACCCGGGGCGCGCGTGGCAGCGCGGCAGTCGCTCCTCGTGCTCGAGGCGATGAAGATGGAGACGCCGATCGTCTCCCCCTACGACGCGACGGTGCGCGCCGTCCACGTCGGCGAGGGCGACCGCGTCGCCCGGGGGCAGCTCCTGGTGGAACTGGAGGAATAGCCCGTGCGCTAGGCTCGGCCCCACGATCCAGATCAAGGAGTGGAGATGGCCGAGACCGTGCAGGAGTTCTTCGCGACCCTCCCGTCGCGCGTCGACTCCTCGAAAACAGCCGGGATGACGAACTCGTTCGTCTTCGACATCGAAGGTGCGGGCCAATGGACGGTGGAGGTCGACGACGGCACGGTCTCCGTCACCGAGGGCGCGGGCGACGCGGACGTGACGATCTCGACCTCACAGGAGACCTTCGAGAAGATCGCGGCCGGCGAGCAGAATCCGACGAGCGCCTACATGACCGGCAAGCTGAAGATCAAGGGCGACATGGGCGCCGCCATGAAGCTCCAGAAGCTGTTCTAGAGCGCCCGGCATGGGGATCATGATCGAGATCGGCCTGCCCGGCGAGACAGAGGCGGACGCCCTCGCACTGGCCGTGGCCGAGCCGCCTGCGAGCCTCGGCGGCGAGAGCGCCCTGATGGTCGACGACAAGCTCGGCGGGCGCGTCGGCCGGCTCGTCGGCAGCGGCGAGTTGCGCGGCGAGCGCGGCGAAGCGCTCGTGCTGCACGTCGACGGCGAGCTCGGCAGCCCTCGGATCGTCGCGGCCGGCGTCGGCCGCCGCGACCGCGCCGACCTCGACGCGCTGCGCAGCGCCGCTGCGGCGGCCGCGCAGGCGCTCGCCCGCGTCGGCGGCACCATCTGCTGGCTGCTCGACGAGACGCTGCGGGTGCCGCTGCCCGACCAGGCGCGCGCTCTCGTCGAAGGGACGATCATCGGCGGCTACACGCCGGGTCGCTGGAAAGCGGACGACGTGGGCCGCCGCCCCTTCGAGAGGATCGTCATAGGCCACGTCGAGACCCCGGAGCTTCGCGCGGCGGCAGAGCGGGCCGCCTTGCTCGCGGAGTGCACGAACCGGGCGCGCGACCTCGCCAACATGCCGCCGAACGAGCTGAACCCCCGCGCGCTCGCCGCGCAGGCCGCCGCACTGGCGGGCGAGCACGAATATCTCACGTCACAGGCACTCGGGCCGCGCGAGATCGACCAGCTCGGGATGGGCGCGCTCGCCGCAGTCGGCCGCGGCAGCGGCAACGAGCCGCGCCTGATCGTCCTGCGCTACGAGCCGCCGCAGCCCAGCCGCGCCGACGTCGTGCTCGGGCTCGTCGGCAAGGCGATCACGTTCGACGCGGGCGGAATCTCGCTCAAGCCGCCGGCGCGGATGCAGGACATGAAAGGCGATATGGCCGGCGGCGCCGGCACGCTGCTGGGGATCGGCGCCGTCGCGGCGCTCGGCCTGCCCGTCCGCGCGATCGCCGTCCTCGCGGCCGCGGAGAACATGCCCGGCGGCGACGCCTTCCGCCCGGGCGACATCCTCCGCGCGGCGAACGGCAAGACGATCGAGATCGTCAACACCGACGCCGAGGGCCGCCTCGTGCTCGCCGACGCGCTCTGGTACGCGCGCCGCGAGGGAGCAACGCATGTGCTCGACGTCGCGACGCTCACCGGCGCGATGGAGCTCGCGCTCGGCGACCTCTATGCCGGCTGCTTCGCCAACGACGACGGCTGGCGCGACCGCGTCGTCGTCGCCGGCCAGCGCAGCGGCGACCTCGTCTGGCCGTTTCCGCTCCACCCGCGCTACCGTCGCTACGTGGACTCCGCGTTCGCCGACCTGAAGAACAGCTCCGAGCTGCGGCAGGCCAGCCCTGCGCTCGCCGCCGAGTTCCTCCGCGAGTTCGCGGGCGAGGGGCCTTGGGCGCACGTCGACATGGCGGGCCCGGGCTTCCTCGAGCGCTCCCGCGGCGACTACTACCTCGTCCCCGGCGGAACGGGCTACGGCGTGCGGCTGATCGCCGAGCTGGCCGCCGGGCTCGCATGAACTACGAGCTCAGCGAGGAGCAGGAGCTCCTGCGCAGGACGGTGCGCGAGTTCGCGGAGACGCGGGTGGCGCCCGTGGCCGAGGAGCTCGACCGCGAGTCGCGCTTCCCGTACGACCTCGTCGCGGAGATGG
>Ga0335079_10006358_pt1 | contig 13514 bp, 10 predicted proteins | sample Lox_Sample_33_FD_206719 | JGI IMG/M metagenome (GOLD analysis project Ga0335079, IMG submission 206719) | Soil microbial communities from Loxahatchee National Wildlife Refuge, Florida, United States - Lox_Sample_3.3 | ecosystem: Environmental > Terrestrial > Soil > Wetlands | place: USA... | reverse complement strand
GGGAGCACAAGTTAGTCGTTCGGCCTAGGTCGGCACCCACGGCGTGCATCTCCCGGCAGGCGTCTTTCCAGCTTATGCATAAGAAAGTAAGTCTGGCCCGGAGTTGCGTGCATCTGTCTTGGGATTGGTGGACGCATCGGTTCCGGCGGTGATAAAAGTGCTTGCGGGCTGCACAGGGTCGCGTGGCCCGGCCACCTAAAGAGGTTTTTCCTTCGGTACCAATGATTCAGGAGAGTCGTGTCATGACGATTCCGGTTGTCGGGGTTGGGGCCTCGGCTGGAGGGCTGGAGTCTTTCACCTCTCTGCTTGCGCATCTGCCTGCAAATACTGGACTTGCGTTCGTATTCGTGCAACATCTCGATCGCCGGCATCCCAGCAATTTAACGGAAATTCTCGCCCGCGTCAGCGCCATACCAGTCGAGCAGGCCACTGACGATATGCAGATCGAACCGAACCATCTATATGTCATACCCCCGGATGCCGACTTGGAGATCGCTGACCACGTATTAAGAATAACGCCACGCCCTCTAACGCTTTCAGGTCCGCACCTGCCCATTGACCAGTTCTTTCGTTCACTAGCGCGCGAGTGCGGTAGTCTTGCGATCGGCGTCATCCTCTCCGGCGCCGGCTCGGATGGGGCAGACGGCATCGAAGCGGTGAAAGCTGCTGGGGGCTCGACATTCGCCCAAGACCCTGCGACCGCCAGATTCGACAGCATGCCACAGGCGGCCATAGCGAGCGGATGCGTTGATTTCATACTTTCGCCTGAGGCTATCGCGGTAGAGTTAATCAGGCTGGGCGGTCATCCCTGTATCGCGGATGGCGAAGACTCGGGATCGCCGGGATCGGGCGTGAAAGGAAATTATCAGTTCGACCCGATCCTTGCACTCCTCTGCAATGCAACAGGTGTCGATTTTGCACTTTACCGGGAGACCACGGTACGCCGCCGCATCCTGCGGCGAGTCGCGTTGCGCACTGTTGGCAGCCTGGAAGAGTACCGCGCGCAGCTTGAGAGAGATCCCGGTGAACTCCATGCCCTGTATCAGGACCTCCTCATCAGCGTCACCCGTTTCTTTCGGGATCCGGAATCGTTTGAGAATTTGAAAAAGTTAGTTTTCCCTCGCCTGGTTCGAGGCAGACCTCTGGACGCGCCGATCAGGATATGGGTGCCGGGATGCTCTACCGGAGAGGAGGCCTTCTCCATTGCCATATGTCTGAAGGAGTACTTTGAGGAAACGGGCAGCGCTTACCCCGTGCAGATCTTCGCTTCCGATGTCAGTTCAACCGCAATCGAGAAGGCCCGCAATGGTATATATGCCGAGAGCATAGCCGCAGATATCAGCCCGCAGCGTTTGAGCCGGTATTTTTTGAAGGTCGAAGGCGGATACCAGATCGGCAAATCACTGCGCGAGATGTGTGTTTTCAGCAGGCACGATCTGACACGCGATCCGCCCTTTTCGAAACTGGACCTGATTAGTTGCCGAAATGTGCTGATCTTCCTTGGAAGCGTGCGGAAGAGAATTCTTTCTCTTTTCCATTACGCTCTCAAGCCAGAAGGTTTTCTGGTGCTCGGACCATCCGAAGCTGAACCGGGCAGACTCTTTTCAGCCGTTGAGGGTGATCACAACATTTACACCAAGAACGAGGCAGTCAGCACGCGGCAAGCGCGCTCTGCTGCGGCAGCCGCAGGGTCCCGTCGAAGCATCAACGCCTACAGGAGAGCGGCGGAGATGCAGGCGAAAGATCTCAAGGAGCGCACTGGACTGCGAAGAGAGTTGGAGCGCATCCTGTCATCGAGGTACAGCGGAGTCGGTGTAATAGTTAGCGAGGCCCTTGAGGTTCTGGAAGTTCTCGGTCAGGCTGCTCCGTACCTTACTCTGCCGCCCGGAGAGATCAGCTTCAACCTGCTCAAGTTGATTCCTGAGGCCAGGCTGTTTCTGGAGGTCGAGAAACTCGTATCCGATGTGAGGAGAAGTGGTGAGGCCGCTCGGACCGACCGCGTCCCTTACGAAAGTGGCGGCGCTGGGGCAGAGGTCAATATTGAAGTGATTCCTGCCGGTGACGCCCAGACGCGTGCACTATTGGTATTATTCCAACCGGCGGCCGGGGCATCCGACATCGAACCGGAAGCCTCTTCCGATTACAGAGACCGCGAGATCGCAAGGTTGAAGCAAGATCTTGAGGACGCCCGCCAACGGCTCCTGTCCATCATTGCGGAGCGCCAGTTAACGGAGGAAGAGAGCCAGAACACAACCGCGGAGGCGATCTCAACAAACGAGGAGTTGCTGAGCCTCAACGAGGAGCTGGAGACGGCGAAGGAAGAACTCCAATCGACTAACGAAGAGCTCACCACGATGAACCAAGAGCTGCAGTCGAACAACGCGGCGCTTACCGAAGCCCGCGACTTCGCCATGTTGATTATTGCAACTTCACCAACGCCTCTGCTGGTACTCGATGTGGAACTTCGGATTACTGCTGCTAACCCAGCGTTCTATCGCGCGTTCGGCCTTTCCGCTGGTGAGGCCGAAGGCCGGCTCCTTTATTCCATTTCCGGCGGCTGCTGGGACATCCCCCGCCTGCGAGACTTGTTGCAGCATATTCTGCCGGAAGACAAAGTCGTGCAGAATTTCGAAATCGACCAGGATTTTCCGCGTATTGGACACAGATTTCTAGTGTTGAACGCACGTCAGCTTGACGGGCTTCAGCAGATTCTTCTGGGCATCGATGATGTGACGGAGCGAAAAGAGCGAGCCACGGCTGCACTCTACGAGAGCGAAGAACGCTTCCGCAACATGGCCGACACGGCGCCGGTGATGATCTGGGTCGCCGGTGCCGACAAAGGCTGTACATTCTTCAACAGAAGTTGGCTGGCCTTTACGGGCAGAACCATGCAACAGGAACTGGGCGACGGCTGGGCGGTGAGTTTGCATCCGGACGACATAAATCGCTACTTGGACACCTACTCATCTTCTTTCTATGCGCGTCGCGGCTTCCAAGTGGAGACCCGGCTACGGCGGGCAGACGGAGAGTATCGTTGGGTACTGTGCACCGGTGTCCCCCGCTTCGCGCCGAACGACACCTTCGCCGGTTATGTCGGATCGTGTATTGACGTCACCGAGGTCAGGCGCACTCAGGAAGAACAGTTGGCGCGGCAAAAGTTGGAGAGCGTGGGAACACTCGCTGGCGGTATTGCCCACGATTTCAATAACATTCTAGGTGGGATCCTGGCTCACTCGGAACTTGCCCTGGCGGAGGTCGGCAGCGGCTCACATCCTGAGGAAGAACTGCACAAGATCCGTGCCGTTGCGATTCGCGGCACCGAAATCGTCCGGCAGTTATTGATCTATTCCGGACAAGAAAGTGAGGTCGTCGAACTGGTCGATGTTTCGCGGATCGTGGAGGACATGCTCGAGTTGCTCAAGGTCTCGGTATCGAAACACGCAGCCGTGGAGACCGACCTTGGCAAGAACCTTCCGGGCATCCGAGGCAATCCGGCGCAAGTCCAGCAAATTGTGATGAACCTCATCATCAACGCGTCAGAGGCAATAGGCGATCAGGATGGAGTGATCCGCGTAACCACGAGGCTGATTACGATGGCCTCTGACTCGCCGCCAGCGGCCGCGGAAGGCCTGGCCAAGGGGGATTACCTGCAATTGGAGGTGTCCGACACTGGGCGAGGTATGACACCCGAAATGCAAGCCCGGGTTTTCGACCCCTTCTTTACGACTAAATCGGCCGGCCACGGCCTCGGGCTTGCCGTCGTCCAAGGGATCGTTCGAAATCTTGGCGGGACAATCCGTCTGGCGAGCGCACCAGGCAAGGGCACTACGTTTCGGATATGGTTGCCGTATGCTGAAGAGGCCCGTCAGGCAACTGGTAACGCGATCGCACCCTCCCAGAGGGAAGAAGCACCAGGGTCTCGTCAGGCGACCGTACTGGTTGTGGAAGATGTAGACCCGCTACGGCAGGCGATTTCGAAAATTCTGCAGAGGAGTGGATATTTGGTCATCGAGGCAGCGGATGGGACGGCGGCGCTGGAATTTATTCGAGGGCCAGGAGACGTGATCGATGTACTACTACTGGATGTCACCCTGCCTGGTACGTCCAGCCGCGAGGTTCTTGAAGAAGCGACGCGCCTAAGGCCCAACATGGCATTCATTGTTACAAGTGCGAACAACGAGGAGATGGCGGCAGCGGCGTTGCAGAGGCCAGTCGCGCACTTCATCCGGAAGCCGTTTCGGCTCCGTAGTCTCGTGGACTTAATTCAAAACGTCCTGACCGCTTGAGGGAGGAAAGCCTGAGGCTTTCCTCCGGGTGCATCGAGCGTGGCGGTTTTAGGGACCGCTGCTATGCCATCGCGAGCTCCCGATGAAGCTGTTCCCGAATTAGACGCCGCGTTCGTTCAACAAATGCGAGCTTGTCCGCAAGGCAACTCTCCAGCAGCACCCCGGTGCCATAGTGTCCCGTAACGTCGGCCGCAGCGATCAAAGCAACATACTCACCTATGCGGAGGTGGATCAAATGGTTGGCTTTGGCTAGTATGAACAAGTGTCTCGCTTGTGGAGACTCTATTTCGGCCAATTCCTTACGGAAGTTTTCCGCGAAGACGTCATGAAGGCGGCCGCTCGTCTTTACAGGGGTTTCGCCGATGAGCTTAAAAGCCTCATCCAGCGTGGCGAGGATCTTGTTGGATACGAAAACGCGTGCCTCGAGGGCTTCTTTCACGTCGGGATTTTGCGCGGCTTGGGCGATTTCCCGAAAGAGCTCCGTCGTGCGCTCCGCACCCTGTCGAAGGTCACTCAGCAGCAGTACGAACAGTTCCCTTGAATTCTTAATAGACACAAACATCTTCTCCTTTTCGAGTTTTTATACGGATGTTGCACGGCCGCCCCTGAGCATTTGGCAACCTGCCGCAACAAGGTTGTAATGATCTACTGTTTATTCGAATGTGAAACGACTCCGGCTACCCACCAACGAGGATGCCGGCGACTTGTCCGCGGACTTTCTTTGTTTTACGCAAGGCTATAGTCTTTTTGCGTCGGCAATAAAAACGACCGGCGGCCAAATGCTCTTCACCGGTCGCCGGCCCAGGTAAGGAAAGGAGAGTTAGCAGACTTGTCATTATTCACGATTCGATTCCGGGCGGATGCGACTCAGAATTTTTTCTTGCGTGCCAAACGGTCAGTTGAACCGGATTCCCAAAGTCACGGGAACATATGCCGTATGAATGAAATTGGTGAAGGCGTAGTTGTAGCGGGACTCCATGTAGAATTTCAAGCCGGAGTTGCCCAGTCGTACCGTTAAGCCAACGCCCCCATTGACGCCCCCGGAACTGGCTCCTTTGGAAAAGATCTGCTCGTTCACAATTCCCCCTGCGCAGCTATACCCATACCAGGAATAAATGGGCAAGCATACGGTTTCGGGCGGCACGACGAAGTTCTGGTCAACGGTGAAATGGCGATAATACCACCCGCCGCCCATAATCACATAGACTCCCAGGGCGGATCCCCCGATCCTATCGATGTTATGGCGATAGTTGGCAGTCAGCGTGTAGAGGTTGATGTTCGAGTCAGGCGCGAGAACTGGCTGTATGCCGATATTGGACGGAAGGCCGGTCCAACCAAATTCGCCGACGATTGAGTTGTGCCTATCGATGTTATATCCGGCCCCCAGTAGGAAGTTCCCGCTGATACCGACGTATCTTCCTATAGGATTCAACGGGGTGTCGATGCCTCCTCCTATATTGAAGTTGAACTTGGTTAGTTCACTAGGGCCGCCCTGAGCCTTCAGTGGTACAGCCAAGGCAGCAACTAGCAGTCCCATGGAAATCGCAACTTGTTTTGCCATAATCCGTTCCTTTCTAATAGGTCTTAGCCGATGATGACCCGACCGTCCGGCGCTCCACGCCCAATCGGCGTCGATACGAGTCGGCCTGTACCAGGCCCCGCGGTATTCAGGTCTGGTCATGCGCGGCGGGCAGGAATACCAAAGTTTCTGTTCGGTTTAGGGGATCGCCGCCGGTACCACGAGCAGCCGGCAAGGATCAAGAACGTCGCTTTTTACTCTGCGTCAAAGGTGCTGTCCAAACCGAAACTATTGATGTTGCCGTTGTGGGCCGCGCCCAAATCCGCGACCGCCCCGATCTACTTATCCACTTGCGGAACATCCTGGGCGCTTGCCGTCGAAGCGAACAGCAAAGTCAACCCGATAATTGTAGTGCTCTTCTCATTTGGATCTCCTCTAAAAGAATTCGGGGGGTTGCGTCCCGAGGCCATTTCTCGGCCCTGAACCTTCTCAACAGTCAGTTCTTGACCCCTTCGTAAGGTCTGATCAGTTTGCGATATACGGGTTGTAATTATTTTGTGGAGGAAGATCGTTTCGCACCCAGGTGGTCAGTTAGCCCGAAGTGCCTCTGAATCGCATCCGGCTACTGGCCATCAATGCCACCGCGCGTGTTTCGTCCGCCAGATCAGTCCAGCCCGAATTGCAGCACGGTAATACGGTGAGAGCTTCTGGATGAATCGATAACACGTTTTTGCTAAAGTCCACGACTGGGATCTCACGGTACACGCGTTCCAAAGCAACCTCTTCCGAAGAAGTACCGAGCAGACCCACGGTGGGCCAGAATGATTGGCACAAAGCAGGCACGGCATTCTCGAAAAGGCGAAGCAGCGCATTGACAGAACTGATGACAACACCACTGTTCCAAAGCCATCCGCCGGAAAACATCCGCTTCGCGGCCCTTAAGGTCGGCCGTTCGCAGAATCGGGACATTTGAAACAGAGGCTCGTCGCTCAGTCCCGGTAGCGGGTTGCTCAACTTAAGCCAACTGTAGTCAACTGCCGGGCTATCCGGCAGCATTCCCAGGACAAGGACCAATCTGGATCGTCTGCCCACGGCCCTGAACGCCGAATCGACAGAGGTTAGAAATGCGGTCTCGTTGGTGAAATGGTGGCTGGAGGGAAAGACTGCAATATGGGCGCCGGGTTCCCTTCTGCTGATCGCCAGCAGGCTGTAGAGTACCGCGGGCCCAGTTCCGCGATTTTCCGGCTGTATCGTCAGGAGGGGCGCCGACGCCAGACCCTCAGGCCCGAAGAACTGGCGATGTTGTCTCGTGACGACGACAGAAATCCTTTCCTCCGGAATAATCCAGGACACTCTCTGCCGGGTTCGGTCCAATAGTGTCTCGCCGCCGACGAAGGGGCAGAACTGCTTCGGTCGATCGTCACCCGCCAAAACCCGCGTTAGTGGTCTGAGCCGAGTGCCATCACCCCCGGCCAGAATCACAGCCCACCGATTCGGTTCAGCGCTTGGATTGATGGACAGCGGGAGGGCCGAAGTGTGTTTCTGAAAAACGGGTTCAGTTTGAGAGGACATAAGGCGGCTGCTCCTCAATGAGTGGATCAGACACCGGCCATCGGCCGCAGAAGAAGAGGCGCTTTCTCTTCTACAGGCCGCACGGCCAGTGTCTATTTCAGCAACACAGGTCTCGGTGTAATTTAGGATGGCTACTGGTCGGAGCGAGACGCGGTTCCTTCGCTTATACTTCCAGCTCCGTACACGCGAACGACGACGCGCCGGGAGAGCTTGTTCAGTTCCTTCTGGCTTGGGTTAGGATTCGCCGCGCGAAGATTCGCATCGAGGTGCTCAGGAGCCGGCGCTTCACCAAGGCCGACGATATGGATCGTGTACGGCGAAACTTTCTGCTGTACCATGTACCGTTGGACTGCCTCGGCTCGCCGGCGGCTCAGCGCCAGATTGTAGCGCTCTGACCCGATAGGGTCCGTGAAGCCTACTAGTTCTACTTCCGCCCGTGGAAGGGCCTGCACTTTCTGAATGATCGAATTGAGTGAGGCTTTGCCCTGCGATGTAAGTTCGCTCTTGTTGAAGCCAAACGTTACGTCTTTCTTTTCCACCAACTGATAGTTCAGGGCATTTGCTACACCAGTTGTCAACGTCGAGATTTGGGTGGAGTTGGCGCTGATCTGGGTTTTGTTGGCGTCAGCCGCTTCCGCGGCCTGTGTGGCTGTGGAATTGGCCTGTTGGGCCGTGTTTGCCACCTCGCCTAGCTTCATATCTGTGGTAGATATTCGCTCATTGACTTGCGATATGTCGGTTTCGTGCTTGTTGGTAAGGTACGCCACCTCCTCATTCGTCTTTTTCTCCATTTTGCTGACTCTCTGGTTCACCACGGCGGCTTGTTGGCGCGCATAGCTTTTCGTGGCACAACCGGAAGTGGCCAGTATCAAAGTGAAAGTAATGGGTACTGCTATTGTCCATAAGAGAAGTTGTGCAGAGTTCTTCATTTTTTCTCCCGTAAGCCTCATGGGTAACCTTGTCCAGACCGTATCGATCCGTCAGGCGCCCCGTATTGTCGCGGATTTTGACCGCCCATTGCTATCGACTCTGAGAGGCCGGGGATGCTCCATAATGTGGGGATACCCCAAGAAGAGAGAGCTCAGGGCTCTCACAACCGGGAAAGATTTGTTCAAACCAAGGACCGAGGGGCGGACAGGATTCAGTAGTCGGTACGTCTTCCCCGCCGGTGTCTTCCAGATTGAAATGGCCAGGTGCCGTCAAATTGGTAAAACACGCCGACGAGCATGCGACTGAAGTTCTGGCTGCTGATGGTATAGCGATACTCTCCCTGGACGCCCCAGTCGCGTCTCACGTAATAGCGCAGGCCACCGCCGGTTTCAAATCCGAATTTGGTGTCGCTCTGCCCCGAAAGGTATACGGGAGGATTAGACGGTACTGTGACGATGGAATAGGGGTTGTACAACAACGCCGTGCCGAGTATCGCATATGGTGCCCACCGCTCTTTCACGGGTATACGTATGTGTACCGCGAAATTGAAGTCGTAAAGGGCGGACCGTGCTGTTGTGATCCCCGGATAAATCCGTAAAGTCTCACCCCCTAGCGGCACATATGAAGTTTCCACATGCACACTACCGTATCGGGAGAAAGAGATTCCAGAGCTTCCGCCCACGATGGCGTGTGTTGCGATCTGCCCAAACGCTGCACCTGTATACGCTGCGAACTCTCCGGCATCGATAGCCCCCGGCTGGGCAAGAAGTCCACTCGAACTGGCAACTAATCCGACACTCGCAATCCACACTGATGCACTCACCCCTGTCTCGATTCTGATTTACGGCTCGAGATTCAAAGAATAATGTTCGCGGAAAACTGGACGCGGCCTCACTGATTTTCGGAAAAGGCAGGGCCATCCGGAGTCGAACGTGCCATTTTGCCTAGCAGGCTGCTGAAAGAGCCCAAAGAACCGCTTGCTACGCGCGGCTCGGAAACGCGGCATCGGGTTCACAGGCAGTTGCCGAGCCGCGACCGTTAGGGAGCGGATGCTTGGCGGGCTCTTTCAGCAGCCTGCTAGGGCAACTTTCGTAGATGTCGCTTGGGTGATGAGTGAGGCGGTAGACCGGCCCAAGAGCATTTACGCGACTTCCCTTCTGACATCGATTTTCGGGATGAATTCTTCTTTGGCCATCTCATTTTGTTGATGCTCGGCGCGGTTCTGACAATCGATACAGCTGGCCGTCCAGGGCACCGCTTCGAGGCGCTTGACACTGATGTCGGCGCCGCAATGTATGCAAGCGCCATAGGTGCCCTCCTCGATCCGCTGAATTGCTTGTCTCAGGTTCCGCAGCCGGTTGGAGTCGAACTCGAGCTGCCGTATGGCCAGCTCACGATTAGAGGCGTGTTGGACCTGATCCAGCGCATCTGGAGAGCTCTCGACGGCAATTTCATCGAGCCTTCGGACGGGCTGCTCAAGAACTTGCCGAAGCGACTCGAGAATGCTCTTGAACCGTTGAGCGTCTGTCTGTTTCATGACCCTTGAACTCCCACTTCAGCACCGATGACCCCCATCGGATGGCGCTTCACGACTTTGCGTTCATTTAACCCACCGCTCCGGAAGTCGACTCGGATCAGGTTTTGGACAGGCCGAGTTTGCGAATCAAAGTCTGCCCCCGGCGCTGAGCGCGGATACGATCGGCGAGGGGCTCATAGCTCACAGACACCAGCCACGGATCCCGCATACGGAAAGCATCGGTCAGATGCCGGAACGCCTTCTCGTCCTGGCCCAGAATGGCGCACGCCAAGGCCGGCCAGTAACTGGAGGTTGTCCCCTTCTTACCCTTGGCTTCCAGGGCATCAAGTGAATTCAACGCCCTGCTTTTTTGCCCCGCAAGGCCATAAACACATGCGGCGGCGGCCCAATTCGGCAGAAAAAACTGGCTGTCCGAAAGGCTCAAGGCTCGGTCTGCCTCATGCACGGCCTCACGATGCAGGCCGGTGAGTCCGAGTGCCAAAGCTAGCAAGGCATGAGCTCTGGCAAATGCCGGCTCGAGGTCAATCATAACAGCGCATTGGTGAATAGCCTCGTCGTAGCGCCGCGAAGCGTAAAACGCAAGAGCCAGCATCTGGTTTGCGGCTATTGAGAGAGGATCGAACTTAACGGCTTCTTTCAGCTGATCGATAGCCTCCGCCGCGTGGCCCATGGGTAATAGATATGAGAACGCGTAGTTACTCCGCGCTGAGGCATTGCTCGGGCTGAGTTCGATCGCCGATTGAAACTCCCGGTCGGCGCCGCGCCAATCCCATTCGTGCAGCGCTTGGACACTTCCGAGACTGGCGTGTGCGTCACAGGATTCGTTATCAAGCGATAGTGCCTTGCGCGCAAAGCTTGCTGCCTTCGCCATCGCCACCGATGGCGCCACTGCTCCGGTCATCGCTAGGAGAAAATGACATTCCGCGAGTGCCGAGAATACCTGAGCATTGGAGGTCTCTTTGGAGAGTATCTGCTCTAATATCGACATGCTCCTGCGAAGGCTTTTTTCGCTGCGCTTGTTAAGGTGAAATTTTGCCAGCAGATAAAGGTTGTAGGTTTCGATATCGCGGGAATGCCAGGTTTTAGACCGCCCAGCGGTATTCCCTGCAAATTTGACGCGAAGGGCTTTAGTGATCGACCTTGCTATTTCTTCCTGCACGGTGAACACGTCCTGCAATTTGGAATTGAAGACGCTGGACCACAGCGCGAAGCCGGTCGCCACCTCAGTCAGGCGGGCGGTTACCCGAATCCGGCTCTGGTCGCGACGGAAACTGCTTTCCAGTACCGATTGAACCCCAAGCATAGCGCCGATATCCCGGGCGTCTTTCATTTTGCCTTTAAAACGAAAGACCGAAGTGCTGCCTACCACTCGTACCTCTTCAATCGAGGCCAGCTCATTTATGATTTCCTCCGTAATGCCATCGCAAAAATGCTCCTGGTCCTGTGCTGGGCTTAGATCTGCACAAGCCAAAACCGCCACCGAAGGAATTTGCTGCATGGCGTGAGGCGGTTGAGACACAGCATGCCTACGCCCTGGCCTAAGCACGAACCGAGGTATGTAGGCCCCCCTCGGCAGTTCAATCACTACCGAATCGTGCAAGCCCTCTTCCGTATAGAACGCTTTTAGCTTATTGCGAAGATTGCTTGCCTGGACCCTCACGATTGGATCCAGCCGTGGATCGAAGGACGAGGGCCTCCGAAAAACCTCAACGCCCAGAGAATATTCTTTGAGTTCGTCGGACCTTTGGTGCAGGGTTCGCTCCACGATAAACGATAGTAGTTCCCGCAGGCGCGAGGAGCCTCCCAGGGCCGGGCTAGCCACAATTTTGGCCAACTGTTCGCGTACCATTTCCGGCGAGGCCGTCGGCATTTTTGGCGCCATAGTTCCGCTGTCGCAGCGGCTCCAGGGGTGTCTTGATGATGAAGATGGCCAGCCTGACTCAACCTTTTTGGGGCGTAGTTTAACGTTTGGTTTACCGTTAAGCTGCCGAAAACCACTATCGATCGGGATCCTGACGTGTCAGACTCCGATCGGGCTACTTCCAGATATTGCGTTCATGCATTCTTTGCTCGCCCAGACCTCTGACTCGATAAGGACCCGGCATTTGAATTCCCTCACGGAACATAACCCAATAAACTCTATTCGCGTCATCGCTTTGTCGACAACAACAGACTTCATTTTCTTGCTCTTTACCGAAATTCTGAGGTTTGGAGCCAACCCCGATTACAGGCGGATCGATCTGCCAGAACAAGTCGATGAGGTCGTCCGAGAGGGGGCTTGGGACCTGATTATTGGTCTCTGGAACGGCTTCGAGTTTGCGGCTGCGGCTGCTGCGTCGGTCATAAGACAATCCGAATCTAACCTTTGGTCTTTTACTTTGATGAACTATGGCCGGGCAACCATGCTGGTGCTCATACCGAAGAGCGACCCCGCAACCATTCGGGAATGTGAGCGGCTCGTGACCGTGGTCGACCGGTTATTTCGCGGATTCCGTGCGCAAGCGGCCGCGAGCACACGAGTACGGTCGAACCCCTTGGTTGATCTTGCTGTGGAATCGGGCCAGTTTTATCTGGCGAATGTGGTGGTGGCCCACGAGCTCAACGATCTGCTCACGGTGATTCTCGGGTGTGGAGAGGTCTTATTAGGCAAACTGGCGCACAGCCGGCCGGGCGCCCGGTATGCGGAAGAAGTCCTTGCCGCCGCCACCAGGGCTAAGGCTTTGGCCGCGAACCTTATGGAATCCGGCCAACGGTATACCTCCATCACGGCGGATGCAGGTTATGTGATCGCTGGCAGCCGCGGCGTTCTGCGCACCCTGGCAGGGGAGAATTTGGCATTGACAATCCGGATAAGTCCGGATCCAGCGGTGGTAGCGATGGAACGTCGTCAGCTTGAGAAACTGATTGCGGACATTGTCGTTCATGCGCGACTTGCCATGCCCGCTGGAGGGTTGCTTGAGCTTTCCGTGAGTCGAATCGATCTGCCGGCCGAAGGACCGTTCTTGCTAATGCCACCCGGCCAATATGCCAGCATCGTCTTTAGTTACAAGCCGAGTGACAGCGGGATCTCCGGTGCGGAAACGCCGTCCCCTATGGTTTTGGTCTCCAGACGAGGCGCCTCAGAGATAGGCCTTTCGAGCATTTATTCCCTGCTGATGCACGCTGGCGGAAGACTTGCCGTGGCAAAGGAATCTTCGCAAATTACGGCGGTAGTGGTTCTTCTGCCCTTGGCCGGCTTGCGTGGCCCGACCAAACGTTCCCAGCCTGAGCCGCATGATCCCGGCGAGGCGTGACCCTATCAACGACTCTGCGCGAAACCCTTAGTCATAGGGCCAATTACCCTCCCCCGGCATCATTTGTTATGTGAGGACCGCGATAAGTGTCGGGGTGCTGCTGGTACTTTCCGTCAGCGCTGACGCACAGCGCGGATTTGTAGCCCGTCCGCCCATTGGGGGTCTTCCCATCCCCCCTCCTAGGCCACCTACGCGACCTCACCCGCCGACACCCGTACCGTGTTGCCGGGGCCGCGATTGGAATGCCGGCATGGTTCCATTCGGGCCCCACCGGTTCGATGGCCCTGCCATTATTCCCTACATCGTGCCATACCCGGTGTTTGTAGGAAGTGCGAATTCCATCGATCCGAATCAAGTGGGGGCCGACGACCCTTCCG
>Ga0335079_10006356_pt1 | contig 13515 bp, 9 predicted proteins | sample Lox_Sample_33_FD_206719 | JGI IMG/M metagenome (GOLD analysis project Ga0335079, IMG submission 206719) | Soil microbial communities from Loxahatchee National Wildlife Refuge, Florida, United States - Lox_Sample_3.3 | ecosystem: Environmental > Terrestrial > Soil > Wetlands | place: USA: Florida... | reverse complement strand
CAAGCGCGGCGCCGACCGGACCGGAGCTGTGATCGCGGCCTACCACATCGAACACGATCAGTGGGATAACTCCCGAGCGTTGAAGGACGCGATGGCCCACGGCATGAGCTTTTTCCAATTCCCGCGACAGAATTACATAAAGAACTTCCGCGCGCATAGCGTGGAGGCAGGTATTCCCTCGCCCGCCCAGGCTGATTCGGCGGCACCGGCAATCACTCCGCTCCCCGCAGTCGCCGTCCGTTAGCCCTCCGCGCCGAGCCGGGCCCCGAAGTCTGATCTCACCGCAAGCCAGAACACCGTTCCCCCTCCTTCCGAGGCCAGGCAGGCGATGAGGGCCGGAAAGGCCGCGCGGCCAGCCCCTAGCGCGTTGCCTTAGCCTGTCGCGGTGCTCAATCTTGACACCTGTCGGAGATTGTTTCAATCTATTGGTATTCCCGCGGCGCGCTCCTCGGCTTACTGAACATAACCTTATGAGTCCAAGACCTGCCGGTACACAGAAAAGGCCTCCACGAGCCGGGCTCTTTGCCCTGCTCCAACCCTACAGAGGACTGATCGCCACGCTCGTGGCGCTCACGATCGCCGGGAACGCGCTGAACCTGGTCGTGCCCAAGCTCATCTCGCACGCCATCGATGCGTACACACAGCGGAACTTCGTTTTATCGGCGACGGTTCTGCAGTTCCTCGTGGTTGGATTCCTGGTCTTCGCTCTGACTTATCTGCAGAGCATTACGCAAACCTACGCGTCCGAGCGGGTCGCGCGCGACCTGCGCACGCGGTTGGCCGCCAAGATTGCCACTCAGTCCTACAGCAGCATCGAAAGGCTCACTCCCGCCAAACTCCTGACCAATCTCACTTCCGATGTGGATGGGGTCAAGCTGTTCGTCTCCATGGCCGTGGCCACCATTATTGCCTCGCTGTTCTTGATCGTCGGCGCGAGTGTCATGCTGCTTACCATCAACTGGCGCCTGGGACTCAGTGTTCTGGGCGTGGTGCCTGTCGTCGGCGGGACTTTCTTTTTCGCGCTCCGCAAGGTGCGAGTTCTTTTCCGGCGCGGCCAGGAAGCGATCGACTGGCTCAACCGGGTCATTAACGAAAGTATTCTCGGGGCTACGCTCATCCGCATCCTCAATTCGCAGCGCTTTGAGGCGGAGAAGTTCACCGCTGCGAACACCGAATCCCGCGATATCGGGCTCGCCATCCTTCGCATCATGTCGGCCATGATTCCCGCCATTACCCTGGCCGTCAACCTCGCCACCATCATCATTCTCCTCCTCGGCGGCCGCTTCGTCATCCTCGGCGACATGACGTTGGGAGATTTCACCGCGTTCAACAGTTACCTGGCGCTTCTCATTTTTCCGATCATCCTGCTGGGATTCATGAGTAACGTGATGGCCCAGGCAAGTGCTTCCTACATGCGGTTGGGAACGGTGCTGATGGCGCAGGAGGCGAAGAAAGGCGGCACGCTTCGGCCGGCTTTGAAAGGCGGCCTGGCCATAGACAATGTCTCGCTCGCGTTCGGCGACAAAGAAGCACTCAAGAACGTTTCCTTCTCCGTCCAGGGCGGCAGCAAGACCGCCATTATAGGCCCTACTGCGGCAGGCAAAACGCAATTGCTCTATGTGCTCATCGGTCTGCTTCAGCCCAACTCTGGAACCGTTACCTACGATGGAGAACCGCTCGACGCCTACGACAAAGAAGCCCTTCACCGGCAAGTCGGCTTTGTGTTTCAAGACAGCATCCTGTTCAATCTGACGCTGCGCGAGAACATCGCCTTCAGCACGGACATTCCCGATAAAGATCTGGAAAAAGCAATTGCGGCCGCGGAGCTGCGGGATTTCGTCGCAACCTTGCCCGAGGGCCTCGATACGGTCGTCTCAGAGCGGGGAACTACTTTGTCCGGCGGACAGAAGCAGCGCGTGATGCTCGCCCGCGCGCTGGCGCTCAATCCCAAGGTGTTGTTGCTCGACGATTTCACCGCGCGGGTCGACACCACCACCGAGAAAGCCATTCTCAACAACATTCACGAGCAATACCCAGGCATCACTCTCATTTCGGTAACGCAGAAGATCGCCTCGGTCGAGAACTACGACCAGATCATCCTCCTGATGGAAGGCGAGATGCTCGCCATCGGGACCCACGCGAAGCTGATGGAAACCTCGCCGGAATACGTGCAGATTTACGATTCGCAGCGGAGCACCAATGTCTATGAAGTACAAGCTTGAAACCACGAAGGCGTTCGGTACAAAACGCACCCTGCGCGCCGGGATCAAGCGCTTTGTCCCGCTGATCGTTCCGGAACGCGGTTACATCGCCGTTGCCGTGGCGGCCATGTTGGTGAGCTCCGGCGCCACGCTGGTCGGGCCGATCATCATCGGCCGCGCGGTCGACACGTTCGTCCGGCTGAAAGACAACCGCGGCCTGCTGCTTTCGTCGATCGTATTGCTGGCCGTCTATCTGATCGGCGTCGTCGCAAGCTACACCCAAATCCGCACCATGGGTGGTGTGGGGCGGCGAGTGTTATTCAGCCTGCGCAACGAGCTCTTTGCGAAAATCCAGGATCTGCCCCTGGCATTCTTCACCGAGAACAAGGCCGGAGACCTGATTTCGCGCGTCAACAACGACACCGACAAACTGAACCAGTTCGTCGCCCAGGCCTTGATGCAGTTTGTCAGCAGCCTGTTTTTGATGACGGGCGTGGCTGTGTTTGTCCTATCGCTCAACCTCCGCCTGGGAATTGCGGCGCTCTTGCCGGCCATCGGTGTCTTCGCGGTCACGAAGGCCAGTGGCGCGTGGGTGAGACGCCGGAACATGCGCAGTATGCAGACCCTGGGTGGATTGAGCGCCGAGGTTCAGGAAAGCCTGCACAACTTCAAAGTGATCGTGGCGTTCAACCGGCTCGACTATTTCCAGCGCAAATTCAAGGTCGCCAACGACACCAACTACACCGCTTCCGTGGCGGCCGGTTTCGCCAACAACATCTTCATGCCGATGTACGGCTTTGCGCACCACATGGCCACGCTGCTGGTGGTAGCGTACGGCATCATTCTGATCGGAGCGACGGAAACCACCGCCGGTCTCCTGATCGGTTTCTTGCTCTACGTCAACAATTTCTATGGCCCGATGCGGCAACTGGCGACCGTGTGGTCGTCCTTCCAGCTCGCGCTGGCGGCGCTCGATCGCATCTCGGAAGTGCTGGCCCTCGAGTCGGACATGCCAGTTCTGGCCGCGGGTCCAGCCGAGTCACCGGCCGTTCTTCAGTTCCGGAAAGTTCATTTCCAATATCCCGGCGGCAAGAAAGTTCTGCATGACATCACACTCGAGCTGGACAAGGGCAACGTGTACGCTCTGGTCGGACCGACCGGCGGCGGGAAAACGACCACGGCTTCGCTCATGGCCCGCCTGTACGATCCCACCGAGGGATCGATTTTCCTCGATGGCCGCGACATCCGGTCGATTCCTCCGGTTGAGCGGGCGCGCAAGATCGGTGTGATTCCGCAGGAGCCGTTCCTGTTCACCGGGACAGTCCGCGACAACATCGTTTACGGAAATGAAGATTACGCGAAGTGCTCGACCGAGCAGCTCGCCGCCGTTTTAGAAAAGTCCAATCTCTCGAGCCTGCTCGCGCGCTTTTCGGAAGGTCTGGAAACGAAAGTGGCCAGCAGCGGCAACAGCATCAGCCTGGGCCAAAAGCAGCTGATCGCATTCATGCGCGCTACTCTGCGAAGCCCGGAACTGCTGATCCTCGACGAAGCCACAGCCAATATCGACACCGTGACCGAGCAGCTTCTCGAGGAGATTTTGGCCAGGCTCCCCGCGCAAACGACCAAGGTCATCATTGCACACCGCCTGAACACGATTGACAAGGTAGACCAGATCTTCTTCGTGAACTCCGGAGCCATCGCACTGGCCGGCTCCATGGAACATGCTCTCGAGATGCTGTTGCACGAGAAGAGAGCCAGCTAGTGTGGGGCCGGCCCTTCCGGGCCGGTCTCACCCTGGCAATCACTCCCCAAGCCGGCGTAAAGCGTAACGCGTTTGACTTGGACGGCCGGGGGATGTATTGTCGTACGGTCGAAGAGCATGAAGCGCACTTTCCCGGTGACGTCCGCGATGTTCGTCCTAGCGCTTGGCGTGTGCGCGGGCTCGGCCAAGCCCCTGAACGTTTGCGCCGATCCCGACTACCTGCCGTACTCCAATCGCGCCGGTGAAGGCTTCGAAAACAAAGTCGCGGAGGTCGTAGCGCGGGCCCTTGGCGAGACAGTCACCTACATGTGGGCCAGCTACCGCGGCCACGGCGGGTTTCCCCAGTTTCTCGCGTCCACGCTCGACGCTAAGAGGTGCGACGTGGTCATCAGTATCCCCTATGGCAGCCGCGAAGAACTGACCACTCGTCCTTACTACATCTCGTCGTACGTCTTCGTTTTTCCCAAGAGCAAACGCTACTCGATCTCCAGCATGGATTCGCCTGTCCTGAAGGGGCTAAGAATCGGATTCGAGCGCGACACCCCCGCACAGGAGGCGGTGAAGCTGCGGGGCATGATTTCGAAAGTCGTGAGCTTCGATGTCGCCGATGACCCCGCAGAATCCCCAGCGGTCATGTTGAAGGCCCTGAGCAGCGACAAAATCGATGTGCTGATCACCTGGCAGCCTTCCATCGGGGCTTTCCTCGCCCGCTACCCGAACCTGGAGGTTGTCCCGATTCCGAATGCGCGTACCTTGGGCGCTCCGGAACAGTTTTCGTTTCCGATGTCGATGGCGGTCCGGACGGGTGACCAGGCGATGAAGGAGAAGCTCGATGGCGTCATCGAAAAGCACGGCGCCGAACTCGAGTCCGTGCTGAGCCGCGCCGGCGTGAGATTATTCACCCCACAGGAAAAATAGGGATGCGAAGCCTGATTCCATTGCTGGCGATACCCGCGGTGCTGGCGGCTCAGGCGTCCAATGCGGGCGAGAAGCTGTTGAATGAAAGCGACTGCTCGTCCTGCCACGCTGCGGATCGCGCATCCGTAGGACCTTCGTATGCCGCCATCGCCAAGCGCTACGCCGGGCAGGCCAATGCCGTGGCGAAGCTCACCGCAAAAATCCGTCAGGGCGGTTCGGGAAATTGGGGAGACGTGGCGATGACGCCGCATCCCGATTTGACGGATGCGCAGATCAAGCCGATGCTGGCTTCGATCCTGTCGGTGAAAGAGTCCGCGCCCGCGACAGCCAAAGGCGACGCCAGAGTCTATACCTACAAGCTGAAGAACGGCGCCACTCGCCAGCTGGATTTCCCGGTGTACGCGGAAGGCAAGGCGCCGAAAGTCACCAACGAAATTTTCAAAGGCTATGCCCTGTACAACTCCTACTGCTACCGTTGCCACGGCACCGATGCGACCGGCGGCGAGCTGGCGCCCGATCTGAGAACGTCTCTCAATTCCGGGATGAAGCAGCAAACCTTTATGGCAGTGGCCATGGCCGGCAGGACGGCCAAAGGCATGCCGAGCTGGGCAGGCTTCCTCAGCCAGGAGGACATGATCAAGGTGTACCGGTACGTAAAGGCGCGAAGCCTCGATTTGGCGCCCGCCGGCAGGCCCCCATCCGAACAGGACTAACTTGACAAAAGGAGAATGAAGCCGATGATACCCCGTTTGTATTTGCCTCTTTGCGGCTTGGGCCTTAGCTGTTTAACGATAATCCTCTCGGGTTGCGCGTCGCAGCCGCAATCGGAGTCAACCAACGCCGCCGAGGCCGCTGACTGGACGATCCCGCTGGGCAGCTATAGCGCGATCCGCCACAGCAGTCTGAAACAGATCGACAAGACCAACGCAGACAAGATGAAGATGGCTTGGTCCATGTCCACGGGCACGCTTCGTGGGCAGGAAGGCCAGCCGCTGGTAGTGGGGAACATGATGTACTTCGAAAGCTCCTACCCCAACTATGTCTATGCGGTCGATCTCGATAACGTGGGCAAGATCGTCTGGAAATTCGCTCCGGAACAGGATAAGTTTGCGCCCTCGGTCGCGTGTTGCGACGTGGTGAACCGCGGCGTGGCTTATGGCGACGGAAAGATCCTGGCAGCCGTTCTGGATACAAAGCTGTACGCGCTCGATGCGAAGACTGGGCAGGTGGTTTGGACCGCCACCAACGGCGATCCGAAACTCGGGCAGACCATGACCAGTGCACCGCTCGTGGTTCACGACAAAGTCATCGTCGGGATCGCCGGGGGCGAATACGGCGTTCGCGGCTACATGACTGCGTACGATATCAAGACCGGCAAACAAGTGTGGCGCGCATACAATGTTGGCCCCGACCAGGACATCCTCGTCGACCCCCAAAAGACCTTGGATGGCGCCACCGGGCAGCCGGTGGGGGCGAACTCCAGTGTGAAGACCTGGAGGAACGACGAGTGGAAACTCGGAGGCGGCACGACTTGGGGCTGGTACACCTACGATCCGCAGCTCAATCTGGTTTATTACGGCAGCGGCAATCCCGGAACCTGGAATCCCACCCAGCGGCCGGGCGACAACAAGTGGTCGACGAGCCTCTTTGCGCGTAACCCCGATACCGGTGTCGCGGCGTGGGCCTATCAAATGACGCCCCATGACGAGTGGGATTACGACGGCATCAACGAGGGCGTGCTCTCCGATAGCTCAATCGATGGCCAGACCGTTCCGACCATCACGCATTTCGATCGTAACGGCTTCGCCTACGTGCTCGACCGCCGCAATGGCAAACTTCTGAGAGCCAACAAATTCGATCCGTCCACGAATTGGGCCAAAGAGATCGATCTGAAGACTGGCCGGCCCGTCCTCGATCCCGCGAAGGAAACGCATGAAGACGTCAACGTCAAGGACATCTGTCCGGCCGCGCAGGGCGCTAAGAATCACCAGCCTGCCTCTTACGACCCCCGCACCAAGCTTTTCTACGTCGGAACCAATCACATTTGCATGGACTACCAGGCGTTCGGCGTGAAGTACAAAGGCGGCTTCCCATACGTTGGCGCCATCCTGAGCATGTATCCCGCGGATCATGGCAATACGCGAGGCCGGCTCATCGCTTACGATTCGGTCTCCGGACAAACCAAATGGTCGGTCGACGATATGTTCCAGGTGTACAGCGGGCCGTTGACCACCGACGGCGATGTGGTTTTCTACGGGACGCTCGATGGCTGGTTTAAGGCCGTGGATGAGGCCAGCGGAAAGGAGCTGTACAAGTTCCACGCGCCTTCCGGCATTATCGGCAACCCGATGACGTACACGTACAAAGGAAAGCAATACGTTGCCGTACTGTCCGGCGTCGGAGGGTGGGCTGCGATCGGCCTCGCTGAGGGACTGACCAAGGGCACGGAAGGACTCGGCGCGGTCGGCCTCACCACCTCCCTGGCCGACTATACCAATCTCGGCGGAACGCTTTTGGTGTTTTCACTGTAACCGCGCACCCCGGTTCGAGCCGGCCGGAAGCGGGACGCTTCCGGCCGAGGCTCATCTGTGCAAGCAACTCGCTGGTGGTAGGTTCGGCTCTGGCTGATCGCCAGCAGCGCACATGCCACCGCTGTCACGACTGCAGTCATGGGAAACCGGCGATGCTGGGCCGATGCCGATCCGGCATAGACGGATTAGAGCACAGCGTGCCGCAGCCTGGCGCGTTTCGTCACAGCGCTCGTCTCAATGGTGCGCCGAACGAGATCTGGCGTTCAGGCTGCGCGCCTGGCTTGAGACTCAATACGATCATCTCGGCCGCGTTTCAACGGATAGCCGCAGATGGAGTACTCGGTGCCTCGATGGGTCAGGAAGTCGCGCGATTGTTGGTCGAATTAGGCTAGCTCACGGCCCGCTGAACGGCAAGGGCTGGCCGCAGGACTTTTTGCGGTAACGGTATCCTGCGGACATATAGCGCCATCAGTGAGGCCAGCAGAGCCAGCGCGGCGCTCACGAAGAACGCATAGTTCCAGGTGCCGGTCTTCTCGAACAGAGTCGCGGCAAGGCCGCCGCCCAAAAGTGACGCGAAGCCCTTGGAGCTGTATAGGAAGCTGTAATTGAGCGCCGAGTTCCTGCTGCCGTACCAATCGGCGAGCACGGCGGGGAACAACACATACAGCTCGCCCCAGGTGAGGAACACGAGCACCATCAACACCACAAAGATCGCGTCGCCAGTCCGTCCCAGCGTCGTGGCGCCAAGCAGAAATATTGCCAGGAGCAGGAACGCTGTAAACATGGTCCGCTCGCGGCCTAGATAATCCGAGACCCAGCCCCAGAGAATGCGGCTGGAGCCATTGGCCAGCGGCGTCAGGACCAGTGCCACCGTCAAGGCCGCGTCCGCGACGTTGAAATTCGTCGCCACCGGTTTGAGTTGGGCCGTGACCATCAGCCCGCCGATCCCGACCGACATCATTGCGAGAAAAAGGAAATAGAATTGCGGCGTGCGTACCATTTCCCAGCAGTTGAAGTCGAGATCGTGGCGCCGGACTTTCGGCTTCGTGGCTGCCGCCCGGACCCTGTAATCGGCCGGCGGGTTCACTAAAACCAAGCCGGCCAGCAAAATCAGTGCGCCGTGCGAGATGCCGGTCCACAAGAACGTGTCCGAATAGCCGATGCTGCGAATTAAGTGGTTAAAGAGCGGATTGAATGCGGCCGCACCCATTCCATAACCCGCCGTGATGATACCTGAGGCGATCCCTCGTTGGTCGGGGAACCACTTCACCGCGATGGCGACTCCGCAAGCGTACACGCAGGCGACACCCACGCCCGCGATGGAGTAGAGGAAGTAAAACGAGGTCAGGCTGTGCACGTGCCCCAGTGATCCCCAGCCCACGGCGCAAAGCAGCCCCGAGAGGGCCATCAAGACTCGCGGTCCGGTCCTGTCAATGAACGTGGCCAGGAACGGCATGGTCCACGTGCCTGCGGCGATGAACAGGCCAAAGCCCCACTGCACATCGGAAAGGTGCCAGTGCTGCTGCGCGTGTGCCTTCACCATGGGCTGGGCAAACAGCGTCCAGGCGTACTGAAGGTTGCCGATCATCACCATGCCTACGAAGGCGGACCATAACCGGACCCATCGATTCATCGTGTACTCCCGGCGCCTCACCTGTGCGCGCAAGGAGATCATACCGCACCGGCGCCGTGGAACGGCAGTCCCCCTGCGCTTCGAACTCGCGGGCGCGCCCTCTTTCAAGCGCCGAGTATGCTGCCCGCCTGGATGTTTCCGGCCCCAACCAGCTCGCCGCCGCTCACCTTCTTGCCTTCCCCGATCCGCGCTTTCAGGACTTCAATCAGGCCGCCCTGCGCCACCACTTGAAAACTTTGGGCGGTGACGCCAGTGACCTCGCCTATCTTCCCTTTCACGTCGGCAAAACGCCGGATAACAGTCTTGCGGGCGTCAAAAATCTGGAGCTGCTTTCCCTGAAAAGTCGTCCACGCACCCGGCGCCGGGTTGCATCCTCGAATCAGGTTGTAGACTTGGTCGATGGGCTTGGCCCAGTCGACTTTCGCCTCGGCGTTCCGGCACCACCCCTCGTAGCTCGCATGGGACTCATCCTGCGCCGTCTCCGTATGCTTCCCGGCCAGTACCAGGTCCGCAGCTTCGAGCATCGCCGCAACGCCCATAGGGAACAAGCGATCGAAATACAAGCTGCCTAGTGTGTCATCGGGCTCGATCGGCGTTTTCTTTTGCAAGATCACTGCGCCTTCGTCCAGCCCATCGGTGGGGCGGAATATGGTGAGACCGGTCTCCGGATCGCCCTTGATGATCGGCCAGTTGATCGAACTCGGTCCGCGGTACCTGGGCAGCAGCGACGGGTGATACTGAATCGTGCCATGCCTGGGAATGGTGACGAATTCCTGTGGCGCGAACTGCGTTACGAAAGCCATGATACCGATATCGGCGCCGGCTTCTTTCATGGCACGCGTGGCTTCTGGATCGCGGAGCGACTTGAATTGATGGACGCTCAGGCCCTTTTGCTGCGCCGCCACGCGCAGGGTATCCGGCCGGGCGCCTTCCTTTTCGGGCGCGCAGAAAACCCCCACCGCATCGTCGCCGCGTGCCAGAAACGCTTCCAGCACCGCTTTGCCGAAATCCTGCTGCCCGATGATGGCGAATTTCATCGCACTCCGACGTCGCTGGTTTTGGGAGGGGCGGAAAAGGCGCCGGCATGCCGCTTAGCCTCAATCTGAGCATCACTCCAACCCAGCACCTCTTTCAGGATTTCGTCGGTGTGCTCACCCAACAGCGGCGAGCGCTGGATCTTTGCGGGTGATGCCGAAAGCTTGATCGGCATGCCGACGTTGTGCCACTTACCGCGCTGCGGGTGGTCCAGTTCCACATACATCTCGCGCCCCCGTACGTGCTCGTCATTGGCCAGATCCTCGGTGGACATAATCGGGCCGCAGGGCACATCGAGATCATTGAGGATGGCCATGAGCTCGCGCTTGGTGTAATTCGACCCGAACTGATCGAGCAGCCGCCACATCTCGTTCTGGTTCTTGCGGCGTTCGGCAATGTGGGCAAAACGCGGGTCCACCGCCAGTTCGGGGTGGCCGATTTCGGGGCCGACGCGTTGGGCGAGCCCGTGCCACACCGCCTCCTGCACCACCACGTACAGGTAATCGTTCGGCCCGCCGGGTTTGCATTTGACGGCGTTGCCGAGCTGGCCACCACCGGAATCGTTGCCGGCGCGTGGTGTCTCGGTCAGGCCTTTAGTCGGCACGGAATACTCCGACAGCTCCTGGCGGGACAGGCGTTGGTGATCGCGCCATTTCACGCGGCAGAGGTTCATCACTCCGTCCATCATGGCCACTTCCACGTACTGCCCCTGGCCCGTGCGGTGGCGCTGCTGTAGCGCGGCGAGCAGCCCGATGGCGAGGTGCAGGCCGGTGCCCGAGTCGCCTATCTGCGCGCCCGTAACGAATGGCGGGCCTTCGGGCACCCCGGTGGTGCTCATGGCGCCGCCCATCGCCTGCGCGACGTTCTCATAAGCCTTGAAGTCGGCATAGGGGCCGGACGAGCCGAAGCCCTTGATGGAACCGAGGATCACGCGGGGGTTGATTTGGTGGACCTTCTCCCAGGAGAACCCGAACCGGTCGAGTACTCCAGGCCCAAAGTTCTCCATGAGGATATCGCTTTTCATCAACAGCTCGACGAACACCGCCTTACCTTCGGGCGACTTCATGTTGACGGTAATCGAGCGCTTGTTGCAGTTCAGCATGGTGAAATACAAGCTGTCCGCGTGCGGCACATCGCGCAATTGCCCGCGCGTGGCGTCGCCGCCGGGCGACTCCAGCTTGATCACGTCGGCCCCCATCCACGCCAGCAGTTGCGAGCAGGTTGGCCCCGCTTGCACGTGCGTCATATCGAGGACGCGAAGTCCCTTGAGTGCTTCCATCTATCTCTCTCCTGTGTCTCGCCGCACCTCGATCCGCGCGACAGTCGGCCGTGCCCGGCTATTTGTACATGGTTTGGTTGGAGGTGCCCGACGAATATACATCGCGATTGATGATGACATCCACCAGCGCCGGCTTGCCTGAGTCGCGCGCTTGTTCGAGCGCCGGCCGGATGTCCTCGGGCTTGGTTACGCGGATGCCGAAACCGCCCATGGCTTCCGCCAACCGGTCGAAGCGCACGTCGCCGACAACGTTGCCGATGTCGCCGCGGCCCGGGTACTTCCTCTCCTGGCCAAAGCGAATTTGGTTCCAGGAGGAGTTGTTACCGATCACGCCCACGAACGGCAGTTTCCGATGGACCATGGTAATGAAATCAAAACCAGTCAGCGTAAACGAGCAATCGCCGTAGAGCACTACGACGTCGCGCTGCGGCTGCGCCAGTTTGGACGCCATGGCAAAACCCGTGCCGACACCCAGCGTACCGAGTGGACCTGGATCCATCCAACCTCCGGGTTTATGCGGCTGCACAATAGAACCCGAGAACGTGACAATATCGCCACCGTCTCCGATGTAGACGGTCTCCTCCTGCAGGAATTCGTTGATTTCGTGGCACAGGCGCACCGGATGAATCGGCACTTCATTGGCGGCAATAATCTTGTCGTTCTTGCCTTTACTGGCTGCCTCGTCCTCCCGCAGCATCTTGAGAAATGGATCGTGTTTCCTTGCGGTATCCCCCTTGGATGCCTCGCACATGGCATTCACGATGGTGCGCAGATTGCCGACCAGCCCGAAGTCGAAGTCGCGATTGTTGCCGACATTTCGGTAATCCATGTCCATGATCACGATCTTCGCTTTTGGATTGAGGCGCCTGCCGTAGCCCATGCGGAAATCGAGCGGCGTACCGGCCAGCAGGATCACATCGGCGTTGTCGAACGCGGCTTTGCGCGACGGCATGAAACTGTGGGAATGGTTACGCGGCAGAGTGCCGCGGGCCGCGCCATTCACGTAAATCGGCATGTTGAAATGACGTGCGAATCGGTCAATGGCGTCGTGCGCGCGGCAAGTGCGGGCCTGTGTGCCGAACAACGCCACAGGGCGCTCGGCTTGCGCCAGCAAGTCCGCCACCTGCTGCACGATGTTGGGGTCGCCGATAAAGTCCGGCGCTCCTCCGTTGGCGCCGCGCACACGGAAGTTTTTCGGATAACGAACCTTGGACGCCTCCACTTTGCCATCCATGATGTCGTGTGGAATCTCGAGGAAAGCGGGCCCGGGGGCTCCATTGTACATCTCGCGAAACGCAATCCCCATCATCTCCGCAACCCGGTCCGTGGTCATCACGAGCGAGGCGAATTTACTGATGGGCGTCATCATTTCGGTGTGACGCAATTCCTGCAATCCACCCATGCGGTACTGTTTTAGGGGGGAATTTCCGCCGATCAACAGCATGGGGGTCTCCGCGCGAAAGGCGTTGGCCATGCCCGTCACCGCGTCGGTGGTACCGGGGCCCGCGGTCACCACCGCACAGCCCAGCCCGGTGATGCGCGCGTAGGCGTCGCCTGCGTGCGCGGCCACCTGCTCGTGGCGTACGTCGATAATTTCTATGCCCTCGTCAATACATCCGTTATAGATATCGACAATGTGACCGCCGGAAATGGTGAAGATGTGCCGGAGGCCTTCCTGCTTGAGCATCTTGGCGACGATCTGGCCGCCTGAAATCATTTCCGTGCCGGGGGTGGCTTGCGTGCCAATTGCCGTTTCAACAACAGTTCCCATGTAAACCTCGTGCGTGGTCTAAAAGCTGACTTCGTCTTCGCCGGGAACCGCGGGTTGAGCGGCAAAACCTTTCCCGTTGCCGACGGCGCAACCTTGATGCTTTCTGCAAGATTGCTGGTAGACATCTAGATTATCATGGCCGAATCCGCTGGGCTTTGGAGTAAGGCAAGGCTCTTTCCGCAAGGATCGGACTCGGCCGGTCCTCACCTTTCTCGCTTGCCGTCGCGGCGATGGCGCGAGCGTACGCCGGTTGCACGCACTAAATCCGTTCGACCGCCGTGACGAGACGAAACACAGATGCCCGCAAGCGATGAGTTAGCAAAGGTAACCTCTGCGATGATTCGCCACTACATCGAGGATCGCCGCCGCGCAGGCCCCGAAGACG
>Ga0335079_10006354_pt1 | contig 13516 bp, 9 predicted proteins | sample Lox_Sample_33_FD_206719 | JGI IMG/M metagenome (GOLD analysis project Ga0335079, IMG submission 206719) | Soil microbial communities from Loxahatchee National Wildlife Refuge, Florida, United States - Lox_Sample_3.3 | ecosystem: Environmental > Terrestrial > Soil > Wetlands | place: USA: Florida... | reverse complement strand
ACCACGCTGGATGTTCAGAAACGGCTGTGGGCTGATCTGCAGGTGGTTCGAGCCGAATTTGAAAGGCTCATCCACGCCGAGCTTAGCGTCCTCCGTCAACGCCTGGCTTACGTCTTCCAGGCCGGAACAGTGCCGGCGCCCGAAGCGACAGCTCCTGCCGTTGATTTCGGCTGCTTTCCCGAACGTTTTCGCGGGCCGGACGAACACGTAAAGTCCGGCCAGGCATTCTACCTTTCTTATTTCGCCAGTTGCAGGAATGTATTGGACATCGGCTGCGGCCGCGGTGAATTCCTGGAGCTGATGCGTGAAGCCGGCATTCCCGCGCGTGGGATCGACCTTAACGCGGAATCCGTCGACCTATGCAGAAGCAAGGGACTTCAAGCGGATCTAGCTGATGTGTTTGTCCATCTCGACAGCCTGGAAGACGCCTCGCTGGACGGCATCTTCAGCGCGCAGGTCGTCGAGCATCTTCCGCCTGGCCGTGTTCCTGAAATGATCCGGCTGGCCGCGCGAAAGCTGGTGCATGGTGGTGTCATGGCGGTTGAAACGCCCAACCCGGCGTGCCTCGCTATTTTCGCCACACACTTCTACCTGGATCCAACACACACGCGGCCGGTACCCTACGCGTTGCTGGCTTACTATATGCACGAATGCGGCATCGGCAACGTGGAACGGCGTGACCTGTCTCCCGCGGTGGAGTCCTTTCCTTCGCTGGCCGGGCTGCCGGAAGAATTCCGCAATGCATTCTTCGGCGGGCTGGACTACGCCATCATTGGCCGGAAGCTGTAGCTCCGATCAATCCACCTGGAAAATGTTGGATTGCCCCGCCGTGATACCCGTATCGCCGTTGGGCGTCCCCACCCGCAGCACATAGCGCTTGCTCGTATTGACCCCAGCGCCGATCGTCACCGCGACGGTCAACTGCGTGCCGGCGGCGTTCACCTGCACGTTGCTCACTTTGAAGTTCGGATCAGGCACGCCTTGACCGTACTCGCCGTCCTCCCAGGGAGCGTGTGGAACCACGCTGGTCGGATCAATGAAGGAAATATCCGTGGCGCCCGTGAGGTTGGTGCCCGAGACGGTGATGGCAACGGTCGAATTCTTGTTTCCCACCGCCGGACTGAAACTGTGCAGGGTTGGCGCGTTGGCCGCGGTCAAGCGGTCACTGTGGTCGTTCCGCGCCGTGCTCTCCAACTCGCCGCGTACCGCGTTCACCCAATCGATCACGTGATTCGTGTTCAGGTCGATCAAAGCCAGTTTCCCACTACCCTCGCACACGCCGAGCAGCAGCTTATCTTCCGTGTCCAGCGCGAAGGACCGCAGGCCGATGTCCACAGGGACGCTCGTAACCGTGGGAGGAGTATTCGAATAGGGGCCCGAAGGCGTCTGGTAGATGGTAAACGAGCCGCCGGCTTGATCCGCGAAATAAAACGTCTCACCAACGACGGCTACGTCGCTGGGACCCCTTCCATCCGGATTCGCCTTGATCGTCTTGACGGGGTGGCCGTCGGTAGGCACCAGCAGGATCTGCCCGGAACTCGGCTCAGCCACCACGAGCGGGCCCGACGGAAGAGCCCACTGAATCGAGGCAGGCCGTGAATTTAAAGGCAGTGGGATAGTCGCCGGCGCCGCCGTGAGGTGCGCCAGATCGATCACACTGATGGTTCCCGCATTTTCGTTAGTCACGTATGCTTTGTTGCCGTTGGAGTCGACGGCGATGCCCCGGGCGCCGCGTCCTAATGCGATGTTCGTCACCTGGTGCGACTTGAGATCCACTGCCGACACGCTGTTGATGTCGTCATCCTCATTGACCACCAGCGCAAGATTCCCTGCAAGCGCCACGCTCGTCGGCCCGCTGCCCACCGCCACTTCCGCGGTCACGCTGTAGGCTAGAAGATCGATGATGGCGATTTTCCCGCGCATTCTTTCCGCCACCACCGCTACCCCGCCGGCCGCAATGGAAACAGGCTGCGCTCCTTCCGGGAGCGCGATGGTGCGCACCACCTTGCGGGCTTTGATATCCACCAAGCGCACGACATCGTCATTTTCGTCGGCCACCAGCGCAAGACCGGTGTTGGGAATCCATGCCACGCTCGAGATCTCACGATAGCGCGCCTGGTTCTCTCCGCTGGGCGGGAATGCGCCCTGGCCCGGATTGGGCAGGATCACCGCTTCGGTGATGTTACTGGTAATGCCATTGGAACTCACAGCGACTTCCACACGCCCCGCCCCGGCCAGATTCGGTGTCAACTGCACGTTGAGCTGTTGCAGGTAGGAGCAGCAGGGCCACGTGGCATAAAACTGCACTGGGACGCTGACGCCGCCGATGGTCACCGCCGGTTTGCTCGTGACGTCCAGTCCGCTGGCATACATCGCCAGAGAAGTCGGTTTGCCATTGGTCGTCGTCGTAAAGGGGCCGAAGTGTTTCGTCACCGCGTTGCTGAACGCGCCGTCTCTGGTCCCCGTGCCGAACACGGAGAATACTCCCGGCGGGGAATACTTTGAGAGAACAATATTCTTCGTAAAAGTTCCCGTCGGCGACTTGATGGTCAACGTCACCGCCCCGGCCGGCAGGGCAGGATCAAGCCGGGTGTTGATCTGCGTCGGGCTGACAAGGAACAGCGGCAGGCTGATGTTGCCCGCGGTTACCGTGACACCGCCCAGCGTGTGCGGCGGATTCGAGATGTCCGGAGCCGTAGCCGTACTGCGGGCTAGGCCGGGGCTGTACACGGCAATGATGGAAAGCATCGAGCCCGGCGACAGAGTGCTGGCCGGCATGTACGACGCCCCATTCACCACCCGGATGTTCTGCGAATCAGCGCTTAGGATTTGCCCGGCAACAAGCAGCACGAAGATGAATTTCTTCACGGTCCCCCCTTGGAATCGGTCCCCGGAGCTCATAGTTCGAGCTCTGCAGCGGTATCTGGATCACACTTCCAGCATGCGGCGTGGGCCCTCACGGCGCAATGCTATCGGATGTTATGATGTCCGCTAATGAGGTGAAACATGTTGACGCGTCGGGGTTTTGCAGGAGTTGGATTTGCAGCCTTGGCCGGCCGGATGTTGCCCGAGGCGGCTTACGCGCAGCGCGCTGCTATCCAAGGAAAGCTGCCGGCCGATATGGTCTGGCTCAACGCGAATGAGAATCCCGAGGGTCCTCCGCGTTCTTCCATCGAGGCCATGAGTAAGGTTCTAGGCGAAGGCGGGCGATACCACTATCAGGAATTTCGCGACTTTTATGACACCCTGGCGCGGAGCGAGGATCTCACCGCCGACCAGATCCTGATTGGCTCCGGATCGAGCGAAGTGTTGCACGCCGCGATCGACGCCTTCACTTCACCCACACGTCCGCTGATTACGGTCGCCCCGACGTACGAAGGTCCCGTGGAACTCACGCGCAGAGGCCTCGGCCGGGATGTTCTGCAGGTGATGCTGGAGCCGCCGTATGTCCCCGACGTGAAGCAGCTCGTGGCCCACGCCGGCAAGGCCGGCGGAGGCCTGATCTATCTCTGCAATCCCAATAACCCGACGTCTTCCATTACGCCGAAAAAAGATCTCGCGTGGATGATCGACAACCTGCCGCCGAAAACCACCGTGCTGATCGATGAGGCCTACGCACACTTCGCCGATACGCCCGATTTCGAAAGCGCCCTTGGCTACGTGCGCCAGGGCAGGAACGTGGTGGTGACGCGCACCTTCTCGAAGATCTACGGGATGGCGGGACTGCGCGCGGGATTCGCGTGCGCGGCTCCGGAATTAATCGCCCAGATGACGCCCTTCCGTAATAACGTGATCTCCATTGTGACGGTGCGCGCGGTGCTCGCGGCTCTGGCGGAATCGAAAACCCTCATCCCGGAGCGCCGTGCGAAGTACATCCGCGTCCGCCGTGAGCTGTGCGAGTGGATGCGCGAACGGAACCTGCCGTACATCGAGCCGCAGGCGAACTTCGTGATGATCGACGTAGGCCGCGACGCGCGCGAGTTCATTTCAGCCATGCCGCCCAAAGGCGTCGCCGTGGGCCGGCCTTTCCCGCCCATGAACAATTTTCTGCGCGTCACCCTCGGCACCGACTCCGAAATGGCGAAGTTCCGCGAAGTCTTCTGGAGCGTGTACAAGGCCTGAGAACGCAAACGTCGGGAGACTGCGACCTCATGGCGGCATCCGGTCATGGTGATCACCCTCGACGATCTGCGGCGACATGCCCTCGCCCGTAGTCTCTTCACGCCCACCACGCTGAAACGCGCGCTCCACCGGCTGGGCTTTGTGCAAGCCGACCCCATCCGCGCGCCGGCCCGCGCTCAGGACCTGATGCTGCGCCATCGCGTCAAGGATTACCGTGCCGGCGACCTCGAACGCCACTATGCGAAGCTTGGCGTCGAGGAAGACTTTTTCGTCGTTTACGGCTTCGTGACAAGATCCACCCAGGCGCTGATGCATCCGCGCCCGGATAGCTGCGACCCTGCCGAAAGCCGCCGGCCCTGGCCCGCGCCCCGCAAGAAACGGGCGCAACTCCTGCTGGAGTTTGTACGCGAACGCGGTGCCGTGCACCCGCGCGAGGTAGATGAACATTTCTCGCACGGCACGGTGAGGAACTACTGGGGTGGTTCATCGAACGCCACGACCCATCTGCTGGCCGCGATGCACTACCGCGGCATGCTGCGTGTAGCGCGTCGCGAGGGCGGCATCCGCATCTACTCCGCGCAGCAGCACGGGCTCGAGCCGGCCGATGCAGCCGCCCGCCGCGAGCGGATCGACGCTCTGGTCGATGTGGCCGTCCGCATCTATGCGCCGTTGCCTGGTGCGTGCTTGTCGGACCTGGTGCGCCGGCTGCGATTTGCCGTGCCGCAGTGGCAGAGCGAGTTGAAGAGTGCTTTCGAGCGGGCCAAACAGCGGCTTTCGCATGCGCGCGTCGATGGCGTCGACTGGTACTGGCCGCCCGAAGAGGATCCGGCGCGCTATGCATCGCAGGATGCGGTGCGCCTGCTGACGCCCTTCGACCCGGTGGTGTGGAGCCGCGACCGCTTCGAGTTGTTGTGGGGCTGGGTGTACCGTTTCGAAGCCTACACCCCGGCGCCCAAACGCAAGCTCGGCTATTACGCTATGCCCCTGCTTTGGCGCGACCGCGTCATCGGGTGGGGAAACCTATCCGTGAACCACGGCGATCTCGAGTCTGAGTTCGGCTATGTCGAATCGCCGCCGAGCGATCGCGCATTCAAGCGCGAGCTTGCAGCAGAACTGGATCGCTTGCGGGCTTTTCTGGGGCTCACGGCGTCGGCTGAGTGATGAGCCCCGCGACGCGCTCCAGTTCGCTGCGATCACACTTCCCAGCGCCGCAATCGACGACACGAACGTCCCGCGCTCCAGTGACATAAGTCGATTTTACACGTCAACGCAAACCGAGGACCTTGGCGCAATGCACTACAATAAAGTCGTGGGATCGGACGCACGGCTCGAACAGGCGGTTTCCAGGCTCAACGAAGTCCGTTATGAGATCGGCAAGGTGATTGTGGGGCAGCAAGACGTGGTCGAAGGCGTCTTGATCTGCCTTATCGCTGCGGGACATGTGTTGCTGGAAGGCGTGCCTGGATTGGGCAAGACCACGTTGCTGCGCACCATGGCGCGCGCCCTGCAGCTCAAATATTCACGCATCCAATTTACGCCGGACCTAATGCCCGCCGACATCGTCGGCAGCATGATTATCGAGACCAACGACCGCGGCTCGAAATCCCTGCGCTTCCAGCCCGGGCCGATTTTCGCGCACTTGGTGCTCGCCGACGAGATCAATCGCGCCACGCCTAAAACACAGTCCGCGTTGCTCGAAGCCATGCAGGAGCGGACGGTCACTAGCGGCACCAGCACCCACGAACTGGAAGCGCCGTTTCTGGTGATGGCTACGCAGAATCCCATCGAGATGGAAGGGACCTATCCCCTGCCCGAGGCGCAGCTTGACCGGTTTCTGATGAAGATTCTGGTTCGCTACCCGTCGCGTGAAGAGTTGAGCCGCATCGTGGATCGCACCATCCAGAAACAGGAAGAGCAAGTGCGGCCGGTGCTGGACCGCGACGAGATTCTCGAAGTGCGCGCGGTTTGCCGCGACGTTCTGGTGGCGCCGCACGTCCAGGAGCTGGCCATTCAACTGGTGATGGCCACGCAGCCCGAGCAGACCGAGGCCCACGAACTGGCCAAGAAATACATTCGTTATGGCAGCTCGCCACGCGGCGCGCAGGCGCTGGTCGAGTGCGGGCGAGTGCGGGCTCTCATGCACGGCCGCTACCATCTCAGCACGGAGGACATCGAGGCTGTCGCCCTCTCCGTGCTTCGTCACCGCATCATTCTCAACTTCGACGGCCACGCCGAAGGACAGACCCCCGATTCAATACTGACCGCCATCGTCCGCGAGGCGACATCGCTGGCTTCCACGGCGTAGGCTGCCATGCCCTCCGGCCCCCTGCTTGAACGCCAGTTTCTGGAGAAACTGGAGCGTCTGACTATACACTGGCAGAAATCGTTCAATGGACTGGTGGGCGGCCACAATAGCTCACGCTTCGCCGGGGGCGGCCAGGAATTTCTCGACCACCGCCATTTCCATCATGGAGACGATCTGCGAGCGGTAAACTGGCGCGCCTATCTGCGGCTCGAAAAGCTCTTCCTGAAAATGTTCCAGGTGGAGCCGCGCGTTCCCGTGCGCATGCTGATCGATACCAGCCAGTCCATGAATTCGGAGAGCGGCTTCAAGTTCGATTACGCGCGCAAACTGGCGGCAGCGCTTTGTTATGTAGGGCTGGTCCGGCTCGATACCATTGAGCTGCAGCCCTTCAGTTCCCGCCTGGGCGAGGGAATTCAGTGCGGCGGCGGCCGCCACCGGTTCAGCCCGGTGATGGAATACCTCAGCCAACTAAAGACGCAGGGCTCGACAAATTTTCTCGAGGTGGTCCGGCAGTTTGTCTCCACCCACCCGCAGCGCGGACTTCTGATTATCGTTTCCGATTTCCTGGACGACAGCGGCTGCGAGCGCCCGCTGCAATATCTGGCCGATTTCGGCCACGAGTTGCTGGTGGCCCAGGTCTGGTCCGACGAAGACCGAACCCCTCCGTGGGCTGGAGATCTGGACCTGGTGGACGCGGAGACGGAAGCGCGGCTCCGGCTGCAGTTCGACGAAACCGCGCGCGCGGCGTACACCCGCGCATTCGACGCTTATGCAGGCGGCCTCCAGCAGATCGCCATCCGCAACGGTGGCCGGTACGTGGGCATCTCCACGGCCATGACGATCGAAGAAATTATCTTCGGCTCTCTGGTTCGCTCGCGGGTGATTGCCTGAATGTATTTCCTCAACCTATCCCTCGCGCAATTCCTGGCCGTTTTCGGGACCATCTCCGCCACCATGGTGTTGCTCTACCTGCTGGGGCGCTCGCGGCGGAAGCAAATCGTTGCCACGCTGCGATTCTGGGTAGCCGCGGAACAGCCCACGGTTGTGCACAAGCGAAAGAGAATTCAGCAGCCGCTTTCGCTCATCCTGCAACTGGTTAGCATGCTGCTGTTGCTGCTGGCGATCGCGCAATTGCGGCTGGGCACCCCGCTGGCCACTCCCCGCGATCATGTGCTGATCCTGGATACCTCCGCTTGGATGTCCGCGGCCAGCGGAAACCACACGCTGATGGACGAAGCAAAGCAGAGAGCCCTCGCTTACGTCAAAAGCATTCCGGCATCCGACCGCCTGATGCTGGTGCGCGCCGATGCCCTCACCACTCCGGCCACTGCCTTTGAGTCCAGTCGGGCGAAGCTGGAGCAGGCCATCAGCCGCTCCGCGCCGGGCGCTACAGCTTTGAACCTCGACCAGGCTTTCGCCTTCGCGCGGCAGGAACAGGCGCTCGGCGCCGGGCGCCCTGGCGAAATTGTCTACGTGGGCCCGGGCCGGATCGCCGCCGAATCGAACCTGACCTCCGTGCCCATTCCGAAGAACCTCCGCGTGTTGGGCACGACGGATTCGACGGAGAACTGCGGGCTGCGCAAGATCGGCGTGCGAAGGTCGTCCGCCGATCCGGAAGTTTGGGACATCTATGCCTCGGTGCGCAACTACGGTTCTGCGCCAAGGGCCCTGACATTGGCGCTCCGCTTCGGGAGTGCTCCTGCAGGCGCGCGACGATTCACGGTGCTGCCGGGTTCCGAGCGCGAGATCGCCTTTGCCTACAGGACCCGCGCCGCCGGATTGCTCGAAGCCAACCTGCTCCCGCACGATCGGTTTCCCAGCGACGATTACGCAGTCCTCGAACTGCCCCCTTTGCCGAGTCTCAATGTCACGGTATATTCCAACGAGCCCGATCTGTTGCGTGCAACGGTGACGTCGATCCCGCGCGTGCAGGCTACGTTCCGTCGCGTGGAGGAATATCGCGCCAGCGCCACAAACGGGCTCGTAATCCTGGATCGCTTCCGTCCGCCCGAGCCTCCAACGGGTGATGCGATCTGGATTGAGCCGCCGGCCGAGGCCACGCCTATTCCCATCCGCGCGCAGCTTGAAGGTGTGTCCTTGGACCGCTGGTGTTCTGATAACCCGCTCTGCGCGGGCCTGCGCACTAAAGATCTCCAACTGGCGAAGACTTATATTTTCGAAAGCGCACCAGACGACGTGAAGATCGGCCAGGTGCGAGACGGTCCGGTGATCGTGGCTCGCTCCGGCAAGAATAAGATCGTGGTCTTTGGCTTTCATCCGGCGCTTACGGATCTGCGGTACGAACTGGCCACTCCCCTGCTTTTCGGCAACATTCTGCGTTGGATGGCCCCGGATCTTTTCCGCCGCTCGGCGGTGGCGGCCGGGAGCGCCGGCACGGTAACGATGCAACTGGATGCCGACATCCTCCCCGAGGACGCTCGCGTGTTGCAGCAGGATGGCACACCAGTGCCGTTCACCACACGCGGCCGCACGCTGCGATTTTTTTCCGGAACCCCGGGCACCGTGCGTGTAATGGCCGCCGAGCGTGAGACCGTATACTCACTTACGCTCCCCGAGCTGTGGGATTCCAAATGGGAGGCGCCGGCCGGCACAAAACGCGGGCTGCCGCCATTTCGCGAAACGAGCGGGCTTTCCCGGGATCTGTGGCAGGCGCTGGCGGCACTTGGCGGACTGGGTCTGCTGGTGGAGTGGCTGTGGTTCGGCCGCGCCGAGGGGCGGATGCGACGATTCAGGGGCCGTCCGGCAATTCTGCGCGGGACCAGCATCCGGAAGGCATCGTAAATGAGCTTTGATCGCGCCTGGGTTCTGGTTCTTGCGCTGGCTCCCGCTGTGTGGGCCGCGCGGGAGTGGCGCGCCACCGTCCGGCGCGGCGCTCTGATCCTGAAGGCTGCCGCGTTTGTGGCCATCATTCTCGCTCTCGCCCAGCCACGCCTCACGTTTTTTGACACAAAGGTCGCGGTCGCGATTCTGGCGGATACTTCGCGCAGTGTGACCGAGCAGGACCTGCAGCGCGCTTCAGATATTGCGTCGCAGTTGGAGCGCGCGCGCGGCCGTCACTGGACCAAAGTGATTCCGTTTGCGCGGTCCACGCGCAAACTCCTGGCGCCTGAGCACGGAAAATCCTGGAATCTGCAATACACGCCTGGAGACGCCGGCCATGGGACCGATCTGGAAGCGGCTATCCGCGAAGCCATCGGTACCTTGCCGGGTGGAATGGTGCGCCGCGTGGCGCTCATCTCGGACGGTAATGAGAATCTGGGGAGCGCCGCTCGCGCCACCTGGCAGGCACAACAGCTTGGAATTCCCATCGACACGTTTGTGCTGGCGGGTAGTCCCAAGCCGGATCTTCGCGTCGAATCGGTGAGCCTGCCCTCCCTGGTTTTCAGCGGAGAACGGTTTCCGGTTGACGTCACGGTGAGCGCGCCGCGCCGCGCGCAGGCTCGCGTGGAAGTGGCCGCGGAGGGCAAAACTCTGGGCTTGAGCGACGTCGCGCTCGAACCGGGCGTGAATCATCTGCGCGTGCGCGCCAGCGTGACGACCACGGGCGCCGTCGATCTGGAGGGAAAAATCAGCGGCACGGGACTCGGCCAAGCCCGCTTCAATGAAGCCGTCACCATCCGGCAGCCCCGCGCCCTGCTCATCTCTCAGGATCCGGCGGGAACCGAGACGCACCTCCAAAAGACGCTCGAATCCAGCCAGTTCGAAGTGCAGCTTACGTCCGATGTCCCCGACAAGTTCGAGGACTATCAGCTGGTGATCTTCAACAATTGGGATATGGAATCGGTGCCGCCAACGCGCAAAGAGGCTCTCGAAAAATATGTCCAGGAGGGCGGCGGGTTGCTGTGGATCGCGGGTGAGCGGAACGTTTACGTGGAGAATAAGCGGCCCGACGATCCCCTGGAACGCGCGCTTCCGGCGAAACTGGCTCCTCCGCGGACGCCCGAAGGCACGTGCGTCATTCTCATCATCGACAAGTCCTCTTCGATGGAAGGCAAGAAGATGGAGCTGGCCCGCTTGGCGGCCATCGGCGTGATTGAGAATCTCAGGCCCATCGATCAGGTGGGCGTGCTGATTTTCGACAATTCCTTTCAGTGGGCCGTGCCGATACGGCGCGCCGAGGATCGGTCTTTAATCAAACGGCTCATCTCGGGCATCACGCCGGACGGCGGCACCCAGATTGCACCTGCGTTGACCGAGGCTTACCGGAAGATCCTGTATCAGAATGCCGTGTACAAGCACATCGTTCTGCTGACCGATGGCATTTCCGAAGAGGGCGACAGCCTCTCGCTTTCGCGTGAGGCAACGAACAACCGGATCACTATTTCGACGGTCGGTCTGGGCCAGGACGTGAATCGCGCGTACCTGGAAAAGATCGCGACGTTCGCCAAAGGCAAGGCGTACTTCCTGAATGAGCCCTCCGGGCTGGAACAGATTCTACTCAAAGACGTGATGGAACACACGGGTTCGACGGCCGTGGAAAAGCCGGTGCAGGCCGTCGTGGCGAAGCCGGCCGAGGTGCTGGACGGCGTGGGTATCGATGCCGCTCCGCCCTTGCGCGGCTACGTCCGCTATATCGCCAAGCCCACGGCGGATACGATCTTGAACGCGGCCGAACGGGACCCGCTGCTGGTGCGATGGCAGTATGGCTTGGGGCGCGCGGTAGTTTTCACTTCCGATGCGAAGAGCCGCTGGGCGGCCAGCTGGCTGGCGTGGAGCGGGTTTGACCGGTTATGGGCCAACGTCGCCCGCGACCTGTTGCCCCACGCGCAAACCAGCGAGGCCGAAGCCGAATACGACAGCTCCAGCGACGAGCTGGTCATCGATTACTGCCTGGGCCGGAAGGTAGAAGAGCCCGCCGGCATCCCCGACATCTATGTGATCGGTCCCAACGGATTCCGGCGTCCAGTCAAGGTCAGCAAAGTGGCGGCGGGGAGCTACCGCGGCGTGGTTCCCATTGGGCGCAATCAAGGCCTGTTCCGCGTGCGCCCTCTGGTGGAGTCGCGCGCATTCCCCGAGATCGGTTTTTATCGCCAGGAAGATGAGCTGCTGGATTACTCTTCCAATGAAGTGCTGTTGCGGCAGATTGCGAAGTCCACGGGCGGGCGATTCCAGCCGGCGGCGAAGGACGTTTTCAATGCCGGCGGCCGGTCGGTGCCGTCGTCCATGGAACTGTGGCCGGGGCTGCTGGCGCTCGCCATTCTGCTCAACCTTATTGAACTGCTTCTGCGCAAATGGCCAGGTGTTCTTGAAACACTTCGCCGCCCGGCCGTGTCGACCGGTCTTTCGCCGTCTTGAAAACGGGCCTAGTGCGCCGTCCGCGCGGGCAGAGGGCAAAACGCGCCTTTGGAAAATCCTTCAGCTTCGATGCCAAACGCATGATCGAAGCGCGCGCGGTAGTTTTCCCACGCGATGGCAGAAGTCAGCTCCACAAGCTGCCGCTCGTTGAAATGGCCCCGCAGCCTTGCGAAGAAATCGTCAGAGATTTCGACCGGAGTCGTGGTCATGGCCACGGCGTAACGAAGCACGAGCTTCTCAAGGTCGCTGAGCGCCGCGCTCGATTCGAAATCGGCCAGTGCCATCAGCTTTTCCTCGGTCACACCCTGTTTTCTGCTCACGGCAGATCCGATGTCGATTCAAAAAGGGCAGCCAATCAGCATGGCCACTTTGACCTCGGCCAGTGACTTGAGGCTCGGATCCACTGATCGGGCGGCCATCTGGCCAGCTTCCATTTCGACCACAGATCGCAACAGCCGCGGATGATGCGCCGCGATCTTGACGGGCAGCACCGCGCGCCCCACTTTCCGCCGCACGATCCAATAAATGAAGCGTACGAACCACCCGGCCTGCTCCGGCTCCACTCCCGCAATTCGTGCCATAACGAATTAGATTATCCACCCGCCGCGCCGGATGCGCGCAAGCGCGATATGCTGGGGATGCCCCGAAAACATCTATTAAGGAGACCATGTGCGGCGATCCTCGGTTTTACTGTTCAGTCTTTTGCTGGCTGGTTTCATCAGCGCGAATGGCGCCGAAAAGCGCGCCGTGTTTCCCCAGGGCGTCAAGCCGATCGGCCCTTACAGCCCTGGAATTCTGGCGGGTGAATATCTGTATGTTTCAGGACAAGGCGCACGCGGTCCGGATCGCCAGATGCCGGCCACGTTCGAGGCGCAACTACGCCAGTGCCTGGAGAACATCAAATCCGTTGTCGAGGCCGCGGGCCTCACGATGGAGAACGTGGTCTATACGCAGGCCTACTTGACCGACATCGCCAACTATGACCACATGGAACCGGTGTGGCGCCAATTCTTCCCCAAAGCGCCGCCCGCGCGCTCCATCATGGGTGTGCACCGGTTGCCGGATGAGACGCCGGTGGAGATCAGCGCGGTGGCCGTACGTGATCTGGCACGCAAGAAAGTGATCGCGCCGGCGGGATATCCGGCGAACTCCGCGATCTCAGCCGGTGTCATGGCCGGCGAGAGGCTGTATCTATCGGGCTTCCTGGGCAGAGATAAGTCCGGGGACGTTCCGCAGGATGCCGCGGCGCAGGTCCAACTGGCTTTCGATCAAATGAAGGATACGCTCGCCGCCGCGGGCATGGACTTTCGTCACATGGTTTTCGTCCAGCCGTACCTGACCGGAAAGATGCAGTCCAACGTCATGAACCGTATTTACGCGTCGCACTTCGAGTTCGGCAACACACCTGCCCGCAACACCATGCAGGTTGCGAGCCTGCCGTATGGCACTGGCATCGAATTTACCGGGGTGGCCATCGGCGACCTGTCGCAGCGGCACGCGGTGCGGCCGAAGAACATGCCGCCCAGCTCTACGGCAAGCCCGTGCGTGCTGGCGGGTGACACACTTTATTGTTCGGGAAAATCGGCGTTCATTCCGGGGCCGCGTCTCGGCATTTATGCTTCGACGGTCGAGATCCAACTTCGCCAGACCATGCGGAACCTGCTCGACGGACTCGAAGAAGCCGGCATGGATTTCTCCAGCGTGGTGGCCAACTACGTGTATCTCGACAACATCGATGACTTCACAGGAATGAATCGCGTGTATTCACAATAC
>Ga0335079_10006353_pt1 | contig 13519 bp, 12 predicted proteins | sample Lox_Sample_33_FD_206719 | JGI IMG/M metagenome (GOLD analysis project Ga0335079, IMG submission 206719) | Soil microbial communities from Loxahatchee National Wildlife Refuge, Florida, United States - Lox_Sample_3.3 | ecosystem: Environmental > Terrestrial > Soil > Wetlands | place: USA... | reverse complement strand
GCAGGAAGGCAGAATTGAAGTTGTTCTTCTGCCCGATGGCAAGGCCGAGTTCCATCCGTCGCTGAACCCCTAGCAAAAGGCTTCGGCCCCCTGCACCCAGATCAATCTGTGCCACAGGTCAAAAAGAATGGGAGCCGAAGCTCCCATTCCGTTTCGATCAGCCAATCCAGCTTTCAGCGCACCATGCTCTGAAACATCGTCGAATTCAGCAAGCTGTTGAAATTGTTGTCCGACGTGGCGAAGTGAATATTCAGAAGCCCTGAGTTTGAACTTATGTCCGTCGCCGCCAACGCCGTCTTCTCCGTATCATTGCCGCTCATCTTCTTGTAGATCACAGCAGCCGACAGCAAAGAGGAGACCGTCGCTGCTGCAAACGAGTCACCCGTGGAGATGGTCAGGTCGAACTTCACGCCGTGCTGGAAATCCATGCCGTACCAGGACGACTCGAGACGCTTCCGTATCGACTCGTAATCCGCCACAGAACCGGCCTCTCCCAGCACCTGCTTCATCATCACCTGTGTGCCCTTCTGGTCGAGAACGCTCCATAGTGGCGCGGAATCTACCGAGCGCATCGCGTCCATCATCGCTCCATTGGTCAGCATGCCCGGCGCAAGACCATCGCGAACGTCGAGGGCCGCCTTCACCGCTTCCTGGCTTCCGAAGACCATTGTCGAAGGGTCAACGAAACAAAGTACCATCCCCGTACGCGACAGAGGGTATACGCGGTTGGTGCGGATCATCTTCGCCGCAATCTTCTGCTTTTTAAAGTTGGCGATGATATCGTCCCCGTCAAACTGACCCTGCGCGATCCCTACCGTCTCCAGTTGATCTGACGACGTGCCGGTCCGGAACAACGCAAACGCGAGCTGGTCGACATCGTGGTTGTCGTTCAGGCCCGATTTGCGAAGAGCTTCTTCAAACTGCTTCAAATCAGGCGGCATCACGCGGTCGCGCAACTGCATCGCAGTGTTCGAATTCTGCATCGCCCGGTAGTCGATCACCACAAGTTGCTGCACATTATGCGGAATAGCCGCGCGCGCATCACCCGAAAGCTGCGCCGCCGGAGCAGACAACGTCATCGCCATAATCAGCGCGGGAACTGAAACTTTAGCAATAATCTTTAGCACTTTCATCCTCCGGGAAGCCGGAAGGCTCTCCGTATTCGTGGTTGAGGGAGCGGGAGTATCCGTACGGTCCCGCATATTCATTTTACCTCTGTACAAGTTTTTAGACGCCCAAGGTCTACGTATTGGTACTATTACCTCCGCCGGGCCAGGCCAGCGGAGCCTCAAGACGCCTTTCAAGGACCTTGGTTTGATCATCGAATTCAATTAACTGACGCATCCACTCGCTTTCCCGCTCGCACGCCGCCTCGGGGATAAGGCCCACGACTTCCCCTTCGACAGGTGCTGTCTTATGCCGCTGCGCCAGCCGCGACACCGCGCTGTACACCTGGGAAATCGGAGTTGCCTTGAAATCGGTTATGTTCATCGACAGCTGCGCCCGGCCTTGCGCCAGGATTCCCATCGCCTTCACGCCATGGAGACCGGCGAAGATGGCGCGCACCTCGCGCGCAATCGCCCGCACCACCGCGACATCGGTCGTATCGAAGTAGACGTTGTACGTAACCAGGAATCTCCGTGCGCCGACCACGCATGCGCCTGCTGTCGGGTGTAACCCCGGGCCACCCAGGTCAGGTCGCCGGGCCGCCTCCTTCCGCACTGCGTCACGCAGCCCTTCGAACTGCCCGCGTCGCACATCGTCAAGGTTGGCGCGATCCGGACGCGATGCCGCTGCCTCGTAGAAATAAACCGGCACACCAAAGCGCCGCCAGATTTCGAGGCCGGCCTGCCGCGCCAGCATCACGCATTGCTCCAACTTGATTCCGGAAACCGGCACGAACGGAATCACGTCGGCGGCGCCGACGCGCGGATGCAAACCCTCCTGGCTCGTCAAATCGATAAGCTCAATCGCTTTCCCTGCACCGCGCAAAGCCGATTCCAGCACGGCAGACGGCTCGCCCGCGATCGTAACAACCGACCGATTGTGGTCCGCATCCATCGACCAGTCCAGCAGCCGCACTCCCTCCATGCGCATCGCCGCAACGATCGCTTCAACACGTCGAGCGTCTCTGCCCTCAGAGAAGTTCGGAACGCACTCGACAAGACCCTCTTTCATCTTTCTCTTTCAACTCTTACATGCATCTGGTCGCACGCCGCCGTCCTTCTATCTCCAGAATGTGTATCCAATCTGCAACTGCCACAAAGCATTCACGCCGGGATTGTGATCCCCCAGCGATGCCGAGGAGATGTGAACACCGTTTGCGCTCAGATCGATCGACCGGTTTGCACTCAGGAAATAGTGCATTCCAATTCCGCCCTGCGGAGAAAAATTCCAAACCGAGGTGCCGCCCGGAATACCATGCGGCACGAGCACATCCGGCGGAAATTTGTGTGTCGTATAGATCAGCCCGCCTGCCGCCTGGAACCAGGGCTGTATGCGCTTCATTGGTGTGAGAAAATTCCAGCGAAAAATCACCGGCGTGATGCTCGCACCCGTGTATGTTCCGCCCCCTATCGGATAGGTGTAGGTCTCTCCCTCATAGCTGAACGTCTCATCGTGCGGAGCAGGTGTGTACGCCTGCCAGAACGGTTGGACGTTGAAACCATATTCGAACTGCCCGCTCAGAAATTTGGCATGCACGGGTCCGGTCAAGTTCTTCCCTGCCTGTCCCCCGGCCGCAAAGAACCAATACTGCGATCGATCGCCGCCGATGCCGTTGCCGAAGTTGACGAAGGGGCCATATTCCCAGCTGCGGTTCCTACGAACCTCGGCAACCGGAGATTCCTCGAGGGGAACCACCGGAACCTTGCTGGATCCCTCCTTGGCTCCCGTTTGCAGGGCAGCGCCCTGCGATTCGCCCCTCAGGGAATTCGAACTTTGCGCCAGGGCAGCCCAACCCGCATTTGCGGCCAACAATGTCACAAACAACCACTTCGCAGTTGAGATCAACGTTCTTCCTTTTACTGATTAGAAACTTTGCACTCCATGAAAAAGGCCGCCATCGTCAGGCGGCCTTTCCATTGCCAGCCTGCCTGGTTCTTAACCGGCAACCTGCTCCATTTGTTCCGCGCTCATATCGAAGTTCGAATAGACATTCTGTGTATCGTCGAAATCTTCAAGCGCTTCGAGCAACCTGATCATCGCGTTGGCCTGTTGCCCCTCGAGTTTGGTGTAGGTCGATGCCAGCATCGTTACCTCGCTCGATACGGTTGGAATATTCGCGGCCTTCACGGCACCGAGAACGGCCTCGTACGCATGCGGATCAGTCACAATCTCCCACACGTCGCCTTCATCGCGAAGATCATCTCCACCATGCTCCAGAACGATGTCCATCAACTTCTCTTCGCCGGCGGCCGACTTCTCGATATCGATAACGCCCTTCTTCGAGAACATGTGCAGCACCGAACCAGCGGAACCCAGGTTTCCCCCGTTCTTTGAGAAAGCGTGTCGAATCTCGCTCACCGTGCGATTGCGGTTGTCCGTAAGCACATCGACGAGGATGGCCACACCGCCCGGACCGTAGCCCTCGAACGTGATTTCTTCATAGTTCACGCCCTCGAGCTCGCCCGTGCCGCGCTGGACCGCCCGTTTAATATTGTCCGCAGGCATGTTTTCTGCCTTCGCGGCCAGGATCGCAGTGCGCAGTCGCGGGTTGCCATCCGGATCGCCACCGCCATTTTTGGCAGCGATCGTGATTTCCTTGATCAGGCGAGTGAATATCTTGCCGCGCTTCGCATCCAGCGCGCCCTTCTTGTGCTTGATTGTCGCCCATTTCGAATGGCCGGACATGGGAACCTCAATAGACGTGAAAATGACGGCACGGTGCCGCGCCGCCCCTGTGAGTATATCACTGGAACGCTTGGACTAAGAACCACAGCTATATGAGAGGCTTCGGCTCAACCACCTGACATTTCAACCCCATCCCCGACAGCTCCTGGGGCGTTTGCCTCGGGGTCCCCAGCGACGGTCTTTGTCGCTGGGGTGACCGTCAACTTGCAGTAAATGCAATGCTGTTCGGAACCAGGCGTGGGAGTGTCAAATCCCCGGCGATGGCCGTGAAAATTGCGCTCAAGGTATTGGTCTGCCCGTTCATCACCACCGTTGTCGCGCCGGAACATTTCACGCTCGACGTATCCACAAAGAAGTCCGCATTTGAACTGGCAATCTGCTGCAGTGTCTTGCACGCGTTGAGGCCGTCCCCGCTGTCGGTTGAGCATCCACCGCTGGCAACACCGTAACCGACCGTATAGATCTTGGTGCCGGCAGACTTGGCTGCACTCGCCACATCAACCGCCTGTCGACACTGGTCGCTTTTGGATGGGTATGTGCCGTTGGAATTCAATTTGCTCGAAGAAGCGGACATGGTGCCGCCGTTTGCATCGCCGTCGCTCAGCAGAATCATGACATTGGTAGCGTTGGGCCTCGCATTGGCCGCGAGGTATGCCTGTGCCGTGAACAGCGCGCCCGCAAAGTAGGTGCTCACGCAACCCGCGCCGTGGTTCTGACTCTGCGGACAGACATATGCGCCGGTGCAGCGCGAGCCACCGAAGTAGCTGTCGCCTCCAACTGCATTGACGATCGAGGGGTCACTGGCGTCCACGCCACTGTTGGCAATCGACAATGGATTTGAACCGGTCGCCGCGCTGTCGGAGCCGCGGTAGTTGCTCGACAGCGGCGTCACCTGGTACTCCGATACCAGCGTATTCAAGTTCGCTGTCGTGATCGTCGGCATACTGGGATTCGAATGCGACACCGACCCGTAGGTTGTGCTGTCGGGATACTGAATCATGTAATTCTGCCAGTTCGTACTCTGGGTCGAACTGCAGGTTTCGTCATCGGAGACCTGCGTACCGGCAACCGCCGCCGGGAATTTGAACAGCGCAACTTCATCGACTGCGTTATCCACATTGCCATTCGTCACAGTGCCGCAACTGGTAAGACCGGGCAGGCAGGGCGAAAACTGCGAGAGCAGAATCTGCGCTCCCTGTTCCGCGCATTCTGCTTTCGTGCCGGTGCAGTTACTGCCGCCGTCGGTGTACGACATTGATCCAGTCGCATCCAGGATGATCGCGACGTTGTACGGTCCTCGCTGTGCTCCTCGCATGATCGCTGTCGATTCCGCCGTAAGCTGCAACGATTGAACCCCTCGGATGCCAAAAACCGTCATCGCTTTGATGAAAAAGGTTGGAACCGTCGTGGTTTGCGTCACCTGGACGGCATTTGCCGCAATGGATCCTCCGCACGCCGGCAAACTGCTTATCGTGACGCAGCCCGGCGTCACCGTTGTAGTCACATCCGTTAGCGCAATGGGCGTGTTCAAGTTAGGGTAAGCGTTGAGTTTTCCAGGTTGAGAGCCGTAAGTCAGCGCCATGGTCGACGCCGTCGTCTTGTCAGGCAGACCCGCGGCGGCCGCCAGTGCAGCTGCGTTCGTCGACATCTGCAGTTCACGCTGGCAGATGTATGCGTGACCCACGTCCACAACCAGCCCCGCAACACCCAACATCAGCGGGATCAGCATGGCCGACCACATCACGATGCCTCCGCCTTCATTCCTGATCAGGCGGAGGAGAACGTTCTCACTTCTGGGCTTCATTGGACCACCTCTGTGACTGTCGAAGAAATGGAACATCCATTGGGCATGAAGTTCTTCCCATAAAACGAGAGACTGCAGTTGGAGTAAGTAGCGGTTATTTGCACCGTACCGCCAGAAGACAAATAGCCGGCAGCGCCGGTGGTTGTGGACGTACTGGAACAGCTCGATCCGGAATAGCTATGCGTTGAGCCTCCCTCCGGGGTAAGCGCAAGCGAGTAGGAGAGACTGGACGAACTCAGGAGTGGAGCAGCGTTTTTAAGCGATGAGGCTGCCAGCGCACAGGGATCGGTCGTCTGTCCGGAACTGACCGCCAGAACCATTCCAGAGCTATTCACTCCCTGGCTGAGACTCATGATCTGCATTTCGAAGATGCCGAAGATCATGATCCCCATTCCCAGCAGCAGAATTACTGGCAACACAAAGGCCGTCTCCACCAGCGCCTGACCCTGGTCGCTCGACGCAAAGGCAATGTGGGTGTGGATGCAACGGCGGAAACAAGTACCGGCTTTTTGCCAGACGATGTCGAGCAAAAGACAGCTAGTGCGCATCGAGTGCCTGCCTTTCGGTCTTTCCGTTTTTTCAGTTCTTTCAGTCCGGAGTCGCCCTCCCCCATCCACATATCGATTGGGAAAACTTGCGCGCAACACGTGAAGCGCACAGTGTGGATCGGCGTCGGTGCTCAGGGACTATATGTGACTATCTCCGTAGAAGTTACTTGGGTCAAGATTTCAAAGCACCGTTTGGAACTTTGGCGGATTACATAGGTACTAGGCGGGGCGCTCCAATCGGATCGCTTTCAGCCGGAGAAGCTCACGAAGGACGGACGATTCAAAGGACGGAGGCCTCAATCACCCCAGGGGAGGAAACACATCGTCTCTTTTTGAGAACCGGCTGCCGTGCTGTCTATTGCAGAAGTTGGGGTTGAAAACGATCGGCCACAATCGGCCTGATTCACGGCAGCTAAGTCCGGGTCGGGTCCACATTTTCGCAGCGTCTGGGCGAAGTTCAAAATCCCCCACCCCCATCATCAAATCCACCCGAATCAGCGAACCCCGACCCATCATCGACATTCTGGTCATCGAAGTTCGCCTGGTCGGCAAAATCGGACACATTGTCTGCAGCGCTCAGGTCCTGTTCGTTCCCTGACAGGGCATTCTGATCGTCGAACCCGCGAAGGTTGTCATTGGGATCGTTGTTCCGCGGGTCGTAGCCGCTATCACCGAACTGCCCGCCCGGATCCGCAGCGTGATGTTCGCTATGCTCGGCTGCTCGACCCGGCTCATCATAGTAGTTGTTGATCACTTCCACCGGGCGCTCGCCCATGCCGAAGCCGCCGATGCCGGGCCCTCCCCAGCCATATCCGCCATAACCGAAGCCGCGCCCCAATCCGTGCAGGATTGACTCAACGCCTTCAAACACCAGGGCGCCCGCTGCCACTCCGGCAGCCGTCTGCAGTGCCCCGCTGAGAAAACTGGACTGTCCCGCAGGCGCGTACTGCTGTCCGCCATACGGCGGATACGGATACTGCGTACCCTGCGAAGCATATTGCGATGGAACCTGCTGGTATCCGGGCGCGGATGCCTGCTGCAGCGAGGCCGGCGCAGATTGTTGCATGGGCTGGGTCTGTTCGTCCCGGTCACCCAGCAGTCGGCCCAGAAAACTGGTCGTATGTGCCGGATGTTGCTGCAATTGCTGTTGCAACTGATTCATCTGTGCCCGAGCCTGGTCCAACGCAATGTTCTGCACCAGCACTGTCTGCGCAAGCATATACAGCGAGTCCGGATTCCCTGCGAGCCGCTCTTTCAGCAACGCCTCGGCGTCGGGATCTTTCTCCTGTAGCGATGTTTGATTGAGTCGATCGATCAGCGAGTTAAGCAGCTGTTCTTCCTGGGGAGTCAATGAGCTAACCTCCGGCGGCCGGCAACGTTCGGTCGGGCCGCCCCTCGTCATTCAGACGCGATCCCGCCTTCAAAGTTTCTCCGCCAGAAATCAGTACGCAATCGCTCCTTCACCGGTTCCGGTTCGCGGAATCTACAACCGATACCGGCACTTCCGCAGCTTGCCGCCAAACTTGCGGATGCCGCAGGTCTCCGGCACCTCCACGATCTCTACAAACTCCGCGCCGGCGACCTCCAGGCTCCGGCGCGAAGCGCCATTCTCCGGATCGCAGGTGATCCACAGCGGATCGATTCCTAGCTTTCGCGCAAGCGGCAGCAATAGCGTTACTGCGCGCGCCGCGTAGTGATGTCCCCGATACGAAGGGTTGACGCCGTAGCCAATGTGCCCTGCATACTGCTCAAGATGCGATGTCGAGCCGACGCGCAGGTTGATCTGACCCATCTTTTCGCCACGCGAAATACTCGTCATGTGAAAGGAGTAGGTCGGCACCTTATGGAAGGGATGGACAGAAAAGTCCATCAGACGCAATTCGAGGTTTCCATGCCGCAATTCCAGCGGCCGGAGAAACTCAATCGCTTCGTCCATGCTTGCAACGTTTGTGCTCATCGAATAAAAGCAGATGGTTCTTAGAGAGTAGACGGGTCTGCCGCCTCGTAGGCCGCATCGATTTATGACTTCGCTTGCACCGTGGCAGAACACTCGTTGCGCAATATTGAAAAGGCGGCACGCAATCCCGGCAGACGCGAACCCCAGATCCTCCGCATCCCGGCCAAATGAATCTGCCCCAGCTGTGCCTAGTTCTGCCCCACCAGCTCAAACGCGCGAATCTCTTCCTTACGCACCGTGAGCTGTTCAACCAGGTCCGTGCGCACGTCGTACCCGCGTCCAGGCGTGTCCTGAACCACAATCTCGCCCTCCGCCGTTACCGTAACCTCGGGTTCGATGATGTCCTCGGTCCAGTACCGCGCCGACGCCGATACATCGCCGGGCAGCATGAAATTCTCCAGCGTCGAGAGCGCGACGTTGTGTGCGCGCCCCACACCTGCTTCGAGCATCCCGCCGCACCAGACCGGAATCCCCCGCTCCTGTGCCGCATTGTGCACGGCAATCGCCTCAGAGAAGCCGCCCACACGGCCCAACTTAATGTTGATAATCTTGCACGACTCCATCTCGATCGCCGCAAGCGCATCCCGCCGGTTGCGAATCGATTCATCCAGGCAAATCGGCGTGCTCATCCGCTTCTGCAGCATCGAGTGAAAGTAAAAATCATCGTGCCATAGCGGCTGCTCCACCATCAGCAGATCAAACGCATCAAACGTCACCAGGTGATCTGCATCGCGAAGCTTATAGGCGCTGTTCGCATCGCAGCTCAGCAAAATGTCCGGCCACTGCGTGCGCACCTTCTCGAAAACCTCCACATCCCAACCTGGCTTGCATTTCAGCTTGATGCGCTGATATCCCGCCGCCAGTTCTCGCTCGATAATGTCCATCAACTCCGGTATCGATTTCTGAATTCCCAGCGACACTCCGCAAGGAATCTTCTCGCGAACACCGCCGAGCAGCCGCGAAAGCGGAGTGCCCTCGCGTTGCGCCTCCAGGTCCCAAACCGCATTCTCCAGCGCCGCCTTGGCCATGGGATTCCCGCGAACAAGATGAAAAATCTTCGGGCAGTCTCCGCCATGCTCAGGATGCGCCCCCGCAAGCATCGGTCCAAGCTCGCTCACAATCACCTGCCACGCCGTATCCGTCGACTCCCCGGAGAAATGTGGCCGCTCGCCGGCAGTGCATTCGCCCCAGCCCGTCAATCCCTCTGACCGCACCTCTGCCAGCAGAATCCTCCGGTTCTTCGTTGTACCGAAACTTGTCTGGAACGGCCGCACCAGGGGCATGTGCAGCTCGCGGAGAATAATTCCATCGATCTTCATAAATTGTGCATCCTTCGGGTTGCAGCAAGCGACGATGTTGATGCCTCAACAAACCGTGATTCAGAAAACCTTCTCAGCGTCACACCGGCAGGGCCCAGGGTCCCAGTTCGAAGACTCCATTACCTTCCGCGTCCCGCGTAAAAGCGACAACGGCTAATCCTCTGCTGAATGCATCTTGGAATTTGCGGCGATTCTCGACCTGTACTGCCAATGCTTGTTCCCGGCCTCCGGGGGAAGCCTTCCACTCGTAAATGGCGGCTGGGACCAGGATGCGTTCCTCAATATCTTGCCTTGCTGCCGGTTGGCCTTCCAGCGCCTCTTTTACCCGCTCCGTGTCCAGGTACCACTCCGCTACCAGGCGATCCGTCGGAAGTCCGGCCTGCAGTCGAGATGAGGATACACCATAAAAATTCACGTAATAGCTGCGAACAACCGCGCCGAGCTTGTGTATGTTTAGATGCGCATTCTTGATTTCCAGCGGATCGAACGTCCACTCCATGCGGCGAATCCCCCGCGATAGCGCTTCACGCCGTTGCTCCAGCTTGAGTTGCGCTCCCACACCCCGATCCCGATAGCGCCCGCGCACAGCCAGCATATGCGAGTGAAGATAGGGCTGTGGATTTCCGTTCATGGAACTCTTGCCCGTCTTCACCCCCGGCAAAGACATAGCGAAACCCACCATCGATTCCGGCGTGCCGTGCTCGCCCGCTCCCGGCAGGTCTGTGTCGAACGCGCCGATCACCTGCCCGCCAATCTTCTGACCCACAAGGAAAGCCTTGCGCGGGATGATATCGCTTTCGTCGTAGCCCCATGTCTCGATCTGAAGCTGCACGCAGGCCTCCAGCTCATCGTGCCCCGAACATGCGCGGATCAGGATCATGGATGCACCTCTGGTCCGGGGCTCAACGTCCCTCCACCTGCTAACCTGCGTTTCGCTTCCACCCACAATGCTTCCAGTTCCTCCGGTTTCAATCCTTCCAATGGCCTTTCTGAAATCAATTCCATCTCCCTGAACCGCTGCCGAAAGCGCAGATTGCATCCCCGCAGCGCCATCTCCGCGTCCACGCCCAGATGACGTCCAAGATTCACGACCGTAAAAAGCAAATCGCCGAGCTCTGCCTCCACTCTTCCCTGTCGCCCCTCGCCCTTGGATTGCTCCACTGCTGCTGCCTCTGCTTCCAGTTCCGCCGTCTCCTCCGCGAGCTTCGGCAGCAGATCGCGCCAGTGTGGCCAGTCGAAACCCGACTTCGCCGCCTTCGCCCCCAGCTTTGCCGCTTCAGCCAGGGCGGGCATCGCGCGCTGGACTTTGTCCAGTCTCGATTCGGGGACCGAAGGATCCCCCGCATGCAATGCCTCCGCCTCCTTGATCTCTTCCCAGTTGCGCAGGACCCTTGCGGACGAACCCTCGACCGCTGCATCAACCACTGCCGCGTTCCCTGCCGCTCGCGAGGCCTCTTCGCCAAATACGTGCGGATGGCGCCTGATCAGCTTCCGATTCAATTGATCGAGAACATCCGAGATCGTGAAATGCCCCTCATTTGCTGCCATCTCGGCATAGAACAGCACCTGCAGCAGCAGATCGCCCAGTTCCTCCGCCAGGTGAGGAAAATCGCGACGCTCGATCGCATCGAAGACCTCGTAGGCCTCCTCCAGCGTGTATTTGCGAATCGTGTCGAAGGACTGTTCGCGATCCCATGGGCATCCGCCGGGTGCCCGCAGTCGCGCCATGATCGACACTGACTGCTCAAACAGCACCGCAGCCCGCGCAACATCGGTCATGAGAATTTCTGGCTCCTCAGAATGGGAACTCTCAGGCGCGGCATCCATGTGCCTTCATTCTAAATGGCGGATCAGCTGCCGAAAAAACTCGAAGCGCCCGGGTATGCATCACCGCAAAAATCGCAAGCCCCGGAAGGGCGTCAATTTGAGTCCGTGATGGATATAGGGAACGCGGCTGCGATTGACAGCATCAACACATTCACTCGCCAGCCTTGGCTTTGAATTGCGCGAGCAGCTTGCCGCTCGAATCAAACAACTCCAGATGTCCCTCGTGGATCTTCCACGTGCTCACCTGCGCCAGCGCTTGCAGAAAACCTCTCTCCGTTTCCATTCCCTTCGCGCAAAACATCATGCTGCTTCCCGTCTGGCCGAACCTGAGCCGGCTGCCATCCACCTCGTAGCTTCCCATCAGGTTGTTACAGCCTCCCGAACCACTCACCCGGTGAGTTGCGGAATCCAGCACGAGAAAAGCCTCCTTCTGCAGGGAATCTGTCTTCACCGGCGCATCTCCTAGACCAATCAGCCTCCAATGCGTGTTCTCCGGTGATGCATTGTTTCCCCTCCCCACCTTCGTTCCAGATGACGGCTCGCGCTTCAGGTCGTAGTTGAGTTTGGAGTTGATTTCATGTCCGTCGCCATCGAGTTGCCGCAGAGTGTCCGCATCCACAAGTTTTAACTTGCTCGTAGAACTGCGGCCTCCGTGCAGCACTAGCACGTTGCCATCCTCGGTCAGCTCCCATCGACCGCCGTCAGCGAAACTCGCATTGCGATCTTCATAGGTCATCGATGAAGAATACGTATGATCCTTCCTGAGATCGAGCCGATATCGAATCCCCGGACAATCCGCACACGGCAAATTGCCCACGAAGATGGCCGGCAGATTCTGCAAGGTGGACTTCGCAGGCGCCGCTCCCGCAGTCTCCGATTGAGCCGCGGAAAGGCACCCGTGCCTTCCTCCATCCGCGATCAGGTTGGCGCCGGCAAATCCTGAAAGAATCGCCACCGCACATCCCGCTTCGATAAAACTCCTCCTCATGGACACCTCCCGTGCGTTCTCCGACCGGGTGCCGGGTGCCCCACATCTCGCAGAGATGTGGGAAAGCAATACATCGAACCATCCCTCATCGCCCTCGCACGAACGGAGCCCCGGCAATGTTCAAATGCACCCGGTAGATACCGCTGCTCGCTGTCATGTACAGCATTTTGTGATCCGCCCCGCCCCAGGCGACATTCGATGATTTCTCCGGCATCACGATCGTGCCCAGCGGCCTTCCTTCCGGCGTGAAGATCCACACCCCGCCCGGTCCCGTGCTGTATACATTCCCCTTTTCATCCACCTTCATGCCATCCGGTGCGCCGGGGCGTGGATCGGACGTTGCATCGTAGAAAAGCTTTGCATCCGTCAGGCTCCCATCTGTTTGAACCCGATACCGCATCCAGATCTTCTTCGGTTCCGAGTTGTCCACGTACAAGTACTTCTCGTCCGGAGAGAAGGCAATCCCGTTAGGCCGTGTCAGGTCTGAAACCAGCAATTGCAGCTCCGAGCGGGCCGGCGTTGCTCCAGCCCCCTGCTCCAGCGCGTGCGGAATGCGATAAACACCGTTGACGTTGAGCTGCTTCGCTGCATCGCTATCCGACTGCGTCCTCAATCCGTAAGGAGGATCAGTGAAATAAAGCGAGCCATCCGAGCGATACACAAGATCATTTGGCGAGTTGAGTTTCTTGCCCTGGTAGCTATCCGCAAGAATCGTGATCTGCGCCGTCGAGTTCAGCTCTTCAAACCGATACACGTCCCGCTGCGCATGGCCCGCCACAGTTAGTCGTCCGCGCGCATCCACCGTCATCCCGTTCGACCCCGGCTCGGGACCTCCATACGGCGTGTGGCCTTCGTAGCCGCTCGGCGTCAGAAACATGCTGACCCCAGCTCCGGGAGTCCACTTGCGGATGCTGTCACTCGGAATCTCGGCGAAGTAAAGCGTCCCGCTCAGCCAGACCGGACCCTCCACCCACTTGAAGCCGGTCGCGATGCGCTCGAGTTTTGCGCCTCTGGGAACGATCTGGTCGATGGCTGGGTCGAGGCGATCCAGTTTTACCTGGGTGGAATCGAGCGGCACCGGCTCATCGATCGCCGCCGACACATTCATTCGGACAGTCGCAATCCCAATCATCGCAACCGCCATCGCCGCTACAAGGGTCATCCGCTTCCAATTCATCAACACCTTCCCTTCAGCCTCCGGAACGCGTCCCATTCTTTCGCCTT
>Ga0335079_10006352_pt1 | contig 13520 bp, 8 predicted proteins | sample Lox_Sample_33_FD_206719 | JGI IMG/M metagenome (GOLD analysis project Ga0335079, IMG submission 206719) | Soil microbial communities from Loxahatchee National Wildlife Refuge, Florida, United States - Lox_Sample_3.3 | ecosystem: Environmental > Terrestrial > Soil > Wetlands | place: USA: Florida... | reverse complement strand
CCACCGGTGGGTACATTCACCATCGCCGATTCGCAGAATTGGATCGCGCTTTTCGTCTTTCTCGCTACAGCGGTCACCGCCAGTCAACTGGCTGAGAGGGCCCGAAATCAGACTAGCGAGGCGGTGCGCCGCCGCCAGGAACTGGAGCGGCTGTACAACTTCAGCCAGCAGTTGCTCAGCACCGACAACATCCTGTACCTACTGAACGCCTGTCCCCGATATGTCGTCAGTTCCTTCAGCGTGGCCGCGGCAGTGATCTACGTACCGGGCAAGGGCGACGTTTACCGTTCTGGCTCCGACCTGACTGGTCTGGACATTGAGCAGTTGAATGCAGTGATGGCGCGCGGCGAACCCGTCATTGAAACCGCCCGTAATCGGAGTTTCACGCCGCTGAAAATGGGAGTCCGGACTGTGGGCGCCATCGGTGTGGCCGGCCTGCTCTCCCGGCAAACGCTCGATGCCATGGGAAGCCTGATCGCCATCGCCATCGAGCGCGCTACGGCTGTCGAAACCTTGAGTCGATCCGAGGCCGCCCGGGAGGGAGAACAGTTACGCTCTGCCATCTTCGATTCTGTGACCCACGAGTTCCGCACTCCACTGACGGCAATCAAGGCTGCAATCACGAGTCTGATGTCAGGCACGGCCCTCGCGCCAGGAGATCGCCAGGAGCTTATGACAGTTATCAACGAGGAGGCTGACCGTCTCAATCGCCTGGTTGGCGAGGCGGCGGAGATGGCGCGGCTTGAATCTCACGAATTTCAGCTCGATCTCAAGCCTCGCAAAATCCGTGAGGTCATCTCTTACGCTCTCGAAGATCTGAAGCAGGTCCTCGGCAAGCACCCTGTGGACGTGCGGGCACCGGACGAATTAACCGTTGTCTTGGATTTCGAGCGCATCGCCGAGGTGCTCCAGCTCCTGTTGGAAAACGCAGCCAAGTATTCCGAGGCAGATTCGCCAATTCGGATCACTGCGGAAAGCAAAGGTCGCGATGTCGTGGTGAGCATCGCAGACCAGGGAGCTGGAATCGACGATCTTGAGCAAGGGCTGATTTTTCAAAAATTCTATCGGGGAAAGAACCAGCGCTATAGCGTGCAGGGCACCGGAATGGGCTTGGCGATTGCGAAGGCGATCGTGGACGCACACGGTGGCCAGATCGGCGTCACTAGTCAACTTGGTCGCGGCTCGGTGTTTTACTTCACGCTTCCGATGCGCGCCGGCCTATAGCCTCGCTTGCGGCCACCTCACTGCGCTTGTCCCGCTGAAACATACGACGCGACTTCCACGACCGGTTGCGCCAGAGGCAGGGTAAAACTGAAGCAACTGCCCCGGCCTACTTCGCTGCTCAAGCGGATGCTGCCTCCCTGCCGCTCCACCAGCCGCTTGGTGATGGCCAGGCCGAGTCCGGTGCCTTCCTTCACTCCGCGCGTGGTTTCTCCAGCCTGCCGGAATTCCTCGAATATGAGCTGCTGATCTTCCGGGCGGATTCCCACACCAGTGTCGGTAACCGAAATGCAGACGAAGCTGCCGTCGCAAGAAGATTCCACACACACCCTTCCGTCTTCAGGGGTGAATTTCAAGGCGTTGCTGAGCAGATTGTAGAGAATCTGCTTGAAGCGCACGCGATCGGCATAGACACCGAAGTTATCTCCCGCTTGCTCGAGTTTGATTCTCTTAGCCATCGCCAGCGGACGTATGACCGAAAGCACTTCCGGCATGGCCTCGGAAACCTTGAATTTCTCGAAGTGAAGCTCGAGCAGTCCTGATTCGATTTTCGACAGATCCAGGATGTCGTTGATCAGCTGCAGCAGGTGGCGTGCTCCGTCACGTACGTGTCCCACAAAGCGGCCCTGCTTGTCGGTAAGTGGGCCCGCCGTCTTGTCCCCCAAAAGATCGGAGAACCCGATGATGGCATTGAGTGGAGTTCGAAGTTCGTGGCTCATGCTGGCCAGAAACTGGCTTTTCAGCTGGGTGGCGCGCTCCACTTCACGGTTCTTCAGTTCCAGTTCTTTGTTGGCCGAAGCCAGCTGGGCAGTCCTCTCCTCCACCCGGCGCTCCAGCTCGTCTCGCCCCCGTTGCAGTGCGGCGTCACGCTGCTGAATCTGGGCCAGCATTTCATTGAACGCTTCAATCAGCGTTGAAACCTCGTCGCGATTGCCGGTGAGAGCCGCGCGGACCGAATAATTCTTCTCCTGCGACACGGAACGAACGGTTTCCGCCAGCTGCACGATTGGGTTTGAGACTGCCCGCTGCGACAAGCGCGAGACCAGAAGCGCCACTACCAGCGAAATGAGCAGTACTCCGAGCGCAATAAGGGCATAGCTTCGCAGGCGGGCGTTGATCGCCTGCAGGTCGGAACGGATATAAACAAATCCCGTGGGCTTACCCTGGAAAACGACCTGCCGGATCAGGCCTATCTGCCCTCTGGCGAACCAGTGGGCTTGCGTCTCACCTGCGGGAAGCGCAGGTAGCGGCAGAGCATTGGCATGCCCGTCTGCCTGGTAGTCGGCGAACGACTGTCCATCCGGCGTATAGATGGCGGCATACCGGATATGCGGGGAAGCCTTCAATGCAGAGAGTGTGACTTCTGCGGAATGCGGGTCGTTAAACACCAGGGCCGAAATCGTGTTCGAGCCAATGATCTGGGCTTCGACCGAAAGGTTGTTGACCACGCCAGCCTGAAACGTGTAGAGGTCGTAGGCAAAAAAAGCCGCACAGGCCAGCAACAGAGCGGTTCCGCTCACCAGCATATTCATCCAGGTGAGCTTCTTGGAGATCGAATGGTCGCGTCCTCCCGTCATGGAGTCCGATCTCCGCCTGAATTTCGTCTTACCGCTGTAGCTACCTTGAGCAACTCGGAACTCAACGTCAGACCGGCCTTCTGGGTAGCGGCCAAATTGATTTCGAAACGAATCCGGTTGCCCTCGATCACGAACTGGATCATGCCGCCGCGCTCGGAGAACGCGGGCATATCGCTGACTGTTAAGATGGCCTCGCTGTCGAGGCTTTCAAGGATTTTGCCGAGGCGGCTGGCCTCGTCAGCACTCATGAAAAGAATCTTGCAATGGGACGACTCCTGCGGGCTTGAGATTCGTTTGGCAACAACGTTCTTGCTGCCAATCATTTCACCCGCGAGGGTGGAGTCAAGCGTAGGACCAAATGGATCATGGCCCAGGATACAGACCGTAAAAACCTCATTCTGCACCACCCCGCTCGCAGGCCACTCGACAAATCTTCCGAAATTGTAAAGATAGGCAGCCTTCACCTGATACTCGCTGGCCTTCTGTTGCGCCAACCCGGTCCCCACCGCCAGCAACAGCCATGCAATGGCTGCGACACGACGCCACGGCAATAGCCGGCGGTCGCGCGTCTGAAGCTCCGGGCGAACCGTATGAAGAAAGCGGCTCATGGCTTCGGGGGGTTCCCACCTCCTCCTAGGTTCCAGACAACCTTCCCGTAAACGCCTCTCCTGATTCCCACCAACGGACCAGCGTCGCCACCGAACTGTGCGTAATGCGGCTGCAAGAGGTTCTGGCCGACGACTGACAGTTCCAGTTGATCCGTGGGGTGCCAGGAAAACCGCACGTTGGCCGTGTGATAGCTTTCCACACCCTGTGCAGCCAGTGCGCTGACATAACGATAGCTCTGGTCGAACTCCAGTTTCTTTGGCAGGTCGACGAGCGACTGCAGCACGATCTGGTTGCGCGGCGTCGATCCTTCATAGCCGGCGACACTGGTCGGATCATTGCTCGTCAGCTTGTTCTCCAGATCCATATTCAGGTACGAATACGCGACCTTCAGCTCCCATGTACTGACGGGCTTCCAGCTCGGTGCGACTTCGAATCCCGCCGTGCTGCCGTGAATCCCATTGCTGGTAAGCAAAGGAAGTATCGCGTGCGGCGGTGGCGGGGTCAGTTCGAAAAATGGCGCTCCGACCTGGAAACTGTAGAGATCGTTGTAATCGTTATAAAACGCTGCGATGTCGAGATACACGTGGGAAAGAACCAGGGTCCGGTATCCAACTTCGTACGCGATCAACTCCTCAGAGAGAAACTGACGATTGCCGCTGGCGCGGAAGAAGATCGGGAACGGCGTATCGGTGGCGAAAAAGTTGATCTGGATGTCTTCATCGATGCGCGAAGGCGTACGCACAGCGCGCGTAGCTGAGGCCCAGATAGCTTCATGGGGAGTACGGTTCCATAACAGCCGTGCGCTCGGCTGAACTTCAAAACCGCTGTAGTTATTGTGCTCGAACTTCGAGCCCAGAGTGAACGAGAGCTTGTGATTCAGAAACTCGATTTCGTCCTGCGCGAACCCGCTGTAGATCTCGTCCGTTATCTGGTGCGGCAGGAAGTCGAGAGTCGGAACGGTCTGGAGAAGGTTGCTTGGACTCCAGCGGGCGCCCAATCCCCAGAGGAAAGTCTGCTGCCCTGGCAGCGTCAAATGGTCGAGGAAATCAACGTCGAACGTGCTACGGGTCTCTCCAAACTCCGGTTCGAAGTGATTCGTGCGGTCAAAATAAGCCTGAAACTGGAAATCCGATTTGTCGCTCAGCACGCGCTTCCAGCGAGCTAGCAGATTTCCTCCCGTCAGTTGGGCATTCCCATCGACGGTGACCTGAGACGGAGGCGAATACAAGGCATACTGCGTGGTTTCCCCAGCGGTCTCGTTGTAGATGTCACCCTGGAAGGTCACCGTATCGCGGAGGCCCTTGTCCCAGTCGGTGCGGAAGCCAGCCTGGCGGGTTCGCCAATCGTCGAAATTCCTCCCATCAGCATGGAACTCTGGGCCATTGGTAAAGCCCATGCCATAGACCCGGTAATTAAACCCCTGATTATTTCCGCCTCCGTAGCGAACCGTCCCCATGCCCTGGTTGAGGCTGCCGCCGCCCACCGCCACCATCGCCCCGTGCGTGTCCTTGCTGTTCTTCGTAATGATGTTGATGATTCCGTCGACCGCGTTGGCCCCCCAGATCGTTCCCCCAGGTCCACGGATCACTTCAATGCGTTCAATATCCTCGAGCGGGGTGTTTTGGACTTGCCAGTAGACGCCCGCAAAAAGTGGCGTGTAAACGCTGCGTCCGTCGATCAGCACGAGCAGCTTGCTGGCCAGCACGGCGCCAAACCCGCGAATACTGATGGACCAGTGGTCGCCATCAGCCTGCGCTACTTCAACTCCCGGAGCCAACCGCAATGCTTCGGGAATATTGGTTGCACCCGAGCGGCGAATGTCCTCCTGCGTGATCACGAAAATTGCCGCGGGAGTTTTCCATACGGCCTCGGGTTCTTTGGAGGCGGTCGTGACCTCGACGTTGCCCAATTCGGCCAGCGTCAATTGTTTAAGAGGCTCGCTGGCCTCGGCATCTGCCGACATCGCGGCCTGGGATGGAACCAGCCACCCCAAGAGCAGGATTGGAACAAGTGTAGTCGCAACAAGTCTTTCTTTCATGGATGCTCCACCGCTGCGGGACCGACTGCGTAGCCTGCGCGCACAGCATTCCAACGACGTGCGTTCATGAACATGGTTTTCTGATTTTTGGAGGAGGTTCTCTCTTAACAGACAAATCACAATTGGCGTCGATTATGGTAGTACGGTTTGCCCGAGTCGTTACTATTACGCCGGTAATCGGGGATTTTTGAGGATTGCCTGACAGAAATCCGAGCCCTGTCAGTCCAACTTGGAATCATGGCTTGAAGAGCCGGCCGCTGTCGCCTTTCCCATTTCCACTGAATGGAGCACGCGGTGCACCTTGGCCAGCAAAGAATGCAGTGTGAAAGGCTTTTCCAGCAAGGCGAGTTCCTGACCAAGGACGCCGTATTGTGCGACCAGCTCGTTGGTGTACCCAGACATGTACAACACTTTGATGTCCGGCCGCGAAGCGGTCAGTGCCCGTGCCAGGTCGCGCCCGCTGCCGCCGGGCATGATTACGTCCGTAAGTAACAAGTGAATGGGATCTCTGTATGCGTGGGCAATTTTGGTGGCGACGCTGGGATCGGCCGCATCCAGTACCCGGTAACCGTTATCCTCCAGAGCTCCGCGTGCCAGTTCGCGCAACGGGTCTTCATCTTCGACCAGCAGGACAGTTTCCGACCCTCGTAATGCCATGGTCGCAGCCGCGGTTGATTTGCTTGCCTCTGCGGCCTCGCCGGTGCGAGGCAAGAAGATCTTGAAGGTCGTGCCCCGTCCCACTTCGCTGTACACCCGAATGTATCCTTCGTTCTGTTTTGCAATTCCGTAAACTGTGGAGAGTCCAAGCCCCGTCCCTTTGCCTGCTTCTTTGGTTGTGAAGAAAGGCTCGAAGATGTGCGCCTGCGTCTCTCGGTCCATGCCGCATCCGGTGTCGCTGACACTCAGCGTGATGTACGAGCCCGGCGTAAGGCCCGCATGTTGACGGGCATAGGTCACATCGAGTTCTGCATTGGCCGTTTCAATTATCAGCTTGCCGCCCTTGGGCATCGCATCGCGGGAATTGACCGCAAGGTTCATCAGGATCTGTTCTATCTGGCCTGGATCCGCTTTCACCAGCCAAAGTTGGGGATGTTGCCGGAAGCTGATCTCGATGTCCTCTCCGATAAGCCGGCGCAACATCTTTTCCATGTCGCCGATCACTACGTTGAGGTCGAGAGCCACCGGCTGGATGATCTGCTTGCGGCTAAAAGCCAGAAGCTGCCGGGTCAGGCCAGCCGCCCTGCGTCCGGCTTTGCAGATCTCCTCGGCGTGTTTATGCAGCGGATCACCTTCGCGCAACTGTATCTGCAATAGTTCGCCGTATCCGGTGATAACTCCCAGGGCATTATTGAAGTCGTGCGCGACGCCGCCTGCAAGCCGTCCCACCGCTTCCATCTTTTGTGCCTGGCGCAGCTGGTCTTCCAACAGCTTGCGTTCGGTGATGTCCTCAAACGTTCCTTCATAACGCGCGATGTTGCCACCTTCGCGCACCACCCTGGCGTTGGTCCACAGCCACATCCTGCTGCCGTCCTTGCGATAGACCTGAATTTCAAAATGCTGGACCACGCCCTGTTCTTGAAGCAGCTTCTTAAACTCCTCTCGCCGCTCTGGATCTACATAGAGCTGGTGCTGCACGTCGCTGATGGCCGAGATCATCTCTGCTCCGGACTTGTAACCGAACATCTCCGCCATCGCGCGATTCACAGCCAGCAGGCGGCCTTCGGGAGAGGTCTGGTACATCCCGACGATAGCTTCTTCAAACATCAGGCGATACTTGCGCTCGGCCTGCTTGAGAGCGTCCTCAGCCCGTTTTTGCGCCGTGATGTCGCGCGGCGCTGCCAATTTCGCGTTTCTCATGCGGAATGTCAGCGTGTGTACAACCACCTCCGCATCTATCAACGTGCCGTCTTTGAGCAGATGTCTCCAAGTACCTGAGTATTGCAGTGCGGAATGAACCTTAGCCCATTCCGCCAGCAGGCGGGGAACATCCTCCGGCGGACGAATATCAGTAATACGCATCTTCAGGAACTCCTCACGAGAGTACCCGTAATGCTGGATGGCCGCCTCATTTACCTCGAGAAACTGCAGAGTTTCGGCATCGTAAACCCACATGGGCTGCGGGTTGCTCAGGAACAGGGCTCGAAAGCTGCCGTCCGCCTCAGAAAGGATGTTGGGGGATTCGGAGGCGTCCGGGTTCGCGGTCCTGACGATAGCTGACGCTGGCGGAAACTGCGTAATTCTTGACATCAACCTCTACACGACAGCTCCAAAGAAACGGCTGCCTTACTCCCAACCCAGCCAACTTCTCCCCCAGGCAAAGTGGGCTGCAAGTTCTACGACTTGAATAACACCGCCGGAGTACCTTCCCAAGAGTACGGAAGTAATCAGAAGTGAATTCAGCAGCTTGGCGGAAAAGATGACTAGGCGAACCAATTCTAGAATGATTCGCCTGGCGGGAGATTCGGCTTACCGGCGGGCTGCCGGCACTTTCGCGGGCTCGGGGGCGGCGCTGGGCATGGTCGTAACCCGAGCGCCTTGCGACGACGCAGGCGCCGCAGGGGCTGAGCTTGAAAGTCCCAGTTGCTTGCGTACCTCGGTCTCAAGTTTGACGAGCACTTCCTTGTTATCTTTCAGGAACTGCCGGGCATTTTCTCGTCCCTGACCGATGCGTTCGCCCTTATAGCTGAACCAGGCTCCCGACTTTTCCACGATATTGTGGTTCACTGCAAGGTCGAGCAGGTCGCCTTCGCGTGAGATGCCCTCGCCATACAGAATGTCAAACTCCGCCTCGCGGAAGGGCGCAGCGACTTTATTCTTCACGACCTTGACTTTGGTTCGAGAGCCCGTAACGATATCGCCGTCCTTGATGGCGGCGATGCGGCGAATATCAATGCGTACTGACGAGTAGAACTTCAACGCCCGTCCGCCCGTCGTGGTTTCTGGGTTGCCAAACATGACACCGATCTTTTCGCGAATCTGGTTGATGAAGATCAGGCAGGTGCGCGACTTTGATACGATTCCGGTCAGCTTGCGCAGCGCTTGCGACATCAACCGCGCCTGCAGACCCATGTGGCTGTCGCCCATTTCGCCATCCAGTTCAGCCTTGGGCACCAGCGCCGCGACCGAATCCACCACCAGCACATCAATAGCTCCCGAACGCACCAGGGCCTCGGCGATTTCCAGCGCCTGCTCGCCGTAGTCGGGTTGCGAAACCAGGAGATTGTCCACATCCACTCCCAGCTTTTTGGCGTAGGTGGGATCGAGAGCGTGTTCGGCATCAACGAAAGCAGCCATGCCTCCGGTTTTCTGCGCTTCGGCAATTACCTGCAAAGCAATCGTGGTTTTGCCGGAAGATTCCGGGCCAAAAATCTCCACCACCCGGCCGCGCGGGAATCCGCCCACGCCCAGGGCAAGATCGAACGAGATGGCGCCGGTGGGAATAACGGAGATAGGGACGATTGCCTCCTTCGATCCCAGGCGCATGATGGAGCCCTTCCCAAACTGTTTCTCGATCTGCGCAAATGCCAGATCAATCGCTTTTGTCCGCTCGTCGGCCATAGAAACGGCTCCTTTAGGTTTCAACTTGTGGTGATTCAGTGCCCGATTATACACTTGGACTTAAGCGAAGAAAAGGCGAATTTACGAGAAAGTCTGCGGAAAATTCCCGAATCGGTTCCAGCCTGCAGCCCTACAACCCGAGCTCGGCCTTTACAGTGTTATCTTCCATGTCGGTTTCCATCTGGAAGCCGATCTTCTGGCAGATTGCCAGCATGTCGCGGTTTTCGGTCAGGATGGTGGAGACCACCCGTTCCAGTTTTTCCTCGCGCGCGATGTCCACCAGCCTGCGGTAGAGTTCGCTCCCCATTCCCTGATGCTGGTAGCGGTCGTCCACCAGCACGGCCAATTCGGCTTCTTTACGACCGCGCAACTTGCTCAGGCGACCGATGGCGATGATCTCCGGGCTTTCGTCTTTCAGCTTATGCTCCACCACCAACGCCATCTCCCGGTCGTAGTCGATGAAACAGATCCGCGTCAGCCGTTCATGCGCGGTGCGCTGGCTCAGCTTCAACGGCTGAAAATATCGCAGATACACGCTGCGGTCGGAAAGCTCCTGGTGCAGCCGGATCAGCAGGGGTTCATCCTCAGGACGGATGGGCCGAATCGTAACCGCTTCCCCGTTTTTCAGTTTCCATGGGCGGACGTATTGAGTCGGATAGGGGCGAATCGCGAGACGAGGCAGTTCTTCCTCCTTCACCTCCGGCCCGTAAACCAGAACTCGCGCATCCAGCGCTAACAACCGTTCCGGCGAGGCTACCAGAGGATTGATGTCGATTTCCCGAATCCAGCGTTGTTCCACCACCAACTGGCTGAAACGGACCAGCAATTCCTCCAGCGCGCCCAGATCAATCGCCTGCCGGCCGCGCACTCCTTTCAGGGCCTCATACACTTTGGTCTGTTCCATCATTCGTCGCGCCAGTGTGGTGTTCAACGGAGGCAACGCCAGCGATCGGTCCTTGAACACCTCTACCAATTGGCCGCCTGCGCCGAAAAGCAGAACCGGGCCGAACTGCGCATCCACGCTGCTTCCCAGGATTACTTCATACCCATTCAGCTTCACCATGGGTTGTACCGTCACACCCTGGAAATGCTCCCGCCCTGCCTTTTCGCTCACGGATCGCTGGATATCCCGGTAGGCTCGCCGCACCGACCCCGCATCACCCAGGTTCAACTGCACGCCTCCAACATCTGTCTTGTGGGTGATGGTTTCCGAAAACACCTTAACCACTACGGGATAACCGATCTCCTCCGCGTGGCTCACCGCTTCCTCTTCGCTCGCCGCCGTCACCGTCGTGATGGTCGGAATTCCATACGCAGCGAGCAACTCCTTGGACTCGACCTCCGTGAGAATCGTGCGGCCTGCTTCTCGGGCACGTCGCACAATATGGTCGGCAATGGCGCGGTTCGGAGCACGTTCGGAATCCGCAGGCAGGCTGGGCGTTTCGTACAAGCCTCGCAGGTTATAGCTGTAACGCCACATGTAGTCGAAGACTCTGGCGGCGGTGTCCGGAAATGGAAAGGTCGGAACGCCGGCGCGATTCAGAATGTCCACTCCCGCAGCAACTTCCGGGCCGCCCATCCAGCTCGCAAGGATGGGTTTGCCTGTCGCCTGCGCATATGCCTTCAGGTGTTCGGCAGTCAGGGTCGGGTCGGACATCCCTTGCGGACACAGGATGGCGAGAAGCCCATCCACATTCTCGTCATGGACTGCGATGTCCACCACCTTGGTGTACTTGTCCGGAAGTGCATCTCCCAATACGTCGAGTGGATTGCTGTGACTCCAGTGCGGGGGTAGGAGTTGATCCAACTGGGCCATTGACTTCGCTGTAAGCTCCGCCAATTGTCCACCGTTGGCAATCACCGAATCCGCTGCCAGAACTCCCGGTCCCCCGGCATTGGTGACAATTGCCAGCCGCGAACCTCGTGGCCGTGGCTGCTTGGCCAGCACCTCCGCCATGTAGAAAAGGTCTGCGATGGTGTTTGCCCGCAGCACGCCGCATCGCCGGAACGCGGCTTCCAATACCTCGTCGCTACCCGTCAGGCTGCCGGTATGAGAAGCCGCCGCATGGGCCGCCGCCTCCGTTCGTCCGGCTTTGATCACAATCACTGGCTTGTTGAGCGATACTTCCCGCGCCGCGGAAAGGAACGAACGCGCGTCGCCGACCGATTCCATGTACATCACGATGCTGTGGGTGCGCGGATCGTTCCCCAGATAGTCAATCAAGTCGCCCCAGCCTACGTCCAGCATCGATCCCACGGAAACAAACGCGCTGAAACCCACCAGTTCTTTCTGGCACCAATCCAGGATGGCCGTGCACAACGCCCCACTCTGGCTGATAAAGGCCACATTGCCGGCGCGAGCGATGTGGGGTGCGAACGTCGCATTCAACCCGCTCAGTGGATTCATGACGCCCAGACAGTTGGGACCCAGAATGCGTATATCGCCTTCCTGCATCCGCTCGCGAATCTGCTGCTCCAGTTCCCGGCCTTTTTCGCCGTGCTCCTTGAAGCCGGCGGAGATGACGATAGCGCCACGCACGCCTGTTTCCACGCATTGGGTAATAATCTCCGGGACTGTGGCAGCCGGGGTCACAATTACAGCCAAATCAACCGCCTCAGGGATATCGCCCACCTGGGGATAAGCCTTGATACCCAGCACACTCGTACGCTTATCGCTGACTGGATATACGGTCCCTCCAAAGGGACTGCTCACCAGGCTCCATAGCACTGCCCGCCCAATGCTTCCCAGCCGGTCGGTCGCCCCGATCACGGCAACACTATGCGGGGCAAAAATAGCATCCAGCGGATGTCCCTCCGAATGCAGAACATCGTGCGCGCGGTCGTGGCTCGGTTTCTTGGCCTTGGCGGCCAGCTTGGTAGTGCCCATAAGTTTATGAAACTTGGAAGAGTTTACCGCTCAGACCCCGGGTTCGTCTGCGAGGAATGTCACTTCCCCCCCGCGCCAGAGACCACCTCGGGCACCACGGCCGTCTGAACCCTACAGCGTTTTCGGCTTGTCCTGCGTCTAATCTGTAGTAAAATCACCGCCGCCTGTGACGTGGCGCAATTTGCGGTCAGGCCGCGTGACACCGGCAGACGAGGATTCAACCCTCGGAGGCTCGAATGGAACATCAGGCCCCTGGTAGTTCTTCTACGACGACGAGTGCTCGCTCTTCCGCTGCGCCCCATGAGGATCGTGGGGTTTGGGTGGTTACAGCTTACGGCATCTCCGGTCTGGTGCTGTTTGGTATTTTGATTTACTACTTCTCCACCTACATCACCCACTAGCACGGCGGAATCTGCAACCGCTCGGCTCGTTCCATTGGACGTGTCCCAACGGGCACAACAGCCTTTTCGCGTCATGCTACAATGAGCCACTCTTGAACGTTTTTCTGCCGGGCAAGGACCAGCGTTTCCCCGCTCACAAGATTGGAATAAAGTCGTGGCTGAGATTCCCGAGAAACCCGCCAGCATCACTTACGCCGATGCCGGGGTAGATATTGATCGCGCGAACCGTACCAAAAAGCGCATCAAGTATCTCGCCCATAAGACTTTCACCCGCGGCGTGCTCAGCGAGATCGGCGGGTTTGGTGGCCTGTTTGCCGTGGACAAACAGAAGTACCTCGATCCGGTGCTGGTTTCGAGCGTGGATGGTGTCGGCACCAAGCTGAAAGTCGCCTTCGAAATGAACGTGCACCAGACTATCGGCGCCGACCTGGTGAATCACTGTGTGAACGACATCTCGGTGCAAGGCGCCGCCCCACTGTTCTTCATGGACTACCTGGCGACCGGAAGGCTGGATCCCGACGTTGCTGAGAAGGTGGTCGAAGGCCTGGCCGATGCGTGCAAACACAATGGTTGCGCCCTGATCGGGGGCGAGACGGCGGAGATGCCCGGGTTTTACCCCGACGGCGAATATGATCTGGCGGGCTTCATCGTGGGCGTGGTCGAGCGCGAGCGCATTATTACCGGCAAAACCGTCGAGCCCGGGGATGTCATTCTCGGCTTGGCCTCCAATGGACTTCACACCAACGGCTATTCCCTTGCCCGCAAGTTGCTTTTCGACGTCGCTCGCTACACGCCGGATTCCTACGTCAACGCGCTCAAGGGCAAAGTCGGGAACGAACTCTTGCGCACTCACAAGAGTTACTGGCCCGCGATCAAACGCCTGGTGGATGGCGATTGTGTCTCGGCGATGGCCCACATCACCGGCGGCGGCATCACCGAGAATCTGCCTCGCGTGCTTCCTCGCGGCGTGGCCGCAGTTATTGAACTCGGCTCCTGGCCGGTCCTGCCCATCTTCGAACACCTTCAGGAATTGGGAAACGTCCCGCAGGAAGAAATGCTCCGTACCTTCAACATGGGTCTGGGAATGCTGCTGGTGGTTTCTTCCAGTAAATTCAAGAAGGCACAAACCGTCCTGGATCGTATCGGCGAAAAAGCTTACACCGTGGGACGGATCGTCAAGGGCGACCGCAAAGTGATGTACACCTGAAGTCTGCTACCGCTTCAGCAGA
>Ga0335079_10006351_pt1 | contig 13523 bp, 10 predicted proteins | sample Lox_Sample_33_FD_206719 | JGI IMG/M metagenome (GOLD analysis project Ga0335079, IMG submission 206719) | Soil microbial communities from Loxahatchee National Wildlife Refuge, Florida, United States - Lox_Sample_3.3 | ecosystem: Environmental > Terrestrial > Soil > Wetlands | place: USA... | reverse complement strand
GCCCCAGGCACCGCCGTCACCCAGGGGTAGCACCGGCAGCAGGCCCGCGACCGGCCGGCCTGCCTGGCCGGGGTCACCGCCGGAACCGGGGCAGCGAAACACCCGGTGAGGTTCGCGCGTGGCGAGTTGACCCTGCTGGCGGGCAACCCTACTGTCCGTATCAATCGCCAGCCTAGCACAACACTAAATCTCAGGTTGAGAGTGAAGGTTTGAACCCACTGGAAATCGCGAGAAATGGCCGGGCCGGTGCGGTGGGGGCGCACCCCGGCGGACCGCTGACGCGGCCGTACGCCCAGTGGGGCGAAATCACCGGGCCGTTTAAGCGGTGGCCAGGAACACGATAGAGGCAAACGAGCGGAAAGGGCCCTCCTCGTGGCAGCTCCGCAGAACTATCTGGCGGTCATCAAGGTCGCCGGTATCGGAGGGGGCGGCGTCAATGCCGTGAACCGGATGATCGAAGAAGGGCTCAAGGGCGTTGAGTTCATCGCGATCAACACGGACGCGCAGGCGCTGCTCATGAGCGATGCCGACGTCAAGCTCGACGTCGGGCGCGAGCTCACCCGCGGGCTGGGTGCGGGCGCCAACCCCGACGTCGGCAGCCGCGCAGCCGAAGATCACCGCGAGGAGATCGAGGAGGTCCTCAAGGGGGCCGACATGGTCTTCGTCACCGCGGGCGAGGGCGGCGGGACCGGCACCGGCGGGGCACCAGTGGTTGCGAACGTGGCCAGGTCGCTTGGCGCGCTCACGATCGGCGTGGTCACCCGCCCGTTCGGTTTCGAGGGCAAGCGCCGCGCGTCCCAGGCCGAGCTTGGCATCGAGCGGCTGCGTGGCGAGGTGGACACCCTGATCGTCATCCCGAACGACCGGCTGCTGTCCATCTCCGACCGCCACGTCAGCGTGCTCGACGCGTTCAAGGCAGCCGACCAGGTGCTGCTGTCCGGCGTGCAGGGAATCACCGACCTGATCACCACGCCCGGGCTGATCAACCTGGACTTCGCCGACGTGAAGTCGGTCATGTCGGGCGCGGGTTCCGCGCTGATGGGAATCGGCTCGGCGCGTGGCGACGACCGGTCGGTGGCCGCCGCCGAGATGGCCATCTCCAGCCCCCTGCTGGAGGCGAGCATCGACGGGGCCCACGGGGTGCTGCTGTCCATCCAGGGCGGCAGCGACCTCGGGCTGTTCGAGATCAACGAGGCGGCCCAGCTCGTCTCCAACTCGGCGGCGCCTGAGGCCAACATCATCTTCGGCGCGGTGATCGATGACGCGCTTGGCGACGAGGTGCGGGTGACGGTCATCGCCGCCGGATTCGACGAGGCGGGCAACGCCCGCGCCCGCCTGGCCCGGCCGGGCACCGGCCAGGCCATGGCCGTGGGCACCAGCGGGGTCGCGTTCCATCCCAGCTCCTCTCCGGCCGCCACCGAGCCAGCGGCCGCTGGCCCGATGGCTGGCCAGCCGGTGGGCGGGGCAGCAGCGGACGGCACGGCCACCGGCGGCAGCGAAGACGCCGGGGACGCGAAGAACACCGGCGGTGCCGGGGCCCCGGAGCCGGTGACCGCCAGCAAGGCCGTGCCAGCTGCCGCCGCGGGCAATGGCGGCGCGCCGCCGCCCGCGGTGCCGCAGCCCGGGGACACCAACGGCGGCCCCGCACCACGGGTAACCCAGGAACCGGCGCGGCCGCGCCCGGACACCGCGTCAGCGGCCCGGGTGTTCGAGACAGCTACCACCCGCCGCCGCAGCGTCGTCTTTGAAGAGGACGACGAACTGGACGTGCCTGACTTTCTCAAGTAGCCGAACCGGCTGCTTTTATCTCCTCTCCCTTCCGGGCGTGGGTGCGCGACCGGGGGTGGGTCGCCCTGCGCCCCGCCTTCGGCTCTTCATACGCTCCGGGCAACCCACCCCCGGCCACGCTGGCGGCTGGGCGATTCAGTGGGCGGCGTGGTTCGCTACATGATGTGGGCGTGATGGGCGAGGAGCAGGTGCCGGGCGGGAGCCGGAGAGACGAGCTACGTAGCCGCCTTGCCGGTGTTCGTGAGCGGATCAGCGCGGCTTGTGCGGCGGTGGGGCGGGATCCGGGGGAGGTGACGCTGGTCGCGGTCACGAAGACCTTTCCGGCGTCGGACGTGCGGCTGCTGTACGGGCTCGGGGTACACGATGTAGGCGAGAACCGGGATCAGGAAGCGGCTCCCAAGGCGGCTGAATGCGCGGACCTGGCACCGGGGCTGACCTGGCATTTCGTCGGGCAGTTGCAGACCAACAAGTGTGCGAGCGTGGTGCGTTATGCGCGGGTGGTTCATTCGGTGGACCGGCTGCGGCTGGTGCGCGCACTTGGCACGCAGGCCCGCAGGGCCGGCCGGGTGATCACCTGCCTGGTCCAGGTGAGCCTGGAGACCAGCCCCGGCCGCGGGGGGACGGCGCCAGCCCAGGTTCCCGGGCTCGCCGCGGCGCTCGCCGCCGAAGAAGGCCTGCTGCTGGGCGGTGTGATGGCCGTAGCGCCGTTGGGGGTGCCGCCTGAGCAGGCGTTCGCGCCGCTCCCCGCCATTGCCGCGGCTGTCCGGGAGATCCGGCCGGAAGCAGGGATGATCTCGGCCGGCATGAGCGGGGACATGGAGGCGGCCATCGCCGTCGGCGCGACACACGTGCGTGTCGGTACGGCGTTGCTCGGCGGCCGGCCAGGTTTCGTCCGGTAGTGTCCGTCGCAGCGGCCGCGCGACTGAGATTCACCACGGAGGATGGACGGATGGCCGGCGCGATGCACAAGATGGCGGTCTACCTCGGCCTTGTCGAGGACGACCGGCACTACGACGACGGCTACGACTCCTACGGCGAGGAGTTCACCGAGTACGAGGACGAGGCGCAGGATCAGCCCGCCGCGGCCGCCGGGCAGGCGAGCGTGCTGCCCGGCGAGCTGGGTACCGGTGCCGCCCGCCCGGCCGGGACGACTGTGCAGGCGACTGACCTCACTCGCATCACAACCTTGCACCCGCGCACATACAATGAGGCCCGTACGATCGGGGAGCACTTCCGCGAGGGCACCCCAGTGATCATGAACCTGACCGAAATGGTCGACAGTGACGCCAAGCGCCTCGTTGACTTCGCGGCAGGCCTGATCTTTGGCCTCCGGGGCAGCATCGAGCGGGTGACCAACAAGGTATTCCTGCTGTCACCGGCGAACATCGAGGTCACGGCCGAGGACAAGGCGCGGATGGCGGAACGAGGGTTCTTCAACCAGAGTTAGGCACCCCGTGACGAAGAACACAGCGCGGCGACCGGGGGGCGGTCGCCCGGTCGCCGTCTGCGAGAACTGGGCAGATCCATGGGCATCCTGAAGATCGTTCTGCTGTATGCGCTCTGGATCTACCTGCTGCTGCTGATCGGGAGACTGATCTTCAGCTGGATACAGGCCTTCTCCCGCGAGTGGCGTCCGCGGGGAGCGGTGCTGGTGGCAGCGGAGACCGTGTACACCGCCACCGACCCGCCACTGAAATTTTTGAGTAGGTTCATCCCGGTACTCCGGCTCGGTAGTGTGGCCCTGGACCTCAGCTTCATGCTGCTGTTCTTCGTTGTTCTTATCCTGATCAACGCCGTACAGCTGCTCTGATCCGGTACGGTCCCATTGGGGACACCCGAGCGCGCCGAGGAGACGAGATGCCGCTGACGCCCGCGGATGTGCGGAACAAGCAGTTCAGTACCACCAGGCTCAGGCCCGGTTACGACGAGGAAGAGGTCGATGCCTTCCTCGACGAGGTCGAGGTCGAGCTTGACCGGCTGATCCAGGAGAACGAGGAGCTCCGGGCGAAGCTGGCTGAGTGCTTGCGCGGAGGCAAGTCGGCCGTGTCCGCGCTCAACTCTCCGCTGGCCGAGCCCGAGCCCGAGCTCATGGCGCGGGAGCCGATGATGCCCGAGCCGGAGCGCCGCCCCGAGCCCGCCATGATGAGCATGGCCCCGCCGCCCGAGGACAACATGGACACGGCCGCCCGGGTGCTGGCCCTTGCGCAGCAGACGGCTGACCAGGCGATCGCCGATGCCAGGCGCGAGGCAGACGAGACGCTGGGCCGGGCCCGGCGTGAGGCGGACGAGATCCTGGGCAAGGCGCGCCGCCAGGCCGAGCAGATCACCAGCGACGCCAGGGCCAGGGCCGAAAGCCTCGAGCGCGACGCCCAGGAACGGCACCGGCAGGCCATGGGCTCCCTGGTGCAGCAGCGCGAAGAGCTGGAGCGGCGCGTGGACGACCTGCGAGCCTTCGAGCGGGAGTACCGCAGCAGGCTCAAGGCGTACCTGGAAGGCCAGCTCCGCGACCTCGAGGCGGGTGCCACCGACAGCGGCACCTTCCCCACTGTGACCGGGCCGCAGTCCTCTGTGGGCGCGGGCATGAGGATGGACACCCGCAACGGCGGGCAGCCAGCCGTGACCGGCGCCTATGCCGGCTCCCCGGAGCCTGCCGGGCACGCGGGCGGATACCACCCCGCTGACAGCTCCGGGCACGAACGCCGTTAACCTGCCTGGCAGCTGCTGCCTGGCGCGTGGAGGGCGCTAAGTGATCCGTTCCAGCGCTATCCTCGTGGCCGCGGCGCTGCTGATGCTGGTAGCGGGGGTGCTTGCGACCAGCCTGCTGGTGGTCTACGCCTCGATCGGGGTGAGTGTGCTCGCCCTGGTGCTGCTGGCGGCAGGATTCCTGACCCGGCGGGGAGAGATCTTCGGCGAGGCGGGTGCGGCACCAGCCAGCCACCAGCCCACGTGGCTGGCCACCTCGGGTGCGGACGAGCCCGCGATGGACGGCGGCAGGGCCAGCGTCCCCTCGCTCGGCGGGCGGCCGGTCGACGTCGGCGCCGGTTTCAGCAATGGCAGCTACGGGGCCAACGGCGACTGGGACGCCGAAGCCGGGACGGACGAGGCCGATCACCCGGCGGACCACCCGGCGCCTGGCCCGGTGGACTACCCGGCGCCTGGCCCGGCGGACTACCCGGCGCCCGGCCCAGCGGGCCCGGCCAGGATGCCGCGGGTCCCGCAAGGGAAGAGCGGCGGACCGGAGCGAAACGGCCAGGGGAGGACCGGCCCGTCCAAGGCCGGGCCGTCCCGGGGCGGCAGGATCGGTGGCTACTCCGGGTCACACAGCTCGGGACGGGGACGCCCCCCGGCCGGGCCGCCCGGCAGGCGCCCGGCAACCACCCCGCCAGCGGGCACGGCACCCAAGGGTGCCGGGAAGCCGGTCGGCAGCAACGGCTCGTCGTTCGGTGCCACTCAGCCGCCGTTCGGTGCCACCCCGCCACCGTGGCCCGGCGCTGGACCGCCGTGGCCTGGCGCCGGACCTGCTGGCCCGGCGGCCCCGGCTGGCCCAGGCGCCCCGGAACCCTTCGACCCGGTCCAGGGCAAGCGCTCCGACCAGCGCAAACGCCCCGACCAGCAGGGCGCGGGGGCGGCGCCACCCGGCCGCAGTGGGCCTGGGGCTGGCCAGCCCGCCCGGACAGGCTCCGGCGCCGGGCCGGACGAGTGGCCGGATGTGGACCTGCCCCGGCCGGGCCCGGCGGGCACGCGCCGCCGGCCTGGCGAGCCCGATCCGGAGCTGGCGCCGCCTGCGCCTCCGCTCCCGGACCAGCCCGCCGCTGCTGCCGCGCCGCAATCCCCGTCATTGCCACGCGATGACTTCTGGGACCGGGTCGGTGAGGAACTGGTCGCCGATACTGAGCGCGAGTCGGGCACCCTGCCCGCCCGGCCCCGGCCAGCGGCAGCGTCGCCGTCCAAGGGCAGCGACCTGTGGGGCAGCAAGCCGCCGGACGATACCCCTGCCGATGCCGGTTCCGGCACCGGCGCCTCGGGGCCAGGCCGCCACCCGGGACCCGAGCGGTCACGTCACGTGTGGAGCGCATGGCAGCCGAGCGTTTCCGCCCTGCCCGGCGCCTCACCGGCAGAGGACAAGGACAAGCCGGGAGACCGCGCTGGCGCGGACGACACCGCCGAGCCTGCCGCCGCGGCCAAACGGGATGGACCCAAACGGGACGGACCCGGGCGGGACGGACCCGGGCGGGACGGATCCAAGGGGGACGGATCCCAGCGGGACCCAGCGGGGCGTGATGGATCCGAGCGCGCCGGGGTAGCTGACCGCCCGGGCGCCGGCGCCGGGAAGGAATCCAGCGCCGAGGAAGCGGAAACCGACGAGGAAGAGGCAGCCGCCCCTTCGCCCTGGAGCATTCCGCTGACGCTGGTGGGGGACCTCGATCTCGACGAGGAAGACGACCTGCAGCCCGAGGGCTCCGCCTCCCCGGCCGCGGAGCAGCCAGCAGGCGGGAACCCGGCCCCGGAGCGGACAGGTTCCGACCTCTGGACCCGCCCGGCATGGGCGAGCGGTGACAAGAAGACGCCGGCCGGGCCAGGGAAGGGCGACAGCGGTCGCGGCGAGCCGGATGAGGCTGGTCGCGACCAGGCCGACGTCAAGGCCAAGCCCGGCGCCGATCATGGCACCGCGGTCTCCCGCGCCGACGGGAAGGCCGCTACCGATGGTGCTGCGGCCCGTGCGGACGTGGGCGCGGGCGCCGGTGGTGACGCCGCGGCGGACCGGGCTGGCAACGGCGCAGGCAAGGACGGCAAGGCCGCGGCCTCCCGCGCCGGCGGGGACGCCAGCGCTGCTGGTGATGCCGCAGCGGCCCGTGCGGACGGGAGCGCCGGCGCTGACGGAAAAGCCGGCGCGGACAGCAAGGCCGGCGCTGACAGGAAGGCCGGCGCTGACGGGAGCGCCGGCGCGGACGGAAAAGCCGGCGCGGACGGGAAGACCGGCGCGGACGGGAAGACCGGCGCGGACGGGAAGACCGGCGCGGACGGGAAGACCGGCGCGGACGGAAAAGCCGGCAACGACAGAGACGCCGCGGGCGGGAGCGGGGACGCCGACCGCGATGGTGCCGCCGCAGCCTCCCCGGCACGCCAGGACACCCGCCCCGCCGCGCGCACGGAGGCTGGTGCGAGCTCCGCAGGCGCGCCCTCCAAGGCAGCCGGGGACGGGCCTTCGCCAGCCGGGGCCGCCGGGAAGCCGGCGTCCAGCCTCTTCGATCCGGCGCCGGCCACGTTCTCCGGGTCGTCCCGCACGGCCCCCGAGCCGGCGCCCGGCAAGGAACCGCTTGCCGGGCAGACCCCTGGCCCGGCTGCGCCGGACGGCCAGTCCGGGCCGGCCGAGCGGGCCGGCGCCGAGCGGGCTGACGCCAAAAAGGCCGACAGCGAACGGCCCAACGGCGAACGGCCCGCGGCCGGAAGCACCCCGGCCACCGGAAGCACCCCGGCGGGCGGAAGCCGGAACGGCCATGAGCAGGGCGGCCCGGACCAGACCACCGACGAAGACGTCGTGATCGTCCCCGGGGTCGCCCGGTATCACCGCACCGGTTGCATCCTGATCCGCTTCCTCGGCAGCGACGACCTGGAAACCTCGACCGCCCGGGAGGCGGAAGCGAACGGCTGCGTGCCGTGCCGGGCCTGCGAGCCGGAGAAGCCGCTCTCGGCCAAGGCGTAAGGCACGCCAGGCAGGCGCGAGCGGCTCAGCCCGGCCGGCGGCCTGGCCGCCTGAACGTCAGGCCCGCCGCAGCCAGAACGTCAGCCCCAGATCGGTGTCGGTGTGCTCGGCCGGCGCCTGGCCCGCGCCTGCACCGGGCGTCCCGTCGCGGAACTCACCGGCCAGCACCTCGCCGGCGATGAGCTGCCCGTGCTGGGTCAGCGCCGCGGCCAGTTCCGGGCTCGCCGCCTGCCACCACAGCGATATCCGGTCGCTCACGTCCAGCCCGTCGGCTTTACGCGCGTCCTGGATCAGGCGGATCACCTCGCGGGCCAGTCCTTCCCGGCGCAGCTCGCCGGTGATGTGGGTCTCCAGCGCGACGGTCTCGCCAGCGTCGGCGGCCACCGCCCAGCCAGCCCGCGGGGTCTGGGTGATGATCACGTCATCGGCGCCGATCGGTACCTGCTCCCCGTCCACCTCGACCGACGTCTCGCCCGCCGCGCCCAGGGCAGCGGCGAGGCCGGCCGCATCGGCCGCGGTGATCGCCGCCGCGACAGCCTGCGTGCCCTTGCCGAACCTGCGGCCCAGCGACCGGAAATTCGGCTTCACGACATGGTGCACCAGGTCTTCGTCAACGCTGCTCAGCGGCTCCAGCGAGCGCACGTTGAGCTCGGCCGCGATCAGGTCCCGCAGTTCCGGCGCCAGGCCGGCGAACCCCGGCGCCCCGGCCAGCGCGCGGGCCAGCGGCTGGCGGATCTGGACCGAGGCCGCCGCCCGGGCCGACCGGCCCAGCTCGACCAGCCGCCTGACCAGGTCCATCTGCCGGGACAGCCGCTCGTCGATCAGGTCCTGGCTGGCGGCCGGCCAGCTGGTCAGGTGGACAGAGTCCGGGGCGTCAGCGGGCCGCAGCGCGCCCCAGACATAGTCGGTGATGAACGGCACGATCGGCGCCATCAGCCGGGTCAGCGTCTCGATGCACTCGTACAAGGTGGCGAAGGCTGCCGCGCCGTCCGGTGTCCGTGGCCCATCCCAGAACCGGCGCCGTGACCGGCGCACGTACCAGTTCGAAAGGTCATCGATGAACGCCGCGAGCCGGCGCCCGGCGGCGGCGGTGTCGAAGCCCTCCAGCGCCGCGGTGACATCGGCGGTCACCGCGTGCAGCTCGCCCAGTACCCAGCGGTCGAGCAGCGGGCGCTCGGGCGGCGGGGGCGCCTCGGCTGCCATGGCGGGCACCCATGCCCGCCCGTTGGCGGCCGCCGCGTTGGCGTAGAGCACCAGGAACGAAACGGTGTTCCAGTACGTCAGCAGCACCTTGCGCACGATCTCGTCGAGCGCCCCATGCCCGATCTTGCGGGTGGCCCACGGCGATCCGGCGGCAGCGAAGAACCAGCGGACCGCGTCCGCGCCGGCATCCTCCATCAGCGGCATGGGTTCCAGCACGTTGCCCAGGTGCTTGCTCATCTTGCGCCCGCGCTCGTCCACCACCAGGCCGAGGCAGACGACGTTCTCGTACGCGGAGCGGCCGAAGACCAGCGTGCCCACTGCCATCAGCGAGTAGAACCAGCCACGGGTCTGGTCGATCGCCTCGCAGATGAACTGCGCGGGGTAGGTGCGCTCGAACTCCGCGTTGTTACGGTGAGGGGCGCCGTGCTGGGCGAACGGCATCGAGCCCGAGTCGTACCAGACGTCGATGACCTCCGGCACCCGGCGGGCGGGCTCGCCGCACTCACGGCAGGCGATCGCCACCTCGTCGACGAACGGCCGGTGCGGGTCGAGCCCGGTCAGGTCCGTTCCCGCCAGCTCGCTCAGCTCGGCCAGCGAGCCCACACAGGTCAGGTGCCCCTGCTGGCATTCCCACAGCGGCAGCGGGGTGCCCCAGTACCTGGTCCGCGACAGCGCCCAGTCCACGTTGTTCCGCAGCCATTCGCCGTACCGCCCGTGCTTGATGTTCGGCGGCTGCCAGTTCGTCTGCTCGTTCTGCGCGAGCAGCTGGTCCTTGATCACGGTGGTGCGGATGTACCAGGACGGAAGCGCGTAGTAGAGCAGCGGCGTGTGGCAGCGCCAGCAGTGCGGGTAGCTGTGGTCCTCCAGCTCGGACCGGAAGAGCAGCCCGCGCTCGGCCAGGTCGTGGGTGAGCCGCTCATCGGCGTCCTTGAAGAACACGCCACCGACCATCGGCACCGACGTGTCGAACCTGCCGTCGGGCCCGACCGGGTTCACCACCGGCAGGCCGTGGGCCCGGCTCGCCTCCATGTCGTCGGCCCCGAACGCGGGTGCCATGTGCACCAGGCCCGTGCCGTCCTCGGTGGTCACGAACGTCCCGGTCACCACCACATGAGCGCCCGGTATCTCGATCAGGCTGAACGGGGGCCGGTAGTGGGCCCCGGCGAGCTCCGCGCCGGTCACCCTGGCGACGACGTGCCATCCCTCGCCGAGCACGCGCGCCATCAGCTGCTCTGCCACCACCACCGTCTCGTGGTCACCCGCCTTGCGGGCAGCCACATAGGTCTCGTCCGGGTGGACGGCCACCGCGGTGTTGGACACCAGCGTCCACGGTGTCGTGGTCCACACCAGCAGATCCGCGCCATCCAGCGCCGGGTTCGCCCCGGCCGGCAGGCCGGTCAGCGGGAACCGGACCGTGACCGAGGGGTCGGTGACCGTCTCGTAGACGTCGGGCTGCCCCATCTCGTGGTCGGAGAGCGGGGTCTCGCAGCGCGGGCAGTACGGGCTGATCCGGTAGTCCCGGACCAGCAGTCCCTTCTCATAGATGACCTTCAGCGACCACCAGACGGACTCGATGTAGTCCGGGTTCATGGTCCGGTAGGCGCCCCCCAGGTCCACCCAGTAACCGAGCCGGTCGGTGAGCTCCTCGAACGCGTCCACGTGGCGGAGCACCGATTCCCGGCAGCGCTCGTTGAAGGCGGCGACCCCGTAGGCCTCGATGTCCTTCTTGCCCGACAGCCCCAGTTCCTTTTCCACCGCCACCTCGACCGGCAGGCCGTGGCAGTCCCAGCCGCCCTGGCGCGGCACGTGGAATCCCCGCATGGTCTTGAACCGGGGGAAGAGGTCCTTGAAGACGCGGGCCTCGATGTGGTGCACACCCGGCATGCCGTTGGCGGTCGGCGGCCCCTCGTAGAAGATCCACGGCGGGCCGGCCGCTGTCCGCTCCAGGGAGCGCTCGAACACCTTGCCGTCCTGCCACCGCCTGAGCATCTCGTGCTCCATGGCGGGCAGGTCGATCGCCGCGGGCAGGGCCGGGAAATGGCGGGTGTCGTCAGGCTGCGGCATGGTCGGGTGGCCTCCTGCGGATCGCCGGGCGGCCTGCCGGTGGCCGCCCGAACGCGTCGCTGGAGGGACGAAGGCCGCCGGCGGCGGCTCCGCGGTACCACCCTCCTTGGCCGTGCCCGCCTGCGCGGATCGCGGCCCACTCCACTTCGGTCCTGCGGCCGGTTCTACTGGGTGCCGCACGCCACGGCTGGGCAGCGCGGCAGCTGTTCTTCCGGCGGCTCAGGGGTGATCTGGTCCGCCGGGCAGGCCCCCCGGGCTCGCACCATCCCCGGGTCGCTGAGGGCCGCGATCAGCGGCAGCTGTCCCCATCAACGCCTTGCAGGCCTCCCACGATATCCGATCACCGGCCCGGGAGCCGAACGCATTTGCGGCCGCCGGGCGTGCCGTCCCGGGCGGCCACATGCGTTTGCGGAGCCGTGCCGCGGCGAACTATTCTCCGGTGACCGCCCGCACTCAAGATCGATTGACCCGGCACGTCACGCGGGCGGCCCGTGATGGCGCGGAGGGAGGCTGGACATGGCCGCGGCCAAGCGTTCTGGCGTCGCCGCTCTCGCCGTCCGCCCAGGTGAGAAGCCCTGGACCGAGGCGGAGCTGGACAAGGTGCGCGGGGAGCTCGAGGCGGAGATCGTGGAGCTGCGCACCAATATCGACCAGGCCGAACTGGAGATCGCGGAGCGGCTCAGTGACTCGGTCGGCGGCGCTGGCGACGATCAGGCAGACGCGGGTGCCAAGACATTCCAGCGTGAATACGACCTCTCCCTCACCCAGAACGCCCGGGATCTGCTCGACCTCAGCCGCGCCGCCCTGGCCAGGATCGATGACGGCAGCTACGGGGTCTGCGCGTCATGCGGGCAGCCGATCGGCAAGGCCCGCCTGAAGGCGTTCCCCCGGGCGACCCTGTGTGTCGCGTGCAAGCAACGCGAGGAGCGGCGCTGAGCGGCCAGCGGGAGACCAGCGATCCGCCCGGGCGGCGCCGGCTCGGTGTCCTGCTCGCCGTCGCGGCGGGGGTCTATGCCGCCGACGTGATCTCCAAGGTCGTCGTGGTGGCCACGCTGCCGCCACGGCGGCTGGTGCACGTCGTGGACGGGCTGCTGACCCTGCAGCTGGTGCGCAACAGCGGCGCGGCGTTCAGCATCGGCACGTCGATGACCGTGGTGTTCACCCTCATCGCGGTGGGGGTGATCTTCTTCATCCTGCGCACGTCCCGTCAGCTGCGCAGCCTGCCGTGGGCGGTCACCCTGGGCCTGCTGCTCGGCGGGGCCACCGGGAACCTGACCGACCGGCTGCTGCGCTCGCCCGGCCTGTTCCGCGGTGATGTCGTGGACTGGATCCAGCTGCCGCACTGGCCGGTGTTCAACGTGGCCGACTCCGCGATCGTCTGCGGCGGCCTGCTCGCCGTGCTGCTCGCCGCGCGCGGCATCCGGCTGGACGGGACCCGCGACGGATACGCCGCGCACCGCGGCCCCGCCGGCCCCGGCCCCGGGCCGCAGGACCGCGGGCAGCCGGGTGCCCCCCCGTCCCGGCAGGCGGCCGCGCACCAGCCCCGCCCACCCACCCAGCCGACCCAGCCCAGCCAGCCGGGCCAGCCGGGCCCCGCTCAGGAGCGGGGGAGCGCGGCGGGGGACAGCAGGACGTGACCGCGGGGGACCAGCGCCGGGTAGCCGTCCCGGAAGGGCTGGACGGCGAGCGCCTCGACGCCGCGCTCGCACGCATGTTCGGGCTCTCCCGTTCGGTGGCGGCGGACCTGATCTCCGGCGGGCAGGTGCTCGTGGCCGGGCGGCCCGCCGCCAAGTCGGACCGGGTGCCGGCCGGCGAGTGGCTCGATGTCACCCTGCCGGCACCGCCCGCCGCCCGCGCGCCGGTGCCGCAGGCCGTGCCGGGCCTGGCCGTCGTCTACGAGGACGCCGACATCATCGTGGTGGACAAGCCGGCCGGGGTGGCTGCTCATCCGACGCCGGGCTGGAGCGGGCCGACCGTGCTGGAAGGGCTGCTCGCCGCCGGGCACACCATCGCGACCAGCGGTGCCGCCGAGCGGCAGGGCATCGTCCACCGGCTGGACGCCAACACGACAGGGCTGATGGTGCTCGCCAAGAGCGAGCGGGCCTACTCCGCGCTGAAACGGGCGTTCCGCGAGCGTGCCGTGGACAAGGGCTATCACGCCCTGGTGCAGGGCCATCCCGACCCGCTGCGTGGCACCGTGGACGCGCCGATAGCCCGGCACCCCTCCGGTGACGGCAGGTTCGCGGTGATCACCGGGGGCCGGCCCAGCGTCACCCACTACGACACGATCGAGGCCTTCCGCGGCGCCAGCCTGGTCGACATCACCCTGGAGACCGGCCGCACCCACCAGATCCGGGTGCACATGGCCGCGCTGCGCCACCCGTGCGTGGGTGACCGCCTGTACGGCGCCGACCCGGTGCTCGCCGCGCGGCTGGGCCTGACCCGGCAATGGCTGCACGCGGTCCGGCTGGGGTTCGCTCACCCAGCGGACGGCCGGCCCCTCGTCTTCACCAGCGACTACGCTCCCGATCTCCGCCACGCGCTGGACGTCCTGCAGGCCGAAAGCTGAGCGGCCGGCCCGGCTCCCCCGGCCGCCGGCGGAGGGCACCCGGCCCAGCCGTGCCGCGCCGGGTGACCTGGCTTGCCAGCGCCCGGCGCGCCGGTTCACCGCGGCGCCCTGCGGTCGGTTAGGCTCGGTGAGCCGGGCCGGCACGCACGCCATCTGGCGGGGTTCCGGCACGGAAACGAGCCCCGCCGGGGGGTG
>Ga0335079_10006350_pt1 | contig 13523 bp, 12 predicted proteins | sample Lox_Sample_33_FD_206719 | JGI IMG/M metagenome (GOLD analysis project Ga0335079, IMG submission 206719) | Soil microbial communities from Loxahatchee National Wildlife Refuge, Florida, United States - Lox_Sample_3.3 | ecosystem: Environmental > Terrestrial > Soil > Wetlands | place: USA... | reverse complement strand
GGAGTTACTGGGAAGTTGTGAGAACGCGTCGAGCCCGCTACGTAGGCTTGGCCAAGAGAGTCGAGAGCGATGGCCGCAGCCAGATCATCACTGCTGCCGCCGAGATAAGTCGAATAGATGAGTTGCGACAGGGTTGAGTCCAGTTTGGTGACGAATGCATCGCCGAAGACATCCGCGCCACCGTATTTGGTCTGCACTGCGCCGGGGGTGACGGGAAAGTCGGTGGAGAGAGTGGTGCCCACGACGTACGCGTTGCCGGCCTGGTCCACGGCGATGGCGTTGCCGTAGTCCTCGGCACTTCCACCCAGGTAGGTAAGACTGAGAATGGCGGTCCCGGACGGATTCAGCTTGGCGACAAATGCGTGGCGGTGTGTGCCGGAAATTGTCTTCTGAAAGGCTGACGGCGTGACCGGCAGGTCCGGGGAGTTGCTTGTTCCCACGAGGTAGACGTTGCGGTTCTGATCGAAGGCGATGCCGTTGATTTCGTCTTCGGCACTGCCTCCGAGAAACGTGGACGTCAGGAGTACCGGCGAAACCGTCGATGGTTGCGTTCCGATGTGCGGGAATGTTGGCCGACCGGAATTCGTGGTCCGACCGCCGAGACCGGAGGATAGGAGAAGTGCAGCGGCGACGATTCCCGCAAACAGGATAGCCTTCGTCGGCGTCATGGAATCCCCTTAAATTGTGGCCGAAGCCAAAATCAAGTTTTCCTTGGACTGCACCGCGACTACTGTGTCGCGCATCACGGGAGCGCGTGATGGAGATCAGCGCCGATACGCGGGGCGGCGTGACGCAAAAGGACGGGATTTTGCGGATCCCTTTTAGACGTCAGCCGGCGGAGTGCTCCCTTGGGACGTGCGTTCGGGAGCGGAGGTGGGCAGCGACGAGCTTGATTTCTTCGTAGGTGGTGTCGGGGGGAAGAGCGTCTTTGATCGGCTTGAGGCGGTCCGTGCCGAGTTGGCGGCAGGCTTGCGCGATTTGGTCGTATTTTTCGGGAGTGAACCAGCTGGGCTGGAATTGGGTGTCGCCCCGTTCGATCATGTCGGCGATTAGGGAGATCACGGCGGACACGCGGCGGCCGCGGAGTTGGGCGATTTCTTCAAAGGTGCGGCCTGCCCGGAGGAGGCGGAGGGTTTCTTCGGCAGGTTTGGAGACTTTGGGTTCGCCGGGATCGGAGACGCGGGCGCCTGCGCGGAAGCGACGGAGGACGTCGAGGATTTGCTGGCCGTAGGCTTCGACTTTTTTCTGGCCGAAGCCGGAGACCTGGCGAAGCTGAGCGAGGGTTTGCGGCTCGACGAGGCAGAGGTCGTCGAGGGAAGAATCGTGCATGACGACGTAGGCGGGGACTTGCATTTGCTTTGCAGTATCGCGACGCCATTCCTGAAGGAAGCGGCGAAGCTCGCGGTCACCGCCGAAGGAAGCGGAGCTTTCGCGGCGTTTGGTGGAGGCGCCGGGAGTAGTCGGCGGACGGAAAAAGATGTCGGAGAGGTCAGGGTCGGAAGTGGGCGTGGAATAGTTGGCGGCGCCGCGATCAGAGAATGCCGGGGAGTTGAAGGAGCGTGGTTTGGAGCGACGGCGGGAACGTTGTGTGGATTCGATTTCGAGCCAGACGGGGAGGCCAGCGCAGACGTCGCATTGGCCGCACTTCTGCCATTTGGGCGTTTCACCGAAGTGCTTGCAGATGCGGTGCGGGCGGCAGTCGAAGAATTTGACGAAGTCTTCGATTTCGTGGAAGCGCTGCCAGGCGCGTTCTTTTTCCTGCGGATCGGAAACTTGGCCGATGAAGAAAGTGTGCAGGCCGGAATCCTTCTTCTGCCAGAAGAGATAGCAGTCGGCGGGGAGGCCATCGCGACCGGCGCGGCCGGATTCCTGATAATACTGCTCGATGGACTTGGGAAGCGCGAGATGAATGACGGCGCGGACGGAGGGCTTGTTGATGCCAAGGCCGAAGGCGAGCGTGCCGACCATGACGCGGACTGCGTCGTTCATCCATTTTTCCTGATTCGTGCGGCGGGTTTGCGCATCCATTTGGCCGTGGTAGCCGATGGCAGCGATGCCGTGCTCTTCGAGGAAGTCGGCGGTTTCTTCGACGCGGGCGATGGTCGGGGCGTAAACGATAATGTTGCCTTCCGGCGTGTGCTTGATAGCGCGCAGAAGCATTTCGTTTTGCGTGGTGGAATCGGATTGCTTGACGACGTAGCGAAGATTGGCGCGCTGGAAGCTGGCGATGTGCTTGAAGGGTTCCCGCAAGCGGAGCTGCTCGAGGATGTCGCGGCGGACGCGTTGCGTGGCGCTGGCGGTGAAGGCGGCGATGGGCTTATCGGGGAAAAGTTCGCGGAGGCGGCTGAGCTGACGGTATTCAGGGCGGAAGTCGTGACCCCATTCGGAGATGCAGTGGGCTTCATCGATGGCGAAGAAAGAGATGGGGACGCGGCGGAGCCAGTCGGCCGTGGCGTCGAGGACGAGGCGCTCGGGGGAAAGATAGAGTAGGCGAAATTCGCCGGCGGCGACGCGGCGCTTGAGATCGGAGCGGGACTCGAGAGCGGTGGAGCTATTGAGGAAGACAGCGGGGATGCCGATTTGCGTGAGGTGGGCGACCTGGTCTTGCATGAGCGCGATGAGCGGAGAGATGACGACGGCGGTGCGGCCTTCGGCGAGGGCGGCGGGGAGTTGGTAGCAGAGCGATTTGCCGCCGCCGGTGGGCATGATGACGCAAACGTCGCGGCCGGAGGCGAGAGCGCGGACGATTTCTTCCTGGCGAGGGCGGAAGTTAGGGTAGCCCCAGTAGCGTTGGAGCGCGTCGTGGAAACGCGAGTCCCCGGGCGGGTTGGGAGAAACGGTGGCAGAGGCGGAAGCCAAAGCGTGGTACTCCTTGCGGCGGGAGACGGGAAGGCTCTCGCACGGCTGGTAGATTCGCTTTTGTTTCGCCATGTGTCAAGTAAAAAGATTGGAATTCGCAGGAGTGCCGCAATGCCCTGAAGATTTAATGGGCCCGCGGTGACAGAAGGCTTGGAACAGGAGCGAGGGATGCAAGGCAGGGCGGACGGAATTAAACGGAAGATCGTGGGGTTTCACCAGGATGACGAAGGCCACTGGGTGGCGGAGCTGGAGTGCGGACACGGGCAGCATGTGCGGCATGATCCGCCGTGGATGAAGCGGGAATGGGTGACTAGGGAGGATGGACGAAATGAGTATCTAGGGCGCGAGTTGGTGTGTCTAAAGTGTGGGAGAGGGGAATAGCGAAACCAAAGGCGAAGGTCGGATGCAGCGCGCCGGGGAGGTAAGCGATGAGGTATGAGTTTTTGGTGGAGACGTATGAAACGGAGCGGGTGAAAGTGGTGAGCGTGTGGAGCGAGTTTCGCGACGAGGACTTGGGCTTCCGGCCGAACCTGAAGGATGCGCGCGGGAGGAGTGTGCGGGAGCACATGGTGCACCAGTGCGTAAGCGAGGATTTGTGGTTCCGCAACATGCTGGGGATTGAGGTGGGTGCACCGCCGTTACCGGCGAAGGAAACACGGCTGGAGTTCATGAAGAAGTACGCGGAGTTCAGCGGGAAACGGTTGGCGGCGCTGCAGGAGAAGGATGAGGCCTGGTGGGAGGGAGAAACGAAGTTTTTTGATGTGCCGCGGTCGCGCGCGTGGGTAATGACGCGCCGGGTCGCGCATACCGCGCATCATCGCGGACAGCAGATGGCGATGCTGCGGATGCTAGTGCGGGACCTGCATAGCAATTATGGGCCGACCGCGGACACCGGCGGGCTGATGCAGAATCACGCGCCGACAATTTATGCCTATGGCAGCCTCGAGGCGCTGTTGCAGGGCGAAGCGCAGGGAGGGAATAAGGTGCCGCTTCCGGGCGCTGGAGAAAAAGCGGTGACGGAGCGCCCGGAGTAGGAACGATATGCGCCGGCGGAGCGTTACTGCGGTTTGGTAATGACAGCGCAAGCGATGCGCGCGGGCGCGGCGGAGCCAGTGCCGCCGGAGACGGCGTGAATGACGATGGCGGTGCCGCCGTTGCTGAAGACGGAATGATCGTCATCGCCGAGGGTGACGTTAGGAGCGATGACGGAAACGTGTGCGGTGCCGTCGGCGGCGACGATGAGCGAAAAATTGGGAATGTCACCGGCGGGCAGGCCGGTGTGGTTGTGTTCGCCACCCCCGAAATGTGGGCCAGCGCTGGTGAAGTCGGGCGGCTCGCATTTGGGGTTTTGATGAATGTGGAGCGAATGTTCGCCCGGCGGGAGGTTTTTCACGTCGAGAGTAATCTTGACGCCTTTGGGAGCACTGGTGAGCACCCCAGTCCCCACGTTCTGGCCCTCGGAGTTCTTGAATTCGACGGCGACGGGCTTAGAAGGTGCGTGACTATGAGATCCCTGGGCCCGGCCGGCCGGGGCCAGCGCGAAGAGCAGACACACTCCACTGAATAGTATTTTCATCAGAAGATCCTCGTTCCTAAATTCTTAACGTGCGCTGACGGGAAGCTGAATCAGCGCGAAACACGCCCACTTTTGACTTTAGCGTGAACACGAAGTTGAAAGAACAGCCGCACCTTTTTACGGTACCTACGAGTACATAGGCCTGCCCGGCGCGCCGTCAACTGGAGAGACGGGGCGGCAAGGTCTCGACTAGTTGTCTCTGTAAAGGCTCGGAAATTCTTTTTTCAGGTTGGTGAGCTTCGGCTGGTCGTTCATCATGATGTAGGGCTCGTAGGGGTGATGCTTGAGGTAGTCCTGGTGGTAGTCCTCGGCTGGATAGAAGGCTTGCAGGGGAACGACACGAGTGACGATGGGCTGCGAATAGATTTTTGCGGCGTCGAGTTGGGCGACGTAAGCTTCGGCGATTTTCTTCTGATCGTCGCCGGCGTAGAAAATTGCAGAGCGGTACTGCGTGCCGTAGTCCGGGCCCTGACGATTCAACTCCGTCGGATTGTGGGCGACGGAGAAGAAGATCATGAGGATTTGCCCGTAAGAGATTTGCGAAGGATCGAAGACGACCCTGACGGATTCCGCATGGCCAGTATCACCGGTGCTGACTTCCTCATAGTGCGCGGTATTGGCGGCGCCGCCAGAGTAGCCGGAGGTGGAAGAGACCACGCCCTTGACGTGAGCGAAGACCGCCTGAATGCCCCAGAAGCAACCGCCGGCGACGACCGCGGTTTCGCTGGTTTTCGCGGAAGCCAGCGGAGAGTCGAGCGCGGGCTTGGGAAAGGCTGCCTTCGCATCGGCGCGGCCATTATCGGATTTGGCGGTGGCCCAGACGAGGACGCCGAGTGCCGCGAAAATCAAAACCGCAAAGAAAACAGCACGCATAGTGAACACCTCGCTGGGAAGATCCCACTGGCCTAAGTATACGATTGCCGCACGAGATTAGATGTCGCCGACCTTTGCCGCGTTAGCAGGCGCAATTGACAGCCCGTGGACCGCGGGGTAGGCTCGCACGCCATTGGCGGTTTCCTGCGGAAGGTTCAACGTGAAAAGCCGGTACGAAAAAATTTTGTTGCCGATCGTGTTGGGTGCGTTCTTCAGCGCGTCGGCGTGCATGGTCGCGCGGGCGGGGCAGGGCAATCCCAAGAAGAAGACGCTAGCCGGCGATGCCGCTGCGGGGAAGAAGCTGTTTGAGCGGCATTGTGCCTTGTGCCATGGGATTGATGGGAAGGGCGGGCGCGGACCGGCGCTGAACCGGGCACGGCTGGTGCACGCCCCGGATGATGCGGCATTGAAGAACGTGATCGCGGATGGGATCCCACCCAGCATGCCCGAGGGATGGTTCCTGGACGATCAGGACATAGCAAACCTAGCAGCGTTTGTGCGTTCGCTGAGCAAAATTCCGTCCGACGCCTTGCCCGGGGATGCGGGACGCGGAGCGGCAGTTTACGCGAGGAGCGGATGTAGCAGTTGCCACATTCTGGATGGCGCGGGCGCGGGCTATGGGCCGGAACTGACGGGTATTGGAGACCGGCGCAACGCGGCGTTTCTGATGAAGGCGATTCGCAAACCGGTGGACGGGCTGCCGGAAGATTTCATGTTGGTGAAGGCAACGATGGCGTCCGGCGAAATGGTGGAGGGGATTCGCGTGAACGAAGACACGTTCACCGTGCAGATCAAGGATTCCGGCGGGCGTTATCACAGTTTGCGGAAGGACGAGCTGAAGGATCTGCAGAAATTGCGCGGAGAGACGCCGATGCCGGCGTTCGAAGGAATTTTGAGCACGGAGGATTTGCAGGATTTGGTGGCGTACCTGGCAGCGCAGCGAGGGAAACCATGAGAGCGATGTGTGGAGTGTTGCTGAGCGCTGCGCTCTCGGCGGGCGCGGCCGCGCAGGTGCCGTTCGAACGGATTGTGAATGCGGACAAGGAGCCGGGGAACTGGCTGACGTACTCACGGGATCTGCTGGGGCGCCGGTTTTCTCCGCTGAAGGAAGTGACGACAGAAAACGTGGGAAATCTGAAGGTCAAGTGGGCGTTTCAATTTTCGAGCGAGCGCAATGAGGTGTCGCCGATTGTGGTGGACGACGTGATGTACGTAACGGGGCCGAATTGGGCGGCGGCGCTGGACGTGCATACCGGGCGAACGCTGTGGAACTGGAATCGCGTGATTCCGAAGGACTATCACAACATAGGATTCGGGAGGGTGAGCCGCGGGCCGGCCGTGCTGGATGACAAGCTGTACGTGGCGACGCTGGATTGTTATCTGGTGGCGCTGGACTTGAAGAGCGGCGTGGAGCGCTGGGTGACGAAAGTCGGCGATTACAAGCTGGGATACAGCATGACTGTGGCGCCGCTGGCGATTGAGGGCAAGGTTGTGGTCGGAGTAAGCGGCGGCGAGGCAGGCATTCGTGGATTTGTCGATGCGTACGACGCGAAGACCGGAAAGCAAGCGTGGAGATTCTGGACGATCCCAGGAGCGGGCGAACCGGGGCACGACACGTGGCAGGGAGATAGCTGGAAAACCGGGGGCGGGCCCACGTGGGTGACGGGCGCGTACGACCCAGAGTTGAAGCTGGTGTACTGGGGCGTGGGCAATCCCAGTCCGGACTGGAATGGGGATGCGCGGCTGGGCGACAACCTGTACAGCTGTTCGTTTCTTGCACTGGAAGCAGAGACAGGAAAGCTGCGCTGGCACTTTCAATTTTCGCCGCACGACACACACGACTGGGATGCGGCGCATACGCCCGTGCTGTTTAACGCGAAGATTGGCGGACGCGAGCGCAAGCTGATGGCGAGCGCCAACCGGAACGCGTTTTATTACGTGCTGGACCGCGAGACGGGAGAATTTATTGCCGGGCAGCCATACGCCAAGGAGACGTGGGCGAAAGGGCTGGATGCGAAAGGGCGGCCGATCCGCATAGAGGGTTCGGAGCCTACGGAAAATGGAGCGCTGATTTGGCCAAACCTGAATGGGGCGACGGTGTGGTTCAGCCCCTCGTACAGTCCAGAAACGGGATTTTTTTACGTGGCGGTGCGCGAGATTGGGTCGGTGTACTTCAAACGCGAAAGCGAGTTCAAGCCGGGAACGTTTTATCCGGGGGGCGGAGAGAATGAGCTGCCGCCGGATGAGGCGTGGGGCGAGATTCGCGCGCTGGAAGCTACGACCGGAGACACAAAGTGGATTTTTAAGCTGCACACGCCACCCTGGGCGGGAGTGCTTTCCACGGCGGGCGGACTGGTGTTTTCGGGATCGGATGAAGGGAATTTTTATGCGCTGGATGCGCGGACTGGTAAAGCGCTGTGGGATTTTCAGACTGGCGGCGCGATTGCGGCGAATCCCATTTCGTTTACGGTGGATGGGAAGCAGCGCATTGCCATCACCGCGGACCGCGTGTTGTACGTGTTTGGGCTGTGATGGATTCGTTCTGGCGAGAAGATACCGGAACGCGTGTGCCTTTGCCGCGTGTAATCTCCACGAGCAATCAAGGCTGGAACTTCGCTTCGTAGCGAGGCATCATACCGGTGATCGAAAAATATCTGAGGAGAACGCCATGAGCGTGCGTGTTCGCGCGATTTCTGTTGTCAGCAGCGCATTATTTTTGCCCATGATGCTATCCGCACAGGTTACGCACGGGCAAAAGCCCAATCTTCCGGCACCTTTCGCCAGCAGGTCGGCGGGGAACGGACCCAATCGCGTTGCGCCCCCGCCGGGATTTCTGCCGGCTGTGCCTACGGGCTTCAAGGTCAACGTGTACGCGGCGGATTTCAAGACGCCGCGCTGGATGGCGGTCGCGCCGAACGGAGATATCTTCCTGGCCGAAACGGGAGCTAACCAGATTGATGTGCTGCGAGACCCCAGGAATACGGGAAGCGCCCAAGAACGGGAAGTGTTTGCGACCGGCACGACACGCGTTTTCGGCATCGCGTTCCACGACGACTATGTGTATGTGGGGAACACAAACGAACTGGTGAGGTTCAAGTATGACCCGAAGACCTCCAAGCGGCTGGGAGAAGCGGAGCCGCTCATGAAGCTGCCCACGGGCGGCCACAACACGCGCTCCGTGGCCATCTCTCCGGACGGCAAACACTTGTTTGTTTCCGTGGGGTCGGGCTCGAACATCAATACCGGTGAGGACCCGATTCGCGCGGCGATTACGATTTGCGACCTCGATGGCAAGAATGCGCGGTTGTGGGGAACGGGACTGCGGAATCCCGTGGGGCTGGCCATTGAGCCGAAGACCGGCGCCGTTTGGACCAGCGTGAATGAACGCGACGAACTGGGCGACAATCTGCCGCCGGATTATTTCACGTCCGTGAAGGACGGAGGATTTTACGGCTGGCCGTACAGCTACATCGGGAGCAACGTGGATACGCGTGTGAAACAGGAGCATCCGGAGTTGCTAGCGCGGGCGATTATTCCGGACGTGCTGCTGGGTGCACACGTGGCGCCGCTGCAGTTCGCGTTTTACACCGGCAAGCAGTTTCCCGAGAAATATTGGGGTGGCGCGTTTGTTGCGGAGCACGGTTCGTGGAACCGGGCGATGCGGTCGGGGTATCAGATTGCGTTTGTAGCGTTCAAGGATGGGGAACCGTCGGAGGATCCCGTGCCGTTCATGACGGGGCTGGTGCCGGATCCGAATGGGCCGGATGTACTGGGGCGGCCGGTCGGCGTGGCGGTGGCGCCGGACGGGTCGTTGCTCGTTTCCGATGACGGTGCCGGAAAGATTTATCGCATCAGCGTGGCGAAGTAAGCGCCGGGGTGACCCTGTGACGAGGAAGAGTTGCAGGGCCCGATAAAACAGCTTCATTGTATGCCGCGGCTCGAAATCTGGACGGGGTTGCCGGCAGGGTCCTTGGCGTTGGCGAACTGAAAGCCCGCCGCGTCGTGGATTGGACCAAACTTCAGACCGTCGCGTTCCCTTTCTGCTTTGAATTTTTGCACGTCCGCCACACCAAAGACGATTTTGATGGCGGCGCCGCTTCTTTCATAGATTCGGCGGGCGTCGGCGCGCTGGTTTCGCTGTTTGTGAGCCGGAGAAATCATCAGCGGACGTTTGCTCTGGCTGGGCTTACACAGCAGGGTATGGCGATGGTGCAAGTCGCCGGACTCGCCAAGCTGTTGCCCAGTTTTCCCACCATCGAAGCGGCGATCGAAGCGAAGAATTAAAAAAAAACGAATACACTGTTTAGCGGCAGAGCCTCCTGCCGCGAGCCCACTGCTATACTCTGCCGCATGGAAAAGAAGCCCACCTTTGCAGTGGAAGATCCCGAATACGCGCGGCGCGTAGAAGACAGTTTTGCGCGACAAGGTCTGATGAAGCTGCTTGGAGCGAAGCTGATGGGGCTCGCGCCGGGAAAGGCCGAGATCCACGTCTCTTTTCGCCGGGAATTGACGCAGCAGCACGAGTATTTTCATGCCGGCGTGACCGGCGCGATTGCGGACAGCGCGTGCGGCTACGCGGCGTACACGCTGATGCCGGCGAATTCCTCGGTGCTGACGGTGGAATACAAGATAAATTTGCTGGCCCCGGCGGAAGGGGATGAGTTGGTGGCGCGGGCGCATGTGGTGCGGTCGGGGAAAACGCTGAAAGTTTGCGCGGCGGATGTGTTTGTGCGCAAGGATGGAACGGAGAAGCTTTGCGCGACGATGCTTGCCACGGTGATGTGTTTGGCGGGAAGGTCGGACCGGCCGCGGTAAGAGATTTTTTGGGCACCGCCGCCCGATGTTGGGCACCTTAGCGGCAGGAGGGATAAGCCCCCCTACAGGGGAGAGAGTGCGACGCGAACAGGCGGATTCAGGCTTCGCGGAGGATGCGCATTAGTTCGGCGACGGCGTGCGGCAGGCGGGCGCCACGCCGCGAGACCAGATAGACATGGCGGGGCATGTTCATCTGGCGGATTTTCAGTTCCTTCATCCAGCCGTGCTCGATTTCCCATTGCACGCACATGCGCGGCACGATGGCCACGCCCATCCCCATCTGCACAAACCGTTTGATGCTTTCGATGGTGGGCATTTCGATGGGCATTTTGAGTTCCGTGCGGTTGCGCGCGAAAAGCTCGATGACGCGGCGGCGAAACGGCGATTCAACACTGTGCGCAATGAAGTCTTCGTTGCCCAGCTCTTCTACGTTCACTTCGCGTTTCTTGGCGAGCGCGTGTTTTGGAGGCACGACAAACGTAAGCTCGTCTTTGAGGATTTCCGTCGCCTGGAGTTGCGGCTCTTGTGGCACGAATGAGATCGCGCCGACGTCGAGGCGATAGTTAAGCACCTCATGGGGAATATCTCGAGAGAGCATGCGGTGAACCCGAACCTGTGCGCCGGGATGAAGCTGACGGAACTTTCCGAGAGCGGGCATGAGGGCGTGAATGGAGCTTTCGTTGACGCCGAGAGAAAGCTCGCCCCGGGTCAAGCCTTCCAGTTCGCTGAGGCCTTTTTTGACTTCGTCGCGGAGATTGATGAGGCGCTCGGCGTAATCCTTGAGCAGGGTCCCTGCGTCGGTCAGACGAACAGGGCGGGCACCGCGCACAAAGAGCGGCTGACCCAGGGAATCCTCAAGTTTGCGGATGGCCAGGCTGACCGCTGGCTGAGTGCGATAGAGACGCTCCGCCGCGCGGGAAAAGCTGCCTTCCTTCGCGACCATGAGAAAAACCTGAAGTTCGCCGAGATCCATAGCCCGCCAGTCCGCGTAAGTATAAAACAACTTTATTCAATGCAGAAAAAAGATAAATTTGATCATAGGACGCGACTCTGCCCTACTAGTACGATAGGGGGATTGTTCGATGGACTCCGTACGTATCTTTGACACCACCTTGCGCGATGGCGAGCAATCGCCGGGCTTTTCGATGAACACTGCGGAAAAGATCCGCATGGCGCGGCAGTTGGCGGCGCTGGGCGTGGACGTCATCGAAGCGGGGTTCCCGATTGCGTCGCGAGGGGACCTGGAGGCGGTGCGGCAAGTGGCGCAGGAAGTGCGCGACGTGCCGATTGCCGCCTTGGCGCGCGCGAAGAAAGAAGACGTGGAGGCCGCGATAGAGGCGCTGGAACCGGCGGCTTCACCCCGCCTGCACGTGTTTCTGGCGACGTCCGATCTGCATCTGCGCGTAAAGCTGAACATGACGCGCGCGCAGGCGCTCGAAGCCATTGCGTCCATGATCCGCCTGGGACGAAAGCACGTGGCGGAAGTGGAGTTCTCGGCGGAGGACGCGGGGCGGACGGACATTGGCTTTTTGTGCCAGGTGTGCCAGGTAGCCGTGGATGCCGGCGCGACGGTGCTGAACCTGCCGGATACCGTTGGTTATGCGGTGCCGGATGAATATGGCGCGATGTTTGAACAGGTGCGCGATCACCTGGACGACCCGCAGGGAATCACATTGAGCGCGCACTGCCATGACGATTTGGGGCTGGCGGTGGCGAATTCGCTGGCGGCGGTGCGCGCCGGCGTGCGGCAGATTGAGTGCACCGTGAATGGCATCGGCGAGCGCGCCGGCAACGCGGCGTTGGAAGAAGTGGTGGTGGCGCTCGCGGTACGGAAAGAAAGCTTTGGCGTGACGACGGGAATAAAATTGGAGCAGCTATTCCGCTCGAGCCGCATGCTTTCGGAGATCACCGGAGCGGCGGTGGCGCCGAACAAAGCGGTTGTCGGCGCGAACGCGTTTGCGCATGAGGCGGGAATCCACCAGGACGGCATCATCAAGAATCCGCTGACCTACGAGATTATTTCGCCGGAAGCGGTGGGCGTGCCTTCGCGTTCGTTTGTGCTGGGGAAGCATTCCGGGCGCAACGCGCTGAAGGTCAGTCTGAAGAATCTTGGTTACGAGCCAACCAAGGAGGAACTGGCGGAGTGCTATCGCCGGGTGACGGCGCTGGCGGATCAGGCCAAGCAGGTGCGGCCGCGGGATTTGGTGGCCATTGCGCATGAGGTGATGCGCAAGCGTCCGGCGGCGACGCTGGCAGCGGAGGCCACTTCGGCGGCCTAGCGGATGGGCGCGTAAAAGCCCGCGGTCTGAAGACCGCGGCTACAACGGCTTTGTGAATTGGGGACCCAGATGAAGAAGACCATAGTTCTGTTGCCGGGGGATGGGATCGGGCCGGAAGTGACGCGCGCGGCGGCAGCAGTGTTGCGCGAGTGCGCGCGCGAGTTTCACCACGAGTTTGATTTGCATGAGTTTGTGATTGGCGGCGCGGCGATTGACGCCACAGGCGGCCCGCTGCCCAACGAAACGCTGGAGGCTTGCCGCAAGGCCGACGCAGTTTTCCTGGGGGCTGTCGGAGGGGCGAAGTGGGATTCGCTGCCGGTGGGGAAGCGGCCCGAGAGTGGGCTGTTGGGCTTGCGCAAAGGACTGGGGCTTTACGTCAATTTGCGCCCGGTGAAGCTGCTGGAACCGCTGCGAGGGATTTCCCCGCTGAAGGCAGAGCGGCTGGGCGATCTCGATATGGAGATTGTCCGCGAACTGATGGGCGGAATGTACTTCGGCGAGCGCGGCAACAGCACCGAGAAGGGCGTGGAGCGCGCGTGGGACACGGAGTGCTACTCCACGCCGGAGATTGAGCGCATTGCGACGTTCGCCTATGCGCGGGCGGAGAACCGCTCGCGGCGCGTGTGCTCGGTGGACAAGGCCAACGTGCTGACCAGTTCGCAGCTCTGGCGCCGCACGGTCACCGCCATGAGCAGCGTCTATCCTTCCGTAAAGCTCGAGCACATGTACGTGGACAACGCCGCCATGCAGTTGACGCTGCGGCCGTCGCAATTTGACGTGATTCTGACCAGCAACATGTTCGGCGACATTTTGAGCGACGCGGCCGCCGCGCTCGTGGGCTCCATCGGGCTGATTCCCTCCGCGAGCTTCGGTTCGAGCGCGCCGCTGTTCGAGCCCATTCACGGCTCCGCGCCGTCGCTCGTGGGCACGGACTCAGCTAACCCTATAGGCTCGATTCTCAGCGCGGCGATGATGCTGCGGGACGCGTTTGGGCTGTCTCTGGAAGCGGACTGGGTCGAGCAGTCCCTGCTGCGCGTGCTCTTGAATGGCTACCGCACGCCGGACATCGCCGAGCCAGGAGCGAAAACAGTCGGCGGCTCCCTCTTTATGGAAACTCTACA
>Ga0335079_10006347_pt1 | contig 13527 bp, 10 predicted proteins | sample Lox_Sample_33_FD_206719 | JGI IMG/M metagenome (GOLD analysis project Ga0335079, IMG submission 206719) | Soil microbial communities from Loxahatchee National Wildlife Refuge, Florida, United States - Lox_Sample_3.3 | ecosystem: Environmental > Terrestrial > Soil > Wetlands | place: USA... | reverse complement strand
TTCCTCCCGGGTCGGAGTGCAGATGAAGGTGAGGTGCTCGACCCGCGCCACGTCGTTCGGGTTCGAGTGATGGAAATAGCACCCGGGAAGCCGCTCTCGATCGAGCCGCAAGAAGACCTTCGAGGCGACCGACTCCTCGAAAAGCCGCGCCTTCTCTTCCTCCGAACCATCGCACCAGTAGATGCGATCGGGCTTGCACATGCCCGCCATCTCGTCCACCCAGGCGCAGAGATGGGGGTTGGACGTGGGCCACTGTTCGCCGGACTCGACTGGTGCGCGCATGCAGGTTTCCCAATCTTTGAGGAAGTTCCCTAATCTATAGGGAGGGTCGCTGCTTCTGGAAGCCAAGAAACAAAAAGGCTGAAGGCTATCTCGAACGGCTGCTCGGCGCCAGCTCGTCGTGGATGCTTGCCCGCGTCTGGGGCCATGCGGAGAGAGCCATCAGTCGAGCGACTCTATTCGCGGCTGTCCGCGGGAAGCAACCGCAGTCAGGCATGCGGTGGGCACCTCGTTTATCCCTGGCGCGGCCGTATCGGGAACGAGACGAGCCCCGCTCGGCCGGGTTCGTCGATTCGCTCTTCGCCTCACCCGGGAAGTCCCGCCGGGAAGGGCGCGCCGTCAGGGGAGGTCCCGCCTGGCAGCGATCCGCGGGTACAGAACAGTTCCGCGCTGCAAGGCTGCTGCTGCAACGGGCGGTATCGGCACGAATCTGCGAGCGGGCCCCAGGTGCTCCGGCGTCAGGGCGGGCCGCCCGTCGCGAAGGCGGCCGCCAGGCCAGAGGCGGCGTGGCCGCCAGCCGATGCAAGGAAGGTCTCGCCGAATGCTCGGTCGCCTGGCAAGCGAGGGGGCCGGGCTCTGGATCCGCAATCCGCTGGGAACGTTCGATTTCGCGTCGAGCCACATGCCTCCATCAGGTCCCGGCTTGGCTGCCATTCGACCAAGAAACCGATCAGGTACGCCTTCCAAGGACGCAGCGAGGGGAACCTCGGGGGTTCCGCACTCCCCTTCCATACTCCCCATTGTCAGGATCACCCGCTGAGACGTCGTCGCCAGCGGCATGGCCGCGAGGCGGGTGGGGCTCCCCCATGCCCAGGTGCTTGGGCGCCTCGGAGCGGGTCGCCCGACGAAGAGAGGCGACCCCGGTCGCGAGGCCGCCGGGAGAGGCGGTCTCGTCCCGGGGAAGCGCTGCGACGCGGGAACTCAGCGCGTCGGGGAGAGCATGACTGATCCAGCCGGAGAGGGCGTCAGCCGGCCCGTTCATGGCGCCGAGGTGGAGGAGGAGGGAGTTCGCTTCTCCGTCTGGGGTCCTGACATCGACGGCGTTTCCATCCGGATGGGCTCTCGTGAGCATCGGCTGGCATCGTCCCCGGACGGTTTCTGGCGGGGGTTTGTGGCAGGAGCGCGACCGGGCGACCCCTACTGGCTTGTCCTTCCCGACGGTCGGGCCCTGCCGGATCCCAGTTCTCGCCGCCAGCCACAGGGTGTTCACGGCCCCTCGCAGGTCTTTGATGCTGGTGCCTATCGATGGCGGCACCCCCTTGCCGGGCCAGCTCTGGAGGAGCTCATCTTCTACGAGGTCCACGTGGGCACCTTCACCCCGGAGGGCACCCTCGACGCGGCCGCGCTGCGCCTCGCGGATCTTCGCGACCTCGGCGTCACCTGCGTCGAGCTCATGCCGGTGCAGCCCTTTTCAGGGAAACGTAACTGGGGCTATGACGGGGTGGCGCCCTATGCCGTGCACGAGGGATACGGCGGCCCACCGGCGCTCCAGCGCTTCGTCGATGAAGCGCACGGCCTCGGCCTCGCGGTCTGTCTCGACGTCGTCTTCAACCACCTCGGGCCGGAGGGGAACTATCTGTCGGCCTTCGGCCCGTACTTCACCAAACGTCATAGGACTCCATGGGGCGATGGCATCAACTACGATGGCGAGGGGTCCCTGGCCGTGCGCTCCTACCTGCTCGGAGCAGCGCTGCAATGGGTGCGCGACTTCCGCATCGATGCCTTGCGGCTCGATGCGGTGCACGCCATCGTCGACGACAGCCCGCGGCACTTCGTGAGCCAGCTGTGCGAAGAAGTCGCCGGCTTTGCAGCGGCGAGCGGGCGTCGAATCCACGTGGTGGCGGAGAGCGATCTCGAGGATCGCAAGGTGGTGGATCCGCCGCCGCGGGGCTGGGGGTGCTCCGCGATGTGGGCGGATGACTTTCACCATGCCGTCCACGCCCTTCTCACCGGCGAGCGGCACCACTACTACGCGGACTTCGGTGGCATGGACCGCCTGGAGCGGTCGCTCGCCGAGGGCTTCGCCTTTCGGGATGAGCCGTCTGCCTTCCGGGGCAAGCGCTGGGGGAGCGAGACGTCCGGCCTCGAACCTTGCCGCTTCGTGTTCTGCACCCAGAACCACGATCAGATGGGCAATCGCCCACGCGGTGAGCGGCTCGCGGCGCTGATCGCTTTCGAGGCGCTCACCCCCCTCGCCACGCTGCTGGCACTGGGGCCCGCGCTCCCCCTCCTCTTCATGGGGGAAGAGTACGGCGAGGACAGGCCCTTTCTCTACTTCACGAGCTTTGCCGATCCCGTGCTGGCGAGGGCCGTGAGCGAGGGTCGCAAGAGCGAGCACATCGCGAGGGTCGGCAACGCCGAGGTGCCCGACCCGCAGGCACCCGAGACCTTTCGCCGTTCGGTTCTCACTCACAGCCGCGATGGCAAATACGGCGAGCTGAGGCGCCACTTTCGTGCCATGCTGCAGCTGAGGCGGCGCCACGCCAGGAACATCGCGACCGGTTGGCCAATGGTATCGGTGGCGGGCACGAGCGTGGCGCTGCGCCGGCCGGGACTTCTCGTCGCCGCGAACCTGGGGCCCGACCCGGCGGGCGGCCTGCCCGGCTTTGGCTGGCGCGTCAGCGAGGGCTAAGCGACCTGGGAGGACCGGGGCAAGACAAGTGCTCCAGATTCCGCAGGTCGCGCCATGATGCGCGTGGCATTGCCTCTGCCTCCTTCATGGCTGCCCCGCGACCTCGTCCGTCATCTTTCCTCTCTCGTTGCACAGAAGACGGTCTGCGATTCTCGAAGAGCCCCTTCTCCGACCCGGCGGGCCGAGGCAAGCCGGCATTGCCGCTCTCATCGGAAAGACGATCCCCTTTTGCTCCTTGCAAGGCTGCCGGCGTCTCGGTCACCGTCAAGCTGGTCCTCCAGATCGCCGAGATGTGGAATCTCAATGGCGGCTGCCGGGGGTTTCCAGGCGGAGCCGCACGGCCCCCACCCACCACCGGCGTGTGAACGTCCTTGGCGACGGCCCCGGTGAAGACCAGAGGGATCTGCGCCGTGCCTTGACGCTCGATGCTTGGAGCGCTGCTCTGGCGCCCCGGGTGCGAAACCGCTCCTGCGGTAGCCGAGCGAGCAGCACGAACCTGCGAACGGGGCGGTGTTCCGCGCCTCCAGGCACTCCGGTGCGTCGGAGGGGGGCGCCCGTCGAAGCGAGGCGACATCGGTCGCGAGGCCGGAGACGGCATGGCCGCAAGGCGAGGGCAGCGCAGAACGACCGACAAGCTGGCGAGCATCCGCTCCACCTCTTGGGACTCCCGAAAATTATTCGGGGAGTCTGGTGTGGATGAGGCGCTCTCGGTTCAAAGGATCAGATTGAGCCCAGAAAGGGCCGAGGTGGGTCAAAAAAAGAAGCGCTCCACGACCCCGCTGGTCCATTCCAGCACGGTAGGCCATCCCACCACCGCATCGAGCGCCGCCTCGGCGCGGGATGGTTCGACCTTCGCCTCGACGATGCTGGCGCTGCAACCGAGCAGGCGGCAGCCACCGGTTGCCCGGGCCTGTTGGAGCAGCGCCGCGGGATGGTCCCGGTCGTCGTGCGCCTCCACCACGGCGGTCACCGCCGGTCCAAAGATGAAGGCGTCGACGCGATCGTTCCTCGCGACCGCGGCCAGCGCGCAGGAGCCGGCCACCCGGAGGGTGGTCGCGTCGCTGCGAGAGACGAAAAGCACCACTCTGCCGGCCATCCTGCGGATTTCATAGCATGCGCGGTGTGGCTTGTCCGACAAGCCAGGGTGAAGCACTGGGCGCACCGCTTTCCCTTCATCCGGTCCCGTGCCGCCCCGCGGCCCCTCTGATATAACCCGCGACCGTCATGGTCGACGAGAAGAAGCCCGAGTCGCCCGGCCCGGTGGTCATCCGCAAGGGTGAGGTCGCACCCAAGCCGCAGGAACAGCAGGAGCGGGTGGAGCCCGCGTCTCCCCGGTCGGACAATCGCCCCCTGTGGCGGCGCGTTGCAGACGAGCGGGCTGCGGCGGGACGGCCCGTTGGGCGCGGCGGGGGCCGGTCGGGCGCAAGGCCACCAGGCGGCGGTCGCGGGAGGACTCGCCGGCCGAATGAGCAGGCCGGCCAGGGGGGCAGCAGCCGCGAATCGCCGGGGCCGCGCGAGCCCTTGCTCGCCGGCGAACCGCCGCCGGCGGTCGAGGCGCCGGTTCAGGATGAGGGCTCGTTCGCCGATCTGCTCGCCGACAGCGGAGCCAGCGCGCACCGGCACTACCAGGTGGGCCAGAAGGTGGCCGCCAAGATCATTCAGATCGGTCACGACGTGGCTTTCCTCGAACTCGGCGCGGGCGTGGCCGAGGGCATGATCGACATCGCCGAGATCAAGAACGAGGCAGGCGAGGTGGCGGCGCGGGTGGGCGACATCATCGACGCGGTGGTCGTGAAGGGGGGCGAGCGCGGTGTCGTGGTCTCGCGGGGTCGCTCCCACCCGAAGGGACACCACGATCGCGAAGCGCTCATCGAAGCGGCGCGCACCCACCTGCCGGTCGAGGGCGTCGTGAAGGCCGTGAACAAGGGAGGGCTCGAGATCGAGGTGCTGGGCCAGCGGGCCTTCTGCCCCGTCTCGCAGATCGACGTTCGCTTCGTGGGCGACCCCTCGACCTTCATCGGACAGAAGCTCAAGTTCAAGGTGCAGCGAGCCGATGCGCGCGATGCCGTGCTCTCGCGGCGCGCGCTCCTCGAGGAAGAGCGGGCCGAGCGAGCGCGCCGGACGCGCGAGCAGCTCAAGGAGGGCGCCGAATTTGACGGCACCGTCACGAGCGTCCAGGACTACGGGGCCTTCGTGGACATCGGAGGCCTGGAGGGGCTCGTCCACGTCTCCGAGCTGTCGTGGGATCGCGCCGCGAAGCCGCGCGAGATCCTCGAGGTGGGCAACGCAGTTCGGGTCCGGGTCCTGCGCATCGAGGAGGACCCGAAGAGGGGCGAGCGCATCGGCCTCTCGGTGAGGGCCCTGTTGCCGCCGCCAACGCCCTCTGCCGAGTCCGGTGATGCCCCGCGCCCCACGGCCGGCCCGCCCAAGGTGGGCGACGTGGTGAAGGGTACCGTGGAGAAGATCGAGCAGTTTGGCGTGTTCGTTCGCTTCCCGGGCGGGCGCGGACTGGTGCCGGCGAGCGAGACCGGAACGCCGCGCGGCACCGACTTGCGACAGTCCTTCAAGGTGGGCGACGAGGTGGAGTGCGCCCTGAGCGCGATCGACGAGCAAGGGCGAATTCGCCTCTCCCGGGCCGAAGCGCAGGCCGCCCTCGAGCGCAAGGAGGCGCAGGAATACCTGCGCCAGACGGCTCCACAGGCGGCTGGCAAGGGTTTCGGCACGCTGGGGGATCTGCTCCGGGAGAAGCTGAAGAGATGAAGAGGTTCCCGCGGGGTGCTGGGACGAGAGCTCCACGTCTCCGTCCGGGATCAGGCGGCGTTTCCGGTCCCCATGAAATCTGTGTCGCCTGAGGAGGCGTCCGGGGCATCGCGCCGGGGACAAAGTGGCAGCGCCGCTCTTCCTCGTGCGCCTCGGCCGGCTCGTGCGGGAGAAATCGCGGTGGCGTCACGCCGGCGAGGCCTCGCGGGCAGGTTCGCGTTCCGTCGATGACGAGGTCCTTTGACGGCGGCGCGAAGACCACGAGATGTCCCGCAAACTCCTCCGCGCGATCGATGATCGACCGGCTCGAAGGAACGCCAAGCAAAGGCTTGCGCGAAGGGCCGGCAACCCAATGTCGGACCTGCTCGCCATATTGCTCACCGTGGTATTGGGTGAGGGACTGAACTTGGGACGTAAATGGTTGCGTTCGTCTGCCTGCCGGAACACCGAGGCGGTCTCGGGGGTTCTTGAGGGCGTTCCCCTTCTCGGTGGCCCATGTTGAACTTGTCGCTCGATCCTCCTCCTTTTGGCCGTAGCTCCGGCAGTTACCTCGGCCGCATCCTGCCCTTCGTTCTCACACTCGTGATCGGCCTGGCGGGTGGTTTCTTGGCTGGTCGCAAGTCGGGCAAGATAGCGCTGTCCGTCCCGTCTCGTCTGCAGATCCTGCCCTCGGCTCCGGTGGACGAGGCTGCGAGTTCTCCCGTAGCCCCCAGAGCCACTCCCGCCCAGGGTGCGATTGCCCGTCTGCTTCCGCCACCCAGCGGAACCGGTGCTCCGCAGTCGCCGCTCGTTCGCCGCATCGCGGTGACCTTGCGTGGCTCACTGGAGGAGAGCGTGGCGGCGGCGCTGCCCAGCGACGAGAAGGCTTGGGCCGAGGAGCTCACCCAGGTGATGAACCGGCTCTTGGTCTGGTCGCTGAAGGTGGCCCACGATGGCCGAAAGGGCGACAAGATCGACCTGCTCTATGAGCTGCCGAGAGCCCAGCCCTCCGGGTTCGCTCGGGTCGATGACGCTGGGCCCAACGTGAAGGAACCGGTGGTTCTGGCCCTCCACTATGGCTCGCAGAAGCTGGGGCGGGTCATCACTGCATATCGGTTCAAGGCGGAGGGGGCACCTTTCGCCCACTACTACGACAAGGATGGCGTGGACGTGGAGGAGCATCTTGTCGACAGCCCGGTCGCAGAATACGAGCAGGTGACCTCGCTGCTCCGGGACGGCAGGCACCACAAGGGGGTGGATTTCAAGACTCCCGTGGGCACGCCAGTGCGGGCGCCTTTTGACGGTCAGATCCTGCGGCGGAACTGGAACTTCGGCGCCAACGGGAACTGCCTGGAAGTGCTCGACCTGGCGAGCGGTCGTCACGCCATCTTTCTGCATCTCGAGGAGGCGCCGAAGGAGATGCAGCCGGGGCGCAGGCTGAAGAAGGGCGACCTGGTCGCCAAGTCCGGCAACAGCGGTCACTCGACGGCACCGCACCTTCACTACCAGCTGGAAACCCCAGACGGGCGGGTCCTCGATCCGTTCGCGGTGCTGCCGACGCGAAAGGTGTCCCTCGCGGGCGCTGCCAAGACGGCGTTCGACGCGGAGCGGTTGCGTCTCGATCCACTCCTGGTCGCGGGCCGCTGAGAGCTGTCCCCCGTCGTGATGCCGACTTCTTGCGCAGTCATCGGCCCGGACGTGGTCCGGTCGCAGGGCCGTGCGCCGGTGGGCGGGGTCGACTGGGCGGAACGTCCTGCCCTCCTGGAAGCGTGCTTCCGCGTGCCGCGCGATATCATTCCGAGATGCCGGGGCGACCGCCGCCCACTCCCCATGCCTCGAGCATGTCGGTGGTGACCGACTTGGGGCGCTCGAGCGTGTAACCGAGGGCGCGGTCCCACACGATGTTCGCAAGTACCCCCAGCCCGCGGCCCACGCCGAACAGCACGGTGTAGAACTCCCACTCACGGACGCCGTAGTGCCACTGGATGACGCCTGAATGTGCGTCCACGTTGGGCCACGGGTTCTTGGTCTTGCCATGCTCGGTGAGCACGCCGGGTGCCAGCTTGTGGAGCATGTTGACGAGCTTCAGCAGCGGGTCGTCCGGCAGGTGCCGGCGCGCGTACTCGTTCTGGGCGGTGAAGCGTGGGTCGGTCTTGCGCAGCACGGCGTGGCCGTAGCCGGGAATGACCCGCCCTGCCTTGAGCGTGTCCCAGAGAAAGGCGACGAGTTCTTGCTCGGTCGGGAGCTTTCCGCCGAGCTTCTTCATGACGTTCTGGATCCAGGCGAGCACCTCCTGGTTCGCCAGTCCGTGCAGGGGTCCGGCCAGGCCGTTCAATCCCGCCGAGTAGGCGTAGTAGCAATCGGACAGCGCCGAGGCGACGAGGTGCGTTGCGTGTGCGGAAACATTCCCCGACTCGTGATCCGAGTGGAGGATGAAGTGCATGCGCGAGACTTCGTCGTAGGGGTGAGGAATCCCCATCAGGTGGGCGAAGTTGCCGCCGAAGTCGAGCTCCGGATCGGGCTCGATGCGCGAGTCGCCCTTGTACTTCAGGCGGTAGATGTAGGCGGCGATCCGCGGCAGCTTCGCGATCAGGTTGACCGCGTCCTCGTACATGGGGTCCCACTGGTCGGTCTTCTTCAGACCCTCCGCGTAGCGGCGGGCGAAGATCGACTCGCGCTGCAGGGACAGCACCGCCGTCGAGAGCATCGTCATGGGGTGCGTGTCGTGCGGCAAGGCACCCAGCACCCCGAACACGTAGGGGGGTACCAGGGAGCGGCTACGCCAGTCCTCGATGACCTCGGACGTCTCCTTCGACGTCGGGATCTCGCCGGTGAGCAGGAAATAGAAGAATGCTTCGACGGTGGGTTGCTCATGACCGGGCAGTCGGGGCAACAGGCTGAACGTCTCCGGGATGGTCTTGCCCCGGAAACGGATGCCCTCTTGTGGATCGAGATAGGAGATATCCGTCACCAGGCAGCGCACGTCGCGGGCTCCGCCTATCGCCTGGCCGATCGTCACGTGATCGATGACCACGTTCGCGAATTCCTTGGCGAGTCGCTGTACCCGGGGGCGAGCAACCTGGATCTTCTCGAAGAGCTTCGCTTTCAGCGCCGAGCTCCGGGGCGGTTTCTCGGTGGACATTCCAATTCCCTCGGGGACCGAAAGGAGAAGCCTGAGCGAAGGCGAGCAAAAAAATGTACATGCGCTCCTGCCAGCGGCGCAATGCACCCCTTGGGCAACGAGCCGTGCTGGCCTTCTGTCCAGGAGGGTTCATAAGGCGTGCCGCAACCGCGCGCATTGCACCAGCGCGGGCTTCGTGGCGAGGCAGCCGGTCGAGGCTCAGCGCCGGCCGCCGTGAAGCGCCGCCATCACCTGGGCCGCCAGTGTGCCGGCGTCAAGGACCTTTTCGCCGGTACCCTCCCGTTCCGCCACGGCCTCCTCGGGCCGGGAAGTGTCGCGATTGTGGCGCTCGGAACTCCGGGAGCGGCAGGCGCGGCAGCAGGGCTGGTTGCGGATGGCCCCGTCCGTCATCCTGCGAAGGCCGAATTGCGAAAGGGGACGGAGCTGAGCACTTCGGGCACATGAGGGTGATGAGCACCTCGTTGCCCCCGGTATCGTAGACGCTCGCCTGGTGGGACTTCGGTCTCTTCGCGGGGCGCCGCGGTTCCAGATCGCGCTTCGCGGGTGCGGGAGCGAGCATCACCTTGGTGGCCATTCTCGGTACCTCGAGCCGGGGAAGAAAGTGCGCCGGCCGCCAAGACGGTAGCAAGCGCATCTGACAGAGAGAGGTTCCCACGCAATTCGCCGCGCTTTCATTTGGGTGCACCAGCCGGCCCTCCTTTGGTCATGGTCTTCATGGCATCGGATTGGCGGTCCGCCTCGATTGATGTTCACTTTTGGTGCGCGTTTCCCAGCAAGAATTGGCTACGATCCCAGGTCGCCGGACCTCGGCGCGCGAGCACGGGAAGATCTTCTCGGCTCGGACTCCTGTCGGTCGCCTGCCCAGCGAGACTCCCAGGCAATTGGATGACTCCGGCCGGGAGTCTCCGGCATCCCGAAGCCAGGTTGCGCGCAGCAGGGGCAGCTTGCTCCTGGACGCGTGCCGATCGGCCCGAAGGCTACTGAGCCCGCGCGATCTGCCGGAGGACGTAAGGAAGGATTCCACCGTGCCGGCAGTACTCGAGCTCGATGGGCGTGTCGATGCGGAGCACGAGCGGGACCTCTTCTCGCCGGCCCTGCTGGCGGTGCACGACGAGCGTCACCTCCTGGCATGGTCGCAGTTCACCCTCGATGCCGAGAAGGTCGTAGCTCTCGCTACCGTCGAGCTGCAACGACTGCGCGGAGATGTCGCCCGGGAACTGGCAGGGGAGCACGCCCATCCCGACGAGGTTCGACCGATGGATGCGCTCGAAGGAGCGCGCCACCACTGCCCGCACGCCGAGGAGGCAGGTCCCCTTGGCAGCCCAGTCGCGCGAGCTTCCCGTGCCATACTCGTTGCCGGCGATGACGAGGAGCGGCACGCCCTCCTTCTGGTAGGCGAGCGAGGCTTCGTGAATGGACATGCGCTTGCCGTCCGGCTGGTGGACCGTGACGCCGCCTTCCACGCCCGGCACCATCAGGTTTTTCAACCGGACGTTGGCGAAGGTGCCCCGGACCATCACCTCGTGATTGCCGCGTCGGGCCCCGTAGCTGTTGAAGTCGGCTACTTCCACCCCGAGCGACTCCAGGTACTGACCGGCCGGCGAGCTGGGCCTGATGGATCCGGCCGGGCTGATGTGATCCGTGGTGACGGAGTCGCCCAGGATGGCGAGGGCGCGCGCGTTGCGCAGCGCGCCAGCCGGGGCGAACTGCATCGAGAACGGGATGAAATAGGGCGGTTCCCGGACGTAGGTCGAGGCGGGATCCCAGGGGTATGTTTCGCCTCCGGGCGCGGAAAGGCCATTCCAGGTGGTGCTCTGCGTTTCCAGGCCGGCGTAGTTCTCGCGGTACTCAACGGGATCGTTCGCGGTCTCGAGCAGCGTTCGCACCTCGTCGTCGGAGGGCCAGATGTCGCGCAGGTAGACGTCTCGCCCGTCCGGAGACTTCCCGATCGGTTCCCGGGTGAGGTCCTTCGCCACGGTGCCGGCAAGGGCAAAGGCCACCACGAGCGGGGGGCTCATGAGGAAGTTTGCCTTCACGGCGTGGTGGATGCGCGCCTCGAAGTTCCGGTTGCCGGACAGCACGGACGCGCAGACGAGATCGTCGCGCGCCATCGCCTCCTCGATGGTGGGGTCGAGAGGTCCCGAGTTACCGATGCAGGTGGTGCAACCGTACCCGGCGACATGGAACCCAAGTCGCTCGAGGAAGGGAAGAAGGCCGGTCCGCTCGAGATAGCTCGTGGCGACGCGCGATCCCGGCGCGAGCGAGGTCTTCACGGTCGGCTTGACGGTGAGCCCATGCTCCACCGCCTTTCGAGCCAGGAGCCCCGCCGCCAGCATGACCTGAGGGTTGGACGTGTTGGTGCAAGAGGTGATCGCTGCGATGACGACGTCTCCGTGGCCGATTGCGCCCTTCCCGGACAGATCGGGCGGGCTTCTCGGGGCGGGCGCCCCCTGCTGCGGGGGAGCTCGTGTTCCGGGAGCCGGGGCGGAAGAGCCTCTCTGGTCCTCCTTCGATTCGAGCAGCGAGACGAAGCGGTCCTTGAGCAGCGAGAGTGCGATCCGGTCCTGGGGCCGCTTGGGGCCGGACACGCACGGTTCGACCGACGACAGATCGAGCTCGAGGACGGCCGAGTAGTCGCAGGCGTCCTTGCGAGGCACCCCGAACATGTGCTGCGCCTCGTAGTAGGCGCGAACCGCGGCCACGTGCTCGGGGCTTCGACCGGTGACGGTGAGATACCGGAGCGTCTGCTCGTCCACCGGGAAGAAGCCGAGTGTCGCACCATACTCCGGAGCCATGTTGGCCACGGTGCAGCGCATGGGGGCGGAGAGGCTGCGCGCGCCCTCGCCATGGAACTCGACGAACTTTCCCACCACCTGGGCGCTTCGCAAGAGCTGGGTGAGGGTGAGGACGAGGTCGGTGGCGGTGACGCCCTCGCGCAGGGTGCCCACGAGGTGCATGCCCACCACGTCCGGCGTGAGAAAGGCGCTCGGCTGTCCGAGCATGGCCGCCTCCGCCTCGATGCCGCCGACTCCCCAGCCCACCACCCCAATTCCATTCACCATGGGCGTGTGGGAGTCGGTCCCCACGAGCGTGTCCGGCATGAAGATGCCGTCCTTCTCCACCACGCACCTGGCCAGGTGCTCGATGTTCACCTGATGACAGATGCCGAGCCCGGGGGGGACGATCCTGAATGTCTGGAATGCCTGGGTTCCCCATTTCAGAAACTGGTAGCGCTGGCGGTTGCGCGCGAACTCGATGTCCATGTTCTGGCGCAGCGCGTCCTTCGTCCCGAACACGTCCACCTGCACCGAGTGGTCGATGACGAGATCCACGGGCACCTGGGGCTCGACCCGCCGCGGATCCTTTCCGAGTCGCTCCATGGCCGATCGCATGGCAGCGAGGTCGACGAGCAACGGGACGCCGGTGAAATCCTGCAACAGCACGCGCGCCACCACGAAGGGGATCTCGCCCGTGCGCTTCTCGGTGGGCTTCCAGGCCGCGAGGGCGCGCACGTCGTCCGGGCGCACGCGCTTGCCATCGCAGTTGCGCACCAGCGACTCGAGGACCACTCGGATCGAAAGCGGCAACCGGTCGATGCGGCCGAGTCCGGCCTTCTCCAGCTTGGGGAGCGAGAAGAAGCGTCCGCTTCTGCCCCCGCCCACATCGATGTCGTCTAGCGCGCCGAACGCGTCGCTCATGCTCACTCCTCGACTGTCCCCGCCTCGGCCTCTGGCGGGCGGACGAGTAGTTACTTACACGCGACGTCCTGGGATGCAAGTTCGCTGCCGAGCCACCGCGATTCCGCTCCTCTACCCGAGAAGTCCGCCGGGAAGCCCGCGCCTTCAGGGGGCGCGGCGTCCTGGCAGTGTCATGTGGCACAGGATGAACATGCTCGATGCTCGCAGATGCGTTGGCTGCGAAGCCGCTGCCGCGACGGGCGGCATCGAGCGAGTGGAACGAGCCCGCGCGCGGGGAGGCTTGCCCGACCTCAACCCGGCAGGTCGGAGCGGGTTTAAGGAAGCGAAAGCGGCCGCAAGGGCGGCTCGTGGCGTTGGTCCCCTCGACGGGCTGGCCTGGGTCGGGTCCGCGTTGGGCGTGGCGCACGCGTCGGTCTTCATTCGCTCTCCCGTCAGGCTCGGGCCGCACGGTGCGACGGGGTCGGCCAGCTGGGAGGGGCTGCATCAGCCGGAACCGATCATGGCGCCAAACTAAAGAGGTAACATCATGAAGGGATGGGTCCGGATGCGAAGGGCCCGTGTGCCAGAGAACCCGGTCGAGAGGTGGCCGTTCGCGGGTCTCACCGAAATTGCCACCGGGAAGCCGGCGCGTTTGCGCGTCGGAGCGCGTCAGAGGTCGGTGGTAAGCTCCATGGTGTCGTGGCTCTTTGAAAACTGACGACACGCTCGATGTCCGGAATGCCGCGGCATTCCCAGCTGCGAAACCGCTGCTGCGACGGGCGGCATCGAGCGAGCAGCCTTGCGAGCGGGGTGGGATTCCACATCCTCACGCGCCCTGGCGCGAGAGCGGGTCGCCCGTCGAAGAGAGTTGTCATGCGCGCGCGCACCCGGATGCATGAAACGGTCCGGCAAGGGGGAGTTTCTTAGGAGGTGACCTCGTGCGCGAGGCCGGAGACGTCGTAGCCGAAAGGCGAGGGCTCCAAAGAACGCACGCCAGGCCGGGCTTGTTGCCCTCCCTGCGCCTCTCAGAACCCCCGGAATTTGTCCCTGGGGAGGTT
>Ga0335079_10006345_pt1 | contig 13528 bp, 11 predicted proteins | sample Lox_Sample_33_FD_206719 | JGI IMG/M metagenome (GOLD analysis project Ga0335079, IMG submission 206719) | Soil microbial communities from Loxahatchee National Wildlife Refuge, Florida, United States - Lox_Sample_3.3 | ecosystem: Environmental > Terrestrial > Soil > Wetlands | place: USA... | reverse complement strand
GGAGATGCCTTTGAGCGCGCATGGATTAACCATGGTGACGAGGCCGTTGTCGAACGACGCCAAGTTCGGGAACGGCCCGGAGCCGTAGACCGGCGGGTGGATGACGGCGACCTCGCATCCGGCGTGCTGGCGGATATAGCGGGCGGCGTGCTGGCCGATGGCGACCACGCCGGCCGATCGCGCCACCAGGTTCGTGGCGTGCGGGTCCGGGTTCCAGCTTGCGGGGCCGAAAGGGAAAAATTGCGGAGTGTGCGCCAGGTAGACGACGCGTCCGGGCGCGGAATGGTGCGCTTCGTGGAGCAGCACGTGACCGAGGTCTTCGGAGGAGACCAGCACCCAATCGGGTTGAAATTCGCGGATCTGTTGCCGGAGGATCGGCGCCTGGCGGTTGCGTGCGGCGACTTCGTAGATTTCGATATTGGCGCGACGCAGGATGCGGACGCTGTTGGCTTGGGCGACGGTTTGCCAGCCGGAGGCTTCTTCGGATAGTTGGAGACGTTTGGCGTTGGTTTCCGGCAGGGCTGCGGCTACGATCCGGCAGGTGTGGCCGGCTTGCGCGAGATGATCGAGCCATAGAAGATTGCTGCGGGTGGCTCCTCCTCGGGGCGGGACGTAGGACGCGTTGGCGGTCAGGAGGATGCGCATTGCTTGACCGTCAGATGCGGCGAATTGACGCTCGCCGCGGCAAGCGGAAGGCTGCGCCACAGGGCTCGGATCACGCTTCTCCGCTTTCTTTGGCGAGGAGGTCGCGGACTTCTTCGTCGGTGAGACTCTCCACTTCGGCCAGCATTGCGGCGTATTGATCGGCGCCGGCCATTTCGATTTCGCGCAGTTCGATGGCTTTGGCCAGCTCCGCGATGGTGAAGTCCGCGCCATAGACCACTTCGAGCGAGAGCTCGATGGCGAGCTCGTCTTTTAGCCGCGAGAGTAATTGCACGGCGAGCAGAGAGTGGCCTCCCAGGTCGAAGAAGTTATCGCCCACGCCGATTGGGCGCACGCCGAGCATGTCGGACCAGATGCGGCAGAGCTGCCGTTCGAGATCGGTGCGCGGCGGCTCGCCGGATCCGGGGGCTGGCCGGGCGGGCAGGCTTTCGGCGCGGACCCGATCGAGGATCGCATCCGCCGTCCGCAACTCGGCGGCGATTCGCGCGTAAGGAATCGCGGGGCGGGCGGCGCCGGACGATTGGGGAAGACTCGCGGGGCCGGGCGGCGATGCCGGAGGAGCGGCGCGCGCGGCTTCATAACGGATCCTGGCCGCGACATCCGCCGGAAAGCGGAACACGAGCGTCTCGGCCCGCACGCTTTGGAACGGCAGCCCGACGCTTTCCAGGAACAGCAGGGCGGGGCGATTGCGCTGGCTGCGGACAAAGCGCGCCTCGACGAAGCCCAGCCCGCGCTGGCGTGCAATCTCGCCGAGCGCGGCGAGCATGCGGTGTTCGACGCCGCGGCCCAGCGCGCGGCAGCTCAGCAGAAACGTGTCGATCACGACGGTGTCCACTGAGGCGCGAAACAGGATGGCGCCGGCAAGGCCGTAAGTGCCGAAGCGGTCGCTCACATGCACCGTCAGGCACTCGGCTTTGCCCGCTTGCAGCAGCGCTTGAATGTCGCTTTCGGACCGCCGCACGGTGGTGAAGTTCATCTGGTTGGTGCGCTGGGTCAACTGCGCGACGCGCGCCAGGTCCTTGGGCGGCATGGGCGCGATGCGCACTTCGAGCTGCAGGGTTTGCAGGAACTCTTCGAGGCTGGCCGCCTGCTTGCCGGCGCGTTGCCGGGCCATCTCCTGTGCGTACATCCCGGGCCGCGCGCGGTCCTCTTCGGTCACCCGCAGCCGGTCGAAGGCCCACACGTGGCGCAGGAACCCGGGAATTTCGTCCTCGCGCGCGGGCAGCGCCAGGCTCAGCACCTCCGGACAGCTCGCCTCCACTTCGCGGCACTCCTTGGGATTGTCGTCGACCAGGATGAAGCTGTCGAGCGATAGTTCGAGCTCTTCGGCCAGCGCGGCGAGGTTCGCGGGTTTGGACGACCAGTTGATCCGCCATGCGGCGAAGTGGTCGGGGCGCAGCGGCATCTCCGGATGCAGCCGGAAGGTGTCCAGCACGTCTTCGACGTTGTTCTTACTGCAGAGGCACAGCAGCATGCCGGCGGCCTGTTGCGCGAGCATGAACTCCTGTAGCGCTTTGCGCGGCGGGTCGAGGAACACGCCTTGGGGAGTATCCTCGCCGCAGATGCCGCGCCATAACGTATCGTCGCAATCGAGCGCGATCACCTTGAAAGGCGGGGTGCGCAAGGCGTGGATTTTGCGGGCCAGCACGGCGCCGAGCGCCGCAAAGTAGGCCGGCGTGTAGGGAATGTGGCCCAGCTTATCGCCCAGCGGATCGTGCGGCTGCGCGACCGGATACAGGCTGTCGATCTCGCCCGGCGTCACCAGGTGCACGGCGGGCGTGCCGTCCAGGCCCGCCGCCACGAAGGCCTCCATGCGAAGCTGGAACCCGGCGGCCGCCGGTTCCGCGACGAATGCGGGAGACGCCGGGCAGAGGACGGCCACCAGCGGCGCGGCGGCGGCCTGCGCCGCTGTCCGCAGGCTCGAAACGAATTGACGCACGTCGGCTTCCAGGCGCGCTAAGTCCAGCGGCGCGGCGTTGCCCTCCATGTGCGCCCAATCCTCGAACCGGACCAGCACCGCGTTCACGCCACCGTGGTTCGCCGCCAGGGCGCCGGCCGGGTCCAGGAGGATTTGGAACACCTGGTTGTACGGCGCCAGTTGAACGCGGTAGTCGAAGCCCAGCTCGCGCATCCAGAAGGCCAGGTTCGGTTCGAGTGCGTCCGCCGTGAAGGTGGCGCTGATGACGATGGAAGGGCCGGACATCGAATTCACCACCATTATAGGGGGAATGCCGCGGTTCACCGGTCGGCTGGCGGGCGCCGGGCCGCGGTGTTTTCCGCCCGCGGAGGATCGGCACCGCGGCGGGAATCCGGGGCCCGCCGCCGGCAGGGTTCTGAAAGGGTTTTGAAATCGCCGGGCGCGTGAAACGCTCCGCAGGGTCCCGTTTTGCGAGAATAGGTATATGGGCGACCGGATCCTGCAGATTCTGGATTTCTTTATCGAGCGTCCGCCCTTGACCGGCGCTCTGGTGTGGGGCGCGCTGTACCTGCTGAAGCGATCCCGGAAGGCCCACATGACGGACGAAGAACGGCAGCATGCCTTGAAGCTCTACGAATCGCAGCGCACCTACGCCGAGAAGATGTACGATCCGCCCACCGACGAGGAACAATCCGCCAAACTGCAGCCGCACAAGTAATCAGGCGGCCGCGGGCTCGACGACCGCCGACATGGAGCCTTTGGACCTTGGCAACCGCCAGTCCGGGCCGTAGGCGTGGATTTGATCGCGCGCGAACTCGGCTTGCGGACGCTCGCACGTGATCAGGACCGTGCGTCCCGCGCGGTCCACCTCCTCGGCATGCCGGAAAGCTTCGTCCAGGGTGAAGATGAACAGCCGCTGCAGCATCTCGATCACGTAGTCGTAGGTGTGATCGTTATCGTCCAACAGGACGCACCGGTAAAGGGGGACTAGCTGCTCCCGTTCGACGACCCTCGTCTCCGGAGAAATCGTGGTCTTCGGCATAGCCGGCTACGAATTAGTATGCCATGCGGCGCGGCCGGCGGGTATCGATGGTTACGCGACCGGCGCGGCGCCGTTGGCCGATTGACGGCCGGGCGCGGCTTGCGCCACACAATGCCCCGGCCCGGCGTTGGCTCGGGCTTCGACTCACGCGCCGCGCGAAACCAGAAGCTCTCTGAGGGTATGGAGCAGGATGTAGGTATCCAGCCCGCGCGACCGGTTCTTGAGGTAATAGAGATCGTACTCCAGCCGCCGCAAAGTGTCTTCCGGCTTGTCGGACGGCATGTTGATCTGAGCCCACCCGGTCAGGCCCGGCTTCACCCTCTGCCGCTGGCGGTAGAACGGAATCCGCTCGGTCAGGGCCTCCACGAACTCCGGCCTCTCCGCCCGCGGGCCCACGAAAAACATCTCGCCGCGCAGCACGTTCCACAAGCGAGGCAAGGTATGCAGGCGCCACCGCTCGACAAAGGTTTCGATGCGGCCGGCGGGGGTCTCGCCGGCGGAGAACCGGAAGCCGTAAAGGTGGAACCGCTTCCCGCCCAAGCCGGCCGATTCCCTGCGGCTCAAAAGCGGACCGCGCGACGAGAGCTTGAGGAGCGCCGCGGCCAGCAACAGCAGCGGCGCCGAGAGGATCGTCAGAATCAGCGCCAGCAACGCATTGCCAAGCGTCTGGTAGAGCAGGCGCTGCGGGTGCGAGCGGAAGGCGGCCGACAGGACCACGTCCGACGGCCGCAGCTCGCGCAACACGACGCGCCCGCATAACTGCTCGTAAGCGGTGAACGCTTCTTCGATGGCCAGGCCCCCGTAGCGCAGCCGCAACAAATCGGCGATAGGCATTTGTCCGCGGCGCTCCACAAAACCGACTACGATGCGATCCGGTTTTGCGTCCGCGGCAATTTGCGGCAGGGCGCTGACCGGTCCCACCGCCTTGCCGTCCGCGCTGTTATCGACGCGGCCCACGATCAACATCCCCAACTCCGGGTGCGCTTCGATCCGGGACGCCATTTCGTCCAGCACCGGGCTGCTGCCGACGAGCAGGATGCGCTGCGCTCCGACCACGCGCAGCACGAACATGCTGTATACGATGCGCCAGACGAACAGCGCCAAGATCACCAGCGCGCTCCCCGGAACCATCACCCGCACCGGCAGCCGGAAGCCGTCCCTCACATAGCTCACGAAGCCCTGGAGGAGAAAAGCGATGCCCATTACCAGGCAAAGCTGCTGCAGCAGCAGAACGCGCGACTTCACCGAGATCTGCGTGTACAGGTCTTCGAAGAACAACCCGAACAGAATGCTCGCCACCACCACGCCGATGCGCAGCAGGCCGTTGTCGGCGAACAGGAACACCGCCGGGTCGACGTTGAGGATCAGAAACGTGACCGCCAGAAAACAGGAAGCGATCAGCAGGATTTCCGAGAACAGCAGGGCGAGCGCGCCCACGGGTACGAAGACTCGGAACAAGCGGATCATCGGCCCGGAACCATGGAAGCAATCACATTATCGCATTGCCGGCCGCGAACTGCGATAATCGGAGTAGTTGTAATGGATCGTTCCGAGCGGCCGCGCGCACCCATTTATTTGGACCATCATGCCACTACCCCGCTCGATCCGCGGGTGCTCGAGGCGATGATGCCGTACTTCACGAACCGGTTCGGAAACGCGGCCAGCCGCAGCCACCAGTTCGGTTGGGAAGCGGAGCAGGCGGTGGAGCAAGCCCGCAAACAGATCGCCGGCCTGATCGGCGCTTCCCCGCAAGAGATCGTCTTTACCAGCGGAGCCACGGAATCGGACAACCTGGCGATTAAGGGCGTGGCGGAGGCATATGCCGGCCAGGGGGATCACGTCATCACCTGCGCGATCGAGCACAAAGCCGTGCTCGACAGCTTCAAGAGGCTGGAGCAGCGCGGCTGCCGGGTGACTTGGCTGCCGGTGGGAACCGACGGGTTGGTGGATCCCGCCGCGGTCGAAGCCGCCATCGGCCCGCGGACCATTCTCGTTTCCATCATGTACGCCAATAACGAGGTCGGGACGATTCAGCCGGTGGCGGAGATCGGCGGCATCTGCCACGAACGCGGCGTGCTGTTCCACAGCGATGCCGCGCAGGCCGTGGGCAAGACGCCCGTGAACGTGGCCGGCGACCAGGTCGACCTGCTTTCGATCTCGGCCCACAAGATGTACGGCCCCAAGGGCGTGGGCGCGCTCTACGTGCGGCGGCGACACCCGCGCGTGCAGTTGACGGCCCAAATGGATGGCGGCGGTCACGAGCGCGGCCTGCGTCCGGGAACGTTGAACGTGGCCGGCATTGTGGGGCTCGGCGAGGCTTGCGCGATCTGTCAACGGGAAATGGCCGCGGAAAGCGTACGATTGCGCCGGCTGCGGGACGGCTTGCGCGCCAGGCTGGAGGCGGAACTCCCGGAGGTGCGCGTCAACGGCAGCATGGAGCATCGCCTGCCGCACAACCTCAACATGAGCTTCGCCCATGTGGAAGCCGAGTCCCTGATGATGGGCATGCGCGGTGTGGCGGTATCGAGCGGGTCGGCATGCACCTTGGCCACCATGGAGCCCAGCTACGTCTTGAAGGCGATGGGCGCCGACGACGAGGCGGCGCACAGTTCCCTACGGTTCGGGCTGGGGCGGTCGAACACCGAAGAGGAGATCGAAGACGCGGCGGCGCGCGTGATCGAGGTCGTGACGAAACTCCGGGAGCTTGCGCCCGGCTATGAAATGGCGAAGGAGGCAATATGATTCAGGTAACTCCAAAGGCTGTCGAACGGATCCGCCAGATTCTGGCCAGGGAGGGCGTCAGCGGCGGGTTGCGCCTGGCCGTGCAGGGCGGCGGCTGTTCGGGATTCTCGTATCAGTTCAAGATCGAAACGCGCGAGCGGCCCAACGACAACGTCTTCCCATTCGACGGTGTGAAGGTGATGATCGATCCGAAGAGCCTGGTCCTGCTGGACGGGTTGACGCTGGATTACAAAGAGTCCCTGATCCAGTCCGGCTTTGTGATCGATAATCCCAACGCGCAGAAGACCTGCAGTTGCGGAACGTCGTTCTCGACCTAGGCTGTGGCGCACGCTCCAGATGCTTCCGCAGAGGAGCGCGAGAAAATGCAGCGTCAGCGGCGCGGGATACGGCATCCACTGACCGGACCTTTAAGAAGACCTGAGCGCGGAAGGCCTTTTTGCGGGGCGCGCCCGCCACGGCTGAGCGGTCCGGATTCGCGCCTGCGGGCGGCATCCGGCCGGCCCGTGTAAAAACCGATAAGCGCCTCCGCTTGACCTCAATCGGGCGCGTTTTCCCTCCATTAGTGGGGCATAGTCCCCAGGCGTGCCGACTTCCTGCCCAAAATCGAGCCGCGAAAATTCCCGCAAATTGGCCGAAACGCCGTCGTTCTGCAGGTTTACCCTTTTCGGCCCGCCGGAGGCGGGTTGTGGCATCGTGCTTGCCCTAAAGGTCAGGTTCCGCAAATCCAGGGTACCCCTTCGCGTCTTCACCGGACGCGGGCGGGATTGGAAAGGAAAGCAAAGCATGCCGGAGAACGTTGCCCCCCTCAGCGAAGAACGCATGGCGTACCTGGAGGGATTGGTCAGCCAGGCCAGAAACGCCGCCGCCGTCTTCACGCAGTACACGCAAGAGGACGTCGATCGCATCGTCAAACGGATGGTCTTGGCCGGACTGGATCAGGCGCAATACCTGGCCCGCCTGGCGGTCGAAGAGACCAAGCTCGGGGTGATGGAAGACAAGGCCATTAAGAACATGGTCGCCACGGAGTTCGTCTACAATTACGTCAAAGACAAGCGTACGGTGGGCGCCATTCGCGAGGATCCGGAACACGGCTTGGTCGAAATGGCGGAGCCCATCGGGGTCATCTTTTCCCTCACACCGATCACCAACCCCACTTCGACGGTGCTTTTCAAGTGCATCATGGCCATCAAGACGCGGAACGCGGTCATCTTCAGTCCCCATCCGAACTCTTTGCATTGTTGCGCCGAGGCTGTGCGAATCATGTATGAGACGGCGGTGAAGCACGGCGCGCCGGAAGGCGTCTTATCCTGCCTCGGAGCGCACACCATGCCGGACAACGCCTACCTGATGCGGCACAAAGACGTCGGGCTGATCGACGCCACGGGCGGTCCGGGCGCGGTGAAAGCGGCTTATAGCTCCGGCAAGCCGGCGTTGGGCGTCGGGGCGGGCAATACGCCAGTCTATCTGGAGAAAACCGCCGATCTCGATATGGCGGTGGTGGATATCATCACCTCCAAGACATTCGATAACGGAACGATTTGCGCGTCCGAGCAGACCGTGGCGATCGATGACGAGATCTACGACCTGGTGTTGAAGAAATTCGCGGACCTGGGCGCGCACATTTGTAATGAGAAAGACACGGCGCTGCTTGGGCGGACCGTCATCGATCCGGAGACCGGCGTCATGCGCCCCATGGCGGTCGGCCAGAAGGCCGCCGACATTGCCCGTGTGGTAGGTCTTTCGGTCAAGCCGAATACCAAGCTCCTGATTACGCCGATTCGAGGCGTCGGCCGCGACCATCCCCTGTCGGTCGAGAAACTGTTCCCGGTGCTCGCGGTCTATCGCGCCATGTCGGTCGATGACGCGCTCAAAGTCTGTGTGGACGTGAACCGCCTCGGGGGGATCGGACATACGGCGGTAGTCTTCTCCCGCAACGACGAGGTCATCCACAAGTTCAGCGAGGCGATGAACGCCGGGCGGATCATTGTGAATTCGCCGGGAGCCATTGGAGCGCTGGGCGGCGTGTACAACGATCTCGTGCCCACCTTCTCGTTCGGATGCGGGACCGGCGGCGGCAACAGTACGACCGACAACGTGAATGTGTATCACTATCTGAACATCAAACGCGTGGCCAGGAGGGCGCAAGCGCATATGTGGTTCCGTGTCCCGAATCAGATTTACTTCAACACGAACGCGGTGGAGAATCTGCGCCAGTTCCCTTCGCGCTCCACCCTCATCGTGACCAACCCGGCTTTGGAGCAAATGGGCCACGTGGACATTGTCCGGCGCTCGATTCCGCCGGAAACCTTCGTCCGCGTCTGTGCGATTCCGGATGCCGAACCGGAATTCAAGGTGGTCATGCAGGGCGTCGAGGCGCTCAATTCTTACAAAGTGGACCAGATCGTCGCGCTGGGCGGCGGATCCGTAATCGACGCGGCGAAGATCATGAAACTGATGTACGAATCGCCGGAGGCCGACCTGGAGGAACTGGCCGCGCCGTTTCTGGATATCCGCAAGCGTGTGGCGCAGTACCCGGCCGAAAAGAGCAACCGCCTCCGGATGATCGCCATTTCCACGACCAGCGGAACGGGGAGCGAGGTGACGCCGTTTGCCGTCCTGTTCGACAAGGAGCGCGGCCGCAAGGTGACGCTGGTGGACTACTCGTTAAGTCCGGATGTGGCGATCGTCGATCCCCAGTTTGTCATGTCGATGCCGAAAGGCCTCACCGCGGACACCGGCATCGACTGCTTGACCCACGCGCTGGAAGCTGGAGTTTCGACCTATGCTTCCCCGTACACCGACTCCAACGCCATGCAGGCGATTCGCCTGGTGTTCAAATACCTGCCCATCGCGTACGAGCATCCCCGCGATGAAGAGGCGCGCAGCATGATGCACAATGCCGCGTGCATCGCGGCGCTGGCCTTTTCCAACGCCTCGGTGGGCGTGAACCACGCTCTGGCGCATGCCTTCGGCGCGCGATTCGGCGTGGCGCATGGCCGGGCCAATGCGCTGATGTTGCCGCATGTCATTGCCTACAACGCCTCGGTCCCCACCAAGTTCCGGCCGTCGCCCAACCAGCGGGCCTATGTCGCGCACAAGAAATACGCCATGATCGCCGATCTTCTGGGGCTGGGCGGAAAGTCCATCGAAGAGAAGGTGAACAACCTGGTGACTGCGACCGAACAGCTACTCGACCGGTTGGAGATTCCGCGTTCGATCGCCGCTCTGGGGATCTCCAAGGAAGAATTCGAGCGGGCCATGCCCGATTTGGCCAAAATCGCTTTTGACGATCCTTCCTGGCAGTCGAATCCGCGCATGCCGCTGGTCAGTGAATTGATCGAACTGTTTTGGAGCGCCTATCACGGGCGAAGCCCGGCGCGAGACGCCGCCGCATTTCCGCAACCGGCGGAGATGGAGGTCTGCGTATGACAACCAGCGCCGCGTGGCTCAAGATTGACGGCGACCGCGTCACGCCGGCTTTGCAGGAGGCGCTCCAGAAGCTGGACCATGCTGGAGGCGAGGCGGTCTTGGATTTCACGGCCGTGCGCCGCATCGATCCAAGCGCCATCCGGGAGTTGGAAAAGCTGGCCGGCTTCGCCGGCGGAAAAGCTTGCAAGATCGTCCTGCACGGCGTCAATATGGACGTCTACAAAGTACTCAAGCTCGTGAAGCTGGCGCCGCGATTTTCCTTCCTGAGCTGAAGCCCGGAGACTTCGTCACGGCGGACCGGCCAGCCAAAAACTGACCACCGCCGCGCCCAGCCACCAACTCCGCGCGCGAAGCTCGCCCAGGCGCGCGAGGGCGGCCGCGCCATGCGCTACACTTTCCTCATGATCGAGGCGGCGGTCATGACCGTGAGCGATTCCGTACACGCCGGCGCGCGCACCGACGTGTCCGGCCCGGCCGTGCGCCAGAGACTGGAGCAGTTGGGCTGGCACGTGTCGCTGGCCGAAGTCGTGCCGGACGAGGCCGGCGTCATCGCGGGGCGCCTCGCGGCGCTGGCGGACAGCAATCTGGTCGCGGCCATCTTCACCACCGGCGGCACCGGGGTCACCGCGCGCGATGTCACTCCCGAAGCGACACGTGCGGTTCTACACAAAGAGATCCCCGGGCTGGGCGAGTTGATGCGGGCGAAGGGCGCGCATGCGACGCCCATGGCGGCGCTTTCGCGGGCGACCGGGGGCACGCGCGGCGCGGTGCTGATCGTCAATCTTCCCGGCTCGCCCAAAGGCGCGGTCGAGTCGCTGGATGCTATCGTGGAATTAGTGCCCCACGTGCTCGACCTCTTGCAGGGCCGGACCGGGCACCAGGCTGCGGAACGCTCCGCGAATCCCTAACGTCAGGAATGGCATGCCCGCTCTTCGATTGATGCTCGCCGGTTGGCTCTGCGCCGCCGTATTTGCGCAAGATTCGCAAGCCCCCACCGCAACAGCGGACTCCGCGCAGTCCGACGCTGCCAGGTTTCGTGCCGGGGTCGAGGTGGTCATAGCTCCGGTTACCGTGTTGGATCGCGATGGCAACTACGTCGATGGTCTGCGTCCGAGCCAGTTCCATCTCTATGACAACGACAAGGAGCAGAAGATCAGCGTGGACGTGGCGTTCCCGCCGATGTCGCTGGTCATCGCCATTCAAGCCAACGATCGCGTGGAATCCGTGCTGCCGCAGATTCAAAGGGCCGGCGCGCTGATCCAGCCGGTCGTGACCGGCGATCAAGGCGAAGTGGCGATCCTGGCGTTCGACTCGCGCATCCGGCGGATGCAGGAGTTCACTTCCGATGCCGCCAAGCTCGCCGCGGCGCTCAAGAAGATTCAGCCCGGAAGCAGCCAAAGCCGCATGATCGACGCGGTGGAGGATGCCGTGCGCCAATTGCGCACGCGGCCGCAGAACCGCCGGCGGATCCTGCTGCTGATCAGCGAGACGCGCGACAAGTCCAGCGAAGGCCGCGCGCGCGAGGCGCTCATCGCCGCGCAACTGGCCAACGTGAGCGTGTACACGGTGAATATTTCGCGGATTGTCACCAGCGTGATGGCGCCGGCCGATCCGGGGCGGCCGGACAACCGCCCGCCCGCCATGACGCCGCTGCCTTCCGGCGTTCCGGCGACCCCCAACACCGTGATGCAGGCCACCGGCAGCAACGGCGGCAGCGCCCAGTTCGTCCCGCTGATGGTCGAGATCTTCAAGGATGTGAAGTCCGTCTTCGTGGACAGTCCGGCGGAGTTGTTCGCCAAGGGGACCGGCGGCGTAGAGTATGGCTTTCTGCGGCAGCGCGGTCTGGAAGATGCCATCGAGCATATCGGCGCGGAACTGCACAGCCAGTACCTGATCTCTTACAATCCCAGCAACAAAGAAGAGGGCGGCTTTCACCAGATATCCGTCGAAGTGGAAGGCCGCAAAGACGTCAAGGTCCGCACGCGGCCGGGATACTGGCTGGCGTCAAAGTAGCCGGGCGGCGAAGGCGCGCCGGCCGCTGCCGGGCCTGCGGCGATCGAAGCCCGCACAGCGAGCGCCGCCCGCCTGCATGCTAACTTAGTTCCAAGTGCCCGCTCTCGACGAACAGCTCACGTATCTGAAGAAGGGCCTGGTGGAGATCATCCGGGAAGAAGACCTCCGGGAACGGCTCGTACAAGCCGCGCAGGCCGGCCGGCCGTTGCGCGTCAAGGCCGGCTTCGATCCCACCGCGCCCGACCTGCACCTGGGCCACACCGTCCTGCTGCGCAAGATGAAACATTTCCAGGACCTGGGCCACACCGTCATCTTCCTGATCGGCGACATGACGTCGCTGATCGGCGATCCCACCGGCCGTAACATCACCCGCCCGCCGATGACTCGCGAAGAGATCGACCGCAACGCCGCGACCTACAAGGCGCAGGTCTTCAAAATCCTCGATCCCGGCAAGACGGAGATCCGCTACAACAGCGAGTGGCTGCAGCCGCTGCGCTACGAAGACCTGGTGCGGCTGTGCGCGCGCTACACGGTGGCGCGCATCCTGGAGCGCGACGAATTCTCCAAGCGCTACAAAGACGGGGTCCCCATCTCCGTGCACGAATTGCTCTATCCGCTGGCGCAGGCTTACGATTCCGTGGCCCTGCATTGCGACGTCGAAATGGGCGGCACCGATCAGAAGTTCAATCTCCTGGTGGGGCGCGAGATTCAGAAAGACTACGGACAGCCGCAGCAGATCGTGGCCACCGTGCCGCTGCTCGAGGGGCTGGACGGCGTCAACAAAATGTCCAAATCGCTGGGCAACTATATCGGCATCACCGAACCGCCCGGGATCATGTACCGCAAGGTGATGCAAGTGAGCGACGACCTGATGTTTCGCTACTACGAGCTGCTGACCGACCGCAGCCTGGCCGAAATCGGCCGCATGCGCGCGCGCATCGCCGGCGGCGAGTTGCATCCCATGCAAGCCAAGGCGGAACTGGCGCGGCTGATCGTTACGGATTTCCACTCGGGCGCGGACGCCGCGCGGGCGGAGGAGGAATTCAATCGCGTCGTGCGGCGCAAAGAAGTCCCCGCCGACATCCAGACCGTGCCCCTGCCCGGCGGCGTGCGCGTTGCCGGCGGTATCCGCTTGGACAAACTGCTGGCAAAGATCGGCCTGGCGGACTCGGTGACCGATGCGGTGCGCAAGATCAAAGCGGGGGCCGTCGAGGTTAACGGCCAACGCGTCCACGACCTGCTCTTGGCGGACCTGCCGGCCGGGTTGATTGTGCAAGCCGGGAAGAACTGGCGCAAAGTCGCGCTCTAAAATCATGTTGGCGGTTCGCGATAACCTCTACCTGGCCGCCGACGCCATACGCGCCCACAAGCTGCGCGCCTCGTTGACCATGCTGGGCCTGACCATGGGCGTAGCCACGCTCATCGCGGTGATGACGTTGGTGCAAGGCGCCAACCGCTACGTCGAACAGAAAATCGCCAACCTCGGCACGAATGTGTTTCGCGTCTCGCGGCTGCCGTTCGCGGTTACGGATTTTTCGGTGGCCGTGCGGGCGCAGCGCAACAAGAACATCCTGTTCGAGGACATGCAAGCCGTGGCGGCGGGATGCGCGCACTGCCAGCACGTGGGCGCGTCGGTATCCACCCCGCTGGGCGTGCGCTACCGCGACCGCGATCTGGAGGACGTCACGTTCTACGGCCACACGCCCAATATGGCCGATATC
>Ga0335079_10006344_pt1 | contig 13528 bp, 9 predicted proteins | sample Lox_Sample_33_FD_206719 | JGI IMG/M metagenome (GOLD analysis project Ga0335079, IMG submission 206719) | Soil microbial communities from Loxahatchee National Wildlife Refuge, Florida, United States - Lox_Sample_3.3 | ecosystem: Environmental > Terrestrial > Soil > Wetlands | place: USA: Florida... | reverse complement strand
TGACTGCGGAAATTGCGACGAGCGGAGCGGAAGTGGTGGGGATTGACCGGTCGGAGGAGATGATCGCGGAAGCGAGGAAGAAGTTTCCGGAGCTGCGCTTTGAAGTGAAGGACGCAAAGGAGCTTGAGTTTGCGGAAGAATTCGACGCGGTGTTTTCGAATGCGACGCTGCACTGGATCGGGGAGCCGGAGCGGGTGATTGAAGGAATTGCGCGGGCGCTGCGGCCGGGCGGGCGGTTTGTGGCAGAGTTTGGGGGCGAAGGGAATATTGCGAAGTTGATTGCCGCTCTACACAGGGCTTGCAAGAAGCTGGGGATGGAGTTTTCCGAGGAGATGCAGCCGTGGTATTTCCCGAGCGTGGCGGAGTATGCGGGTCTGCTCGAAAAACACGGATTGGAAGTGCGGCAAGGGGCGCTATTTGACCGGCCAACGCCGCTGGAGGATGGAGAAAGAGGATTGAGAGTATGGATGGAGATGTTTGGAGGAGCGATTCTCAAGCAGGTGCCCGAGGAGAAGAGGGCGGCGCTGCTTGAAGGAACAAAGCGAGCGGCAAGGGAGGAGCTGTTCCGTGAAGGAAGGTGGGTGCTGGATTACCGGAGACTGAGAATCGTCGCTCAAAGGGCCTGAGAACAGGGCCGCGTGTACCTCGGTGTTGGCTGTCGGAGGTTTCGGCCAAGTCAAAGAATGCAGGAGGGCATTCGATGGGGAAGGAATTCAGGGAAGTTTTTGCGGATTTGAAAAAAATATTGGGCAAGCACAAAAAACGCCTGCAGGTGAAGGCGGATAGGCCGAAGGAGTACACCCTGCACACGAAAAAGCCTTCGCCATTCCCCCAGCACAAAGGGCAACCGATGTTTTTTGGGTCGGTCCGGATGGGTAAGGCGTATGTGAGCTTTCACCTGTTGCCACTCTATATGAATCCAACGCTAACCAAGACGATCTCTCCGGCGCTGAAGAAGCGAATGCAAGGGAAAGCCTGCTTCAACTTCAAGGAACAGCCGGACGCGGCGCTTGTGGCGGAGCTGGAGCAGTTGACCAAAGCGGGGATCGAGCTATGGAGCAAGCAGAATTGGGCGTGACCGGAACGCCCGGGCGTCGAATTGACTTGGCTGTCCACGAGACGTAACATGCCCGTACAAGCGGCTGGTGCGCCGCATCATTTCTAACCTTCCCTAGAAGTGAATGATTCCCGAGGTACAGACTGTGCCAGCCCAGGTCGTATCTCACTATCGGCTCCTCGGTCCTCTCGGCAGCGGGGGAATGGGAGTGGTGTATCGAGCGGAGGACACGACCCTGCGGCGGACCGTGGCTCTGAAATTTCTAGCAGAGCAAACCCCGACCAACCGAAAAGAAGGCGAGCGATTGCGGCACGAGGCGCGGGCCGCCTCGGCGCTGAACCATCCAAACATCTGCACGATCTATGAAGTGGGCGAGGAAGCGGGCGAGACATTCATTGCCATGGAGTATGTGGAGGGGCGGACGCTCTCGGAGGTGTTGCGGCAGGGAGCGCTGCCCCTCGAGAACGTGTTGCACTATGGGCGGCAACTGGCTTCGGCGCTCGCACATGCCCACGAGCGCGGCGTGATTCACGGCGATTTGAAGCCGCTGAACGCTATTGTGACGCCAAGCGGAGACGCCAAGATTCTTGATTTTGGCCTGGCGCGGCGGAGCAATCCGACGGAGATGGACCGAAAGACGCTTGAAACGGCTACGGCAGAGCCGGCCACGGGCTTGCCGGGCACATTTCCGTATATGGCCCCGGAGCAAATCGAGGGCGGGGACGCCTCCCCGCGCACGGACATCTGGTCGCTGGGGATCATTCTTTACGAAATGGCGGCGGGGAAGAGGCCGTTCCAAGGCGAAAATCTTTATCTGCTTTGCAACTCGATCGTTCGAGATGCGCCCCGTCCCCTGCCCGCGCGAGTTCCGCATGGTCTGGCGACCATCATTTCGCGATGCTTGGAGAAGGAGCCGGCGCGCCGGTATCAGCGAGCCAGCGAGGCGCGAGCGGCTTTGGAAGCGCTTAGCCCTTCGCTGGAAGACAGGAGCACCGTGGCGCAAGTGCCCCTGCCAAGGCAGCGAAGACGCGCCATTCTGGCGGCGGTTGTGGCTGCAGTGGCCCTCGGCGTAGGATTTGCGGGCTTCCGGGATGGAGGCTTCTGGAGGCGCGGAAAGCCGGCGGTGCCCTCGAGGGTTTTGTTGTGCGTGCTACCTTCGTCGAGCGGCGGAGATAGTTCGCAATCGGCCTTCGAAAACGGATTGGCGGATACGCTGAGTGCTCGGCTGGGGGAGCTTGGCACGCGTCACCCGCTTGCAGTGATCCCGATGAGCGTGACGCAGGAAAGACACGTGACGACGGTGGATGCCGCGAGGAAAGAGTTCGGGGTCAACTTAGCGCTGGTCTTGAGCGCGCAAAGGGCGTCAGACGAAGTGCGAGTGAACTACACGCTGGTGGATGCCCGATCGCACCAACAATTGCGCAGCGGGACGATTACAAGACCGGCGAGCGATCTCTTTGGGCTGCAAGATCACGTGGCGGAAAGCGTTGCAGCTGCGATGGAGCTGCAGCTCGCTCCGCAGGAAAAGCAGACACTGACTTCACATGGAACGAGCGGACCGGCGGCATACGATTATTATGTCGAGGGACGCGGATACCTGCAGGACTACACGGTCGCGCGAAACGTGGAAGACGCGATCACGCTGTTTCAGCGGGCGTTGGAGAAGGATCCTGCTTATGCGGCCGCGACGGCAGCCCTTGGCGAGGCTTTCTGGCGGAAGTACCAGCTCACGCACGACAATCACTGGGCTGAGGCAGCCACCGAAAATTGCCTGAAAGCCGCCGAACTTGGGCCGAACGTCAGCGCTGCGCATGCATGCCTCGGCAAGGTTTACAGCGCGAGAGGCGACTACGAGAAAGCGGCAAAGGAATACCGCCAGGCGTTGGAGCTGGAGCCGACAAGCGATGACGCGTATGGCGGGCTGGCCACGGCGTACGAGCAGCTCGGCCGCCTGGGAGAGGCCGAGCAGTTGTATAAGAATGCGATCTCGGCGCGTCCCAGCTACTGGGCGACCTACAACTGGCTCGGACTGTTCTACGAGAAGCACGCGCGGTACGAAGAAGCCGCGACGATGTTTTCGCACGTGATCTCGCTGGCTCCGGACAGCTTTACTGGCTACTACAATCTGGGCGGGGTTCGGGTTTGGCAGGGGAAATACGCGGAGGCCATTCCACTTCTGGAGCAGTCCCTCAGCATTTTACCCACGGGCAACGCGCGGTCCAACCTTGGGACGGCTTATTTCCAGATGAGAAGGTATGCCGAATCCGCGACAAATTTTGAAGAGGCGGTAAAGCTTGACGAGAAGAGCTACGTGGTCTGGGGCAATCTGGGGGACGCATATTACTGGACACCGGGAAGACGCCCGGAGGCTGCCGCAGCCTACGGAACGGCCATTAAGCTGGGCGAGGAGGCACTCCGGGTGAACCCGCGTGATGCGCAGTTGCTGAGCAGCCTGGCGATGTATCACGCGATGAGAGGGGAGCGCAAGGCGGCCTTGGAGTATCTGGGCGCTTCACTGCGGCTGCAGCCGAGGAATCCGGGGCTGCTCTTTAACGCTGGCCTAACCTATCAACAACTGGGCGAAACCAAGCAAGCACTCGAGGCGCTTGAGAAGGCAGTCTCCATGGGGATAGCGCCGGGGATGTTGCGCGACACACCAAATTTCGACGGGCTCAGGGACAATCCACGGTTTGCCAGGCTGATGGAGACCAAAATCAAAGAGTAATGGAGGATTTATGCGTGTTATTCGAGTAGCGTTTGTTCGAGCCGCTTTCTGTGCGGCTGCGCTGGGGGCGATTTTGCTTGTGCCATTCAAATTCGGGTCCGGCCAAGAAGTACACTCAAAGCAGACTTCAGGACAGTCTGTACGGCTCTCATGTGGGGATCAAACCGTCGCAGTGGATCCGACCGACGGGACAAATCCGAAGGCGGTCTTTCTGTGCGCGGGGAATAAGCTGACGTGGGACGCCAACGGCCACCAGTTCATCGCGATCTTCAAGAAGTCGCCGTTCGTTGATGGACAGAAATACTTCGACGAGCAGCACAATCAATCGGCGGCGGCAAAGAACGACGTGCAGGTGACCGTTTACACCTATTTCATGATCGTTGACCACGAGATCGTGGACGATCCACAGGTCATCGGGGGGGGTGGCCACTCAAACTGAGGGATGAAGCCATTGCAGGAGGCCGCCGCGAGGAACGAATAGTGGCGGCGACGGATTCGCCACAAGGGGTAGCGGAGGGCTTTACAGCGGGAAAAACAGGTGCTAGGCTTAGCTCCCGTACCGCCATCCGTAGTTAACTCCCACCGAAAGGTGGAAGCGCCAGGCGGCTGGGCCTCTGACAGAGAACCTGCCAAACGTGTGTCCGGTCAATCGCAGGGAGATTGACCTGTCGCGAGAGAAAACCTCCAATTGGGGAATACTGAGGCGTCTCTTGGTGCGTGAAGTCGGCGCCGCGGACGGCGACTTTTGTTCGGTGTGAACAAGGGGCAGGCCGAAAGCGGAAAGCTGATTGCGCATCAAAGCTATAGAGGGATACAGAGGGGAAACCTTGCTGAAACTGAGAAAAGTGGAGATTACCGGGTTCAAGTCGTTCTGCGAACGGACGGTGGTGACGTTCAGCGGACTCGGAACGACGTGCATCGTGGGACCGAACGGGTGCGGGAAATCGAACGTGGTGGACGCGATTTCCTGGGTGCTGGGTGAGCAGAGCCACAAGAGCCTGCGCGCAGAACGCATGGCGGATTGCATCTTCAACGGAACGACGAAGCGGCCGCCCATGGGGCTGGCGGAAGTGACGATTACCATGGAAGATCCGGAACTGGCAGAGGCTGCGCGGTTTGTCCTGGAGAGCGCGGGGAAAGAAGAAGCTAACGCAGAGACGCAGCGTACGCAGAGCGGGACAGAGGAAATAACGCCGCTTCAAGGTCTTGCGCCGGGTACGGCAGCTGACGATCCCCTGGCAGACGCGACTGACCTCGCTCAGATTTCTACTGAAGCCGGCGATTCGCAAGGAAAGTCGGACCCTTTCAAGGGGAAGCGAAAGAAGAGAGCGGAGAAGCCCGAAATTGTGATGAAGCCGGGAGAAGTAGTAGTGAGCCGGAGGCTGTACCGGAGCGGGCAAAGCGAGTATTTGATTAACGGAAAAGTGGGCCGGCTGCGGGACATTCAAGAAATGTTCATGGGAGTGGGGCTGGGGCCGGATTCCTACGCAATTATCGAGCAGGGGCGCATCGGGCAGATCCTGTCGTCGAAGCCGATGGAGCGGCGGGCAATCATCGAAGAAGCGGCGGGAGTGACAAAGTTTAAGACGAAAAAGAGGCTGGCAGAAGCGAAGCTGGAATCGTCGAAGGTGAACCTAGCGCGGGTGAATGACATTGTGGTGGAAGTGGAGAAGCAGCTGGGTTCGCTGAAGAGGCAGGCGTCCAGAGCGCGGCGGTACGCGGAGATTCGCGAGCAGATGCGCGGGATCGTGCGGCAGATGCTGGCTGGAAGAGCGCGGGAACTGGAAGCGGAAGCGGAGCAAATCGCAGGCCGGTTGACGGAATTGACCGCGTCGGAATTCAAGCATGCGGAAGAGATTCAGCACCGGGAAGGCGAGCAGGACCGGCTGAACCAGAGAATTTACGAGCTGGATACGGAAATCCGGCAGAACCAAAACCAATTGAATTTGACGGCGCTGGAAGCGGACCGCGCGGAGAACAAGATCGCGTTCAACCGGCAACGAGAGGAGGAGCTTGCGGCGAGGCGGGGGCAGATTGGCGCAGAGTCGAACCAAGTGAGTGCGCAGACGTCGGAGTGGGAGACGCGCAACGCATCGCAAATGCAGGCCACGAGCGTACTGCGGGAAGAGGCCGCGAGTCTGGCGGCGATGGTGGAGGAACTGGCGGCGAGAGCGCAGCGGCGCTCAGCACAGATCGCGGATTCAGAGAGGCGGATCGAAACGCTGCGGCGGACGGCGTCAATGGCGGGCGAGAGTCTGCTGCAATTGCACGGCGAGCAGAAGCAGGCGGAAGAAGCTCTGGTGCACCAGGGCGAGGCTCTGAGGAAACGAGAGGCCAGCGAGCACGATCTGCTGGAGACTTCCATCCAGGCGCGCGGCGAAGCAGAAGAGGCGGCGTACGCTCTGGAAAGAGCGAACGGACATTTTGCGGCGTTGAAAGCGGAGACGGAAGAACTCCAAGGAAAGATCGCACGGTTGCGCGGGGAGCGCGAGGAGACGGCCAAGCTTGCCGAAGGATTGCGGGATTCATTGGCCAGCACGCGCGCACGGCAGGGGACGCTGACGCGAATTTTGAACGACCGGTCGTACACGGCGGAAGCGGTGCAAAAACTGTTCGCAGCGAACGAGCGCGGAGGAGGGCGGGACTTTCGCGCCGTGGGCGTGCTGGCGGATTATGCCGAAGTGCCAGAGGAGCATGAAGGAGCGATCGAACAGTATTTGCGGGATGAACTGGAGTACGTGGTGGTGGAGACGTTCGATCACGCGAAAGCGGGCATTTCCCTGTTGAGAAACGAAGTGGGAGGACGCGCGACATTTTTTGTGGATTCGACGAGGAATTTGCGGGTGGAGGAGTACGAGCCGATTATTCCCTTTCGGGCGGACCAGGGCGTGCTCGGGCGGATGGACAAGCTGGTGGAGTTTCGCGATCCACTGGGAGCGGCGGCGAAACAGTTTTTGCCGAGGTTGAGGTCGGCATATCTCACGGACAGTGCAGCGGCAGCGGAGATGCTGGCGAAGGAGAATCCGCAGTACGCGTTCGTAACGCCAGAAGGGACTTGTTACCAGGGACGCATGGTGACCGGCGGGCGGCCGGATGAAGCGGGACCACTGGGGATGAAGCGGGAGCTGCGCGCGCTGGACGCGGAACTGCTGCATCTCGAAGCGCGCATGCAGGAAATACAGGCGGAGATCGAGCGAAACGCCGCAGAAATGCAGGAGGCGGAGCGCGCTTTGGAAGAGGCGAGCGCGAAACAGCGGGAGGCGGAGCGCGAAACGATCCGGGCAGCGCACAAGCGTGAACAGACGCAGAGCGAACTGGCGCGGCTGGGGCTGGAATTGACGATTTGCCAAAATGAACTGACACAACTGCGGAGGGACGCGGAAAGCGCGCGCCAGCGAGCGGAGCGGGCAAAGCACCAACATGCGACGGCGGCGGCAAGCCGAGCGGAGGCGGAAGCAGAAAGCGCACGGCTGAGCGAAGAGCTGACACAATTACGCGGGTCGGTGCAATCCGAACAGGATGAACTGGCGGATGGGCGCGCGGAACTGGCAGCGAGGCAGGAACGGTTGGCGGCGGCGGAGGCTTTGGCGAAGCGATTGGGGGAAGAGCGGGCGGAATTGGAGCGGCGCGAGACGGCGCTGCGAGAACAGGAAAAATCGGTTGCGGACGAGACGGAAGCCCTGACCAAACAAAGCGGAGAGTTGTCGCAGCAGCTCGAGGCCCTGCTAACGGAAAAGGCAAGGCTGGAGGCGCGGCAAAAGGAATTGGAACTGGAGTGGGAGTCGAACCGGACGCGGCTGACGCAAATGGAAGATCATCTGCGGATGGGTCGGCAGTCGCTGCAGGAGCTGCGCGAACAAAGAGGCCACGCGGAAGTGGAGCGGGCGAAGAACGACAGCGACCGGGAACACCTGCGGGAGACTTGCATGTCGGAAGTGAATGCGCAGCCGGAAGACTTGATCGCGAGCGAGACTGCGTTCATGAGCGGAGAAGAGCTGGCCGCTGCCGAGACGAATTATCGCGAGATGAAGCAGCGGATCGAATCCATGGGCCCGGTGAACATGATGGCGCTCGAGGAGTTCAACGAGTGCGAGCAGCGGTTCAATTTTTTGACGCGAGAGCGGGATGATTTGTTGCAATCCATTGCGGACACGCAACAAGCGATCGCGGAGCTGGACCAGATCACGAAGGAAAAGTTCGAACAGGCATTCGCGGCGGTGAATGCAAACTTCTCGGCGGCGTTCCACACGATTTTCGGCGGTGGCATGGCCGAGATGCGGCTGACGGAGCCGGACAGCTCCGGCGACGCGGGAATTGACATCGTGGCTTCGCCGCCAGGGAAGCGGCTGCAGAATGTTCTGCTGCTCTCGGGCGGCGAGAAAGCGATGACAGCGCTGGCGCTACTGATCGCGATTTTCCGCTACCAGCCGAGCCCATTCTGCATCCTCGACGAGGTGGACGCGCCACTGGATGAAGCGAACGTGGGGCGGTTCACAAAGCTAATTGGGGAGATGAGCGCGCAAACGCAATTCATCGTGGTGACGCACAACCGGAAGACAATGGAGACGGGCAGCGTACTCTACGGCGTAACCATGCAGGAGCCGGGAGTATCGAAAATCGTGAGCGTGCGCTGGGAGGGAGACGAAGCACCGGCGCGGAAGAAGCAGGCGGCAGCGGCGTCAGCAGCGTAGAGATTTCAGAAGATACTATTTAGCTTCTCGAGGAGCGTCCAGAAACACGGACGCTCTTTTTTTGATCCGACGCAAAAAAGTTTTGCAGAGAAATCCACCGACGGCAACTTGGAGTTGAGGGAGGGGTGCGCTAGAATGACTTCCACTCAGTCGGGGGAAATTTTCCGGTGTCTTCGTCTCCTGCCATGAAAGTATTAAGGGAAACTCAATTCGCCGGCTTGCAGCCGAGCGCGCGCGGCAAGGTGCGCGACATCTACGATCTGGGCGACAAGCTGCTGATCGTGGCAACGGACCGGCTTTCAGCGTTCGACGTGGTGATGGCCACGCCGATTCCGGATAAGGGGAAAGTGCTGACGCAGCTTTCGCTCTTCTGGTTCGAACTCCTTAAGGATGTAATTCCGAACCATGTACTCAGCGGCACGGAGTTTCCCACGCCGTTCGATGCGTACCACGAGGAGCTGGCGGGACGGGCGATGGTAGTAAAAAAGACGAAGCCGCTGCCGATCGAGTGTGTGGTGCGCGGCTACGTAAGCGGATCCGGATGGAAGGATTACAAAGCGACGGGAAAGATTTGCGGGATCGCGCTGCCAGCGGGCTTGCAAGAGTCGGCGAAGTTGCCGGAGCCGATCTTCACACCGGCGACAAAAGCGACGAGCGGACACGACGAGAATATATCGTTCGACCACGCCACCGCATTGGTCGGCTCAGTCTTGGCGCAAAGAGTTCGCGAGGCGAGCCTCGAAATCTACAGGCGCGCCGCGGCCTACGCGGAGCCGCGAGGGATCCTGATCGCGGATACGAAATTTGAATTTGGGATGCTGGGAGATGAGTTGATCTGGATTGACGAAGCGCTGACGCCGGATTCCTCGCGCTTCTGGCCTGCCGCAGAATACAAGCCGGGCGGACCCCAGTCGTCCTTCGACAAACAGTTTGTGCGCGACTACCTCGAGCGGACCCAGTGGCCGAAGACGCCGCCGGGCCCAACCCTGCCCCCCGACGTGGTTGCGGCGACGCGGGCCAAATACCGGGAAGCGTACCGAATCCTGGCGGGACACGATCTCGACTAGCAAGAGGATTGCCGGCCCAGAGCAAAATGGAGAAGGGCGGAGCGTGCCATCGTGAAAGATCAATTGGAAGGACTTGTAGCACAAATGGTGGACAAGGGAATCTTGTTCGATGAAGCGGTGGGGGAATTTGAGAAACGGCTGATCAAGCGGGCGCTGGACCGGACCAACGGGAATCAGTGCCAGGCGGCTAAGATGCTGGGAATCCACCGGAACACGCTAAGCAGAAAAATCGGAGAGTACAAGCTGGATCACAACGGGCACAAGAAGCGCCGCTAGAGGCGCGACAGCAACTGAAGGCGTTTTTTACCAGGAGAGACTGCAAAAACTCATTCTTCAAGGAAAAAACGGCCCTCTAAGTGGTTCTGAGGGCCGTCGCGATTTTCGGAAGAATGGAGTCCGGTCAGTGACCCGGCTTGCGAGTACGGTGTGGTGCAGTCTTCTTTTCCTTCGGGATGTCGTCCGGATTCACTTTTGCCTTGTCCCAGTGAACCATAAAGCTCGGAGCAGGATCGTAGGACTCGAGCGTGCCGGTAAAGCGCACCGGGTTGTCCTTCTCGAGGCGAGCAGCATCCGGCTGGCCGGCAACCTTCACGTCCATATCCGGAGCGGTCGCGGCCTGAAATTCGGCATCACTGGTGACGAAGGCGACCTTAAGGTCTATGGGATCATCGGGTGTCGCGCCGGGAGTAACTTCGAATAGCTTGCTAGGAACATCCGGAAATTCCAGACCACACGCAGCAAGCCAGGTCATTTTTGCCTTGTCACCGCCGGTTTTAAGGTCAGCGACGACCGAGGCAATGGTCATATTGGTGCGCGCAGCCGTCAGATCCGCAGCGCTGGCCATCTTGTAGGTTTCCGGACGGACGGCGGAGCTGCCCGCAAGCTGCAGGAGTTCGTTCAGCTCGGCGTCGGTGAGCGAATCACAGACCGTGCCTCCCTGATAGGCGATGATCAGCTTGCGGAGATACTTTTTAATTTCGGTGGATTGTTGTTGCGTGGCGTTCTTGGCGGTCACAGCGCGAGCGATATACCAGAAGCCATCCATTTGTTGAGGAGGCGACATGGCCATATAAGCCTGACCGAGGCGGTAGCTGGTGATGGCCTCGTCGGGATCGAGCGCCAGGACGGCCTTGTAGTACGTCTCGGCGTCCGCGTAGTCCTTCTGAACCATCGCGGCTTGGGCGCAGGTACCATTGAGATAGATCGAGGCCACCTTCTTCTGCTTGTCGAAATCAGCATCCGAGAGCTGTTCAGGCTTCTTCAGTTCGGGAATGAGCTTTAAGCCCTCGTCGCAAGCAGCCATTTCCGCTTTTGCTATGGCCGGATCCTGGGTATTCATGGCGTTGAAGGCGTAGGCGCGGGCGTAGAGAGCGCCATACTTTTCGTTGGGCCCGACTTTGTCTCCGAGGCCGACGAGCTTATCGGCAAATTCAATGACTTTGGGCCAATTCTTGAGCTGATAATAGGCCTGGTAGTCGAGAGGATAGGCGTAGATCAGAAGAGCGGAGTTCGGATACTTGGCGAAGAAATCATCGAAGCATTTTACCTGCGACGCGGGGGCTTTGTCGGTCGCACAGGCCTGATAAGCGTTATACTCGGGCAGAGTATAAGGCTGCTTCGTACCCGCACCTTCCTGCGCCGCGGCCGGCAGCGCCCAAACGTTCAGGGCGGCGACCAGAGTGAAGCATAAGGCCGCAAGAAGTGAGAACTCCGCCACTCGTTGTTTTCCCATCATTCCCATTCTCCTCAAAGAGAGAGTCCAAGCCTGGATAAAAGTTGATTCCGGTACACCCCGGAATGAATCAGCCGGGAAAGCCTCTGAGCGCCTCGCGGATCAGTCGTGCCCAAGTCACCTCGCGACGCCACTGCAACTGCGCAGGAAATCTTTGGGATTATAGGAAAAGGTGAAGGGAAATCGCAAGCCAATCGGAGGAGGGAAAAGTAACAGGGTGTGACACCGGTGTTTCGGAAAGCGCTTGGCTGAAGCATAACTGCTTGGGCGAGTTCTCCGCGGTTATGATCCCTGAGCATGTGGAAAACGTGAGTGGACCGAAATGGCGACCCCATATCTGTAATACTTGAGATGAGTTTAAGCGCAAAATGGTGGCTCGGAAGAGGAAATAACAAATGGCAAGCATGGACAAAACCATTCACGGAGATCTCGGGACCAGGTTAAAAGGAGCCGTGGCACTGGTCACGGGAGGCAGCAGAGGAATTGGGAAGGCCATCGCGCGGAAGCTGGCGTCGCTGGGAGCAGCAGTGGCAATCTGCGGAAGGAATGAAGCTTCGCTCAGAACCACCGCCGATGAGATCTCCAGTGCAGGGGCAAGAGTCCTGCAGCAAAAAGCGGACGTCACAAGAAGTGGCGAGGTCGAGGCACTCGTAAAGAAGACGGAAACAGAATTGGGTGCGATCAGCATCCTGGTGAATAACGCAGGGATCGGACTTTTCGGTCCGGCGCACGAGAAAAACGAAGAAGAGTGGGACCGGGTGTTGGCCACGAATCTGAAGAGCGTGTTTCTGGTTTCGCGTGCAGTGGCGCCTTCCATGATCCGGGAAGGCAGAGGAGATATCATCAACATCAGTTCGTTGGCAGGGAAAAATACGTTCGCAGGCGGGGGAATCTACTGCGCTGCGAAATGGGGCTTGCAAGGGTTGAGCGGCTGCATGGCGGAAGACCTGCGGGGCTACGGCATCCGTGTGAGCGTGATTTGCCCCGGAAGCGTGGCGACGGAGTTTTCCGGGCGCGGGCCGAAGGATGCGACGAAAGTGCTGACCGCGGAGGACGTCGCACATGCGGTAGCCATGGTGGCAACCCAGGGAGCGCAAAGCTTCATCAGCGAAGTGCAGATGCGCCCGGTGAAGAAGCCTTAGCGGGGACATAGCCTCTTGACAATAGTCGTTACAACGAATAAAGTGCTTCCATGAGTTCCCGCGCGAAGGAGAAAGCAACGGGCCAGCCCGTGGAGGCCCGGATCTATGTGTCGCTGCTCAAAGCAGCGGACGCATTGAGCCAGGAAGCGGAGCAATTGGTTCGGTCGCAGGGCTTGACGGGGGCACAGTACAACGTACTGCGCATTCTGCGTGGAGCGGAGCCGGATGGGTTACCCTGCCGGGGCATCAGCGAGCGAATGATTTCTCACGACCCGGACATGACCCGACTGCTCGACCGAATGGAAAAGCGCGGGATGATCACAAGGGAAAGGCAGAGAGAGGACAGGCGGGTGGTCAAGACGCGGATTACTGAGAAGGGATTGGAAATCTTGGCGAAGCTGGACTCGCCGGTGAGGGAGTTGCACCGGGAGCAATTGAGGCACGTTTCCCAGGCGAGATTGAAGGAACTGGAGCGATTGCTGGAAGAGGTGGCTGCACGCGCACCGAAATGAGCTCCGGGAGCATCGGAAAGTATGTTCCGAAAGAGCGCTAGCTACCAGGGAGAGGCAACCATGCATCGTCCGGCGCCAACCGAGTTTGAGGTGCATGAACTAATCCGCAGGCGCTGGAGCCCGAGAGCGTTTAGCGACAAGGCCATTCCAGCCGATGCACTGGCAAGTCTCTTTGAAGCGGCGCGGTGGGCGCCATCGAGCAGCAACGAACAGCCCTGGGCATTCCTGGTAGCAACGCGAGACGATAAGCTAAATTTTGAGAAGTCACTGGAGACGTTGGTGGAGTTCAACGCAAACTGGGTGAAGCACGCGTACGTGGCAGGATTTGCCTTGTCGGAACTGAATTTCGCAAAGTCCGGCAATCCCAACCGGAATGCGTTCTACGACACCGGGGCGGCAATGGCTTTGCTTTCGGTGGAAGCGACCGCGCGTGGAATTTACGTGCACCAGATGGCCGGCTTCGATCCGGAGAAAGTGCGCAGGAACTTTGGGGTTCCGGCCGGATGGGAAGCCATCGCCGCTTTTGCCATCGGGTATCCCGGGGATCCCAATTCCCTTCCCGAGCCTCACCGGAGCAGAGAAACGGCGCCGCGAACGCGCAA
>Ga0335079_10006341_pt1 | contig 13530 bp, 11 predicted proteins | sample Lox_Sample_33_FD_206719 | JGI IMG/M metagenome (GOLD analysis project Ga0335079, IMG submission 206719) | Soil microbial communities from Loxahatchee National Wildlife Refuge, Florida, United States - Lox_Sample_3.3 | ecosystem: Environmental > Terrestrial > Soil > Wetlands | place: USA... | reverse complement strand
TGGTCCGTCGCCCTGGGAGCCGGTACCGACCGTGTCCCCCCGCAATTGGCGAGCGCCTGATGTCCCTCGCGCTACGGGTACTCTGCCGTCCTGAAGTCGGCACGGGCTTCTCGCTCGCTGGTCTCGCGCCGGTCGACGCGTCGAGCGACGAATCGGGCGCGGCCGCGTTGCGCGAGCTCATGACCGACAAGGAAACAGGAGTCGTGCTCGTGCAGGACTCGATGTACGACGCGCTCCCCGAAGACGTGCGCCGCCAGCTTGGCCGGCGGCCGTTGCCGCTCGTAGTTCCCTTCCCCGGACCGATATGGACCCGGCGTCCCGAAGCAGCGGAATCGTACATCATCGAGCTGCTCCGGCAGGTGATCGGGTATCGAGTGAGACTCAAATGACGGACCCTCGAATCATCCGCGTCTCGGGATCACTGGCGGAAGCGAGCCCGCTCAGGGACGCGGCGCTGTACGAGTTGGTGCGCGTGGGCACGGGCGGCCTGCTCGGTGAAGTGGTTCGCCTGGCCGGTGACCGCGCGACAATTCAGGTCTACGAGGACACGACGGGCCTTGCGGTCGGCGAACCGGTCGAGCCCACCGGCCGTCCGCTCCTGCTCAAGCTCGGTCCCGGGCTCCTGGGCAGCGTGCTCGACGGCGTGGGCCGGCCGCTCGGCCGCATCGCGGAGCAGACGGGAGACTTCATCGCACCCGGCGTGACCGCGCCGACCCTCGACGACACGCTGCGCTGGAGCTTCACGCCGGCGCTCGCCGCGGGCGCGAGTGTCGAGCCCGGCGACATCCTCGGTACGGTCGTCGAGCGAGGGCAGATCGAGCATCGCGTGATGGTCCCCGCTGGCACGCGAGGCACCATCGCGAAACTTGCCGCGGGCGAGTTCACGGTGAGCGAGGTCGTGGGCGAGCTGGCCGACGGGACGCGACTGTCGCTGGCTCACGAGTGGCCGGTACGTGAGCCGCGTCCGTCCGCACGGCGCCTCGGAGCCGACGAGCCGTTCATTACCGGACAGCGGGTGTTCGACTTTTTGTTTCCGGTCGCTGAAGGCGGCAGTGTCGCGGTTCCCGGCGGCTTCGGTACCGGCAAAACGGTCATCGAGCAGTCGCTCGCGAAATACGGTGCCGCGGATGTGATCGTGTACATCGGCTGCGGCGAACGGGGCAACGAAATGGCCGAAGTACTCGAAGAGTTTCCCCGCCTGACCGATCCCCGCACCGGGCGCTCGCTGCTCGATCGCACCGTACTCGTGGTCAACACCTCGAACATGCCTGTGGCCGCCCGGGAAGCGTCCGTCTACGTCGGCATCACGATCGCCGAGTTTTACCGCGACATGGGATATCGTGTGGCGGTCATGGCTGACAGCCTGTCGCGCTGGGCTGAAGCGCTCCGGGAAATCGGCGCGCGGCTCCAGGAAATGCCGGGAGAAGAAGGATACCCGACCTATCTCGGAAACCGGCTGGGAAAATTTTACGAGCGTGCCGGACGCGTGATGGCGATCGGTAAGCCCGAGCGCAGGGGTGCCGTCACGTTGATCAGTGCGATCTCACCGCCGGGTGGTGACTTCTCCGAGCCCGTCACGCAAGCGTCCCTGCGCGTCGCGGGCGCGCTCTGGGCCCTGGACCCCGCCCTCGCGCACCAGCGCCAGTTTCCCGCGGTCGATTGGGAGACGAGCTACAGCCTGCACGCCGAGCGGCTGGGCGAGTGGTTCTCGCGGGCGGCGGGCCCCGACTGGGCCGAGATCCGGCGCGGCACGCTCGAGCTGATGCAGCGCGATCGCGAGCTGCGCGAGATTGCGAGCCTGATCGGACCGGAGGCACTGCAGGATCGCGATCGCCTGCTGCTCGAGGCGGCCCGGATAATTCGGGAAACGGTCCTGGGCCAGAGCGCCTACGACCCGAACGACGCCTACTCGCCGCTCGCCAAGACGTATCGCATGGCGGGCCTCGCCTGGGCGCTGTATCAGGCGGGAATGGCTGCGCTCGAGCGTGGCGCGCCGATCGAACGCATCGACCTCGGCGCGGCGCAGCGCGCGCTGGCGGCGGCGCGGCGCGCCGCTCCCGCCGAGCTCGATGCCGCGCTCGCGCACGCCCAATCCGTGGTGTCAGGTGTCGCGGAGGCGCACGCATGATTCCCGTCGCGAGAACGTATCGCGGCGCCGAGCGGGCGACCGGGCCGCTGCTCTACGTGCGGCGCACCCCCACCGTGGCGCTCGGCGAATGGGTGACGATCGAGGCCGCGGGCGAGCCGGCCCGCCGCGGGCAGGTGATCGACGCCGGGCACGACGTGAGCGTCATTCAAGTGCTCGAGGAGACGATCGGCCTGCCGCCATCACGGGCCGTGTTGACGCTCACCGGCGACGTAGGCTCGGCCATCGTCGGGCGCGAGTTGCTCGGTCGCACCCTGAACGGCTTGGGCGCGCCCGCCGATGGATTGCCCGCGCCCGTGGGCGAAGCCATCCGCCCGATTTGGGCCGCCCCGCTCAACCCCACGCGGCGCGCGCGGCCCCGCGATTTCATCGAAACCGGCATCTCCGCCATCGACGGCATGAACACGCTGGTCCGCGGCCAGAAGCTCCCGATTTTCTCGGGGCCGGGACTGCCAGGACTCGATCTCGCGGCACAGATCGTCGAAACCGCGCGCGCGCCGCGTGACGAGCCGTTCGCCGTCATCTTCGTGGGGCTCGGCATTACGGCGCGCGAAACCGAGGCGTTCCTCACGCGATTCGAGCGCAGCGGCGCCCGCGAGCGCAGCGTGCTCTACTTGAATGAAACGCGCGATCCCACCATCGAGCGGCTTCTGGCCCCGCGCGTCGCGCTCGCGCAAGCCGAGTTCCTCGCGTTCGATGCCGGGATGCACGTGCTCGTCGTGATCGCCGACATGACCCCTTACTGCGAGGCGTTGCGTGAGATCGCCACCGCGCGGGACGAGATCCCCGGGCGGCGCGGGTACCCGGGCTACATGTACACGGACCTGGCGAGCATCTACGAGCGCGCGGGCATCATTCCCGGTCGGCCCGGCTCGCTCACGCAACTGCCGATCGTGACGATGCCGGACGACGACATCACGCACCCCATTCCCGATCTCACGGGCTACATCACGGAAGGCCAGCTCGTGTTGTCGCGCGAGCTGCATCGTCGTGGGGTGTTCCCCCCGATCGACGTCCTGCCCTCGCTCTCGCGCCTGATGAACGCCGGTATCGGCCAGGGGAAAACCGTTCCCGAGCATCGCGAGTGGTCCGATCAGTTGTATGCCGTGTACACGCGCGGACGTGAAGCACGCACGATGGCGGCGATCGTCGGCGAGGCGGGGCTATCCGCGGCGGACCGCCGCGCCCTCGGTTTTGCGGATCAATTCGAGCGTGCGTTCGTGAACCAGGGGACCACGCGTCGGCCGATCGTCGAGACGATCGAGACCGGGTGGCGGCTGCTGGAAGGGATGCCGCGGGAGGACCTCGTCCGCATCTCCGACGCGACCTGGTCGGGACGGGAAAAATCACAATGAGCTCCGCGCGCCTCGCTCCCACCCGGATGAACCTGATCCGCGCCGCCCGGCGCCTGGCACAGGTCGGGAAGGGCGTCGGCCTGCTGCGGCGCAAACGCGAAGCGCTCGTCGCGGAGCTGTTCCGGTTGGCCCGGCCCGCCGCCGACGCACGTGCCCAAATCGACGCGGCCACGCTCGACGCCTATCCGAGTCTGCTGGCGGCACTCGCGGTGAGCGGCTTTGCGGGATTGCGTTCGCTCAGCTGGCCCACCCGGGAAGTCCTGATCGACGTCGAGCCGGGGTCGATCTGGGGGATTCCGATTTCCACAATCGTCAGGCGTCCGGCGCTGAGTCGAACGATTGCCGCAAGAGCAGCGGCGCCTGGTCTGACCGGAGCAGCCGCGATCCAGGCGGCAACCGCGTTCGAACGGCTCACGGAACTGCTGCTCGACGCAGCCCCCAGAGAAATGCTGATCCGCCGGGTTGGCGACGCGCTCTCCCAGACTTCACGGCAGGTGAATACGCTCGAGCGGCGGGTCGCCCCGGCGCTGCGCAGCGATATGGCGCAGGTCCGGCGCACGCTCGACGAACGCGAGCGGGAAGAGCGGTTTCGGTTGAAGCGGCTCCGGACCCAGGATTTCCCTTACGGGAAATAGCTCCTCACGGGGCCTTCATACCACCTTCATGTGCCGCACGGGATTTTAAGGCGTGCGGAGCGCTGTTGAAGCTGGTGACCAATAGGCTATAATCGCACGAGCGCCTCAGCAGAATCCCTAGGCGCTCCCAAATCGAGGAGGGTCGGTTGCCCCGCGTTCGCGCTGCTGCCCTTGCCTTCGCGCTCTCCGGTCTGTTCGGCTGCCAACAAAAAGCGCCGAACGCTGACCAGCACGCTTCAACCCCGCCCCAGGCTCCCGGTCGCAACGAACAGCTGTTGTTGGCCGCGGCCATGATCGCGCTGCCGCCCGCGGGCATTCAGCCGGGCGACCTCCCCGATCCGAATTCGCAGGGGGCGAAGGCCGAAGCCCAGTACTGCTCGCAATGCCATTCGCTGCCATCGCCGACCATGCATGCGGCCACCGACTGGCCGATCGTGGTCCGGAGAATGTGGCTCCGCATGGAGGAGCTCCCCGAGTCGCTCGGCGTCAAGACGCCTACGCCGCCCGAGCGTTACGAAATCCTGCAATACCTGACCGTCAACGCGTTGAAAGAGAGCGGTGCCACACTCCCTGCAGGCCCGGGGCGGGATGCATTCGGCACGGTGTGCAGCCGCTGCCACGCGCTGCCCGATCCGCGCGACCATTCGAAGAGTGACTGGCCCATCGTGTACGCGCGCATGGAGCGCAACATGGAGCGGATGAAAGTCGCGCCGCCAACCGCGGAGCAGACACAAGCGATTCTGAATTACCTGCAGAACGCGTCCGCCGAAAAGCCGGCGACACGCGCGGCGGCGGATTAAGACGTAGCCTGAGGAAAGGTGGGGCATATGCGTTTCCATATTCAGCCAATCCTGGTAGCCGTCCTGCTGGGTGCGTGCACGACCAGTGAAGTGACCTACGTGACACGCCCGCCGTTCAATCCCGGGCCGGATTCCGCGAACGGATTCCTCGGTTACTACACGGCGAGCTCGAAACAGACGAACTGCGGGAACTGTCACTCCACGCAGCAGACCCTCTGGGCCACCACGAAGCACTCAGGGGCCTGGGCTGATTTGCAAGCTTCGGGTGCGGCCCAGGCCTCATGCGATGCGTGCCACACGGTCTCCCACCTCGGGAATTCCGTCGGGAAGCCTGCCGGTTATGAGCTGGTCGCGGACTCGGCGTACCACGACGTGCAGTGCGAGAATTGCCACGGTCCCGGCCAGAAACACGCTTCGGGCCCCTCCAATTCGAACTTGCCGCTGGCCTCGATTCACGTGGACACCGGTATCACGAACGGCTGCGGTGGCTGCCACACCGGCACTCACGAGCCGTTTGTGGATCAGTGGGTCCAGTCGGCGCACGGCTCGGGTCCGGGGTTCTTACCGGCCGTCAATAGTGGCGCGTCATGCACACCGTGTCACGAAGGCAAGGCGGCGATTCAGGTCAAATTCAACGTCGTGACCAACTTTGTAGAGAAGTCGGACACGTCGCACCAGCGGATCGTATGCGCCGTGTGCCACGCGCCGCACGGGTCGGGCTTCATCCATCAGCTGCGTGCACCGATTGACGTGCCCACAACTGATAACCTTTGCGTCCGCTGCCATTCGCGCACGGGCACACCGCCGTGGGGTACCGCGACGTCGACGTCCGCCGCTCGCGGACCGCACGGAGCTCAGGGCTTGCTGGTGATCGGCCAGAACGTCGGATGGATCCCACCGGGATTCACGTACGACACGAACCAGATAGTTTCGAGTCACGGCACGGCGGCGAACCCCCAGCTCTGCGCCACGTGCCACGTTGTGCGCACGACGGTCACCGATCAGGAGACCGGCGCATTCAAGTTCCAGAGCGTCGGCCACCTGTTCCTGCCGATCCCGTGTCTCGACGCGAACGGGATCCCGACCACAAGCCAGAGCTGCGCCCTCAACCAGCGCGACTTCACGGGCTGCGTCACATCGGGCTGTCACCTCACGACCCAGGCCGCGATGTCCGCTTATCAGGCGAACATCGCCACACTCGACAATCTGCTCGACCAGCTCTGGGTGGATTCGAACAACAATGGCATTGTCGACGCCACCGACGGCGGCCTCCTCGCCCAGATGGTCGCGAGAGGCTCCTCAGCGGACTCTGCGGCCCTGAATTTTGGGAGTACGGTGACCACGGTAGCCAAGGGAACGATCTGGAACGCCGCGCTCGCGGCCACGGACGATCGCCCATACTGGACAGCCGGGACGGTGTTCGGAAAGAGCTGGGCGGCGCATATGTCGTCGGGAAATGGCGTGCACAATCCGTTCCTGTTGCAAGCGCTACTCGCGGCGTCGATCCAGGTCATGCATACGACATACAGCTTGACGTTGCCGCCGAACTTCGACCCACGGATCACCGCAACTCCGCCGCCCGGACTGAGGCGGCTGTCCTCACGGTAACGGGTCCTCAACAAGTCACGGTCGGCCCTCCGCCTCTGCCAGGCGGAGTGGCCGCTGTACTGCGTTTCCTCTTCAATCTCCCGTCGTGGTTTCAGATCGGCGGTTTCGTTGTCGGCGTCATCGTCGCCGCGGTGGTCCTGGTGGTGCTGTGGCGCCGGCGCACCGACGTCGTGTTCTGGTTCATCACCCGCGCGCGACAGGTGCGCATCGCGATCATTTCCGTGGCTGCCGTGGTGCTGCTCGTGTTCGTGGTCGTCGGGCTGTACGGCTACCACTACATGGAGCATGACAACGGGTTCTGCACCGGCTGCCATGTCATGAAGGGACCGTACCTGCGCTTCGCCGGGTCGAAGCACGATTCGCTCGAGTGCCACCAGTGCCACCAACAGGGGATGTACGCCAATCTGCGGCAGCTCTACCTCTGGGTGGCGAACAAGCCGACCTCGATCGGCAAGCACGCCAAGGTGCCGACCCGGGTGTGCGCCAACTGTCATGTGCGCGGCGACGCGAAGGAGACATGGCAGCGCATCGCGTCCACGGCCGGGCATCGCACGCATCTCCAGTCGGATTCGGCGGCGCTCAAGAACGTCCAATGCGTGACGTGTCACGGCTACGAAGTGCATCGCTTCGTTCCGGTGGACTCGACCTGTGAGCAGGCGGGCTGCCATACGGTGCAGATCAAGCTCGCCAACATGCGGAATCAAACCGATCTGCACTGCGTCCTGTGCCACCGCTTCACCGCAGAGGTGCCGGCGCTCGCGACGTACGACTCGGCCAAAGGCACCCTCGTCCCGGGCAAGAACCAGTGCTTCGGCTGCCATCAGATGCAGGCGATGCTCGCGGAATTCGATCCGGCGCGCGACCCGCACCGCGGTCAGTGCGGCGACTGCCACAATCCGCACACGCAAACGGTTCCGGCCGAAGCCGCGCAGACGTGCGCCTCGGCCAAATGCCACGCCGACTGGCGCTCGCAGCCATTCCACACCGGCGCCAATCACCGCAACGTCGTCCAGAACTGCATTCTCTGCCACGAGCCCCACCACGCGAAAGTGGACCCGAGCGACTGCGCCGGGTGCCATGCCGCCGTCCGAGCGAAGCAAAGCGGCAAGCATCTCAATCCGCCGCTGCCGTTCGACACGACCAAGGCGCTCGAACGCGTGTCGGTCCGCTTCCATGCGTCGCCCGATCCGCCGACCGGGGGGCACGGACCTTTTTTCGTTGAGCCGCCGCTCGGGCCTGGGAGAGAGCCGGACCACCCGGACGGCGGACTACTGGTCGCGGCGGACTCATTCTCCCACACGACGCACCGCACGCTGCACTGCATCACCTGCCACAAGCAGGGTTCGAATCAAATCCTGACGTTCCAGAGGCCGCGCGGCTGCCAGATCTGCCACCACCAGGCGGCGCAGTCCAGCAACTGCGCGGCGTGCCACTCCGCCAGTGAATTGACCCAACCCGAATCCGTAACGGTCCGCGTGACCGTCGCTCCGGCTCCGCCGCATTTCAGTCCCGCGCGATTCGATCACGGCCACCACACATCGCTGAAGTGCGTCACCTGCCACACCACACCGGCGACGCTCGAGCCCGACTCGAACACGGTGCACTGCGATGCGTGTCACGACCAGCACCACGGGGCCGAGACGCCGTGCAGTGTGTGCCACACCGACACCGGCGCGCCCGCGGTGCGAGCCGCGCACGCACCTCCCGTCGATGCGCACGTCGGCTGCGATAACTGCCACACGGCGTCGATCGTGGCGCGCCTCGTTCCGAACCGCGAGTTGTGCGTCACGTGCCACCGCGAGCAACGCAATCACCAGGCGGGACGCGAATGCACGGTATGTCACTTCGGAATGACGCCTGAGGCATTCCAGGCCCAGTTGCGAAAGGCGGAGTCGTGAGGAGCCGTGTCCTCGCTGGCCTGCTGCTCGTCACGGCCGCTCCGCTCATGGGACAAGGATATCGCCTGCGCATCGACAACTGGGCGCAGGCCGTCTCGTATCGCGGCGTGCAGCAAGACAGCATCCCGCTGGCCGACACGCTCACCGGCCCGACCGGCGGCCCGGTCACGAGTGACGGCTTCGCGGTGACCTGCCCTGAAGGCTATGCCTACTGCATCTTCTACCGCCCCGGCCAGGAGCAGCGCGCCAATCCCGTCTCGAGCACCGCTGCGCTCACGGCGTGGGGCTTCGGCATCCCCGGACTCTCGATTCGTGCGCAGGCCCGCGCCACAACCGCGCTCGGTAGCTCCGCGGATTGGCCCGGCACCGAGCCGTGGGGGCAGCTCGTCGAAGGTTACGCCCAGTACGTCCGGCAGGGGCTCACGATCGATGCCGGACGGCAGGCGGTCACCTCGCGGCTCGGCTACCTGGGCTTCGACGGCGGCCAGCTCATTTTGCGAGACGCCAGGCATGGACTCGACGTGAGCGGGTATGGAGGCTGGGGGCTGTGGACCGGCTCGGTCCTGCCGGTCACGAGCCCCGAGCTGAACCCCCTGGACGAGTATCGTCCCCCGGAGCGCACCGTGGTGGCCGGCGGCAGCGCGGGCTGGACCACCTCCCGCTTCGATGTCCGCGCGACCTATCAGCGTGAAGTCGATCCCAGCGTCAGCTACTTCGTGTCCGAGCGAGCGGGGTTCGACGCCGCGTTGCGTCCGTATCGTGGGCTCACGCTTTCCGGCGGCGGCGACTACGACATGGCGCAGGGGCTCTGGGGCACGGTCGAGGCCAGCCTGCGCTATGTGACACCGACGGAGCGGATCAACGCGGTCGTAGGGGTCAGACGCTATCGCCCGCATTTCGATCTGTGGACCATCTGGGGCGCGTTTTCACCGGTGCCCTACGACGCACTCGACGCCCGCATCGACGGCACGGTGTTGAAAGGAGTGCAACTGTACGTCGCGGGAGAGGCGTATCGGTACGACAACCCCGCCGTGCAGGCTCCGCTCGTCCAGATGGACACGAGCGGCTGGCGCTACACCTGGGGGGCACGCTACACCGCGCCGATCCGGCTCACGATCGAAGGCAACTACCATTCCGAGTTCGGACCCGGCGCCGCGGCGCGCGGCTTCGATGCAAATCTGCGCTACGCCTGGCGCCAGTTCCTGACCGTCGGTCTCGAGGCCTCCACGCTCGATCGACCGCTGGAATTCCGCTATGACGACGCGACGGCACATGTGTACGGCGGCTTCCTCTACTACGACCCGTCTCCAGGCGTCCACGTGGAGCTGGCCGCGGAGCGCTACCTCGAGGACCGCAACCGTCCCGACGCCGCGGCGTTCAGCTGGGACCAGACCCGGTTCAGCGCGCGCGTGGTGCTCACGTTCGCCCGCGGAGCGGACCTCGCGGGAGTTCCTCCCGCGGTGGCGCAGATGCCCACGGTGCAATCGCAGTGAAGCGCGCCGCACTCGCCCTCATCGCGCTCGTCACGCTCGCGCGGGGCAGCGTGGCACAGGACGTCGCTCGGCAACAGTTCGATCACGCCGGGCACGCGAAGCTGTTTCCGTCCTGCGCGACCTGTCACCAGGCTCCCGCCACCGGTGAAGGGGCGTTTTATCCGGACTCGGCGCGCTGCGCCACCTGCCACGATGGGACGGTCCAGGCCCGCGTGAGCTGGACGCCGCCCGCAACCATCCGGCGCACCAATCTGCGGTTCGATCATGCCCTCGTGGCCACGATGTTCGACGCCAATCATCCCGAGCCGCCGAAATGCACCACCTGTCACGAGCAGGAGGGCAAGCCCTGGATGACGAGCGTGGGGCGCATCAACCAGGCGCGCTGCCTGAGTTGTCACGGCGTCACCGTCCCGCATCTCGAGGCGTCCGACACGATGTGCACGGTGTGCCACCTGGCCTTGCCCGAAGCGCAGCAGGTCACTCGAGCAGACATCGCGGGCTTCCCCGTGCCGCCAACGCACAAGGATCCCGCGTGGCCGACCGCGGCCGGCCACGGCCACGCCGCCGAAAGTGGCGCGGGCGGCAAGGCACCCGCCCGCTGCACGGTATGTCACGCGCGGGAATTCTGCATGCAGTGTCACGTCGACGCCCCCGAGCGGCCGATTATCCAGTCGATTGCCAGTGATCCCCGCTCGACGGCAATCGTCGCGCATCTCGCGCCACCTCCCTCGCACGCCAACCCGGATTTTTGGCGCCAGCATGGCGCGACCGCGCGGAGCACGCCCGCGGCCTGCTCCACGTGCCACGCGCGGGAAAGCTGTCTCACCTGTCACGTCGGAACGCCTCAGGTGGCGGCGCAAATCCCGCCTCGAGGTGCCGGCCGCGGGACGGGAGCGGTGGTCGTGCGCCAGCGGCCGCTATTTCATGGACAGAATTTCGCGAACCAGCACGCGCAAATGGCCGCGCGGAGCGCGCGCACCTGCGCGGGCTGCCATGTGCGCGAGGATTGCATGACATGCCACCGGCTCGAGTCGGCGGCGGCCCGCGGGTATCATCCCGCCGATTTTCTCACGCGCCATCCCGCCGCGGCGTACGCGCGCGAGACGTCGTGCAGCGATTGCCACAACACAGCGGGATTTTGCATGACGTGTCATGCCGCCTCGGGGCTGCATTCGACCGGAGTGCTGCGGGGCGGATATCACGACGGCAACCAGTTCTTTATCTCGGGCCATGGCCAGGCCGCGCGCCAGAGTCTCGAGACGTGCGTGGCCTGTCACGTGGAGCGCGACTGCCTGACCTGCCATGCGGCGAACGGCGGCCGAGGCTATAACCCTCACGGACCAGGGTTCGATGCCGCGCGCCTCAAGAGCAAGAATCCCCAGATGTGCACCGTGTGTCACGGAACCGCTATTCCCGGTTGATAAGGAGAACGTACGGCTGACATGACCACTGCGCCCGCCACGGAACGCCGCCGCTTCCTGCGTTGGGCCACGGCAATCGGCGGCTCGCTGGCGTTGCTCTTGGCGTTCGTGCCTTCCCTCCGGGCGTTTCTCTCTCCCGCCTTCCGCCGCAAGCGGTCGGAAAAATGGATCCGCCTGGGTGCGGCCGACCAGTTCGACACGAGCGTGCCGACCAAAGTGGATTTCGTGGACACCGAAAACGACGCGTGGGTAGCAATACGTCGACTCAGAAACGTGTGGATCTCCACAACCGACGGTGAGCACTTCACTGTGTTCAATGGCCGCTGCACCCATTTGGGGTGCAATTACGCCTTCGACAAGGCGGCCAACGTGTTCCGCTGCCCATGCCATACCGGGTACTTCGACATCAAAACGGGCAGCGTGCTCGGCGGACCACCGCCCCGCCCGCTCGACACCCTCAGCGTGAAGGTCGAAGACGGGATACTGTACGCCGATTATCAGGATTTCCGGCTCGGCATCGCGTCGAAAGTGACCGTCTGATGGCTTCGCTGTTCCGCTGGCTCGACGAGCGGGTCAACCTGCGCGGCGCCAAACGCGATCTCCTCGATCGCGAGGTCCCGGATCGACTCACATGGTGGCACACGCTCGGCTCCGCCACGCTCACGGTGTTCCTGGTGCAGCTCATCACCGGAGTCACGCTCGCCACGTACTACTCGAGCTCTCCCGACCACGCGTACGAGAGCATTCAGTTCATCAACCGCCAGGTGGCAAGCGGGATGCTGCTCCGCGGCATTCACCACTGGGGCGCAAGCGCCATGGTCGTGCTGATCATCGCGCACGTGATCCGCGTGTTTGCGGTCGGGGCGTACAAATACCCGCGGGAAATCAATTGGCTGGTCGGTGTGGGCCTGCTCGTGGTCGTTCTGGCATTCAGCTTTACGGGTTATCTCTTGCCCTGGGATCAGAAGGCCTACTGGGCGACCGCCGTCGGCACCAACATCGCCGGCACCACGCCGCTGCTCGGAGGCGCGCTCGTTGCTCTGCTGCGGGGCGGCTCGGAGCTCGGCGCCGCGACGCTCGCCCGTTTCTACGCGTTTCACGCACTGTGGCTGCCGCTCCTGCTCACCGCCCTCATGGCGTTGCACATCATCCTCGTCGTTCGCCAGGGGATCGCCGCACGGCCCAAGGCGCTGGAGGACGGCGCCCCCGGGAGCACCGCCGACCCGGCATATCCCGGGTATTACCGCGGTGCCTACGCCGCGACGAAGCGCGGGGGACAGCGGTTCTGGCCCGATGTGCTCGGTAAGGACGCGATCGTCTCCGCCGTGGTGGTGATCGCGATCTTCGCACTCGGCGCCGCGCTCGGCGCGCCGCTCGAAGCACCTGCGGATCCCACGGACACGACGTACATCCCGCGGCCCGAATGGTATTTCCTGCCGATCTATCAGCTGCTCAAGCTCGTGCCCGGGTCGTTCGAGAGTGCGATCGCCGTTGGCGTCCCTACTGCGCTGCTGCTGGCGCTCGTGTGCCTGCCGTTTTTCGATCGCGGCAGCACCCGCAACCTGCTGCATCGGCCCCTCGCCCTCGCGTCGCTGGTGTTCATTCTTGCGGGCTCGGGCTTTCTGATCGGCGCCGCCGGCCGGGCGCCACAGCCCAAGAGCGACAGTAGCGCGGCACTCAGCTCGGTCGAGCGCGCCGGCCGCGCGCTCTATCAGTCACAGCAATGCGGCGGCTGTCACCGGATTGCGGGAGAGGGAGGAGACATCGGGCCCGACTTGTCCGACGTCGGCGCCCGTCATTCGGCGGGATGGATCCACAGTTTCATTGAATTGCCGAGCCGGTTTCACGCCGAGTCGCGCATGCCGGCGTACGGTCCGCCGACGTTGTCGCATCAGGAGATCGAAGAGCTGGCCCAGTACCTCTCGTCGCTGGAAGGTGCGCCGGGACACGAGCCGCACTACTACGACTCTTTTCCGGCCCCCAGAAGCCCGTAAAACGCGGAGCGCGGAACTCGGAAGGCGGAACAGATGTCTGCATTGTCGTTCCGCGTTCCGTCTTCCGCGTTCCGCGTTTAGAGGGTTTTCACGTACTTCGCCACCGCCGTCATCTCTTCCGGCTTCAGCGTTCCCTCAAACGACCGCATGTGTCCCTTCCCGTGCTTCAGCACGGCCTCG
>Ga0335079_10006337_pt1 | contig 13534 bp, 13 predicted proteins | sample Lox_Sample_33_FD_206719 | JGI IMG/M metagenome (GOLD analysis project Ga0335079, IMG submission 206719) | Soil microbial communities from Loxahatchee National Wildlife Refuge, Florida, United States - Lox_Sample_3.3 | ecosystem: Environmental > Terrestrial > Soil > Wetlands | place: USA... | reverse complement strand
GCCCATATCAATAGAATCTGGTCAATCACCTCTTGAAGGCCCAACTTCTGAGACACAATCACCACACCGGAGCTGCTGGATTGAGAAAGAAAAGCCGTGAAGTGAGTAGGCACCGTCCCATGATCGTGGGTGACGAGAATTCTGCCGTCACGCGCTGCCGCGGTCAAAACATAATGATCATCGAGACCCAGTAGGCCGGCGGCTTTGGCACTCCGAATGTCGAGAGCGGGTTCCCGGCGGCGAAGCCCGGCGATGATTTTTGCGTTGAGGTTTTCGTCCGCCTGAAATCGCGGACGCATCAATCGTGGCTTGACGTCGCACGTCGAGCGGCGTCCAATTTGGCATACAACAGCGGATTCGCTTCCCGCGAGGCTTGAGCCAACTTGTCGAAGCGGCTCTCAGCCTGCTTGAGATAGGTATCAATCTCATCGCGACGCGCCAGGTAGAAGGTGATGCCGCCGTAGACCTGCTCAAGAGACACGGAGGGGAAACTTTGCACGATGCCTTCCGGCGATTCCCCGACCAAGAACTGGGAGACAATCGAATCGAGGGAGACTCGACTGCCTACGAAGTAGTAGCCCCCATCGCGCTGCTCGATATACTGGCGTGCCATCCGTGTCTTTAATTATAGGCGAAGGGTATAGCCGGTGATCTCGGGGAAGGCTGCGTGAGTTCACAGCAGCGCTCGTCGTGGCGCCAAAATCGGCAAATTTGACCTTCGATACGCGTCCCTCGATTTCTGACGCATGTCGCCGAGCGGAATTATCGGAGGCATGTAGCCCTGGACGGCTATAAGCGACGCCAGTTCCGAGTCGGGCATAGGGAGATGGGTTGCAGTAGAAATCACCCTTCAAGCCAGGTTCGCGATTGGCTTAAACGCGGCAGAGTGTGCTATCCGGCGCGCCAATCTTTCGAACATAATCTTAGCTCGGTCGAGCCTCGCTGGCAGCCCGATTTTCCATCCTGCTGTGGAAAGGTTTTCGTAGAGTTCATCCTCCAGGAGATCCTCAAAGCGCCGCACGGCATCGCCGCTTAGCGTCGAGCGGATCTCCAGACCCTCCAGGCTTAGCGGTCGGTAGGACTGGAAGATTCCGATAAGCGTCACGAGGTTTGCGCGCGCCCGAGGCTCGCGAGCTCGGTCGAGCAGCGAACGTAGCGACGCTAGCATTTCATTGAGTGGAAAGTCGAATTGCAGACACTCATGACAGGCGACCAAGAAGTCAGGCAAAGCTATATAAACACGGGCGATTTCCTCTGGTAAAATGCTATTCTTGTCTGATCGAATGCCCCCACCGCGCTCCTCGACACCGAATTCCCAGAATACGGGCTCCATCACTGCTCGCGCCATTTGATACCACCTCGTGCTGTTGGTAGTAGCAACTCGTTTCCGCAGGATACGAGGGAGCCGGCTCAGAAAGTCATAGGATCCGAGGAACGGATTGTCGGTCATTATATCGTAGGCGCCCGCGGCCACCAATTCCTCAATCATGAACGTCGCCGCTCCATAGTCTTGAACGAAATGGTCTGGGGCGACCTCCTTAAATTCGGCATGCCACCGCAAAAGTATTGAAGTATATTGCGGACTCATTTACTTTCTAAAGCTTACACGGTATGTGACCAAGAATGCTCGGACGACGCCGAGACAGCCGCTATTCGGCGAGGTGTGTATTGTCCGTTTCAACTAGAATGTGGAAATGCGAACTCTAGCCATCTTATGGGTTCTGGGTTTCTCGTTCACTGCCCCCCTCTCCGCTCAGCCCGCCACCATGTCCGGCGACTTCACCGCCGAGCCGCCCACGCTCGTGTCGCTCGGCTTCGAGTGGCGAATCGCGGGCGACGACAATCGCAATGCGAAGGTGGAAGCCTCATACCGGAAGAAAGGCGAGACCGCGTGGCGCGAGGCGCTGCCGCTGATGCGGCTCCAGAACGAGGAGATCGGGGTCGCGCCGCGTCCGGCCGGCGACGTGCGCTATCCGCTGTTCCAGTACACGGCCGCCAACATGTTCGCGGGTAGCATCCTCAATCTCGAGCCCGACACCGAATACGAATGCCGCTTCACCCTCACCGATCCCGATGGCGTCACGGGCGCCGCCACCAAGACCATGACGGTGCGCACTCGCAAGGAGCCGCAGCCTGCGGTGGGCGGACACGTCTTTCATGTCTACCCGATCGATTGGAAAGGTCCGAAGCAGGAACCGGCGTTCACCGGGTTGATGGCGGCCTATTACACGGGCTCCGCGCATTACGACTACGAGAATGCCTATCCGCCGCGCGTCCAGCCAGGCGACACCATCCTGGTCCACACGGGGCTGTATATCAGCGATCGCTTCCACTACATGACCGGCGACCCCGCGCCCGGGCATCTGGCGCTCGGGACCGTGTTCGACGGAACTTACTATCTCACCCAGAACGGCACTCCGGACAAACCCATCGTCATCAAAGGCGCCGGCGATGGGGAAGTTGTCTTCGATGGAGCCGGGGCACAGACCTTATTCAACCTGATGGCCGGCAATTACAATTACTTCGAAGGCATCACCGTCCGCAATACCAATGTGGCGTTCCTGCTCGGCATCAAGGGCATCGCCGGGTCGAGCGGGTTCACGCTCAAGCATTCGCGCCTGTACGACGTCGGGCGCGCCATTCAGGATGATTGGTCTGGTTCCAAGAATTTCTATATCGCCGACAACACTTTCATCGGCCGCCACGATCCCAACAAGATGATGGGATGGAACGGCGCGCTGTGGGCGAAATTTCCGGGCTACCCCGAACTGCTCGCCTCCGAATACGCCATTAAGGTGTACGGTCAGGGGCACGTGGTGGCGTACAACTACATCGCCAACTGGCACGATGGCATTGATGTCGCGACGTACGGAACTCCGGATGGCGCGCCGAATGATATCCCCGACCGCGTGCCGCTCGCGATCGATTTCTACGGCAACGACATCCTCAACATGGGCGACAATTGCGTCGAAACCGATGGCGGCGCCCGCAACATTCGCGTGTTCCGCAACCGGTGCTTCGATTCCGCTTTGGGCGCGCTGAGCGTACAGCCCATGTTCGGCGGCCCGGTGTATTTTTACCAGAACGTCGTGTACAACACGCCCACGGGAAGCTTGAAGTATATCGAAGGGTCATCGGGCATTCTGACGTACAACAACACCATTATCGGCGAGGGACTGGCGGGCCCGGCGTCGAACGACCATTTCCGGAACAACCTGATGCTGGCGCAGGGCGCGATGGATCCGGTCTTCGGCGTAACCACCTTCACAAATTATTCCGATTCCGACTACAACGGCTTCCGCCCCAACCCCGGGAAAGACAATTCGTTCGAATGGAACTCGCCGCCGTTTGCGACGCGCGCCGACTTCCACGCCACTCCAGTCACACGGCACTTCAAATCACTGCACGAATACAGCGAGACAACCGGCCAGGAGCGTCACAGCGTGTTGGTCGACTACGACATCTTCCGAAACGTGCCGATGCCGGACGTGACGGATCCGCAGCGTGTCTATCATCCGGACGGTTTCGACTTCCGGTTGAAACCCGGCTCCGCGGCGGTGGATGCGGGCGTCGTTTTGCCGAGCATTACCGACGGCTTCACCGGGCGTGCGCCGGACCTCGGTGCGTACGAGCTCGATCGCCCGGTGTTTCACGTAGGGCCACGATAGGACGCCTTAGCTCTGCTATATCGTGCAGTACATACTGCCATTCGATCGTTACTTGACAGGCGACCGACTTTACCGCACTCTATCGCAGACCGGGTTCAACCGAACCTTTGATCCTGATTCAAAGAGGAGGAGATTTCCCTATGCGAACAATTCGACTGACATCCTTCGTCGTCGGTTTAGCAGCGTTGAGCCTTCCCTGCTTCGCCGACAAGCCCGCGAACTGCAACGGGCTTCCCAGCGCAAATCAACTGAAGAACTTCCTGCAACAAGCGCCCACAACAGGCGGCGACGCAGGCGGTATCTTTCATGGCACGCGGATGTGGGCAGCCGTCGTGAACCGGAACGGCGAGATTTGCGCCTATGCGACATCCACGAGCGATCCCTCGCAGGTGTGGCCCGGCAGCCAGGCGATTGCCAAATCCAAAGCGTATACCGCGAACGCGTTCAACCTGGACGCGAGCACGGCAGCGCCCGTGCTTTCGACGGCAAGATTGTACACGTTTACGCAGCCCGGACACTCGCTGTGGAGCCTCGGCCAAACGAATCTGTTTAATTCGGAGTTCCTGGCGCCTCCCAGCGGCCAGGGCGGAGGAGCCGGCGAGATCGCGGGCGGCCAGATCTTCTTTGGCGGCGGAGTTCCGCTTTATAGCAACGGCAAGATTCTCGGCGGTCTCGGAATCTCGGGTGATACCTCGTGCACAGATCACGAAATCGCCAAGCGCGTGCGCCATCTGTCCGGTCTCGATCCCGCGGGCGGCTCGACCGCCGACGACATCCGTTACAGTTCGGTGGATGGCGCGGACGTGTTCACACACCCGTTGTGTTTGAATACCTTTCGCAACGGAGTATTCATCGGCAACGAACAGCCGGCTTCTGGCTATTGACGGCGTGGATTTGATAAGCCCCGCCGGAGTCGGCGGGGCTTTTTCACAACGCTGACGGAGTCGTCTTGTTACCGGTTTACAACCCGAAGCACCATCTGAGTGCCGCTGTCCAGGTGCACGGATTTCGCCGGCGAGGTAATGATGCTGCTCTCAGTTGCGTTGGTCGCGGCGCCCGCCAGCGACAAATCTTTCAATCCGATCACGCCGGTGCTGGTCGAACTCAGCGCGCCGTGAACCGCGCCGCCGCTGAGAGTCGAACCCGCACTGGAGCCGACGACGCCGGTCGCACCCCCGCCCACGTTGCCAACCGCACCTGTTGCCGCTCCGGCGGTAGAGGAGACACCGCCCAAAAGCCCTCCGCTGGTCGCGCCACCGCGGCTGACAACTCCTCCGCCACCGGCGAGTGTTCCGCCTCCCGCCGCGCCGAAGTTGTCATCGCCCAGAGAAGTGACTGAACTGGTTTGTGCGGCTGCGAGCGCCTGGACGACGCTGTTCATCGGAACCTGTTGACCGTTTTTCAGGACAGCGTGATCAAATGCGATGCCGAGTGACGAATTCGCTTCACCTTTGCCCTTCGATTTCACCTCGGTCACATGACCAACCAGATGCGAGCCTTTTCGGATGACTACGTTCCCATCAGACTTCACATCCTGGGCAGCCGTAGCTTCCACCGGATCCCCCGGTTTCGACTTTCGCGAGTCAAGCGGCTTCGCCAGCACGGCATTCACGGTAGTTCCTTCGGTCAGACCCTGGGTTGAGCCCACGGTGCTGTTGCTCCGATCTTTGGAGTGGGCAGTGTTCTTCGGTTCCTTTACTTCCTTTGAACGCTCGCGGCGCTCCGGATCGGTTACGGTGGCCTGGCTGGAAGCATCGGCACGATTGTCGGACTGAATGTTTGCTCCAGATCGGTCCGCCGCGACCGAAGTGTTGCTGGAACCTGACGCGCCGCTGGTGCTACTGATCTGCTGAGCACCTGCCAAGTAAGCGAGCGTCGAAAATATGCAAAGTGCGAAGAGCGTGTTCTTTTTCATGGGCGTCCTTCCGCGATAAAGTTCACAACCGCCGCCCAGGTTTGCACACGTCGGGCCAACTGTCATTCACTCCATAAACCATTTCCCTCCAGTATGTTACGGCGGTTGAGGGCCGATCGTTAACGTTGTAGAAGGAACGGAAAGATGTGCTCAACGTACAGTTGCGTACGGAATTTCTTATCGTCGGGAGGATGTGGAAGCCGTCGCCGAGGCCGTGACAGACGCCTATGCCGCGGGCGTCTTCTTCTTAGCGGCGCGGGTGGCCTTGTACTTCTTCTCGAAGCGGTCTACGCGCCCAGCGGTGTCGATCAATTTCTGCTTGCCGGTAAAGAACGGGTGGCAGGACGAACAGATTTCCACGCGGATGTCACCCTTGTGCGTGGACCGCGTTTTGAACGTGTGCCCGCACGCACAGATGACGTTGATTTCGTTGTACGCGGGATGAATGCCGGCCTTCATGGATTGCAGGGGATTCCTTTCGAAGAATTCAGTATAGCAAATGGAAACCCCCGTAATCCGCGAGCGGATTACGGGGGTGTTGGTAGCCTAAGAAACCTGAGGCCTAACTGACGCGTGAGGCAGCTGGTCCACAGGAACGTGACCCCGATACTGGACGGGGTCTCAGCATAGCAGGCTCGACTCTAACAGTCAGCCACCTCTCGCGGTTTTATACTACTATCCATTTTTGCTGGACCACCTCCTTTCCCAGTGATACCTTCATGCTCGCATGCGTTCCGCGGTCTGTCAACCCCTTGCGTTTGAGAGTACTAGCGCGTGAATTCACGTCACAGCCAGCGCGCGGCGAAGCGGCACATGCCGAGGCCGTCAATCCAATTGAAGGGAAAACGCCCGGTCGTGTAATGCGCACACGGGAGTTGCAGAATCTTGTGCGGCAACTCCAATTCGCGAAAGCGTTTCAACACCTGGCGGGAATAGACAGGCAGAAAGCTGGTGTCATACGGCGCCCAAACCAGCAAGCTGCGCAGATCCCGGCCGCGAAAGCGTTCCAGGTACGGGGCCGGACTGATGACCGACCAGAAATTCCGCAGTTCGTCCTGGTTCACGGTTTCACCGAAGCCGCGGCGAACATGCTGTGTCGAGAGGCCGGTCCACACGACATCGGAGAAATACATGGACACGTGGTTGAAAATTCCAACACGCACGCGTGGGTCATGAGCCGTAGCAATGCAGGCCACGCAAGAACCCAGACTGGTACCGAGAATCCCAACGCGCGAGTAGCCTTGTTGCTCGAGCCAGTCCAGGCAGGCCCGCACGTCGAGAATGGACTGGCGTGAGGCGTGGATGGTGCGGCCGATGTTGCTCGACACGTGATAATCGGCACGCCGAAGCTCCGCCGGCATGCGTTCGGCGTGATACGCCATGGTCATGCGCAAGGCGCTGACGCCGAACCGGTTGAGCAGCCTGGCAAGACCAAGATGACCGCCTGCGTCCGAATTCCATTGGGGGAGCACAACCATGGCCCTGCCGCCGTCGCGCGGGGCCGGAAACCAGCGGGCATGCACCGCGTCGTTTTCCGGGTAAGGAGATCCTCCCGGGCTGGTAAAGGTCAGGAGGCCATCGCGAAGCTGATAGTCGCGAACCGGCTCGTACGAATAGAAGCGGCCGGAATCGCGGAGCGCTTCTTCGACAAACCGGGTGACGCAGGCGGCGGAGCTGCCATTCGCGTCGGCCGGGCAGGAAGGATAGCCGATCCGCGCTAGCCATTCGGCTCCCCACTCGAAGGGCCGAACGACACGGTTGGTGTCCCGGCTGGCTAATCGCCGCTCCCAGCGGTCGATCCAGCGGGCGTAGAGACCTGTCATCGATCGAGAAAGATCAGTTTAGCAGAGAAAAGAAAAGCCCCACTCCCAAGACTCAAATTGGAGTGGGGCTACCCACACGGAAGGAGGCAACGCACCAAAGCGAAGAACCTCTCACGAACCCCATCTCCGGAATGCAAACCTTGGGCCATCGCTAAGTGATTGATTGCAGGAGGACCCGATCGGTCAAGTTTCTGTTTTCGGAAGGCCGGTTCTACGGTTTCCGAAAGACCGGAACACGCGGCCGGTAACAAGCGTATCGTATTGAAGGCAAGGAGACGATATGTTTTGCCACTTTTGCGGCGGGCAGTTGCAGGCAGGCGCGACTTTCTGTGCAGCCTGCGGGAAACCGGTCGGCAGCGCGCCGTTGATGCCCGCGCGAGGGCGGATTGCGGGACACGTGCGGCTGCTCGGAATTCTGTGGTTGGCGATGTCCGCCATTCATCTGATTCCCGGCTTGTTCCTGCTGGCGTTCTTCGGACGCGTGATGCCGTTCCTGGGGTCCGGGGTCCCTTATTTTGTGCACGGGATTATGCAGACGCTCGGCTGGGTCTTTGTCGCCGGCAGCGTGTTGGGATTGATCGCCGGCTGGGGACTGCTGGATCGGCAGCCGTGGGCTCGGATGCTGGCGATCGTCATGGGCGCGATCAATCTGATCCATATGCCGTTCGGAACAGCTTTGGGGATTTATACGTTGTGGGTACTGCTGCCGGCTGAATCGGAGCAGGAGTACCGCAGCGTCGCTCGCGCGGCATGATCTGCTGCGGTTTCAGCGCAGCACTGTCTCTATCGCTTTTTCGACGACCGGCGCCAGCAACTCGTAGCCTTTGGTGTTGGGATGCAAGCCGTCGTCCGAGAAGCCTTCTTTGAGCATTCCCCGGTCATCGGCCAGCGCCGAATAATAGTCGACAAACGTCAGGCTGCCTTTGGCTGCGTAGTCGCGCAGCCACGCATTGAGCCGGAGGATGTCGGCCGGCGGACGCTGCGCGGTCTGCTTCCGGCTGGTGTAATCGCTGACGGGTGTCAAAGAGCACAGGATTACTTTGATGCCGTGCGCCTGGGAGAGCTCCACGACGGCCTGAATGTTTTCGGCAATCATTTCCAGCGTCTCCGGCCCGGTGTTGCGCGCAATGTCATTGGTGCCGGCGAGAAGCACGACTGCGGCGGGCTTGAGATCGAGCACGTCCGCATACAGCCGCACGAGCATCTGGGAAGTGGTCTGGCCGCTGATACCGCGATTGACGTACGGTTTGCCGGGAAAGAACTGCGGTAATCGCCAGAGATCGGTGATCGAATCACCCAGAAAGACGACGCGATGCGGGTCGGGCGGCTGCGCCTCGAGCGTTTGATCGTCGGCGTGGTAGCGGCCGAGTTGATTCCAGTCCTGGAGCTGATCGGCGAGCACCTGCGCGGTGACGGCGAGGCAACAATTGCCGCGCGGCGGATTATAGGTTTCCACGAGTTGGGCAAATGCGGCGGCCGGCAGCAACGCGGCCCAGATAATCGCCGGCGTGATCATGTTCATGGCGGTTCTCCGCCGCCATTATCGCACCCGCGTGGGAATGCCGCCGCGGCGCGATACTGTGCAGTAGTTAAGATGATTCGGATCGTCGACTATGACCCGGGTTGGCCGGCGCGATTCGTTCGCGAAGCCGCTGCAATTCAGGCGGCGCTTGGCGAGCGGGTGCTGGGTGTGGAGCATGTCGGGTCCACCTCGGTTCCCGATCTTCCCGCCAAACCGATCATCGATATCGTGCTCATGGTCGCCGATTCCGCCAAAGAAGTTGAATACGCTCCGGCGCTCGAAGCCGCGGGCTACAAACTTCATGTCCGCGAGCCGGAATGGCATGAGCACCGTATGTTCAAGAGCCCGGGGGCGGATGTCCATCTGCACGTTTTTTCCGCCGGGTGTCCCGAGATCGATCGCATGCTGGCGTTTCGGGACTGGCTGCGAGTTAGCGCGAGCGATCGCGAGCTGTATGTGAAGACAAAACGGGAATTGGCGCAGCACGCCTGGAAGCGCATGCAAGACTACGCGGACGCAAAAACCCCCGTCATTCAGCAAATCCTGGCTAGGATGCAGAATTCGCAGTCACGGTAGCGGCCGTTTCCACGGATTTCTTTGCCGGAGTGGTGGTAATCACGACAACGCTGATGAGAACGAATGCGGTCCCGAGGATCGCTCGCGCGCCGAGATCTTCCCCGCCCAGAAAATATCCGACCAGTACCGCGACGACCGGATTCACGTACGCGTACGTTCCCACCTTCGTCGGCGACTGATGGTGAATGAGCCAGACGTAGGCCGTAAATCCGACGATAGAGCCCGCGACAATCAAGTAGGTCAACGCCAGCCAGGCGCCGGCGGAGACGCTGCCCGGCCGAAAGCCGCGAAATTCGCCCAGCCCCGCCGACGTGAGTGCCAGCAAAACGCCGCCGGCCAGCATCTGCGCTCCCGAGCTCATGACCTTCGACGGCGGAAGCGGCAGCTTGCGCGTCAGAGCGGACGACAGCGACCAACTCATCGAGGCGATAATGAGCGCCACGGCGCCCGTGCTGTCGATCGGCGTTCCCCCGAGATTCAACGAACGGCTCACCAGCACCGCGACCCCGCCGATTCCGATCAACAGCGCCAGAATCAATCGCGCAGTGAGCTTCTGGGTGCCGAGCAGGATGATTTCCGACAGAGCCATGAACACCGGGATGGTAGCCATCATGACGGCGGCGAGCCCGGACGGCACGCGCTGCTCGGCCCAGAACAACAGGCCGTAATCGAGGACGAAGATCAGGGTCGCGATGAGAAAGGCCGACGCCCATTGGCGCGCGCTCGGCGCGCGTTCGCCTCTCGCGAGCATCCAAAGATACAGGGCGAGGCCTGCCGCGAGAAATCGCATCGCTGCGAGCAGGAATGGCGGCACTTCGCGAACGCCCACGCGAATGGCGAGAAACGTGGAGCCCCACACGAGGTAGATGATGGCGAACGCCACCAATGTCTGCCATCGGCGAGGGCGGCTGTGGGCTTCCATAGCGGCTGATACGGCCACTCTAGCAGTTTCCGCGGCCGGCCTCATTTCGCGAGTTTTGCCTGCAGAAAACCGAGAGCGGACCGAATGATCTGCTTCGAATCTTCGGATTCGTCGGCGTAATCGAAGCCGTGCGGCCCGGCCGGATGGTTCATAAGAGTAACCGGCAGATTGCAGCGGAGCGCCTCGGCGACGAATCGATCGAGCGCTTGGTTCAGGCCCGGAATTTCATCTTGCCCGCCTCTGGCGAGGAAAAGAGCCGCGTCCTTCGGCAGATCCTCCACACGCCGCCCCGCGGTGGGATTCGCGAAACGATACTGGCGCGACGCGTCGGCGACTACGGTTGCCCCGTCGAGATCGAGCGTCATACCGCAAAAGAGCGCAGCGCACCGGGCTGTGCCCTCCATCAAAACCGACAGCGCGACCGGCGCGTTGCCCGAAGCGGCCCAGACCCCGATGCGTGTCTCGTCAATTCCCAGCGCCGCGCCGTGCTCTCGAAGATACGCCAACACCGAAATCGCGTCATGTGCCGGATCGCGTGTTTCATAAGCGATCCCCATCATTCCGGAAGCCGCAAACAACCGGCACCACGACACGATCGGGCCCATCTCGCGAAACTGGCACCACCCCGGCGGAATGGGCACCCCCGCATCGGCATATCCCAAAACGATCACGACCGCCGCCAGGCGCTGCGCACCCGGTAAGTGGCCGCCGGGATAGTAGAGGTCCAGAGTAAGCGGGCCCGCCGCTGTTCGAAGGTACTCCACACCCCTCCGTATGGCCGCCTCCTCCATTCCAGGCATCTGATAAACAACTCGGGCATTCTTCAGGTCCATGCTGCTCTCCAAAATAGAAACGCCTCGCCCGGACCATGCCGGACGAGGCGTACATTCAAGCTGGATGTTTAGTGAATTTTGATCCTAAGCGATTTCCGGTGGGCGGGTCAAGCGGAAAATTCCATTCCTGTGGACGCCCCACATGTTCCCGTGCGATACTCGTGTGGTATCGCAACAGGAGAAAAACGGAGTGGCCGAATCGAAACTGGACCTGCTGCAAGGCACCCTGGACCTGATGGTGCTGCAGACGCTGGAGACGATGGGACCGCTGCACGGCTACGGTATCGCCCGGCGGATTGAGCAACTGAGCGGAAATGAGGTCCTGCTGAACCAGGGGACCATCTATGCGTCGCTGGTGCGCCTTCAGCAGCGCGGATGGATCTCGGCCGCCTGGGGCGTTTCGGACAATAACCGCAAAGCGAAGTATTATTCGATCACCAAAGCCGGCAGACGCCAGGTTAAAGAAGAACGGTCTCAATGGCAGAGGTTGGCAACCGTCATCGGACGGGTACTGGCGGCATCCGGGGACGCGGGGCAATGATGACCACCGTTCGCCAGGCTTGGGCACGCTTAGTCTCGTTCTTTCGCAAGCAGGAACTCGACCGGGAATTCGACGAGGAACTGGCGGCCCACCTCGAACTCGCGACCGACGATTCTATTCGCCGGGGGATGACGCCGGCTGAGGCCCGCCGGCTGGCACTGCTGAAACTCGGCGGAATCGCGCAGTCAAAGGAGCGGCACCGCGACGCGCGCGGCTGGCCATGGATCGACGGCATCGATCAGGATCTGCGCCATGCCGTTCGCGGCCTGCGCCGCAACCCCGGATTCACTCTCACCGCCATGGCGATGCTGGCGGCCGGAATCGGCATCAATGCCGCTGTGTTCACCGTTACCAACGCCGTGCTCTTCAAAGGATTCCCTCTGGTGGAGCGGAACGACCGGCTTCTGTATATCAGCGACGGCGGCTGTTGCATCTCGTATCCCGATTTCGAGGACATCCGGGCTCAGGCGAAATCGTTCCTCGGAATGGGGATCACTCATGGAATCGGGAAGGCGCTCACGGATGACAACGGCTTTCCGGAGAACATCGACGTCACCGAAATCAGCGCGGCCACATTTCAAACTGTAGGTCGGAGACCGCTCCTCGGCCGCGACGTTGCGGCGGCCGACGAGCGGCCGGGGGCAGTTCCAGTCGCAATCTTGAACTACAGCTTCTGGGAACAACGGTACGGACGCGATCCCGCCGTTCTCGGCCGGATCGTGCGGCTGAACGGCATCCCCACCACGCTAGTCGGCGTCATGCCGCAAGGATTCTCGTTTCCGCAAAAGGCGGATATGTGGGTGCCGCTCGTGCAAACCGCCACGGTGATGCGGCGTGATTCCACCGACACCTGGTTCGCGTTTGGCCGATTGGCCGACGGTGTCAGTTTCCAGAGCGCACGGGCCGAGGTGGAAGCGATCATCCAACGGATCGAGACAGCCTACCCGGTTTCCGATCAGCGTTTCCATCTCGTCGCGCAGAATTTCGCGCAGTTTTTTCTGGGCGCTAACGCGAACGCGTTTTACGGCTCGATGTGGGCTGCGGTTGGCTTCGTGCTTCTGATTGCGTGCGCCAATCTGGCGAATCTGCTGCTGGCGCGCGCCATGGGCCGGTCGCGCGAGATTTCCGTCCGGATCGCGCTCGGCGCCGGACGGTGGCGCATCATGCGCCAGCTCCTCATCGAAAGCGTGCTGCTTTCGAGCCTCGGCGGATTGCTCGGGTGGTGGGTTGCGAAGTGGGGCGTTCGAACGTATCAGCTCGCGATGGCTCGCAAATCGTCATGGCTGATTCTCGACTACACAATGGATCATCGCGTCCTTGCGTATCTGATCGCGATTTCGATCATAACGGGAATCCTGTTCGGGCTGGCGCCGGCGCTTCGGCTGTCGAAGCTCGACGTGAACGCCGGGTTGAAGGATGGGGGCCGGAGCGCAACCGGCTCCGCGCGCGAACGGCGGTTGTCCAACCTCCTCGTTACGGGAGAGATGGCGCTCGCGATCGTGCTGCTCGCGGGAGCGGGAGTGATGATCCGCAGCTTTCTCAAAATCCACGATGCGGATATGGGTGTGCATACCCGGAACGTGCTGGTCGGCTCGATGGAACTTCCGAGTGATCGGTATCCCCGTCAGGACCAAACAATTTCGTTCTACGACCGCCTCACGGCGCGCCTTCAAGCGATGCCCGGCATGGAATCGGTCGCGTTCGCCGAGACCCTTCCCACTTACAACGCGCGGC
>Ga0335079_10006334_pt1 | contig 13537 bp, 9 predicted proteins | sample Lox_Sample_33_FD_206719 | JGI IMG/M metagenome (GOLD analysis project Ga0335079, IMG submission 206719) | Soil microbial communities from Loxahatchee National Wildlife Refuge, Florida, United States - Lox_Sample_3.3 | ecosystem: Environmental > Terrestrial > Soil > Wetlands | place: USA: Florida... | reverse complement strand
GTGCCGCCGGACTACTTCGCCGAGCACGGGCAGACCTGGGGCAACCCGCTTTACGACTGGGCAGCGCAGCAGCGCACGGGCTTTCGCTGGTGGACGCGCCGGGTGGGCGGCCAGCTCGCACACCTCGACCTGCTGCGGCTGGATCACTTCCGCGGCCTCGCCGCCCACTGGGCCATCCCCGCGCAGGCCCCGGATGCGCGTAGCGGCGCCTGGCAGCCGAGCCCGGGTGCCGCATTGCTCGAGGCGCTGCGCGCGCAGCTGCCCGACCTGCCGCTGGTCGCCGAGGACCTCGGCGTCATCACCGCGGACGTGATCGAGCTCATGCGCCAGTACGCGCTCCCCGGCATGCGAGTCGTGCAGTTCGCTTTCGACGGCAACCCCGCCAATCCGCACCTGCCATTCATGCACGTGCGCGAGAGCGTCGCCTATACCGGCACGCACGACAACGACACCACCCTCGGCTGGTATCGCGATCTCGACGCAGACACCCGTGCGCGAGTCGATTACCTGCTCGGCAGTCGCGAGTCCATGCCCGCGGCCCTGATCCGCGCGGTGCTCGGCTCGGTGGCGCAACTGGCCGTGATCCCGGCGCCGGACCTGCTCGGCCTCGGCTCGGACGCCCGCATCAACCACCCCGGCACGGTCGGCGGCAACTGGCAGTGGCAGGTACCTCCCGGTGCGCTCGGCGCCGACCTGGCGCGTCACTACGCGCGTCTCAATGCGGCCTTCGGCCGCGCCTGAAAGGCGCGCGCACCCCTTTGTTACCATGCACGCCATGCCAGGCATCCTCCGCGCGCTCGTCGCGCTCGCCGTCGTGCTGCTCGGCGGCTGCGCGCTCACCAAATTCGAGGCACCGCAGCTGTCGGTCACCAACGTGACGGTGACCGGCGGTGACCTGTGGCAGCAGCACCTGACGGTGCACGTGCACGTGGTGAACCCCAACGAGCGCGCGCTGCCCGTCGAGCGCATCGTGTACAGGCTCGAGGTCGAGGGCCAGGAGTGCGCCACGGGCGAGTCGGCCTCGGCCTTCGTGGTGCCGCCGCTTGGCCAGGCCGACTTCGACATGAACGTCAACACCAACCTCGCTGCCACCGCTCTGAAAGTGCTCGGCAAGGGCACGCCGGTGAAGTCACTTGACTACCGGCTGCGCGGCAAGGTGTCGCTCAGCGAGGGCTTCCTGCGCTCGATTCCCTTCGACCAGAGCGGCACCTTCAAACTGCAGTAGCCGCGCACGATCTTCAGCTTAAGGTGGGCGCGTGCGCGGAACGCACTTTGCGCGCCTGTTGCGTTCCCCCCACGGCTCGGGCCTGAGCGCAGCGCACTCTGTAGCGTGCAAAAACAGGCTTTTGTCCAGCGCAGGATGACAGAGGGCGCCGCGCGCCACTGCTAACATCGCCCGCACTCGGAAAGCGTGCCGCACACGCGACAGCTGGCAAGGATGCCACCGATTGCTGCATTCCTTGCCGTCGCCTGCGACGCCAGTGTCTGCAAGGGAGTGCCTATGAATCTTCACACGTCCTGGGTCCGCGCGCTGTGCCCGCTCACGTTGTGCGCGCTCGTCACCACGCTCATGTCAGCGCCGCTGCCGGCGCAGGATCAGCCCGCCGAGCAGGCGCCGGTGCTGCAGGAGGTCGTGGTCACCGGGTCGCGCATCGCCGCGCCGAACGCGACCAGCACCAGCCCGATCCAGGTGGTGAGCGACCAGGACATCAAGCTGCAGGGCGCCTCCGATGTCGCCAACCTGCTCAACACGCTGCCGCAGGTGCTCACGCTCGGCAACATCGACCTCGGGCCGCGCCAGAACCCGCTGTCGGTGCCCGGGGGCGAGGCCACCGTCGACCTGCGCGGCCTCGGGCCGCAGCGCACGCTGGTGCTGATCGACGGCAAGCGCCTGGGACCGGGCGATGCCAACACCGGCAATCCCAACCCCGGCGCCGACACCAACCAGATCCCCGCGCAGCTGGTGCAGCGCATCGAGGTGGTGACCGGCGGCGCCTCGGCCACCTACGGCTCGGATGCCATCGGCGGCGTCGTCAACTTCATCATGAAGCGCGACTTCGAGGGCGTGCAGCTGGATGCGCAGGGCGGCTTCTACCAGCACGACAACCACAACCCGGCGATGCAGCAGTTGGAGACCGAGGCGGGCTTCCCGGCGCCCACCGGCTCCGGCACCGACGGCCAGAACAAGACCTTCAGCCTGATCATCGGCACCAACACCGCCGATCACAAGGGTAACGTCACCGGCTACCTCACCTACCGCGCGCAGAACCCGGTCCTGCAGGGTAACCGCGACTTCGCGGCCTGCCTGCTGGCCTCGGGCAATCCGCCCTTCTGCAACGGTTCGCCCACCTCGAACATCGTCTCCGCCGGCGTCATCGAGGGTGCCGAGGTCGACTACTCCGTGGTCGGCAACGGCTTCCAGCCCTACCCGGCCGCCGGCAGCGTGCCGCCGCCGCTGTTCAACTCGAGCCCGTACCAGTACTTCCAGCTGGAGAGCTCGCGCTACCTCGCCGGCGTGTTCGCGCACTACGACATCACCGACTGGGCGAAGCCGTATCTGGATTTCAACTACGAGAACGACAAGTCCACCGCCCAGGTGGCCCCGAGCGGCCTCTTCTACGGCAGCGACCCGAAGACGCCGGTGCCCGGCGCCGCGGCGACCGGCGGCACCTACATTCCCTGCGACAGCTCGCTCTTCAGCGCCTCGCAGCAAGCGCAGCTGTCGCCCTTCTGCGGCACCGGCGGTTCCCCGCCGGGCTACGTCGACCTCTTCATCGGCCGCCGCAACATCGAGGGCGGGCCGCGCATCACCGAGTGGGAGCACCAGAACTATCGCATCGTCGGCGGCGTGCGCGGCGATGTGACCGATGCCTGGAACTACGACGTGTACTTCTCCAACTACTACACATCGCTCATCCAGACCAACCTCGGCTTCCTCAGCTGGAACGCCATCAACGCGGCGCTGAACGTCAACGCCGCCGGCCAGTGCGTCACGCCGGCGAGCGACACCTGCATCCCCTGGCAGATCTTCACCCAGGGCGCCGTGACCCCGGCCGCCGCCAACGCGCTCGCCGTGCCGGCGATCGAGACCGGCAACATCCAGGAGCGCATCGTCTCGGGTAACATCACCGGGGACCTGGGCAAGTACGGCATCAAGCTGCCCACCGCCCGCGACGGCGTGGCGCTCAACGTCGGCGCCGAGTACCGCAGCGACACGCTCAACTTCCTGCCCGACCAGGCCTCGCTCTCCAACGACCTGGCCGGCTTCGGCGGTGCCGCCACCGCCATCAACGCCAGGATCCACGTGACGGAAGAGTTCGCCGAGCTGCGCCTGCCGATCCTGCAGGACGTGCCGCTGGCGCACGAGCTGGTGTTCGACACCGGTTACCGGCACTCCGACTACAACCCGGCCGGCACTGCCAACACTTACAAGTTCGAGCTGCAGTATGCGCCGTGGGAGCTGGTGCGCTTCCGTGGCGGTTACCAGCGCGCACTGCGGGCGCCCAACATCGTCGAGCTCTACAACCCACAGACCGTCACGAACACCAGCGACGTGAGCGTCGATCAGTGCGCCGGGGCGAACCCGACCGCGAGTCTTGCGGCCTGCGAGCACACCGGCGTGACTCCTGCGCAGTACCGCCACATCCCGCAGTGCCCGGCCGGGCAGTGCTCGACGCTCACCGGCGGCAACCCGGACCTGAAGCCGGAGACCGCCGACACGATCACGGCCGGCTTCACGCTCACCCCGGGGCCGAACTTCCTGGCGAGCTTGGACTGGTGGCAGATCAAGATCGCGGGCGAGATCGGGATCATCCCGCTCAATACCTCCTACCAGCAGTGCCTGACGACCGGCGACCCGACCTACTGCAGTAACATCGTGCGCGCGGCGAGCGGCGGGCTGTTCGGGGCCACCATCGCCGGGGGCGGCTACATCGCCGGCACCAACGTCAACGTCGCCAACGCGAAGGTGCAGGGCATTGACGCGCAGCTGAGCTGGCACCTGCCGCTCGATCGGCTCGGCGGCTTCACCTTCACCTTCACCGGCACCTACATGCAGAACTCGACCGCCGAGCCGCTGCCGGGGCTGGGCAGCTACGACTGCGCCGGCCTGTATGGACCGACCTGCGCCGTGACGCCGCGCTGGCGGCACAACCTGCGCGCCACCTGGCAGACTCCCGGGGTCGACGTGCTGGTGTCGGCGCAGTGGCGCTACCTCGGCGCGCAGGACCTCGACGTCAACTCGAGCAATCCGCTCCTGACCAACGGCGCCTACGACCCGTACTACGCGCGCATCCCGGGCATCAGCGTCTTCGACCTCTCGGCGATCTGGAATATCAACAAGACTTTCTCGCTGCGCGCCGGCATCAACAACATCCTCGACAAGGACCCGCCGGTGGTGGCCTCGAACTACTCCGGCACCGGCTCCGGCAACGTCTTTCCCAACTACGACACGCTGGGGCGCGAGGTGTTCTTCGGCGGCACGGCGCGCTTCTAGGGGAGGGGGGGTGGCTGCCCGGCGCGCGCGCCGAGCAGCCGCCGGTAGAGCGCCAGGTACTCGCGCGCCTGGCGCGCCCAGGAGAAGTCCCGCGCCATGCCGTTGCGCATCAGGCGCTGCCACAGTGCCGGCTGCGCATACAGCTCGAGCGCGGTGCGCAGTGCCCACTCGAGCGCCGGCGTGTCGAAGTCATTGAACACTACGCCCGTGCCAGTGCCGGTGCGCGCATCGAAATGCTCCACCGAGTCGGCCAGTCCCCCGGTGCGCCGCACGATCGGCACGGTGCCGTAGCGCAGGCTGTACATCTGGTTCAGCCCGCACGGCTCGTAGCGCGAGGGCATGAGGAACATGTCGCTCCCGGCCTCGATCCAGTGCGCCAGGGGCTCGTCGTAGCCCTCATGGAAGTACACGCGCCCCGGGAACTGCTGCACGAGGCGGGTGAAGAACTGCACGTACTGCGCCTCGCCGCTGCCGAGCACGACGACCGTCAGCGGATGCGTGTTGAGCACCCGTGGCAGCCCCTCGAACAGCAGCTCGATGCCCTTTTGTACGGCAAGCCGGCTCACCATGCCGAGCAGCGGCCGCTCGAGTGCCGGCTCGAGCGCGCAGCGCGCCAGCAGCTGCGCCTTCAGGCGCGCCTTGCCCGCCAGGTGCTCCGGATCGTAGTGCTCAGGCAGCAGCGCATCGTGCCGCGGGTCCCACTGGGCATAGTCGACGCCGTTCAGGATGCCGCTCACGGCCGCGGCGCGCGCACGCAGGCTGTCCTGCAGGCCCATGCCGTACTCATCCGAGCAGATCTCGCGTGCGTGCGTCGGGCTGACGGTGTTGATCGCGTCGGCGTACAGGATGCCGTGGCGCAGTGCATTGATGCGCCCCGCCTGCAGGTCGGCCCGATGCAGCAGCGGCAGCTGCGAGGCCGTCAGGTTGAGGTCGGCGAGCGCACTCACCGGGAAGATGCCCTGATAGCCGATGTTGTGGATGGTGAGCAGCGTACGCGCCGCCGCCAGCCGTGGCTCGGCCGCGTAGCTGGTGCGCAGGAACAGCGGCGCGAAGGCAGTGTGCCAGTCGTTGCAGTGGATGATGCGGGGCTCGAAGCGCATGCGCACGCAGCTCTGCAGTGCCGCGCGCGTAAAGGCGAGGAAGCGTACGTGCTCGTCGGGGTCGCTGCTGTAGAGCCCCGCGCGCCCGAACAGCGCCGGGCACTCGAGCAGGTAGACGGCGGCGCCGCCCTTGAGGCTGCCCTTGAGCACGCCGAACTCATAGGTCGTGGCGCCGACCACGACCGGCACGCGCTCGAGGCCAGCGTGTGCGCGCGCCGCACAGGCGTCGCGGTCGAGGCTGCGGTAGGCGGGGGTGAACAGCCGCACGTCATGGCCGGCGGCAGTGAGCGCCGTCGCCAGCGCAGCGGCCACGTCCGCCAGGCCACCGGTCTTGGACAGCGGCGTCACCTCGGAGGCGAGCAGGCACACGGGCAGCGGTTCGGCGTCGCTCATGAGGGGTGCAGCTTGGCGTTATGATGAGGCGATGCAGCGGATCCTGATCGTGCTCACGCTGGTGCTGCTGGTGGCGTTCTCCGTCGGCGTCGGCATCGCCGCGGTCCGCTGGCCGCACCTGTGGCACTGAATCCGGCGCCAGTGTAACCGAGGCCAGCCGGTGCGCCTGCGCCGGCCGCGCAAGAAACGGGTCGCGGCCGCGGGGCGCCTTCGTATCATGAGGCCATGAACAGCAGCACCCACGGCTTCCTCGATGGTCGCGACTTCACCCGCATCGCGCGCGCCATCCGCTACATCGATGCGCACTTCCGCTCGCAGCCACGCCTGGCGGAGATTGCCGCCGCCGTGCACCTGTCGGAGTTTCATTTCAACCGCCTGTTCCGGCGCTGGGCGGGCCTGACCCCGCGGCAGTACCTGGCCTTCGTCACCGCCCGCGCGGCGCGGGCCGCCCTGGAAGGCACGCCCTCGGTGCTCGAGGCGGCGTACGCCGTGGGGCTGTCCGGGCCGGGCCGGCTGCACGATCTCACGGTGACGCTCGAGGCGATGACCCCGGGCGAGCTCAAGGCGCAGGGGGCGGGGGTCACGCTCGAGAGCGGCTTCAGCGACACGCCCTTCGGGCGCGCGCTCATCGCCAGCACGCCGCGCGGGATCACGCACCTTTCCTTCGTCGAGCCGGGCACCGAGGCGGCGGCCCTGGCGCAGCTGAAACGGCGGTGGCCGCGCGCCAGCCACATGCGCAGTGACGCCACGGCCGCTGCGCTCGCGCTGCAGATCTGGGGCGGGGGTGGCGGCGCGCTGCGCCTAGCGGTCGGCGGCACCAACTTCCAGGTGCGCGTCTGGCAGGCACTGATCGAGACCGGCCGTAGCGCGACGACGAGCTACGCAGCGCTGGCGCAGGCGGCGGGGGCGGCCCGCAGTACGCGCGCGGTCGGCAATGCCGTGGGCGCCAACCCGGTCGCCTGGCTCATCCCCTGTCATAACGTGCTGCGCCAGGATGGCGCCCTGGGGGGCTACCACTGGGGCGGGGATCGCAAGCGCGCGATGCTCGCCTGGAGCGCGCTGCGCAGCGCCAGTTCGCGCCCCGGGCAGACCGCCGCGAAGGCACTGGCCCAGGTAACATAATCTTCGCTCGTTGACCGAGACGCCTTTGAGGCAAGTCAAGGGGCCCGCAGGTTCATTTCGCTGTAACACTGCAGAAGCATTTGATTTAATTAAAAAAAATTAGTTGCCACGCGAGGGGCTGGGACGCGGAGCTGGTAGACTACAGCTCGTCCCCCGCTGATAGACGATCAATGTCTGCCTCGCCCTACAAGCAGCTCGAACAGGAGTTCAAACGCCTGCACGCCTTCCGCGGCGCGCTGGCGCTGCTGCGTTGGGACGCCGCCGTCATGATGCCCCGGGGCAGCGCCGATGTGCGTGGCGAGCAGCTCGCTGCGCTCGAGACCGAGCACCATGCGCTGCTGACCGCCCCGCGCATCATCCGCCTGATCGATCGGGCGCAGGCCAATACCCAGGGGCTGGAGGACTGGCAGATCGCGAACCTGCGCGAGATGCGCCGCCAGCGCGATCACGCGATCGCCACTCCGGTGAGCCTGGTGTCGCGCCTGACCAAGGCGGCCTCGCGTGCCGAGTCGCGCTGGCTTGAGGCCCGGGCCGAGGGCAAGTTCGAGAGCTTCGCCCCCTACCTGGAGGAGGTCGTGCACCTGGTGCGCGACAAGGCGGCCCTGCTCGGCCAGGCGCTGAACCTCGCCCCCTACGATGCCCTGGTGGACGAGTTCTCACCCGGGCTCACCACGCTCGACATCGACGCCATGTTCAAGGCGCTCTCGCGCCGGCTGCCCTCCCTCATCCGCGAGGCCATCCTCGACCAGGAGCACCGCCCGCTGCTGCCGCTCTCGGGCAAGTTCACGGCAGCCCGACAGCGCGCGCTGGTGGTCGAGGTCATGAAGGCCGTCGGCTTCCCCTTCGACCGCGGCCGGCTGGATGAGAGCGAGCATCCCTTCACCGAGGGCAGCCCCGGAGACATCCGCATCACCACGCGCTTCGACCCCGATGACGTCTTCACGGGACTCCTCGGGGCGCTGCACGAGACCGGGCATGCCATGTACGACCTGGGGCTGCCCCAGGACTGGCGCGATCAGCCGGTCGGGCGTGACCGCGGCATGGCGCTCGAGGAGAGCCAGTCGCTGCTGATCGAGATGATGATGTGCCGCAGCCGGCCCTTCATGCGCTACGTGCAGCCGCTGCTGGCCAAGCACTTTGGCGTCAGCGGCGCGGAGTGGGACGTCGAGAACCTCTACCGCTACCTGACGCGCGTGCAGCGCGGCCTGATCCGCGTGGACGCCGACGAGCTCACGTACCCGCTGCACATCATGCTGCGCTACGAGCTCGAGAAGCAGCTGCTGTCCGGGCAGCTGGCGGTGCGCGACCTGCCGGAGGCGTGGAACGCCGGGATGGAGGCGCGCCTCGGGATCCGCCCGGGGAACGACGTCGAGGGCTGCCTGCAGGACATCCACTGGGCGGTGGGCTCCTTCGGCTACTTCCCCTCCTATGCCCTCGGCGCGGTGATCGCCGCGCAGCTCTACGAGAGCATGCGCGCGGACCTTCCGGCCCTGGATGAGCAGCTGGCGCGCGGCGAGTTCTCCGGGCTGTTCGGCTGGCTGCGCACCCAGGTGCACGGCCTGGGTGCCAAGGTGCCGGTGCAGGAGCTGCTCAAGAGCGCGACCGGCAAGCCGCTCGCGGCGACCTCGTTCATCCGTTATGTCGAAGCGAAGTATCTGGAGTCGAGCGCCAGCAGCGCCGCGGCCTGAAGCTCTTTAAAATCGCGCCTGACCTGCCAGAGGTCGAGCCGAGCGGGGCATCCTCGCCGTCCGATGAGCGCTGCAGAGAAACCCTCGCGTACCCTGAGCCGCCTCGCCGCGCGGCTGCGCGGCGCCGTCGGCCGCTGCATCGCCGACTACCGCATGATCGGCGCCGGCGAGCGCGTCATGGTGTGCCTCTCGGGCGGCAAGGACTCGTACACGCTGCTGGACATCCTGCTGTCCCTCAAGCGCAGCGCGCCGGTGCCCTTCGAGCTGATCGCGGTCAACCTCGATCAGAAGCAGCCCGGCTTCCCCGCGCAGGTGCTGCCCGACTACCTGCGCAGCCGCGGGGTACCCTTCCACCTCATCGAGCAGGACACCTACAGCGTAGTCAAGCGGGTGATCCCGGAGGGGCGCACCATGTGCGGGCTGTGCTCGCGCCTGCGCCGCGGGGCGCTGTACCGCTTCGCCGCCGAGCACGGCATCACCCGGATCGCGCTCGGCCACCACCGCGACGACATCGTCGAGACGCTGTTCCTCAACCTGTTCTTTGCCGGGCGCCTCAAGGCCATGGCCCCCAAGCTGCTCTCGGATGACGGCCGCCACGTCATCATCCGCCCGCTCGCCTACGTCGCCGAGCGTGACATCGCGCGCTTTGCGCGCGGCCGGGCCTTCCCCCTCATTCCCTGCAAGCTGTGCGGTTCGCAGGAGAACCTGCAGCGGCGCGCGGTCAAAGAGATGCTGGCCGCCTGGGAGCAGCAGTTCCCGGGTCGCACCGAGAGCATCTTCTCGGCGCTGCGGCACGTGGAGCCGGCGCACCTGGCCGACCCGCGCCACTTCGACTTCGCCTCCCTCGAGGGGCAGATCGCGGCGATGAGCGAGGCGGAGGAGGAGGGGCTCGCGCAGCGGCGCGTTGCCGTGCTCGCCTCCTGATGAGTACGGTCCTGTCCGCCCCCGCGACCCTGCCGCTGGGCAATTACTACTGGGCGCTGCCCGAGCGGCTGCTGGCCGGCGAGCACCCCGCCGGGGCGACGCCCGAGGCCACCCGGGCACGCCTCGAGAGCCTGCTGGCGAGCGGCATCAGTTGCTTCATCGACCTCACCCAGGAGCACGAGCAGGCCAGCTACGCCGGCTCGCTCCCGGCCACGGTGCAGTACCTGCGCCGTCCGCTGCCCGATCACGGCACCCCCGAGCGCCCGGAGGCGATGGCCGAGATTCTGGACTGCCTGCGAACAGCGCTCTTGCAGGGCCAGCGCGTTTACCTGCACTGTCGGGCCGGCATCGGCCGCACCGGCATGACCGTTGGCTGCCTGCTGGCGGAGACCGGCTACGCCGGTGATGCGGCGCTGGAGGAACTCAACCGGTTGTGGCAGCAGAGCCAGCGCGCGCGGCAGTGGCCCTCGATCCCCGAGACCGACGCCCAGAGCGCGTACGTGCGGCGCTGGTCGCGCGTGATCGAGGGGCCCGATCCGCTGCTGGAGCCGGGCACGCTCGCGGCCGCGCGCGGCCTGCGCGAGCGCTACCTCGGCGCACTCCTTGGCCTTGCCACGGGCGATGCACTCGGAATCAGCACCCAGTTTCGCCGGCCGGGGCGCTTTGCCCCGCTGGGGGACCTGCTCGGCGGCGGCCCCTTCGACCTGCCGCGCGGTGCCTGGAGCGATGACACGGCCATGGCGCTTTGCTTGGCGGAGAGCCTGCTCGAGCGGGGGGCCTTCGATGCCCGCGACCAGGCAGTGCGCTACCGGCGCTGGCAGCAGGAAGGCCACCTGTCAGCCACCGGGCAGTGCGTCGGCATCACCGCCGCGACCGCCCGGGCGCTGGCGCGCGCGCAGTGGCGGCGGCAGGCGTACTCCGGCTCCCACGACCCGCAGGCCCTGGATGCCGAACCCCTCTCGCGCGTGCCTGCCGTGGTGCTGTTCTACTTCGCGGACCGGGAGGCTGCCCTGGCGCACGCCGCCGAGGCGGCGCGCGCGACGTGCCAGGCGCCGCTGGTGCTGGCGGCCTGCCGGGCGCTCGCCGCCGCGCTGCACGCGGCGCTCTCGGGGGCAACCAAGGGTGAGATCCTCGCGGCGGCCCAGACGCTGATCGGCGGCACCGACCGGCCCGGCGCCCTGGGCCAGGAGGGCTCCGCCCCGGCAGCGCTCGCCACCGCCCTGGAGGTGTTCGCGCGCACTGACAACTTTCGCGACGCGGTCCTCGCCGCAGCCAACCTCGGCGGTGCCGCGGACGTCATCGCCGGGGCGGTGGGGACGCTCGCCGGCGCCCACTATGGCGCAGGTGCCATCCCCACAATGTGGCGCAACAGCCTGATGAAGCTGCAGTTGCTCGAGGGCTTCGCCGACCGGCTGCTCGCGCACGCCGTGCTGCAGTTCGGCGCCTGAGGCGCAGCGCCCGCGCCCGCAGCCCGCAGACAGGCCGGCCCGCACTGTCGTAAGCTTTCGCGCCGGAGTCCCCCCTTGCAGAGACCTGCGCGAATGAGTTCCGCTCGCGTCACCGCCCGAAGTGCATCCGGCGCGCGCCGCCGCCGCGCGCGGCTGCGTGCGTGGACGCGTCTCGCGGACGAGCAGCTGCTGCAGATGCGCTTCTGCGACCTGCATCTGTCGATCGAGCGCTCGCCGCTGAAGCGACACGTGCGGCGGCTGTACGCCGACCTCGAGCGCCGCGGCATCGCGCTGCGCCCGCACGTGTGGCTGTCGCAGGAGTGGTTCTCCCCCGACGGCGTGCCGGGCATTGCCGTGCCCTTCTACCTCGCGCACCCACGCCTCGAGCGCCTCGAGCGCCACATCATGCGCGAGGCCGAGGGTGGCAACTCGCGCCTGCTGATGCGCATCCTGCGCCACGAGGCCGGGCACGCGCTCGACAACGCCTACCGGCTGCGGCGGCGACGGCGCTGGCGCGAGGTGTTCGGGCCGGCCAGCCGCCCGTACCCGGCGCGCTACCGCGCGCGCGCCGGCAGCCGCCGCTACGTGCACCACCTGGGCGAGTGGTATGCGCAGGCGCACCCCACCGAGGACTTCGCCGAGACCTTCGCGGTGTGGCTGACCCCGAAGTCGGCCTGGCGGCGTGACTACGCCGGCTGGCCGGCGCTGCACAAGCTGCAGGCGGTGGATGAGCTCATCGCCAGCGTGCGCGCGCAGCGCCCGCTGGTGCGCAACCGGGTGCGCATCGAGCCGCTGGAGCACGACCGCCGTACGCTCGCCGAGCACTACCGCCGCAAGCTGGCCCACAACCGCGAGATCCGCCGCGGGCTCGCGGATGAGCTGCTGCGGCGCGCGTTCCGCACCGAGGCGACGCCGCGCCAGCAGCTCAAGGCCGCCACCTTCCTGCGTGCCCACGCCCGCGGCCTCACCACCGCGGTGGCGCGCGCGCTCGGCATCGACCCGTACAGCGTCGAGCAGGTGCTGCGGCTGCTCATCGAGCGTTGCGAGCGGCGCACGCTGTATGTGCGCGGCAACCAGCGCGATGCGCGCCGCTACGCGCGCTGGATGCTCGAGCGCCTCACCGGGCTGTACTCCCAGGGCGAGACTCCGCACCTGGCACTATGAAGTCGCTGCGCACGCTCGTCGTGGTGCACGCGAGCCTGGTGCCGCCCGAGAGTCTCGAGGGCCACAGCGAGAAGCAGATCGAGGAGTGGCGCACCGAGTACGACGTCATCAGCACCCTGCGCAAGCGTGGCCACGAGGTGCGCTGCCTCGGGGTGCTCGACAGCCTGACCGAGCTGCGCAGCACGATCGCCGACTGGCAGCCGCACATCGTCTTCAACCTGCTCGAGGAGTTCGACGGCATCGTCACCTACGACCAGCACGTGGTCGCGTTCCTTGAGCTCATGCGCCAGCCCTATACCGGCTGCAACCCGCGCGGCCTGCTGCTGTCGCGCGACAAGTCGCTGTGCAAGCAGCTGCTGCAATACCACCGCATCGCCACGCCGCAGTTCGCCGTGTTCCGCCGCGGCGCCCGCTTCCACGTGCCGAAGAAGCTGCGCTTCCCGCTGTTCGTGAAATCCACCGTCGAGGACGCCTCGCTCGGCATCGCCCAGGCCTCGGTGGTGGAGGATGCGGCACGGCTGCAGGAGCGCATCGAGTTCGTGCACGAGCAGGTGACGTCGGATGCGCTCGTGGAGGAATACATCGAGGGGCGCGAGCTGTACGTGGGCATGCTCGGCAACGAGCGCCTCACGCGCCTGCCGGTGTGGGAGATGGTGTTCGGCTCGATGCCGGAGTCCATGGCCAGCATCGCCACGCGCAAGGTGAAGTGGGACAAGCGTTACCAGGCGAAGTACGGCATCACCACCCACGCCGCCCAGGACCTGCCCCCGCCGGTACTGGCCGCGCTCGACCGCCTGTCGCGCCGCATCTATCGCGCGCTTGGCATGTCCGGCTATGCTCGCATGGACTTTCGCGTGACCCCTGAGGGGCAGGTGTACGTGCTCGAGGCCAATGCCAACCCGAACCTGGAAGCGGCCGAGGACTTCGCCGAGTCCGCGCGCGCGAGCGGCATGCGCTACCCGCAGCTGCTCGAGCGGCTGGTGGACCTCGGCCTGAAGTACCGCGCCCAGTGGCGCGCCTCCTATGGTTGAGCGTGGCGCGCGGGCACGGCTGCTGCTCGGCCTGGCGCTCGCCACTCTGGCCGCGTGTGCCCACCAGGCGCAGCGCCAGCAGGAGGAGCTCGGCGACATCCTCGCCTGGTTCCCGGGCCGCTACGACAACCTGGCGCAGGTGCAGCGCGATGAGAACTCGGCGGTGCACCCG